>Ga0265328_10000531_pt1 | contig 17806 bp, 6 predicted proteins | sample 41624metaG_FD_202086 | JGI IMG/M metagenome (GOLD analysis project Ga0265328, IMG submission 202086) | Rhizosphere microbial communities from Carex aquatilis grown in University of Washington, Seatle, WA, United States - 4-16-24 metaG | ecosystem: Host-associated > Plants > Roots > Rhizosphere >...
GAACGCGGCGACAAGCTGCCGTGGAACGCGGGCGCGCCGCGCGCCGTCGAGCCGCCGCAACGCGTGACGCCGGACGGCAAAAGCCTGCGGCTCGCGCTGCGCCAGAACGGCGCCGTCGCACTAAACATAACAAGCGCAACGCCGGCGCTGCTCGCCTTCACGCAGAACGGCAAGCGCCGGATCGAAGCCTTCGCCAATGGCGTTTCTTTCGCAAGCTTTATGGCGAAAGGCGAAGCGACGCTCGATCTTCTCTCTGCAACCGACGCCCCGCTCGCCGGCGCTCTGGATATTGCCGCAAAGCCGATCGTCGCCGCGCATGAGGGCGTCAATGACCCTGTTGCGCTTGCGCCCGGCGAAAGCGCGCTGTTTTCGGTGGAGGCGACGCGCGACGGCGAGATTGGTTTCGGACTTCGCGCCGAACCCGACCGCGCATCCCTGCGCGTGATGGACGAAAACGGCAAGACGCTCGGCGAGGGGCTTGCGCAATCCCTGAAGCTCGCGCCGGGTCGCTATGTCGTCGAGGCGCGCCTTCCGGCGGACGCGCCGCCGGCGGTCGCCCGACTTTCGGTTCTCGGCGTGTCGCCGCCGCCGGCGACGCCGCCCGACGAGATCGTCGCCGATTATCTCGACAAAGCCGGCCTGAAGAAACTCAAGACGCGATAGAGACGAAACATGAGAGGCGCCGCCATGAAACGGATAGTCTTCGCCACGCTCTTCGCTGTCGCGGCGCTTGCGCCCGCGCGCGCGGAGCAAGCGGCCCCGCCTGCCTTCGACAGGCTGCAACGCGCCGATGGCGCGCGCGTCACGCCAGAAAAATTTTTGCGCGAATGGGACCCGGTCACGGTCTTTTTCGACGGCGACGCCGGGCCGAAAGCCGGCGGGCCGGAGGACGCCCCGGAGAAATTTGCGACGCTCTCGCCCGCGTCAGCCGGCGAGTGGCGCTGGCTCGGCCCGCGCGCGCTGCAATTTCGTCCCGCCGAACCCTGGAAGCCGCTGCAACGCGTGAGCGTGACGCTGAACGGACATGAAACGCGGCTCGTCGCGCTCCTGCCGCCGCCCGCGTCCACAAGCCCGACCGAAAGCGCCGATCCGACGCCGGAACTGTCGCAAGTTCTCCTGACCTTTCCCGCGCCCGTCGAGCTGTCCGCGCTTGAACGCCTGCTGTCGATCGACCTGCGCCCGGCGCCCGGCGTCTCCCCGCGCGGCGGCGATGCGCTTGCGCGCGGCGATTACGACATTCACCCCCTGGAGCGCGCGGGCCGCGGCGACAAGCAGAATTACGTCATTCGCTTTCATGCGCCCGTCGCCGACGGCCGCGTCGTGATCCTGCGCCTGCGCCTTGCCGATGAAGCCGGCCTTGACGACGAAAACTTTGAACTGCGCCTTCGCACCGCGACGCCGTTTACGGTGACCGAAGCGAGCTGCGGTCATGGCTGGAACGATGATCGCATCGAAGGCGTGCTGCGCTGCGCCTCCACAGGGTCAATCGCAGCGTCGCCCGAAAGCGGCGAGGAAGACGCCGAACTCGCGGCGACCTATGCGCCCGCCAACAAGCGGCAATTATCCCTGAGCTTCTCGGCGCCGCCGCGCGACATCGACATTCTGCGCGCGCGCGACGCCCTGCGCATCACGCCGCCGGTCGACGATCTCGCTGTCGAAACCGATCATTCGCGCCTGAAAATCACCGGAAAATTTCTTTCCGATCGCGTCTATGAACTTGCGCTCGCGCCCGGCGCGTTGCGCGATGCGCGCGAGCGCCCGCTCGCAACGCCCTTCGCGCAGCGCTTCGCTTTCACGCGCGACGCGCCGACGCTGCAATGGGACGCCGGCTATGGAATCGTCGAACGCTACGGCCCGCAATTGCTGCCGCTGCGCGGCCGCGGCTATGAGCACGCCGATATTCGCATTCACGCAATCGATCCGCTGTCGCGCGATTTCTGGCCATTCCCCCAACGCGGAATTGAAACGGACGACGCCGCCGCGCCGCCGCTTCCCGGCGCCGAGCCCAAACGCTGGGGCGACGCCGGCAATATTGAAGCCGACGCCATCAAAGAGCGCATCAAGGCGCTGGGGTCGCCCGCCGTTTCGCGCATGGCGGATTTGCCGCTGCGCAAAAATGGCGCGGACGCCAAATTCGGACTCGATCTCTCGCAGGATTTCGCCCGCATCAACGGCAAGGAACAGCCTGGCGCCTATCTTATCGGCCTGCGCGCGGCGGACGACACAAAGCGCCGCTGGATGCGCGTCGAAGTCACCGATCTCGTGCTCAGCACGGTGGAGGAGCCGAACCGCGTGCGCTTCGCCGTCACCTCCTTGTCGACTGCGCAGGCCGTCGCCGGCGCCGACATTCGCATCGAGGCCGAGCGCGACGAAAAATTCATCGTTCTGGCCAAGGGAACGACGGATGCGAATGGCTTTTTCATCTGGAGTCCCGGCAAGCGCACGCCGGGCGATGTGCGCCGCATCGTCGTCACCAAAGGCCTTGACGCGCTGACGCTCGATCCCGAGGCGGCGCCCTCCGAATATCAGAAAGAAAATTGGACGAAGCCGGAAAACGCCTGGTTGTCCTGGACCACGGACCCGGAGCAAACGCGCGACGAAAAACCGCGCACGCTTTGTCATGTGTTTACCGAGCGGCCCATCTACCGACCTGAAGAAGCTGTGCACATCAAGGGATTTGTGCGCAGCTATAAGGGCGGCGCGCTGCTGTTGCCGAAAGCGGGCGGAACGCTTGTCGTCTCCGGCCCGAGCAATCAGGAATGGCGCATTCCGGTCAAGCTCGACGCATCCGGAAATTTTTATCATAAATTCGACGCGCAGACCGCCGCGACCGGCGACTATTCCGTCAAGTTCGAAGCTGCGGCGCCAAAGCCAAAAGCGAAAGACGACGCCGCGAAGCAGGAGGCAAAGCCGCAGGAAGACGCGCAAGAGCCCGCTGGCGAGGAGACAGACGGCGCGCAAGCGCCCGCGAAAGAGGAAGACCTCGCCTGCGGACAATTTCCGTTCAAAAAGGAAGCCTATCGCCTGCCGACCTTCGAGGTCGTGCTGAACGCGCCGCAGACGGTTCCGCTCGACGCCGAATTCAGCGTCGATCTCCTCGCCCGCTATTTCGCCGGCGGTCTCGCCGCCGACCGGCCGGTGAAATGGCGCGCCGCGCAATTTCCGCATGTGTTCACGCCGCCGAACCGGGAGGGCTTCCTCTTCTCCACGGATTCGCGCTTTTCCGGAGAGGGCAAATTCAAATCCACCGCCGTGCTGGAGCGCGATCAGCGCACCGACGCCGGCGGCGCCGCGCGCATGACCTTCGACACGACGATAGAGCCGACCGCGCAGCCCCGCCGCTATTCCATCGAGGCGACGGTGACAGGCGACGACGGCGTCGAGGTGCGCAATGTGCAGAATGTCATCGCCGCGCCGCCCTTTGTGCTGGGCGTGAAGACGCCGCGCTATGTCGAGCGTCCCGGCGCCATCGCGCCGGAACTGATCGCCGTCGACGCGAAAGGCGACGCTGTCGCCGGCCTTGAGATGACGTTGCGCTTTTTGAAGCGCAACTGGATTTCAACGCTTCAGGCCTCCGATTTTGCACAAGGGGCCGCAAAATATGTGACGCAGGTGCAGGATGAAACGCTGCTCGAACGCAAGGTGACGAGCGCGAAAGAGGCGCAGAAAATCGAACTCGCGGCAAAGGACGCCGGCGTCTATGTCGTGCAGCTTGAGGCCTATGACCGCATCGGCCGGCGCCAGCAGGTGAGCGTCGACTTTTTCGTCGGCGGCGACACGCCCGTGACCTTCCAGCGTCCGCCCTCCTCCACCGCGACGATCACGCCGGACAAGGAAAAATACGCGCCGGGCGAAACAGCGACGCTGGTGATTCAATCGCCGTTCCAGAATGCGCGCGCGCTGGCCATCGTTGAACAGCCCTCCGGCGCCTTCGATTATCAATTCGTTGAAATCGCCAATGGCTTCGGGCGCTTCGCCCTGCCCGTGAAGAAAGAGCAGACGCCAAAGCTCGCCGTGCATTTTCTCATCATGCGCGGGCGTCTGAAAGACGCGGCGCCGCTTCCCGCCGCCTCCTTCGATCAGGGCAAGCCCGTCACCATAGCCGCGACAAAGTGGATCGAGGTGACGCCGGTCAAAAACATCGCGAGCGTGAAGATCGAGGCGCCGCAAAAGGCCCGGCCCGGCCAGGAAATAGAGGTGACCCTGCATCTGTCCGACGACGCCGGCAAGCCGCTCGGCGGCGACGCGACCTTCTGGATGGTGGATCAGGCTGTTTTGTCGCTGGCGAAGGAGCGCCCGCTTGATCCCTTGCCGAATTTCATCGTCGACCGCGAGACCAAAATGGCGGCGCGCGACACGCGCAACCTGGCGTTTGGCGTCATTCCGCTGGAAGAGGTTCCGGGCGGCGACGCCGGACTGGAGGAATGGGGCGCGGAAAATAATATTTCCGTGCGCAAGAATTTCACGCCCGTGCCGATCTATCTGCCGAGCGTGAAAATCGGCGCCGACGGCGTCGCGAAAATCAAAGTGAAACTGCCCGATACGCTGACCGTGTTTAAACTTCGCGCCAAGGCGACGAGCGGCGCGGACCGCTTCGGCGCGGCGGGCGGCGAATTGCTCATCCGCCAGGAGCTGGTGGCGCAGCCCGCGCTGCCGCGCGCCATTCGGCCCGGCGATAATGTCGACATCGGCCTTGTCGCGCGCGTTGTGGAAGGACCGGGCGGCTCGGGCAAGGCGACGATCTCGGCGCAAGGCGCGACGCTCTCGGGCGCCGCGACCCAAAAGATCGAGTGGACGCAGAACAAGCCCGTCCGCATCGAAGCAAACGCGTCGGTAGCGCCGGAAAGCAAAATCGGCGGCGTGCTGAAGCTTGGTTTCAAAATCGAGCGCGACGCCGATCATGCGCATGACGCCGTCGATATCGACCTTCCCGTCAAGCCGGATCGCGAACCGCGACGCCTGTACGAAATCGTCGAGATTGCGCCGGGCGACGCAAAAACGCTCGCCGCTGTTTCCCAGGGCGCGCGCACCGGAACCTTCTCGCGCAAAGCGACGATCGCCGCCGACCCTGCGGTGGCGAAGCTCGTCGCCGGTTTGAACGCGCTCGTGGAATATCCCTATGGCTGCACGGAGCAGCGCCTCGCTTTGGCGCGCGCCGCGCTCGCGCTGAAAAATTTCGCGCCGCTTCTCTCCGCCGGCGGACTTGAAGGACGCGTCTCGCAAAGCGTGAAATCGACCGCGCAAGCCGTGGAGCAAGCGATCGACGCCGACGGGCTTGTCGCCTTTTGGCCGCGCGCCAGGGGCAATGTGTCGCTCACCGCCTGGGCCTACGCCTTTCTGATGGAAGCGCGCAACGCCGGCGAGCCCGTCGACGCCGCTTTGGAGACGCGTCTTGCAAATGCGTTGAAGCTGGCGCTGCGCTCGGATTATCCGCGTCTCGTCACCGGCGAAGCCTATGGCGAACGCGTCGCGGCGTTGAGCGCGCTCGCCGCCGGCGGAAAGCTTGATCCCGCCTATGTCGCGGAATTTTCGCGCAACGCGGATTTTCTGCCCAACGCCGCAGTCGCGGAAATGACGCGCGTCGCCTTCGGCGTCGCCGGCGACGATCCGCACATTATGAACACGCTTGTCGATGCGCTGTGGAGCCGGGTGAAATTTCTCAATCGCAACGGATTGCAAAATTATGCGGGCCTCGCCGGCGAGAGCGCCGGCGCCTCGATCCTGCCGTCCGAAACGCGCGCGCTCGCGGAAATATTGCGCGCCGCCGTCGTCGCGGCGCCGACCGACGCACGCACGCCGGTGCTGCGCAATGCGCTGCTGCGCCTTGGAGAAGGCGACGGCTGGGGAACCACCAACGCCACATCCGCCGCCATTCTCGCGCTTGCGGAAGGGTGGCGGCGCCCGCCCTCGCCGATCGCTTTGACGATTGCGCATGGCGCCGGCGCGCCCCGCGCGCTCACCCTCGACGCCAACGCGCCTGTCGCGCAGGAGGCGAGCGATGAAAACGCGCCGCTCATCATCGCCAATAAATCCAACGCGCCAATCGTCGCGCTCGTCGAGACGCGCTTCGAGCCGGCGGAACCGGGTTTCAAGGCGAAGGCGATCAGCGAGGGCTTCGCGCTCACTCGCGAACTATGGCGCATTCCCGGCGGCGTTGCCGCGCCGGAAAAACTGGAGCCTGACGCCGCCGGAGTCATTCGCGTCCATCTGGGCGATGTGATCGAGGAGCGCGCCGAGCTGGTCAATCCGCAGGACCGCACGCATGTCGCGCTGTCGCTGCCGCTCGCTGCCGGCTTTGAACCGCTCAACCCGAATATTGCGACGGCGCCGCGCGAGGCGCAGCCCTCTGCGGAGCCGACTCTGGCGCCGAGCTGGGCCTCCTTCGGCGACGAGAAAATCTTCTATGCCTATGACGCGCTGCCGAAGGGAAATTATCGCTTCTTCTTCCGCGTGAAGGCGCAGACGAGCGGCGCCTTCACGCAGCCGCCGGGTCTCGCCGAGACCATGTATAATAAGGGCGTGCAGGGATTGAGCGACGGCCGTCGCGTGGAGATCGCAAAATGAGCCGGCTGTTGCGGCGGCGCATCGCCGGCGCCGCGATCGCCGGCTGTGTCGCGGCGCTGCTCGCCGCGGGACAGATTGCGCGCGAAGCCTTTGCGCACGCAGAACTGACTGCGCCGCGCCCGACGCTGATCGTTTATGATCGCAACGGCGCGTTTGTGACGCAGATCGGCCATGCGGACGGCGCACGCGTCGATTATGGATATTGGCCGCTGCGAACCGTTCCCGAACGCCTCGCCCGCGCGACTCTGGCGCTGGAGGACAGGCGCTTTTATGCGCATGACGGCGTCGACCCGCGCGCCGTTGCCCGCGCGCTCTGGAAGAATATCGCCCGGCGCGGCGCCGGCGAAGGCGCCTCCACCATCGCCATGCAGGTCGCGCGGATGCAAAGGCCCGGGCCGCGCACTCTTACGCGCAAGATCATGGAGGCGGCGACGGCCGTCGCCATATTGCGACGCAACGGCCATGAGGCGACGCTTGCTCACTATCTGCGCGTTGCGCCCTATGGCTCCGGCGCGCATGGCGCCGCGCAGGCCGCGCGCTTTTTCTTCGACAAGCCGCTCGACGATCTTTCCTGGGCGGAGACGGCGCTGCTCGCCGCCTTGCCGCAATCGCCGGGACGCATGACGCTCTCTCATGACAGCGGCCTGAGGCGCGCAGTCGCGCGCGCACGCCGCGCCATAGACGAATTGGCGCGCAATGGAACGCTCGACGCCGCGCAGCAGGCCCTCGCCTTGCGTGAATTAAGCGCGCTGCATCCGCTGCCGCCGCCGCGCCGCCCGGAGGCGCTGCATATTGCCTTGCGCTACGAAAAACTTGCGCGCGACGGCGCGCTGGCGCCCGCAAGCGACTATGATCCGCGCATTCACGCGACCGTCGATCTCTCGCTACAGGAGAGCCTCGCGCGCCTCGCGCGGCGCTATCTGGCGAATTTTCGCGGCGCCGGCGCGCGTCAGGTCGCCGCCATTGTGCTTGATCGGGAAACCGCCGCGGTTCTGGCGGAGGTCGGCTCCGCCGATTATCGCGACGCGCGCGGCGGCTCCTATGATTTCACGCGCGTCGCGCGCTCGCCGGGATCGACGCTGAAGCCTTTCGTCTATGCGCTGGCCTTCGAACGCGGCGCGTTGAAAGCGACGGATCTTGTCGCCGATATTCCCGAAGGCGCTTCGGGCGTCGGCAATGCCGACGGCGCCTTTCTCGGACTCATGCCGCCGCGTCAGGCGCTCGCCAATTCGCGCAATGTGCCGGCGACCAATCTTCTGCGCCGCGTCGGACTGGAGACGAATTTCCGGTTCCTGCACGACATCGGCCTGCATGATCTCGACGCGCCGGCAGAAAGCTTCGGAATCTCCATGGCCATCGGCTCGCTGCCGACAAAGCTCGAACATCTCGCGCGCGCTTACGCCATGCTCGCCAATGACGGCGTGCTGACCGATCTCTCCTTTGCGCGCGAAGAAAGACGCCGGCTGCCGCGGCGCGCGCTCAGCGCGGATACCGCGCGGCTCGTCACCTCAATGCTCGCCGATCCGCAGGCGCGGCTGCCGTCTTTCCCGCGCTATGGGCCGCTCGACTATCCCTTCGCCGTCGCGGTGAAAACCGGCACGAGCCAAGGCTATCGCGACGCCTGGACGCTCGCCTATTCGCGCAAATATGTCGTTGGCGTGTGGCTCGGGCGCGCGGATGCGGGCGCGATGAAGGAGTTGACGGGCGCCGCGTCCAGCGCGCGCCTCGCGCACGCCATTCTCGCGCAATTGCACGGCGCCAAAGCCGGCGATCTCGCGGGCGACCGCTTTCCGCCGCCGGCGGACCGGGTCGAAGTGGACATTGCGGCGGCGCGCGCTTCAGGCGACAACGCGAGCCTGCGCGAATGGGCGACGCCGGCGGAAGCCGCCGCGCTCGCCGATGCGGGGTTGCGCCAGAGCGCGAGCCCGCCGGCTTTGCAGGACGCAAAAGCGCATGACCTCGTCATAGCGACGCCCGAACATAATTTGCATATCTGGCGCAATCCCGAGCAGCCGGCGGCGCGGCAAGCGCTCGCCTTGAAGCTCGCGCCGCGGGCGGGCGACGAACAAATCGTCTGGACGATCGACGATGCGCCATTCACCGTCGCCGACGCGGGAGAGACCGTGTTCTGGCCGATGACGACGGGCGCGCATCGCATTCGCGCGCGCAGCGCCGCAACGAACCAAACCTCGCGCGTCGTGAAAGTGACGGTGGAATAGGCGCCGCCTTTACGCGATCTTCTTGCGACGCATCGGCTCGATGCTCCATTCGTCGATAAACGACTCGGCCGCGGCGACTGTCATCGCTTTGCCGAAGTGATAGCCCTGGCCGAATTCGCAGCCCAATTCGACGAAGCGCGCGAGATGTTCCTGGTCTTCGATGCCTTCGGCCGTCGTCGGCAATCCGAGGCTCTTTCCAAGGCCGATGATGGCGTCGACGATTTTCGCGCTTTCGGGATCGTCGAACACCGACTGAACGTAAGAGCGGTCGATCTTGATCTTGTCGAAGCGCAATTTGCGCAGATGATACAGGCTGGAATAGCCCGTGCCGAAATCGTCCAGCACGACATGAATGCCGACGCTGCGAATGGCTTCGAGAATTGTCTTCGCCTTTTCAATATCCCGGATCAGCGCGTTTTCGGTGACCTCGATCTCAAGCCGACTCGGCGGGAAATTCTCCTGCACGAGAATGGAGAGAATGCGCTGCGGCAGCGCCGGATCGTCAAGCTGCGTCGGGGAGATGTTGAGCGCGAGCGAGAGATGCGGCGGCCAGTTGAGCGTCTCGCGGCATACGCGGCGCAAAAGCTGATAGGTGAGTTCGCCGATCAGTCCGGCGTCTTCCGCCGCGGGGATGAAAACGTCGGGCGGCACAAAGCCGCGCTCGGCGTGTGTCCAGCGCGCAAGAATTTCGAAGCCGATCAGCTCGCCTTTGGCGAGGCACATCAGCGGCTGATAGAAAGGCGCGACATCGCCGGCGTCGATCGCCTTGCGCAGATCGGCGACGAGATGCGCCTTGGAGCGCAGCGCCTCTTCGAGACTGTCTTCGAACATGCGGAAGGACCCGCGGCGATCGCGCTTCGCCTGATACATGGCGAGATCGGCCGCGCGCAGCAGCTCTTCGGGCGTTTTTCCATGCGCCGGACTCAGCGCGACGCCGATGGTCGCGCCGACGTCGAGATAGTTGAGATCGACGACGACGGGCTGATTGAGCGACACCACGAGCGATCTCGCGCGGGCGAGCATTCGATCGACGCTGGCGGCGCGTAACACGGCGGCGAATTCGTCGCCGCCAAGGCGCGCAGCCATTTCGCCTTCGCACATCGCGTGTTGGAGACGCGTCGCGACTTCGCGCAATACGCAATCGCCGGTCGCATGGCCGTAGAGATCGTTGACCGGCTTGAAACGATCGAGGTCAATGAGGAATATCGCCTGAACTTCATCCTGGGCGGCGCGTTCGTCGATGACGCGCGCCAGCGTCTCCGACAGCAGCCGACGATTGGGCAGGCCGGTGAGCGGATCGTGCTGCGCGAGATATTCCGCAAGCGCATGGGCGCGCTCTTTTTCGATATTGGCGGTCTTCAACTCAACCGCATTGGCGAGGAAGACCTTGAACGCCCGCGCCATCTCGCCGATTTCGTCATCCGAATCTGTCGCGGGAACGCGCACATGCAGATCGCCGCGCGACAGGCGCGTGAGCGCGCGGGTGATCTCCGACAGCGGCCGCGACACATGCCGACGAATGAACCACAGCACCAGGCCCGTTGCGAAAAGACTGACGATCGTGAGATTCGCCGCAACGTGAATTGTGTTGCGGGTCGCTTCGCTCACGGCTTCGCCATCGGCTGCGGCGCGCGTCTTGATGTCGTCGAGCAAAGCGTCCGCGGCCTCTTCGGCGTTACGATAGGCTTTGTCGAGATCGTCGTTGAAGCGCTCGACGGCGCGCGGATTGGCGGGCCGGAAATCGGTGAGTTCATGGGTCTTGCGCAGGACGATCCATGAGTCTTCCGCGAGCATGAACAAGGCGCGCTGCTGATCGGAGCCGACCGTCGCGGCGAATTTCACCAAATTGGAATCCATGAAGGTTTCGACGCGCCGGATTTGTTCCAGCGCTTTCGTCGTATCGAGCGCGCTTGCGGCGATCAGCAGCTTGGCTTCGGCAAGATGAAACTCGGCGACTCCGTCGGTCAATTCGCCGATCAGCAGGGATTGCGACATCGCCCGCTTCCGGATCTTTTGCGTGATCTCGTCGATCGAAGTGATTTCATACACGCAAAAGGCGGCGAGCCCGGCGGTGACGACTACGCCGAACACAAACGCCGCATAAAGGCGGGCGACAATCGTACGAAAAAACACGGACGCTCTCCGGATACTGAACGCTGCGCGAAGCGAAGCGCACGAAGAGGTCGATACGGCGAAATGACATTTCCGCCGCCGCGAGCCAAAGCGATGCGCCCCATTAAAACGAACGGCGCGGCGCGTTTCGCATGGAAAACGCACAGGGCGACGTTTCGCGACATTCCGGGATCGGCCGGCGCAGCGGGACGGCGTCATGCCTTTGGCCGCGACCGCGGCCAATCCACTGCCAATATTCGCGCTGCAACTGCGATCGAAGGGGCTCTCCCCGCCGCTGCGCGAGGCATTAGCACATTATCCAGCATGAGGCGCCCAGGTTAAAAGCGCGTAAAATCGGGCGCCGGACTTTCTGCGACAGCGGCTATTCCTTGCGGCGCGGCTTTAGCTTTTCCAATAAGCGAACATTAAATCAACTATTTGACGCCCTCCTGTCGACAATAGACGCGAGAAAGCTGCGAAGAAACGCCGCAGCTTAAGCGCTGCGTCTACTCAGGAAGTTCCGTTTGCGCGGGCTAATTTCCAAAAAGCCTGTCGAACAGGTTTTTGTCGTCGCGCGGCGTATTCCGCGGCGCCGGGCGGCGCGCCGCGCGCGGCTCGGGAATATCCTCCGGCGGCACGAGGCCGGGATCGGCCGCCGCCGCCGCCGCGGGACGCGCGCGTTGCGAGGGAGCGGGCGGCGTTGCGGGCGCCTGCGAGAGCGCCGGGCGCGACGGCGGCGGCGCGGGCGCATCGTCCTGCACATCGGCGTCGTCGAGTTCGCGCGCCGGCGCGGCGACGGGCGCCGGCTTCGGGCGCGGCGCGGGGGCGGCGCGCGGCGCAGGCGCCGGAGCCGGCGCGCGCGATGTCAACATGCCGAAGAGCCCGTCGAGCGACTGCGGCGCGGCGCTCGCGACGGCGGCGGCGCCCTCGCCGTCCGGCAGCGGCTCCGGCTGCTGGCCGCGATGCGCGACGCTCATGAAGCGGCTCCAGATTTCGACCGGCAGATTGCCGCCGGAGGCTTTCTTCGTCGGCGAATTATCGTCATTGCCGATCCACACGCCGGCGACGAGCCGCGCGGTATAGCCGACGAACCAGGCGTCGCGGAAATCCTGGCTGGTGCCGGTTTTGCCCGCCGCCTGCCAGCCCGGAAGTTCGGCCTTGCGCGCCGTGCCGGTGAGCAGCGTTTCCTCCATCATCTCATTCATCATTCCGACATAGCGCGGCTCGATCACGCGTGCGTCGGTGACGCCCTTGCGCGCAAAAAGCGGCTTGCCGCCCGCCGTGCGCACTTTCAAAATCACATGCGGCTGCACGCCGAGCCCGCCATTGGCGAAAGGCGCGTAAGCGGAGACAAGCTCGAACGGCGACACTTCGGAGGTGCCGAGCGCGATCGACGCATTGGCTGCCAGCTCGGAATTGACGCCCAGCCGATGCGCGACGCGCACGACGGCTTTGGGCCCCGCTTCCAGCCCGACGCGAACGGCGACGGTGTTGAGCGACAGCGACAGCGCCTTCGTCAGCGTGACGGGGCCGAAATATTCGCGGCTGTAATTTTCCGGCTGCCAGCCTTTGACATTGAGCGGGCCATCCTCGCGCACCGTATCCGGCGTCAGCCCATGTTCGAGGCCGGCGAGATAAACGAAAGGCTTGAAGGCCGAGCCCGGCTGACGCCTCGCGGTCGTCGCGCGGTTGAACTGGCTTTCGCCATAATCCTTGCCGCCGATCAGCGCGCGCACGGCGCCCGTCGGCTCCATGGCGACGATCGCGCCCTGCGTCACCGCGTATTTCGCGCCCTTCTTGTCCAGCGTCTCGGTGAGCGCCCTTTCGGCGGCGCTCTGCAAAGCGGGGTCGAGCGTCGTCGTGACGACAATGTCTTCGTCGATCGCGCCAACGGTTTCGGCGAGCTGATCCATCACAAAGTCGGCGGCGTAATTGATGGAGCCTGCGCCTTGATCGACGCGCGCCTGAGCCGGATGCGCAAGGGAAATAGTGGTCATGGCGTCGCTGATGAAGCCTTCCTGCTTCATCGCCGCGATCACTTGCGCCGCGCGCTCCGTCGCGCCTTTGGGATTGCGGTCCGGCGCGAGCTTGCTCGGCGCTTTCATCAGCCCGGCGAGCACGGCGGATTCGGACAATGTCGCGGCGCGCGCGCTATGGCCGAAATAGCGTTGCGACGCGGCCTCGACGCCATAGGCGCCGGAGCCGAAATAAACGCGGTTGAGATAAAGTTCGAGGATCTGCTCCTTCGAATATTTATGCTCCAGCCACAGCGCGAGAATCGCCTCCTGTATCTTGCGGGAGATCGTGCGCTCTTGCGTCAGAAACAGATTTTTGGCGAGCTGCTGGGTGAGCGTGGAGCCGCCCTGCATTGTCGCGCCGCCCGTCAGATTGCGAGTCAGCGCCCGCGCGACGCCGTAAGGGTCGACGCCCCAATGCGAATAGAAGCGGCGATCCTCGATGGCGATGAAGGCCTTGGGCAGATAGGCGGGAAGGTCGGCGACCCGCACGGCGGCGCCGCCGGTATCGCCGCGATTGGCGAGCAGCTCCCCGGTCGCGGACATGATCGCGATATTGGGCGGGCGCCTCGGCACGGCGAGCTTGTCGATCGGCGGCAGTTGCGCGCCGTAATAGATAAACAGCCCGGCGACGCCGACAGCCCCCCAGAGCCCCAGCACCATCGCCCAATAGAGCGCTGCGCCAAGAAAGGAGCGCGAGGGCGCGCGGCGCGCGGCGCCGGAGCCGGCGTTTTTGCCGCGCCGACGCGGCGGCGGATCGTCGTCGAAATCGTCGTCTTCGGGTTCTCGGCCGCGTTTGCGTCCGCGCGGCGGCGCCGGCCGGTCGCGCGGATCGGCGCGCAGCCCGCCGCGATCCGGCGCGTCGCCAAAGGTGGGTTCCCGGCGGTTGTCGCCGCGCGCCATGATCTTCCTGCCTGCCCCGTCGCCCGCGGCCCCACCGCGCCCTGCGTGCGGAAATCCGATGTTTTAGCCCTAAAGCGGACGTTTTAAGGGCGGGTTAAGGATGCGACGACAGCGCTTATTCACAGCCGAACGGCTTTGCCCTTGCGCTTCTTTGACGCCCGGGCCAAAGTCTCGCCCCCGGCGGCGTCAAGGCGGCGGCGTCACGCAGACGAACGGATTTTTCGCAAGATGAAGGTCACCATCGAAAGAGCGGCGCTGTTGCGGGCGCTGGGCCACGTCCACCGGGTGGTCGAACGGCGCACGACAATTCCGATCCTCGCCAATGTGCTCATCGAGGCGAAGGACAACGCGCTTTATCTGAAAGCCACCGATCTCGATCTCGAAATCAACGAAAAAACCCCGGCCGACGTCGGCCAGGCGGCCGCGACCACCCTGCCCGCGCACACGCTCTACGATATCGTGCGCAAACTGCCGGAAGGCGCGCAGGTGTCGCTGGAGACGAGCGGCGACGGCGCGCTGCTGCTGCGCTCGGGCCGCTCGCGCTTCACGCTGCAGACCCTGCCGGAGAGCGATTTCCCCGATGTGACCTCGGGCGAGTTCAGCCATAAATTCTCCCTGCCGCCGACCGAACTCAAGCGCTTGATCGAGAAGACGCAATTTGCGATCTCCAGCGAGGAGACGCGCTATTATCTCAACGGCATTTTCATTCATGTCGCCGAGGTGGAAGGCCAGCAATTGCTGCGCGCCGTCGCGACCGACGGCCACCGGCTGGCGCGGCTCGAACTGCCGGCGCCCGCGGGCGCCGTGGGAATGCCCGGCGTCATCGTGCCGCGCAAGGCGGTCGCGGAAATTCTGAAGCTGATCGAGGATGCGCAGGAGGCGGTCGAGGTCGAACTGTCTCAAAACAAAATGCGCTTCACCTTCGGCGATGTGGTGCTGACGACGAAGCTGATCGACGGCACCTTCCCCGACTATGGCCGCGTGATCCCGACCGGCAATGACAAGCGCCTCACCGTCGAGCGCGAGATGTTCTCCAAGGCCGTCGACCGCGTCTCGACAATTTCCTCGGAGCGCGGCCGCGCCGTGAAGCTCGCCTTGTCGGACGGCAAGCTGGTGCTCTCCGTCACCAATCCGGACCAGGGATCGGCGGTCGAAGAAATCGAAGCCGATTACGAAGGCCCGGCGCTCGAAATCGGCTTCAACGCCCGCTATCTGCTCGACATCGCCAATCAGCTCGACAGCGACACGGCGCTGTTTCGCCTCGCCGACCCCGGCGCCCCGACGCTGGTCCAGGACCGCGACGGCGCGAGCGCGCTTTACGTGCTGATGCCGATGCGCGTGTAAGCGTCCGTGTCGAAACGCACGCCACGATGTCATTGCGGCGCCATAAGCCTGACGGCAATTGCCCCGGCGCGCCTTGCGCCGGCTCCGCCCGAGGCGCAAATTCGCGCGCCGGTCGCGCAGGCGGCGAGCAGCATCTGGAGGCTTGAGCGATGGGTCTGATTATCGAACATTTCTGGCTATGGTTTGTCGCGGCCTTCGCGGTGGGCGTTTCGGCCGGCTATTTCTTCCGCGAGGCGGAGGAGCCGAATAAAATTTCTCCCTGGCTTTTGTGGTCCGGGCTCGCCTTCGTCGCCGGTCTCGTCGCCGCTGCGCTTCATGTCCTGACCGGACGCTACGGCCTTTACCTTGAAGAGGCGCTCGGCGCCTTCGCCAGCTTCATTCTCGGCGCGGCTCTGGTCGCGGGACTCCGCGGCGCATGGCGCGAACACAAGGGCTGGGCGCTCGGCCTCGTCCCTGCGGCGCTCGTCGGCGTCGGCGCGGCGATTTTCGCAACGCCCGGCGTCGAAAGCGATTTGAAGAAAAAGGCCGGCGAAGCAGTCGCCGCGCTCGGGCTCGACGCCGGCAAGATCGACGTGATCGGGCGCGACATCCGACTGCCGAAGGAGATCGCCGACACGGCGGGCGCCGCGCAGAAACTGGCGCAACTCGCAGGCGCGCGCCTTGTCTCCACCGCCGATCAGCTCGCGGACGACGCCGCCCGGCTGCGCGACAAAGCCGGGGCCGTCATCGCCGACGCTGCGAAAACCGCGGAAACCGCGCAGGACAAGATCGCCGGAAGCGCCGGCAAAACCGACGCCGCGGGCAAGGCCGACGCGCCGGCGAAGACAGACTCTCCGGCCAAAGACGCCAGCCCGGCCAAGGAGTCGGCCAAGGATGCTGCGGCCAAGGATGCTGCGGGCAAGGATGCTGCGGGCAAGGATGCGGGAGGCAAGGTTTCAGCGTCCAAAACCCCGGTCGTCGCCCCGCCCGCGCCCGATGCGGCGGCGCGCGCAGAAAAGGCCAGGACCGCCAAAGCGGCGCTCGCGGCTTTGCCGGCGAAGGGCGACATTGACGCCAACGCCTGCCAAACGGCCTTCGCGGCGATTCAGACGCTCGACAAAATCCGCTTCGTCACCGGCGCCGCCTCGATCGGCCGCGGCGCGTCGCGCGTGCTCGATCAGCTCGTGCCGATCATGCAGCGTTGCCCCAATGCGCATATCGAGATCGGCGGCCACACCGACAATGTCGGCGACGAACAAGCCAATCTCGCCCTGTCGCAGCGGCGCGCCGACGCCATCGTAAAATATCTCCGGCTCGAAGGGATTGCGCCGGCGCGCCTCGTCGGCGTCGGCTACGGCTCCGCCAGGCCGGTCGCCGCCAATGACGACGACGCCGGTCGCGCCGAAAACCGGCGTATTGAATTTCTCGTGAAATAGGCGGCCTTGCGCTATGTCCGCGCGCGGCGCCGCAATCTCGACGAGATTGCGGCGCCATAGTCTCTCCGATGTGCGCAGCGGACGCCTCGACCGGAATGGAAATGACGTTAACGCCTGTGCGCGCGACGCTCGGCGCTTCAATCAGCGCCCTGCTTGCGCTCGCCAACCTCGCCTTGGCCCACGCGGAGACCGCCGCGCCTGCAAGCAGCGCGCCCGCCCTTGTGGGTCGCCGCCTGGAGCTGCGCGACGTTGAAGGCTCGCTGGAATCCGCCACAGAGGAAACCCGCCGCCTCGACGAGGAAATTCTCGCGCTTCAGGCCGATCGCGAAAGGCTGACCGCGACGCTGCTTGATGCGACGCAGCGTCTTCAGGCGACGGAAGCCCGCGCCGACGCGGTGGAGCAGCGGCTCGACGCGCTCACCCGTGACGAACAGGCGATCGTCAAATCGCTGAACGGGCGACGCGCCCTCGTCGGCGAGGTTCTGGCAGTGCTTCAGCGCGTCGGCCGCCGCCCGCCGCCGGCGCTGATCGCCAGGCCGGAAGATATTCTGGAGGCGATCCGCGCCTCCATGGGTCTTGGCGCCGTGCTGCCGCAATTGCGCGGCGAGGTGGCGCAGCTTCAGACCGATTTATCCTCGCTGATGCGCCTGCGCGACGACATCCGCGCCGAGCGCGAAAAGCTGGCGCATGAAAAAACAGACCTTTCCGAGCAGCGCGTCCGGCTCCAGCCGATGATCGACGCGCGGCGCAAGGCCCTGTCGGTGTCGCAGAACGCCCGCGCCGCGGAGACGGAGCGCGCAAGGACGCTGGCCCAGCAGGCGACAAGCCTGAAAGAGCTTATTGCGCGCCTCGAAACAGAAAACGCCGCGGCCCGTGAGGCGGCGGACGCCGCACGGCGCGCGGATCAGGCCCGCGGCTCCGCCGACGCCGCCCTCTCGCGCGAGATGCGCGCCAAAGCGCTGGCCGCGCCGTTCAAGGACACGGCGCGGCTCGCCCCGGCAGCCGCCTTTTCCGATGTGAAAGGTCGACTTCCGCTGCCCGCTTCGGGGCCGCTGGTGAAGCGCTTCGGCGCGCCGGACGGTTCGGGCGGAACGGAAAAGGGACTCTCCATCGCCGCGCGCGACAATGGCGTCGTCGTCGCGCCCTGTGACGGTTGGGTTTCTTATTCCGGCCCCTACAGAAGCTACGGGCAACTCTTGATCATCAATGCCGGCGGCGGCTATTATGTCGTCTT
>Ga0265328_10000533_pt1 | contig 17719 bp, 17 predicted proteins | sample 41624metaG_FD_202086 | JGI IMG/M metagenome (GOLD analysis project Ga0265328, IMG submission 202086) | Rhizosphere microbial communities from Carex aquatilis grown in University of Washington, Seatle, WA, United States - 4-16-24 metaG | ecosystem: Host-associated > Plants > Roots > Rhizosphere...
GGGCGATGGGCCTCAATGGCAATCTGACGCAGCTTGGTCGCAGCGTCGACGTGAACGCGAGCTTCTACGACGTTCTCACCAAGGCCAATCATATTTTCGCTTGGGCGAACTACGCCGAAGCGCGCAACGGGCCCTTCTCCTTCTATGGCGACATCTTTTATGCGCAGCTCGGATTTTTCGGCGGGGCCTTGCGCCAGACCAATCCCGTTGGGATCGCCGCGTTGACGATCGACGCCAAGGCGAGCCTGCGCAGCACGATCGGCATTGGCGAAACCTGGATGGGTTACGAGTTCGCGCGCTGGGGTCAGCCTGCCGCCGCCGACTCCTTCACCGCGATCGACGCCTATGGCGGCCTACGCTACTGGTATTTGTCGAACGCCCTGTCGCTCGACGTCACGGGGGCGCTCAACGCGCCGCTTCTCGGCCTTCAGAATAGCGGAGCGTTGGCGATCGACAGGTCCGGGGCCATGCAATGGATCGATCCGGTGTTCGGCCTGCGTCTGCGCCATCAAATCCGGCCCGGCGACGAATTTCAGCTGCGCGGCGACATCGGCGGCTTTGGAGTCGGCAGCAAGTTCAGCTGGCAATTGGCCGGCGGCTACAGCCACGACATGAAGCTCTGGGATTGGACGATCACCAGCACGATCGGCTATCGCGCGCTGTCCGTCGACTATTCGAACGGCGCCGGGATGAAACAGAAGGGCGTCGACGCGGTCATTCACGGCCCGGTGGTGGAGACGGCGTTCCGCTTCTAGGCGAGTCTTGCCGTGAAGCGCGTCCGGCTGCGGCGTAAATAGTAAGAGCAGGGTGGAGTCGAAGAACATGAGCGTTCGAATTGCATCGCAAAAGCGCGTCGTCGCCGCCGCTGTCGTCGCGGCGTGCGCGTTCCTGCTGTCGGCCTGTTCCAGCATGGATCGGCGCGCCGCCGTCCCGCCGGAATTGCGCCGAGAGGCGACGGTGATCGGCGTTCCCAACGCGCGCTTCTTCCCGGATCAGCCCGCTCTGCTCATCGCCGAACAGAAGGCCGCGTTGATCCGCGAGGCGAGACATCTCGGCGCCAAACCGGGCGCGACCTTGCCCACAGCGCATATTCTTTCGCTTTCGGGCGGCGGCGACGACGGCGCTTTCGGCGCCGGGTTGCTGGTCGGTTGGACGGCGCATGGCGACCGTCCCAGCTTCAAACTCGTCACCGGCGTCAGCACCGGTTCGCTGATCGCCCCCTTCGCATTTCTCGGCGCCGCATATGACGCGGAGCTGACCGACGTCTACACCAACATCGATCAAGCCAAGGTCTTCGAGAAGAGATTCGTCACCGCCGCGCTGACCGACGACGCGATGGCGGACACTTCGCCGCTCTACGCCACAATCTCCCAACACATAAACGAACGGCTCATGGCGCGGATCGCCGAGGAATACGAGAAAGGCCGCCTGCTCGTGCTGCAGACCACCGATCTCGACGCCGGACGCGCGGTGCTGTGGAACATCGGCGCCATCGCCAAGGCCGGAACGCCGGAGGCGTTGAGCCTGATCCGCCACATCATGCTGGCGTCGGCCGCCATTCCCGCGGCTTTTCCGCCCGTTCTGTTCGACGTCGAGGCGCGCGGCGCATCCTATCAGGAGTTGCATGTCGACGGCGGCGCGGTCAGCCAGGCCTTCCTCGTGCCGCCCTCCGTCGACCCGCGGATCGCGCAAGCCCAGGCGGGCTACAGCAGAAAAGTGGCCGCCTATGTCATCCGCAACGGCCGCCTGTTTCCCGAATGGACCGACGTCGAGCGCGAGACGATGGCCATCGGCGCCAAGGGCGTGTCGACGATGATCAACTACAATGGCGTCGGCGACTTCTACCGGATTTACATGGAGACGCGGCGCGCCAACGCCAGCTTCAATCTTGCCTATATCGGCGAGGATTTCCAAGCCGACCACAAGGATCAGTTCGATCCCCTCTACATGCGGGCGCTCTACCGCTACGCCTTCGACAAGGCCGCCAAGGGCTATCCCTGGCAGGGCGCGCCTCCAGGCTTCGCGCCGTCGGGGCGTTAGCCCGAGCGCGGCGCAGCCCGCCGAAACCACACTTCGCGCCAAGGACCTCCTTGGCGCGAAGTCCGCCGCCTCACCAGCGGCGGCGGTGGACGTGCACGACCCGGCCGCGATGGTGATATCCCCGATGCACGCCGACGGCCCCGTGCCGGCCGACGCAACCGGCGTGGTGATAGCCCCGGCCGCAAACGACGGCGTTCGCCTCGCTCGTCGGCAAAGCCAGGCCGGTGAAGAAGACGCATAGTCCCAAACCCATCATCGCCAGAATTTTCATGACGGTCCTCCCGGTGCGAAGCCCCTCGGAAGGAGGGGCGAGCCACAACACCCACAATGGCGCCCTGCGCCCGAACAGACAAGGGCGGTCGCCTTGAATTCAGGCTGAAATTCCGGGGAGTTAGCTTTGTGTTGACGTGGCTTCGGCGTCCCGGAATTTGCGTTGCTCTCATCGCGCGAAGCAGGCATTCTGGGAGACGCCGCGCGGTCGTCGACGCGGCGGCGCGCGGCGCTCGGGCTCAGACCCGCGCGCGGGGGCATGGAGGGAAGCGCGGGGATGTTCGGATTACGCATGCCGCGACTGCTCGCCGCAACGATCGCCGGTCTCTTCCTGCTTGCGGGGGTGGCGCTGACGATTTTCTACAATCTGTCGCCGCATGCGACTTTGCGCGTGACGACGGGCGCGCCGGGCACGGTCGGAGAGAAATTCATTTCCGCCTTGATCGCGGTGTCCACCGCCGCGCATCCGCGCGTGCGCTTCGAGACGACGAAGGTCGCCAATCTCGTCGAAAGCGCCAAGGCGATGGAGCAGCACAAAGTCGATCTCGCCATCGTGCGCACGGACGTGTCGCCGCCCGTGAATGGAACGACCATCGCCATATTGCGCCGAGACGTCGTCGCCATCGTGCTTCCGGCGGGGTCCGCGATCAAGGACCCTTCGCAATTGTCCGGCAAGACGATCGCCATTCCGGAAGGGAACGCCTGGGAATATAATTCGAACGCGCTCGATCTGCTTCTCGGCTATTTCAACGTTGCGCCGGGGGCGGTGAAGCGGGCGATTCTGCCGCTCGCCGAGATCGGCCCGGCCGTGGAGCATAAGCGCGTCGCCGCGGTCCTCGCGGTGGGGCCCATCGGACCCGGCCAGGCGGTCGACGTGGTGGCGGCGGTCGCCAAGGCGACGAAGGCCGCGCCGGAAATTCTGGGGATCGACGATAACGACGCCATCGCCAAACGCTTTCCGGCGTTCGAATCGATCGACATTCCCGAGGGCGCCTTCAAGGGCCATCCGGCGACGCCCGGCGACGGCGTGAAAGGCCTCGCGGTCAGCTATCGTTTCGTTGCGCCGGAGACGATGCTCAACGTCGTCGCCGGGCTGATCGGCAAATCGCTGTTTCAGGCCAAGGCGAAACTGATGGCCCTGACCCCGCTCGCCAGCCAGATCGAGGCGCCCGACACCGACGACAGGAATCCGCTTCTGCCGGTGCATCCCGGCGTCCTCGCCTATCTGAACTCGGGCGATCAAAGTTTTTACGACTCGCTGCAGCAATATTTTTACGTCGTCGGGATTCCGCTGAGCCTCGGCGGCTCCTTGCTCGCGGCGCTCATCGGATTGCGAACCAACCGCAAATTGCAAGAGGATCAAAAGCGCGTGTTCGACCTGCTGGTCATCGCCGAAGCCGCCCGAACGGCGGGGGAGGCGGAACTCGACGCCTTGGAGGCCGATTTCGACAAGCTCGTCGCCTCCTGCGTCAACACGCTGGCGGAAGGATCGAGCGACGCCGGGCAGTTGCCGGTGTCCTCGCTGGCGATCGACCACACCCGGCGCGCCATCGAACGGGGCAGGTTGCAATTGGAAAAGACGCCCGCCGCCGCCGCGAGCGGGGCGAGCGCATCCGAAGCGGGCGCGGCGATCGCCGAAGTCGCTTCCTGATCTTGAACCGCCTTGGCTCTCGCGTGGACCAGGCGACGACGGCTTGCTTCGCGCGATTTGAAAGCCCCCTCCCCAACCCTCCCCCGCTTCGCGGGAGAGGGAGTCGACTCGGCGCTTCATCGAGCTTGCGCGAAACGCCCGCCGCCTCCCTCTCCCGCGAAGCGGGGGAGGGTGAGGGAGGGGGCGTTGCATCCTTCACATTGGTTGAAGCGGGCCGCTAGAGCCCGGTGTCGCCAAACGCGGCGGGCCTCGACGCGTCCGGATTCTCGCCGCGCGGCGCGGGCGACGGGGACTTCGACGTCAAATCATGCAATCCGGCTCCATATTGCGCGATGCTTTGGATGAGGTCGATGAGTTTCACGTCGAGGAAAACCACGCGCTCCGCGGCGACGACATGCACCATGCCGGAAAAGGCCGCGGGCGCCGAGGGAATGAACACGGTCAATTGGCCGTTTCCGTGATCCTCGATCACATAGGCCGGTCGCTGCATGCCCTCGGACAGCGTCAGCATCGCGGGCTTGAATCCGCCCGCCGACTTCGGCCCCACGGCGCCGGAAACGAAATTCTTCAGCGCCGCATAAAGGGGAAGGCGCCCAAAAGTCTGGCCTTCGACGAAATCGAGCAGGCTCTTGAAAATCGAAGCGCGCAGCAGCACCCCGAAAAGGAAACATGCGCCAACCAGCATCAGCACGGCGAGGGCTTCTCGCGGCCTCGGCGTCTCCGCAAGGAATTCCTTGGGCAGCAGCCGCACCATGGGCGTCGCCATTTTGACGACGACGGCGAAGGCGCGCTCCAGCATCCCCCAGGCCAACAAGGCGGGCAGCAGAACCAAAAGGCCGCCGAGAATCGTGCTCTTGAAAAATTCGATGCCGGTCTTCATCGCGCCTCTCGTTTCGTCGATCCCGCGGCGCCCTGTGGCCGCGGACTGAATTCTCGTGCACGGCGTAGGGACTTCGACCGGGGCGGGCAATCGCGATTTTGGCGCGGCGACGGAAAATTCGTCGGGGGCGCTCTTGCCGTTGGCGAAAAAATGTCGTTCTATCCTTATGTTAAGCAGGCGCTTAAGGAGACGTCATGACTGTTGGCACGTTCAGATTATCGATCGCAAATTTGATTTTTGTCGTTTCCGCGCTGCTCTGGGGAACGCCTCAGGCTGCGGCGGAGGCGGCCAAGAAGCCGCACATCGTGGTGATCTGGGGCGACGACATCGGCCAGTCTGACATCAGCGCCTACACCAACGGCTTGATGGGCTATCGCACGCCCAACATAGACTCCATCGCCAAGGACGGCATCATCTTCACGGATTATTACGGCGAGCAGAGCTGCACCGCCGGCCGCGCCTCCTTCATCACCGGCCAAAGCGGATTGCGCACCGGCTTGACGAAGGTCGGCATGCCCGGCGCAAATCTCGGACTGCAAAAGCAGGATCCGACGATCGCCGAACTCCTCAAGGCGCAGGGCTATGCGACGGGGCAATTCGGCAAGAACCACCTCGGCGACAAGGACGAATTTCTGCCGACCGCGCACGGCTTCGACGAATTCTACGGCAATCTCTATCATCTCAACGCCGAGGAAGAGCCGGAGCTTCCCGATTATCCCAAGCCCGACGATCCGGAGTTCCCGAATTTTCGCAAGAATTTCGGCCCGCGCGGCGTGATCCACAGCTTCGCGCTGCCCGACGGCAAGCAGAAGATCGAGGACACGGGCCCGCTCACCAAGAAGCGGATGGAAACCATCGACGACGACATCGCCACGCGTTCGGCGGAATTCCTCGAACAACAGGTGAAGGCGAACAAGCCGGTCTTCCTGTGGGTGAACTTCACCCATATGCATTTTCGCACCCATCCCAAGCCCGAGAGCGTCGGCCAATCCGGCCGCTGGATGGGGCCCTATGCGGATGTGATGATCGATCACGACAAGAACGTCGGAACCGTCCTCGACAAGATCAAGCAATTGGGGATCGAGAACGACACGATCGTCTTTTATTCGACCGACAACGGCCCGCACATGAACAGCTGGCCGGACGCAGCGATGACCCCCTTCCGCAACGAGAAGAACTCGAATTGGGAAGGCGCCTACCGCGTGCCCGCAATGGTGCGCTGGCCGGGCAAGATCAAGCCGGGTTCGGTCGGCAACGACATCGTCTCGCATCTCGATTGGATGCCGACGCTGCTGGCCGCGGCGGGCGTTCCCGACATCAAGGACCGGCTGGTGAAGGGCTACAAGGTCGGCAAGACGAACTTCAAGGTCTATCTCGACGGCTACAACATGCTGCCCTATTTCACCGGCCAGGAAAGCCGCAGCCCGCGCAAGGAGTTCTTCTATTTTTCCGACGAGGGCGAGTTGACGGCCTTGCGCTATGACAATTGGAAGCTGATCTTCGCGGAGCAGAAGACGCCGGGCACGCTGGCGGTGTGGATCGAACCCTTCACCATGTTGCGCGTGCCGCTGATCTTCAATCTCCGCCTCGACCCCTATGAGCGCGCGACGATCACGTCGAACACCTATTACGACTGGTTCCTCGATCACGCCTTCATCGCGCTCCCGGTGCAAACCTACGTCGCGAAATTCCTGACGACCTTCAAGGATTTCCCGCCGCGTCAGAAACCGGCGAGCTTCTCGATCGACCAGGTCATGGAAAAATTGCAGCAACCGGCGCATCGCGACTGAGCGTGAGGACAAACGAGCGAATCGCGGGTGGATTCCCTCTCGCCGCTTGCGGGGAGAGGGCCGCGCAACAGTCGTTTCGAAGAGGCTGCATGCAGACTTCCCTTGCGCCGACGATCGCCGTGGCCGCGACGATTTGGGCGCACCGACTGCTGCGCGTCGCGCTTCTGTGGATTTGCGCCGCCGCGCCGCCGCTCCACGCGCAAGAATCCCGCGCCGGCTATGTCGGCTCCGCGGCCTGCGCCGAGTGTCACGCCGCGCAATCCAAGGCCTGGGGAGGCTCGCATCACGCGGCGGCGATGGCCGTCGCGACGCCGGGTAGCGTGAGGGGCGACTTTGGCGACGTCTCCATCGAAAGCCATGGGTCGAAGGGCCGCTTTCTGCATGAGGGCGCGCGTTACTTCGTGGAGACGGAAGGGCGCGACGGCAAGACGGCGCGTTTCGAGGTCGCCTGGACCTTCGGCGTCGAGCCGCTGCAGCAATATCTCGTCAAATTCCCCGACGGCAGGGTGCAGGCGCTGCCCTGGGCCTGGGACTCGCGACCAAAAGATTCGGGCGGTGGGCGCTGGTTCCATCTCTACCCCGATCGCCCGATGCCGAGCACGGACCCGCTGCATTGGACGGGCGCCATGCAGAATTGGAATTTCATGTGCGCCGAGTGCCACGCGACGAACGTGGAAAAGGGCTACGACGCACAAAAGGACCGTTTCGACACGCGCTTTTCCGAGATTTCCGTCGGCTGCGAGAGTTGTCATGGACCAGCCGCCAGCCATCTCGATTGGGCGAAGGGCGCGCGCGATCCGAACCAAGCCGACAAGGGGTTTGGCGGCGGCCCGGCGCATCGCCAAAAAACGCAATGGTCGCCCGACGCCAAGACCGGCAGCCCGACGCAAAGCCCGCCGCGCGCCGCTGTCGACGAAGTCGAACTTTGCGCGCATTGCCATGCCCGGCGCGGCGAATTCCGCGAGGGCTGGCGTCCGGGGCGGCCGCTGCTGGACACGCATTTGCCGTCCTTCCTGAGCGAAGAACTGTTCGAGGACGACGGACAGATGAAGGACGAGGTCTTCAACGACCATTCGTTCAAGCAGAGCCTGATGTATGCGAAGGGCGTCGTTTGCAGCGATTGCCACGATTCGCATTCGGGCGCGCCGAAGGCGGCGCGCGGCGAGGTCTGCGCGCAATGTCACGAAAAGGCGCGCTTCCAGGCGACGCGGCACACGGGCCACGCCAGCGGCGCCGGCGCGCCGGATTGCGTCTCCTGCCACATGCCGACGCGCACCTACATGGTCGTGGACGAACGCCACGATCATTCCTTCCGCATCCCGCGCCCCGATCTGACGGCGACGCTCGGGACGCCCAACGCCTGCAACGATTGCCACAAGGACAAGACGGCGGCCTGGGCGGCGGAAGAGATCGCCAAATGGCCGAGCGCCGGGCGCAAGGGCCTGCAAGACTGGGCGAAGGCTTTTCATCTGGCGCGCGCCGGCGATCCCGCCGCCCGCGAACTGCTGCTGAAACTCCTCGACGCAGCGGCGACGCCGGCGGTGGCGCGCGCCACCGCGGTCAGCGAAGCGCAGCGGCTTCCGTCGCGTTCCGTGGAAAGCGCGACGTTGCGCGCGCTCGGCGATCCGGACCCCTTGACGCGCGTCGCCGCGCTGCGCGGGCTCTCGCCCTCCGCGCCACGCGAAACGCGCTGGCTGCGCGCCGCGCCGCTGCTGTCGGACCCGATCCGCGCGGTGCGCCTCGAAGCCGCCGCGGTCCTGGCCGACCAACCGCCGGACGCGCTGGCGCCGGAAGATCGCACGCGCTTGGAGGCGGCCTTCGCGGAATATGAAGCGAGCCAGAGGCTGAACGCGGACCGCCCCGAGGGCCGCGCCAATCTCGCGGGCTTCCTGCTGCGGCAGGGCAAGGTCGAAGCGGCGGAGGCGGAATATCTCGCCGGATTGAAACTCGCGCCGGCGGCGGCGCCGCTGAGCGTCAATCTGGCGGAGTTCTACCGCCTGCAAGGTCAGGAGGAACGCGTCGAGCGCACCTTGCGCGACGCGCTGGCGCTTTCGCCCGGCGGCGCCGCCTTGCGCCATGCGCTCGGACTGAGCCTGATCCGCCAGAAGCGCTACGACGAGGCCCTCGAGCAATTGTCGCGCGCCGCGCGGCTCGAGCCGGACGAAGCCCGTTACGCTTATGTCTATGTGGTCGCGCTGCAATCGCGCCAACGCGGCGACGAGGCCAAGAAGGTTCTCGACGAGGCCCTGCTGCGCCGCCCCTTCGATCCCGGCCTGCTGCGGCTCGAACTGCCGCTGGCGCTGCAAGAAAACGACGTGAAAGGCGCGGCGCTCGTCGCGCGCACCTTGTCGAACCTCGCCCCGGAGGACGCGGAAATCGCCAGGCTCGCAAACTGGCTCGAACGGCGGCAATGACCGGCGATGGAGACCGTTCGAGCACCGGCCGCCGAAGCGCCTTTTCCGGCTTCGACCGCGCCGCGTGGCGGGCCGCCGCCGCGGCTCGAGGCGACGTGGGATGCGTCGGATGGCGCCTGCGCGGGCGAGCCGTCGTCAGGCGCGCGCCGGCAGCTTCGGGGGCTCAACCGACGTCGGCTGCGCCCCTCCCCAACGCTCCCAGGCCTTCTCATGCGCGAGATAGATGAAGGGGCCGGCGAACAGGCCGAAGGCCGAGAGCTGCGCGGCCTGAGTCAAGTCGCGCACAAAGACGTAATTCGTCGAAAATTCCGACAAACTTGCCGAAGTGCGGAAAGTGATCGTCTTCACCAGCGCGCGATCGATCGTGAACCGGCCCTTGGGCGCGGTCGCGGGCATGGGCGCCGGCCGATCCGTCACGCCGCGCCAAGCCTTCAACTTGCGCATCCCCGCCGCGCCGAAACTGTTCCAGAGGGTCTCGTGCAGGAAATAGAAGAACGGCCCGGCGAGCAGAGAGATCGTCGAGAGCCCGGCCGCCGCCCCAAGCTCGCCGATCACGACATAGTTCCAGGAGAAGTCGAACCCCGTGACCACGATGCGGAACGTGACGGTCTTGGCCAGCGCCTGTTTGAGCTTGGGGTCTTCCGCGGCGGCCGGGGCGGGGACGGGCTTGCTCTTGGTCGGCGTCAACCGAGATTTGAGGCGGCGGCCGAGCGCCCGGCCCAGGCGCGGCGCGAGCACGGCGGCGCCGATGATCGCAAGCCCCGGAACCAGCGCCGCCTCGACGACGACGAGCCCGGCGCCCAAGGCCGCGAGCGTGACGATCTTCTGCGCGACGCCGGCGGCGGGCCGAGCCAATCGGACTTTGCGCTTGGGCATTTTGGCGTCCTCTTTGGCTCGCAGCGTCGAAGAGGCTCGGCCGCTTCCCTCACGCCGGATGGGCGTTCGGAGGAGGGCGGCGCGCCCCGCACGGACCCTCCACCGGCATTCGGCGGATGGCTGCAGCTTCGCCGCGAAATATGCCTCGATCGCCCGCCTTCGACAAGTCGGGGCCTTTGTTGCGATGCGCCTGCTGCGTCGAGACGCGCCGACGGCCCGTGGGCCCAACGACCCGCGTGCGGCGCTGGCGATGGGCCTGGCTTCGCTGGAATCCGCAAGACGAAGCTTCGCGCGCGATCAACGCTGACCGACAAAGGCGCCGGCAAGGAGGCAGGCGACGACGACGCCCGTCAAGGGACGCCGTAATTTTGGATACCAGAGCGGCAGGCGCCCGGCGCGAACCTCGCTCTCGTCATAGACGAGCAGCCCGCAAAACCCGAGCGCGAGGAGCGCGAGCCCCAGCGCGCCGCCGCAGGCGGCGGCGGGCAGCGCGAGCAGCGAAGGCAGGACGCTGCCCCGAGAGCAGGGAGACTCGCGTCGTCGCGCAACATCGCCGCCCCCCAATGAACGCCGCCCATGAAGGACAGGATGATCGCGCCGTAGATCAGCAGCAGCCAAAGCCCCCAGCCTCGAAGGGGATCCTCGGGAAAGAAGGCGAGCGCGAGGCCGGCGAGAAAGGGCGCGGCGCCGGCGAATCCCAGGAGGGCCGCGGGGCGCGGCGTCGGGGACGACTCATGCATGCCGATGACTCCCCAAAAAGGCGCGCCTTCAGCGCTTGTGCTCCTCGCCCCATTTGCGCACGACGGCCAGCGTGTTGGCGATGTGCTTCTCGGCCGCGGCGTCCGAATAGGCGTATATGATCCTGCCTTCGGGCGAGATCACATAGGAGATGCGGCTCGCGTAGGAGCCGCCCACGATGGGAATGTTCATCGCGGCGTCATAGGCCTTGATGACCGAAGTCTTCGGATCCGCTCCGACCGGAAAACCGTCCCGGCATTCCTTGCTGGAGAACTCGCGCTGCACGTCGATGTCGTCGCTCGAGACGCCGATGACGCTCGCGCCCGCCTTGGCGAAATTCTCGATGTTGTCGGCGAATTCATGCGCTTCGATCGTGCAGACGCTCGTGAAGGATTTGGGATAGAAATAGAGGACCACCGGCCCTTTTTTCAGCGCTTCGGCGAGGGAAAAGCGAAAGACCTGTCCGCCCTTCGCCGCCTCGATCGTAAAGTCCGGCGCCGCATCCCCCGATTTCAGCGCGGCGCGCGCGCCCGCGGGCGTCAACGCCAGAACGACACACAGCAAGCCGGCTGACCGCTTCATCGCTTTCGTCCTCCATCCTCATGCGCGGCGCCGCCACGACGCGGATCGCAAGGGTTCGTGTCTCTCGTCGGCCAGATATGGCCCATCGGAAAGGGATCAAGGGTTGAGGCGACGCGATGCCGTAACCATGACTCCCGCGCCTCTTCGCGTCGGACTCGCCTGGGTCGCACGGGATCGTCGCGACGGCGCGTTTTGGAAAGCTTTCGAGCGAAGCGGGAGCCGGTTCGCGTGAAGAAAACACGAGAAGACAGGGATTCTGGGGTGTTTCCGCAGCAATCTGAAACGAAGTCGCCCGATTCCGAGGCGCGGATCGCAGCGCCAATCCCGTCGGCGCGCGCGACGAGCCGCGCGCCGCCATGCGGGAGTGCCCGCCGCCGAAAGGGCGCGCCGCCTCACCAGCGTCCGGCGCGTTTGTTCCAGGCGAACAGCAGGTCGGCGAAGCGGTCGTAAGCGAAGCGCGTCGCCGGCAGCAGGGCGGGCGCGCCAAAGAGCGCGGCGAGCCAGCCTTCGCCCGACGTCATGCGCCAGACCGCGATGGCGACGTCGGCGCCGACGATCAGCCGGCCGTCGGCGTCGACCGCATGCAGGCGCCGGCGCACGTCGTCGACGCCGACGCCGTAGGCGGCGAGCGCTTCGGGCTCGAGGTTGATTTCGCGAAAGTCGATTTTTCCAGCCTGGACCAAAGCGCGCAGCTTTGCGCGCTGACGGCCGATCCCGGCCCGGCAGACGGGACATTCGTCGTTGTGCCAGACGGTGAGCATGGGGCCTCCTTCGCGAGGGCGAGGCGTCCTTTCGAGTTCAAAGAGGGAGACGCCAGGACACGATCCGTATTGCGTAATCGTCCCGGGCCGCTCGGCTGAAGCGACCATCCGCGCAGCCGATTGAAATCCGCTGGCGACCCCGGCAGGATTCGAACCTGCGACCTACCGCTTAGAAGGCGGTTGCTCTATCCGGCTGAGCTACGGGGTCGAATTGCGCGGAAAATCAATGCGTCCACAGCCCGCCGACGCGGGCGGTCTTGAAGTTGTCGGAATAGGAGGCGATTCGCCTTGCGCCGACGTTGGCCTTGGGTTCTTCGACGCGATAGGCGATTCCCTCGCGCTCGGCGTAGGCGATCGCCTCTTCCTTGGTGGTGAAGCGCAGCTTGATCTGGGCGCGCATGTCGGAGGAGGAGGTCCAGCCCATCAAGGGGTCGATCTCGCGCGCCGAATCCGGCTCGAAGCGCAGCCGCCAGGGCTTTTGCGCGGTGGTCACCGACTGGCCTTCGGGGCGATAGATGTAAGCGGTCATTTGGCCTCGTCTCGCTGATCGTTCCCGACTGACTTGCGGCGGGAGCGCGGCCGCGTCTTTCCAGGGCTTTGGTCGGGGCAGCAGGATTCGAACCTGCGACCTGAAGTACCCAAAACTTCCGCGCTACCGGGCTGCGCTATACCCCGACGGGCCGAAGCGCGGCGGACAAATCGCCGCGCTTCGCCGCGCCTTGGCTATCACGCCGGCGCGCCGGTCTCAAGCCGGCGTTGGCGTTCCTTCGTATCACGCGGGCGGATGTTTCACGTTTTCGCCGTAGCGCAGCACCTGGACTTTTTCCAGCGTGACGAGGCCGCCGCTCATGACCTCGTCGAGGAAGGGGAGAAACGCCCTGATCTTCGGCTCGTCGTCGACGATTTCGATGACCAGCGGCAAATCCTCCGACAGGCGCAAGATTTTGGTGGTGTGGAGCTTGCTGCGGTGACCGTAGCTCATCGGGCCGCGCAGCACGGTGGCGCCGGCGAGATGGACCTCGCGGGCTTTCAAGACGATCGTCTCGTAGAGCGGCTTGCCGCGATGTTTGTCGTCCTCGCCGATGAAAATGCGCAGCAAGAGCGCGTCGCGTTCGATCGTCATGGCTCAAGACCCCTGCAACTGGTTGAGGTGGTTGGCGGCGAGGTGGCCGATCCAAACGGCGACGAGGCACAGGGCGACCGACAGACCGACATTGGCCAGCCCCAAACCGGTCTCGCCGTCGCGAAACAGGTTGAGCGTCTGCAGGCTGAAGGAGGAGAAGGTCGTAAAGCCCCCGCAAAGGCCGACCATCACGAATTGACGCATTTCCGTGCCGACGAACATGCGCCCGTCGGGGCCGGTGAGCGTGGCGAAGAAGCCGATCGCCAGCGAGCCGGAAATGTTGATCAGCAAAACGCCCCATGGAAAAGTTTCGCCGAAAAGCTCGGCGACGAAGCCCGAGCACCAATATCGCGCGGCGGTTCCCAGAGCGCCGCCGAACGAAACCCAGGCGTATTTGACGATCTCGTTGTTCATTTGCGCTTCACCTCGATCTCGAATTTCCGCGTCGATTGCGACTTGCACTCCGTCGCCCCCGGTCTCGACCGCGCCGGGCGGGTCATTTGACCACCAGCACGGGGCAGGGCGCAATTTGCACGATCCGATCCGCCCGGCTGCCGATCAAGCGCTCGTAAATCGCGGAATGGCCGCGCGCGCCGATGACGAGCAATTCCGCTTCGAGCTTGGCGGCGAGCTCCACGACGTCCCGGACCGGGTGACCCGCCACGACATGCGTGTGCAGCTTCACCTGGCTTAGCTCCGCCATCGCATGCGCGCGTCGCTGGACGGGCTGAAAACGCCGCCTGGCCGTCTTCACTTCCTCGCGAATTTCCTCGATGAACTCCGGCATGTAATCGATTTCCTCGACGCAAACCATGTGAAGCTCGGAGCCGTTCTGTTTCGCAAGGGCGATCGCCACGGCCAGCGCGGCGAAGGCGGGCTCGGAGCCGTCGTTGGCATGTAGGATCGTGCTGAACATGCGAGGCCTCCTCGGCTATTCGGCTCCGACGTCCGTCAGCTCCGCGGGCGCATTCCCCGCCGCGCGCGCCGGCAGGAGATGACGCGGCATGTAGAATGCGTTGGCGACGATCGTCGGGAGAACCGCGCTGGCGATCACCGCGGCGACGAGCGCGGAATATTGCGCCTGATCGATGATCCCGTGCGAGAGTCCAAACAATGCGGAGATCGTCCCGAAGGTGAGGCCCGTCGACATCAGCAGCGTCGTATACGTCGCTTCCCGCTTCGGCGCGCCGAAGATCTGCGTGACGGGATATACGCCGACCACTTTCATGGCGATCTTCACCGCCAGCATCGTGATGAAGGCCGCCGGCGCCGCCGCCAGTTGCGGGATCGACACGAAGGAGCCGGCGCGGATGAAATAAAACGGCGTGAGCAGCCCGAAGGTCAAGGTGCGCAGGCGTCGGATCAAGGCGTGATCCTTGCCGACCGTGCCGGCGAGCACCATGCCGATGAGATAGGCCGGAAGCACCGCCTCGCTGTCCGCCCATGTCGCCAATGCGCCCATGCCGAAAAGGCACAAGAGCAGGAATTTGGCTTCGAGTTCGGAAGGACGGTCGCCGTAAAGACGAAAGAAGCGCGGCGTAATGCGGGGCAGCACGACGAAGAAGATCGCGCCGAACCCCAGAAAAATGAGTGTTTTGTAGGTGAAGGGCGCGAAAATGAGACCCAGCGCCACCACCGTGCCGAGGTCGGTGACGAAACAGGCCGCCAGAACGGTCTTCCCATAGCCCGTCTTGTTGAAACCAAACTCGAGCATCACGGCGTAAACGACGGCGACGGAGGTGGTCGACATGGCGACGCCCGCCAACCAGCTCGGCATCACGTCCCATCCCAGCAACCAGCGCGCCGCGGCGGCGCAGCCGAGGAACGGCAGGAGGAAGCTGGCGAAGCCGATGGCGCCGGCCTCCTTCCATTTTGCGCGAAACACGACGGGATCCAGCTCCGCGCCGGCGAGGAAGGTCAGCACGATGGCGCCCGCGCCCGAAAGGAACTTGATCCAACTCTCGCTCGTTCCGAGCACGGCGGAGCCGATGGCCGCGCCGATCACGAGTTGCGCGATCGTGCCGACGACGATTTCCGAAAGCGCCGTCGCGATTTTGAGCCAGATGGACAGCAGGCTGGCGAGCAGCGCGAGGCCCAGCCAAAGCGCCGCGAGCGCCCAAATCCCGGTCATGGGCGCACTCCCGCCCGGCGCCGCGAGAGAGGCGCCTCGGCCCCGAAGGCGGCGGCCCAATCCGAACGGCGACGACCGCGAACCGCTGATGGACCCATTTGCATAAAGCCTCCCCATCGCCCGAAAGGACGCCGTAGGAGTCATCAGCCTGGAAGGCGGTTTTGGGGAACCCCATCCCCACAAAGATTACGTAACCCTATGAGAGAGCCCGCGCTGCGTCAAATCGTTCGCGGGCCAGCCCGGCGCCGGGGGAGTGTTTGGCCGGCGCTTCGCCTTGCCTTTGCGACCGCACGTCAATATGCCCCTAAAATCCTGGTTCAAGTCCATGGAGCCCGCCGACGTGACCGACCCGACGCCCCTCTACCGCCGACCTTACGTGCTCACCCTCGCCGGCATCGCGCTCGGCGTCGTGTTCGGCGCGCTGGCCCCGCATTACGCCGATCAGCCCTGGGTGAAAGCGCTCGGCGACGGTTTCGTGCGGCTGATCAAAATGTGCATCGCGCCGATCATTTTTTGCACGGTGACCTCCGGCATCGCGCATCTCTCCGACGCGCGCAAGGTCGGCCGGGTCGGCGTCAAGGCCTTGCTCTATTTCGAAGTCGTCTCGACCTTCGCTTTGGTCCTCGGCGTCCTCGTCGGCGAAATCCTGCGGCCGGGCGCGGGCTTTCCCGGCAAGCCGGACGCCGCGGCCGTTGCCGATTACGCCCGCAAGGCCGGAGAGCAGGGCGGCGCCGTCGACTTCCTGCTCGCCGTGATCCCCGACACCATCGTCGGCGCCTTCGCGCGCGGCGAAATCCTGCAAGTGCTGTTCTTTTCGGTGCTGTTCGGCTTTTCGCTGATGCTCGCCGGCGAACGCGCCGACCGCCTGCGCGGCTTCGTCGACGATTTCGGCGAAGCGACCTTCGGCGTCGTCGGCCTCGTCATGAAGGCCGCGCCCCTCGGCGCCTTCGGCGCGATGGCCTTCACGGTCGGACATTACGGCGTCGCCTCGCTCACGTCGCTCGCCTGGCTCGTCGCCGCATTCTATCTCGCCTCGCTGCTCTTCATGCTGCTGGTGCTGGGCGGCGTCGCCAGGCTCGCGGGCTTTCGCATCCTGGCCTTCCTCGCCTACATCAAGGACGAACTCTTCCTGGTTCTCGGCACGTCTTCCTCCGAGAGCGCGCTGCCGCGGCTGATGGAGAAACTGGAGCGGCTCGGCTGCGCCAAATCCGTCGTCGGCCTCGTCGTTCCGACCGGCTATTCCTTCAATCTCGACGGCACCAACATCTACATGACCTTGGCGACGATCTTCATCGCGCAGGCGCTGGGGATCGATCTTACCGTCGGGCAAAAATTCGCGATCATCGGCGCGGCGATGCTGACCTCGAAGGGCGCCTCGGGCGTCACGGGCGCGGGCTTCGTCACGCTGGCGGCGACGCTGGCGGCGGTCGACCCGCGCCTCGCGCCGGGCATGGCGCTGCTGCTCGGCGTCGACAAATTCATGAGCGAATGCCGGGCGCTGACCAACATCTGCGGCAATGGCGTCGCGACGATCGTCGTCGCGGCCTGGGAGGGGGAATTGGACCGGGAGAAGCTGGCGCGCGAGCTGGCGGGGAATTCCGGCGACGCGGCCGGGTGAGCCGCTTCGCCGACGAGAAGCCCGGTTTGTTATCCTGCGCGACCGCGTCATGCGGCCATTGCCGGACGAGGTTTTCCCCTTACATGACTCGTCCGTCGCGTTCGGCTGCGCCCACGCTCATCAACCGGTTCTGGACGAGGAGAGCCTTCAATGGAAAATTTTTCGATGATCCACTGGCTCATTTTTAGCGCAATCTTCGTAATCGTGGTCGCCGGTCCAATGATGGGAGTTTTTCGTGCGGTGAAAAACCGTTCGGCTTTGCATGCGATTGCTTCAGTTTCCATGCCGGTTTACGGCATCTTCTATTTTTTTTCCGGCAAGCGAGAGGCTTCATGACGATTTGTAGTCATGCCGCGCCACCCGGCGTCCCGCGAAAGCAAGATTTATTTTGTCGTCGCTTGGTCGTCTCGCGAGGCGTCTCGAAGCGCCGCGGGTGACGATGCTCTGCAGCGACTCGCCGTCGATCTCGGGGGAGCGGCGCTACGCGGAAATCTGCGCGTGCTGCGCCGCGTGTTCAAACTCTGATTTCAGCGGCCAACGACCCTTGCCATCGCGCATGGCGTCGACGGGCTCCTCCGCGATCCCATGTCCCGCAAAAGCTGCGCCGCGCCGGCGCCCGGAAGCCGACAATCGGCATTTTACGCATTCGATGCGCGCAAATCGCGGCGGCTGCCGGGTTCACCGGCGCGGTGGAGGCGAAAAATCAATTTTATATCAACCTAAAAACCGCAGTTGAGATTTTGCGGACGGCCTGGAATCGCGCATTCTGGGGGCATGACGCGCGATTCCTCTCCTTTGTCCGCTCACCCATCGGGTGATCAACCCCTGGTTGTCGGAAGCGAGCC
>Ga0265328_10000536_pt1 | contig 17682 bp, 19 predicted proteins | sample 41624metaG_FD_202086 | JGI IMG/M metagenome (GOLD analysis project Ga0265328, IMG submission 202086) | Rhizosphere microbial communities from Carex aquatilis grown in University of Washington, Seatle, WA, United States - 4-16-24 metaG | ecosystem: Host-associated > Plants > Roots > Rhizosphere...
ACCATTTTCGCCTGCTGGCGCTCTCTCAAGCCAAGCTGCCGACGCGGCGCAAAGACCCGTCTTGCGAGGAGGTGGAGCGAGAGGCCCGCGAATATGCGCTTGCCGAGGCGGTATTGGTCGGCGTCTATCAGCGCTAGACCCTGTCATTGCTCTTGACGGCGAGTTCTGAATCTCTGTCGCTTGGGAGCAACGATGAAGGCGATTCGTGGCCGGGAAAGAGATTTCCGTGAAGAATTACGTGGTGCGGCGGAGCGCGGAGGAGCGCGAGCAGCTTGCGTCCTTGATCCGCTCGGAAAAGCGTTCGGCGCAATTGCTGACGAAGGCGCGCATCGTGCTGAAAGCGGATGTTTCGGAAGCGGGCGATGGCTGGAGCGACGGCAAGATCGCCGAGGCTCTGGACACCAGCGTAGCCACCATCGAGCGGGCGCGACGGCAATTGCTGGAGGAAGGGTTCGAAGCAACGCCGACCCGCAAATTCGATCCGAACTCCGCCCGTCCTCGGATTTTCGACGGCGCGGCGGAAGCCAAGCCGATCGCGCTGGCCTGCGGGCCTGCTCCGGCGGCTAGCGAGATGAACCCTGAGCCTGCTCGAAGAATAAGTCGTCGAACTGAACATCGTCGAGAAAGCCAGCGACAACACGATCGGGCGGACGCTCAAAAAAACATTCTCAAGCCGCATCTCAAACGGCAATGGGTGATCGCGCCGCAGGCCAGCGTGGGCTTCGTCGCCAATATGGAAGACGTGCTGGAAGTCTATCAATGACCGCATGATCCGCAGCGCCGGTCAATATGTCTCGACGAGACCTCGAAGCAAATGATCATCGAGACACGTGCGCCCGTTCCCGCGGCGCCAGGACGCAAGGCGCGTCACGATTACGAATGCGAACGCAGTGGCGTGGCCCATCTGTCCATGATGTTCGCGCCGTTGGAAGGCTGGCGCTGCATCAAGGTCACCGACCGCCACGCCGCAACCGATTACGCTCGTGTGCTCAAAGAACTGTCAGATGAAATCTCGCGCCACGCGGCAAAGGGCGCGCACGCCGTCCTGCTCTTGATCGCGCCGGATGGCATATGACCGGAAAGCTCAATATCCCCATGAATATCACGCCGATTTTCTGCCGTTCCGTTCGCCCGAGTTGAACCCGGTCGAGAATATCTGGCGATATCTGGGCGCCAACTGGCTGTCGAACCGCGACTTCGAAACCTCCGGCGTCATCATTGACGCCGCTTGCGACGCATGGCGAAAGCTCATCGCCCAACACCAGACGATCGCATCAATCGGCGTGCGCGATTGGGCTCATATCAGTCAACCTCAATAGCCTTTAGTGTCAATTTCAGCCTGATTGCAGATTTCGTTGGACACGGCGCGCTAATCCCGTCCTCCACGGAGCGTCTTGAGAAAAGCAGCGGCCGCGCCCCGAATTCGACGCCAGGGCGATTCAACCGCATGATCGTCCGATCCGGCCATCGCGCGGCCGATCCATCGAACCACGGCGCTTCTGTCGTCTGGGGGAGGCGAAAACTCTTCTTCATTCAGCCCGGCTTCGGTCAAACCGAGACTTTTACACAATTCTTCGAGCTCGATCCCGCTCCATGGATAGACATTGGAAATTCTTCGAGCGGGATCGACCGCTTCAATTCCGCGCTCGTCCACGCGAACGATCCTGACTGCTTTGTCCACGCTTCTGTCACGGCTCCGAACAGGCAGAGAGACGATCTTTCTTTCCTCTATCGCTTGCCGCAGAATGACCATCGCCGCGCGTTCCATTCGCGCCCTTTTTGAAGCTGCTCGTTGATCTTCCATCATGGATTTCAATAACAGCCAGCCGGCAAAAAGCGGCAACGCGATGCCGAAGACGGGGATCGTAAGTATCGGAAAGGCCGCCCAGAGCGCCAGGGCGGCCAAGCCAATGGCGATTGACCACGCATGTTGCACGAAGAACTGTCGTGAAGGACAGAACTCTTTCATTTGGTCGAAATCCAGCCATGACCGCAACATTTCGCCTCTCTCCTTTGGAGCGTTCTGTAAAACTTTGTCGGCGCGCCTGATCGGCGTTTGAGCGTCAGGCAACAGCGCTGTCCTCCGGGGAGCGGTTCAACCCGCCCTGGGCCATATTCATCGCGAAAGCGACAAGTCTAAGACCGTGGCCGTCGCACGCCGACTTAAGACGACGACTCCTCGCCGCGCCATGCCAATTCCGCGCCGTCGCCTTGGATCGTTCGACCCAAGGCGGCAAGCGCGAATTTACTCTCCAACCACTTCCAAAAACGCCTGCGCGGCCTCGCGGCGCTCGAACACATGGGGCGATAGCCCGCGCTTGGTCATCGCCTCCTTCATTTTCAGCCGCGCAAAGGCGCTGGTCGCGTAGCGCGCCGTCGACGAGTAATAATGCTCCATCATATATTGGATCATTTCCGCGTAATCGTCGTAGAGCGCCTCAGCGATCTTGGCGCCGTCGTGGTTGACGACGGAATTGACGCGCTTGCCAACCTTCTGACAGGCGGCGACAAGCGCCTTGCGCAATTCGTCGACGTCCTTCTTGGTGCGGGCATGCCAGCCCTCCAGATTCACGAACAGAATGTTGCGTTGCGGATCATATTGGATGCGCTCGTGCAGATTGAGATTCAGCAGTTCCGCCAGGAGACCCATCGGTTCGTCGATGAAGAGGCGCCTGTCCATGAGTTCCGGCTCATTGATGATCGGCTTGAAGGCCATATGCGCCAAAATGTCCTTCTCAATGTCGACGCCCGGCGCGACCTCGATCAGCTCCAGCCCCTTGGATTGGAGCTGGAACACGCAGCGCTCCGTTACATAGAGCACTGGCTGCTTACGTTTTTGCGCGAATTTGCCGGAGAAGGTTATTTGCTCGACGAAGTTCAGGAATTTGCGATTGCGCCCTTCCTTGATGATCTTGACCTTTCCGTCCTCGATCGCGACGTTGAGCCCGCCATTGGTGAAAGTGCCGGCGAAAACCACGCTGCGCGCGTTCTGGCTGATGTTGATGAAACCCCCGCAGCCATTGAGGCGACCGCCGAATTTGCTGGTGTTGACATTGCCCTGCACGTCGCATTCGGCCATGCCGAGACAGGTCATGTCGAGCCCGCCGCCGTCGTAAAAATCGAATTGCTGGTTTTGCTGGATGATGCTGTCGGCGTTTGAGGCGCCGCCGAAGCTCGAACCGCTCGCAAGCACGCCGCCGATAGCGCCGGCTTCGGTGGTCAACGTGATGTAAGGCGTGAATTTTTCCTCGTTAGCGACCGCGGCGATGCCTTCCGGCGCGCCGACGCCGAGATTGACGACGCCATTGGGCGGCAGTTCGAAGGCGGCGCGGCGGGCGATGACCTTGCGCTCGTCGAGCGGCATTTTGGCCATGCCTTCGACGGGCACGCGGATTTCGCCGGAAAGAGCCGGGTTGTACATGACGCCGTAATTCATCCTGTGAAGTTCCGGGGTCGGCGCGACGACCACGCAGTCGACGAGGATGCCGGGGACTTCCACGTCCTTGGGACGGATCGACCCCTGTTCGACGACCCGCTCGACCTGCGCGATGACGATGCCGCCATTGTTGCGGGCGGCCATGGCCTGGGCGAGATTATCGAGGACGAGCGCCTCCCTCTCCATGCTGATATTGCCGGAAGGATCGGCGCTGGTGCCGCGAATAAAGGCTACGTCGATCTTGGTGGCGATGTAGAACAGCCACTCCTCGCCTTCGACGTTGTGATATTTGACGATATCCTCCTTGGTCACGTCATTGACCTTGGCGCCGCCAAAACGCGGATCGACATAGGTGTAAAGACCGACCTTGGAGAACAGTCCCGGCTGACCGGCGGCGCAAGCGCGGTAAAGCTGCGAAATCACGCCTTGCGGCAAATTATAGCCGAGAATCTTATTTTCCTGAGCGGCCTGGGCGACCTTGGGCATGCGGCCAAAATTGCCCGCGATGACCCGGCCGAGCAGCCCTTCGTGATGCAGGCGACCGGTCCCGAGCCCTTTGCTGTCGCCGGCGCCGGCGGTCATGATGAGGGTCAGATTCTTGGGGTGTCCTGTCTCTATGAAGCGCTTTTCCAGGCCCATATGGAGCGCTTCCGGGATGCAGCTTTGGACGAAACCGCTAGTGGTTACGACGTCATTATCCCGGATGAGGGCGATCGCCTGCTCCAGTGTGGTGACCTTATTGTTCGCCATATCCTTAAGCTTCCCCTCTTTGGCTCCACTCTTTGGGAGCGACGCGGACGGTTTTTTCGTCGCCGGCGCCGCCACGGTGGGTGGCCCTAAAAAAATGCCGGCTCAAGGCTAGAGATTGGGGACGGCTTTCGCAATAGGCGCGATTGAACGCCGGGCGACTGAGGCCGTGACGCCAAACGGAAATGGAGCCTAAGTCCTGGGAATAATGCGTCTTCTCTATCGGCAGCGACCCAATTCTGTCAAATTGGCGCGGTCTAACGGTCTTCGACTAAATTTGAATGGGCAAGGCTTGCGACCAACCGCCGGATCTATCGCCATGACGATGCGACGCTTTATCCCTTATGTCCTCCTGCTTGCGTTGATACTATGGGCTGAGCCGACGTTCGCCCACGCGATCGTCGTCGCCTCGACGCCCAGCGCTCATCAAACCATTTCGGAATCCGAGTTGACGGTTGAAATTCGTTTTAACAGCCGCGTCGACGCGGCGCGCTCGCGGTTGACCTTGGTGCGGCCGGACGGCGCCAGCGTCGTTTTGCCGCTGGTTGGAAGCGGCCCGACGGAAACGCTGGGAGGCGTGGCCTCCGGCCTGGAAAACGGACGCTACCGGCTGCTGTGGCAAACGTTGAGCATCGACGGCCATATCACCCATGGCGAAATTCCCTTCGAGGTGAACCGGTAGCATCGTGCAACTGTTCTTGGAGATTTACGGCTTTCTCAACGTCACGCTGCGCGGCTTTATCATTGCCGCGCAAACGCTTACGCTCGGCGGGGTCGCCTTCTTGTCCCTGGCGCTCCCGCCCGAACAGGGCTGCGAGCCTCTGGCGCGGCGCCTGTTGCTCTGGAGCGCCCGCGCCCTGTGCCTGGGGGAGGCGCTGGCGGCGCTGTCGCTGATGGTCATGCTCGGCGGGACGCTGGATCTCCCATTCCAACAGCTGCTCGGGGCCGATGCGGTGATCGTCGATCTTGCTGTGGCGGGTCTTGCTGGCGGGATCGCTCTTTTTGCGCGCGAAAGCGCGCCCATGCGCGTTTCTGCGCTTTTGTGCTTGGGCTTGCTCGCCGTCCAGGTGGGGGCGACCCACGCCGTCAGTCGTCTGGATCACGCGGCGACGCTCTATGTCGCGGAATTCGCGCATATGTTCGGCGTCGGCGTCTGGATCGGCGGAATTCCGTATTTTATCGTTATGTTGATGCAAATGCGCGGCGATCCGCGGCGCCAGGTCGCAACGCGTTTCTCCGCGATGTCGCTTGGCGCGGTGGGCCTGCTGACCGCCGCCGGCGTCTACATGGCGGTCGATTATGTCGGCGACCCCGCCGCACTCTATGGAACCTCATACGGCGTCATGCTCTGCGCCAAGATCGCCATGCTAACTGGCCTGTTGCTGCTGGGCGGCATGAATTTCCTGAGCGTGCGCCGCCTGCGATCCGCCCCGGCGACGCCGCTCCTGCGAACGCGACGCTTCGCGGAGGTCGAGATTGGCGTCGGGCTGACGGTGATCTTTTGCGCGGCCTCGCTGACCTCGTTGCCGCCCGCGCGCGATCTTCCCGACGACCGCGCAAGTCTGGCGGAAATCGCCGAGCGGGTCGAACCGCGTTGGCCGATCCGTTTGGAGAGCCCCGATCACGCGAGCCTCTCGACCTCGATGCCGAAGCCGACTCGACCCGCTAATCCCCGCGCCTTTGCGGCGGGAGAGGAAGTCGCGCCGCCGCGCAACGCCGAGGATCCGGCCTGGTCGGAATATAACCACCATTGGGCGGGTCTGTTCGTGCTGCTGATGGGCGCCTTGGCGCTGGCCGAGCACAACCGGCGCCTGGCGCCCATCGCGCGGCACTGGCCGCTGACATTTCTGGGCCTTGCGGCGTTTCTATTTTTACGCGCCGACGAGACGGTGTGGCCCTTGGGAAATCAGGGCCTGCTCGAAAGCCTGCGCGACCCCGAAATCGCACAGCATCGCTTTTTCATCGTGCTGATTATCCTATTCGGCCTGTTCGAATGGCGCGTGCGGCTAGGCGGCCTCAAAAACGCTCGGGCGCCTTATGTCTTTCCGCTGACGACCGCGGTGGCGGCCGCCTTCTTGCTCACCCACTCGCACGGGCTGGCCAATCCGAAGGAGGAGACGCTGATCGAGGTCACCCACATGCCGCTCGCCCTCGTTGGCGTGGCGGCGGGCTGGGCGCGCTGGCTTGAATTGCGTCTCGACGGAACAGTGAGCAGGATCACCAGCTATATATGGCCGATCGCCTTTATGCTGGCGGGACTTTTGCTTCTATTCTACCGCGAAGCATAGCCGCTCGGTCGCGCGCGACCCATATTTGTCGCGAGGAGGCGAAGCGGTTCGCGCCCCGTGATCACAGGAGGCCGCCATGTCGGACCAAGACCAATCCGCCGTTCATCCGCCCGTTCCTTGGAGCGAGCGCGTTTCGATCTATGCCGACGCAATGGTTCGGCTGACCGCGGGCCTGCTGCTGATGCCGCATGGCGTGCAAAAGCTATTCGGATTGTTTGGCGGAGCGGGGCTCGAGGCCTCGGGCCAAATGTTCCAGACGAAAATGGGCCTGCCGCCCACGCTCGCACTGGTCGCGGGGCTAATCGAATTTTTCGGCGGGCTGATGCTTGCACTGGGCATAGCCACGCGACTCGTCGGACTGCTGATCGCCGGCATGTTGTTTTTTACCGTGTTCGCAGTGCATCTGCACGCCGGCTTTTTCTGGTCGAAAGGCGGCTTCGAATATCCTCTGTTGTGGGGCGTCGTCGCGCTGTCGTACGCGCTGCGCGGAGGCGGACATTGCTCGCTCGACGCGCTGATTACGCGGAGTCGGTGAGAGAATCGTTGCTGGCCCACGTCATGTAAAAATATCTCGACCACCTGTTACGCGAGGCGAGCGCCGCGTCGCGCGGGAGGAAGCGTCGCGCGACCCTGATCGGTTACTGTGGGCGCGTCTCCAATATCGCGGCCCCGACGGCCGCCTCGCTAAAGGTCTTCGCCTCCCGGAGGCCCGCCCAAAACGCCGAGGCCGCCTCAAACATAGCGCCACGACGCCTCGAATTTCGCCGTCAATGGGTGAAAACCAGGGGCGTATCACAATTTCGCGCTCACGCGGCGTCAAACCCGCATGACGAGAAGTCTACGCAGGCTATACAACCATCAGAAGCAGGGAACAATTCAAAAACACCTGTTAAAATCACCGGAAGGATAGGATTTTAACGATCCATAAACGTCGTCAATTGTCACGCACTGCTTTAACCAAATGCCCTGACTCAAGCTCTTGCGCCGTTGACAAGCGCTTAAGCTTATATTAGTTTACCAAAATACTCCAAACTGTAGCGCGGGTTAGCCGCCGCAGTCGCGGAGGAAAGGCGTGGTTCGCTGATTCTGGCGCCACGAAAATAATCAAGGCTGGCAGATGAGTGGGAATTCGGCTTCGATTAGTAATTTCGCTCTCGGGCCCCTTCTTTCGCTCAAAAAAAGATTTGAGTTCACGCCCTATGCCACTACTCATATTCAACGTTGGTGTTATTATTGGTTGATATTTTTCTTACTCGGGGCCGGCGCCGCTCTTGTTCTCGGGTTTATTGAACAAATCTCGTTGCTCGGTTTTATATTCCCAATCTTTGCGTTGCAGGGATTGGTCACCGAGTATCGGGGAGTTCGAGTCGGAGCGTCGTCGATTTGCATTCCGTGTCGTCCCTTCCCTCGTCTGCCGATGTTTACCTTCTGGAGCAAGCGAATTGTGCTGAGCCGAATTAGCTCCGTCACAGTCAAGCCCCCGTTCTTAGGCGTCGAAATGGCTGTGGTGAGAACCCATTCGGGTTACAACAGCTATGTATATTTTGCCGGCCGCGAAGCGCGTCTATGGTTTCTCTACCTCATTGAAGAGTTGGAGCCGCAAATTATTGTTTACCGGCGTCGTTGACTAGTCGTCCGCGAAGAAGCCGTTCGCTTGGCTGCGAAACGCCTTTACGATGATCGCGTGGCGCCAAAGGCAATTGTCAGCCAAAGCCAGAACATCTTCAGTGACGTCAGCCGGCTGCGGCAAGTGCGGCGCTCGTGGCATCGCCGCTATTGCTCACTCAACTTTAGACCTTTTTCACGAATTCGACGCGCAAAACCAAGCCTTTGATTCTATCGGAGCGGCACTCGATTTCCTCATCGTTGTCCGTCAGACGGATGTTCTTGATCAGCGCGCCGCGCTTGAGCGTGATTGAGGCCCCCTTCACCTTTAGATCCTTAACAAGCGTGACGCTGTCGCCGTCCTTAAGTTCCGCCCCATTGGCGTCCTTAACAGCCATTTTTTCTTCTCCTTAAGTGCTTTCGAGCGCGGCGGATTCGCGGGCGGGAATGGCCGCGTTCCAGCTCCGCTTGTCATAGCTGCGCACCTGCCGCTGCGGCAACCCGCGACCTGTTTTCGAAATCGCGCAAATCGATAAAAAGGGGGACGCCGCGCCGAAGGCGCGCCGGGAAACCGCGCTCGGTAGCTGAGCGCGACATATTGCCGCGCGACGAAGCAAAGCCGCGAAATCATGCGACGAGAACGCTGCGACACGCGCGCCACTCACTCGGTCCCGCTGGTTTTTGCTCTCGTCCAAAGGATAACGTGGCGCGACGCCCAGACGGTCTTGACGTTAATCACTCGCCAAAAGTACAGGTTTCGATCTTCGCGCGTCGCGCCAAAGCGCCTAATGTTCCAGGACGCCTCATGTTCTAAACATTAACTCTTGTTCAAGGCCGTCCAAACCGTCGGACAAGGCGCTTTCAATAAGAGCGACGAGGCCGTCCTTTTTGTCGGCGGCGACTTCGAATTGAGTTTTCCAGACAACGACCGACCCTTGATCGGCGCGGTCTCGCACTTCGACCGTTCCCTGATAATTCTCGACAGGAAAAGGCAGTTTGAACCGATCGTAACGAAACCGGCGTTCCGCATCGGCGATTTCGAGAACTCGGTCCCGCATTTCACTGCCATCGACAAGACCAAGAATGCGAATCGCGCCGACGCCCTCGCCTTCCACGCGACAGGAAGCAATAATTGGAAACCAGCGCTCGAGACCGCCAATCGATTTTATCGCCGACCAAACCCTTTCGCCGGGCGCGTCGACAATCTTTGTCGCCTTCGCGGTCGCGATCATAATTCGCCTCCCTATTGTGAGCGGCCTGCGTCGCGGCTCTCACGCCATCTGCTGAATCAACGCCCGGCTTCGACTGCGCCCGATCGTATTTGGCTTTTGCTCTGACTCAACTCCTCGACAAAAAATTGCGCGGCGTGCAGCCATGCCTCATCGGTGTCGCCGCGAAAGCCCAAAGTCCGAGCGTAAACGATCTCGCCTGTACTGGCGTCTTTGATCGCTATCTCCATGCGGCCTATCAAGGTGCTCACCTTGTGGAAGCCGCCGAGCATGACGAGGTCCGCTCCCGCGCGCCGCGCCAAATCGAGTTCGCAGCCGTTGCAGGAGCGCAGGAATTGGCGCGCAAGAATGGCGTCGAGATCGACGCGCACGCCCTCGCGGTCAGCAATCGCGAAAATTTCGCGTGCGGCGAGTTCATGGGCGAGGGAGTCGCGAATGAGGCGCAGGCGCCGCGCATGATCGGCGCGATGATCGGTAGGCTCGCCGGAAGTGTCGAGGATTTCGAAATCGAGCACGAGCAAGCGTTGCAAGGGCGCGGCGCCCGCGATTTGCGCCGTAGGAAGCGCCAAAACGCAGGCGAGCGCGCAAAGCCGAAGAAGCGGTCCGATCACGTTTCTCTCCCCAACGATGCGGAAGCCAGCGCCACGTTATGCTCGGCCCGCGACAGCCAGGCGGCGCGAATCGCCAACGCCGCGGCGCCAAGAAATCCGATGGTCGTCAGACTGAAGCTAAGGCCGGCCTGAAAAGGAAAATGGGGTTCGGGAATCGACGCCGGGTCGATCTTGGGATGCAGCGCCCGCAGAAGAAACCCCAACGGGTTGAAGAATGCGCCATAGCAGCTGGGGCCGATGACCCATAACGGGGGGATAATGCGATATTGCCGAAACAACAGCGCGAAGAGGAACAAAAATTGGGCCATCATAAGATAGTCGACGTGAGCCCTGATGAGATCGTCCCGCTGGAAGATGAAGCCGGCCACATAACCGTTTGGGAAGAACAGCGTTATTCCGAGCACCCACGCTATCGCCAGAGCTATGCCGAGTATAAACGTGGCGAAGGCCAGCAGAAATGTGGTTCGCGATGAAGTTGATCCGGTCGCCGCTGCGTTTCTCATCATATCCTCTTTCGTGCAAGGGCCGGCGAATCGCGCGTCGATGACGCGGCGCCGCCAAAAATGATGGCGCCAAAGTGACGCCGCCGCGCCTAGTTCCTCAATGGATTACCGCCTGAGAAACGACGGGCAATTTGCCCGATCTTCGCCAAAACAGCCTCGATTGGTCTCGATTTTGGCGGAAACGCATTGGCCCGCCCAGGAAATCCTGTTTAAATCCGATCCTCACGTTTGATCCAGGAGCACCCCGATGCAGCTGATCCTCCGTCTCATCTTGCGATTGGTCGGCGTCGCTGTCCTCTGCCTCGCGTTTACCGTGGGCTGGGTGATGCTTGACGCTCACCGCGATATTGCGGTGGAGACCGCCGCCTCGGCCGAGCGCGTTGCGCGCGAACTCGAAAATTTGTTCTGGCGCGAGATTTTGTGGCGCGGGAGCATGCGGCGAGACAAGGTTTTGCCGATCCCCAATTGGGAAACGTTGGCGACGTTGAAGCTTATCTCCCCCGGCGTTTGCATCGCCTTCGCGCCGGGCGCGGAAGAGCCCCGCACCCTATGCAGTCAATTGGAGGGCGTTGGAACGCCGGCGCCGGAATGGTTTTCAGTGGTGTATGAGCAGGCCTTCGGCGAGGAGGCGCCGGTCGCACGCGCGCTAACGGTGCGCGAGCCGGAGACCGGCGTCGTAGTCGCAACGGCCAACCCTGCGGCGGCCGTGCGTCAGGCTTGGCGACAGATCTCGATCATTATGAGCGTCGTGGCGTCAATGGCGGTTGCAATATGCGTTCTCGCCGCTATTGCGATCGCCGATGCGCTCGCGCCCACGAGGACCATCATTGAAGGATTGCGCCGACTCGAAAATGGACATTACCACCAACCGATCACGCCGTTCGCGCCGGGAGAGTTTGGGCTCATCGCACGCGCCGTGAACGATCTCGCCGCGCGATTGGCGCAAACGACCGCGGAGCGCGCAGCGCTGACCAAGCGTCTATTCGAGGTCCAGGAAGAAGAACGCCGCGCGCTCGCTCGCGACCTGCACGACGAATTTGGTCAATGCCTGACTGCGGCGATGGCTTTCGCCGCTTCGATTGAAGCAGGCGCGGCCGCCGACCGCCCCGATCTCGCCGAGGACGCCCGCGCCATCGCGCGAATCGCCAGCCGCATGATGACGACATTGCGGGAGACGCTGTCGAGATTGCGTTCGCAAGATCTCGACGAACTGGGTTTGGAGAGCTGCCTCGTTCAACTCGCCGCGGGCTGGAACGCGCGCGCCGCGCCGCGCGCCCTTGTGCATCTCGATCTTAAGGGAGACCTCGCCAGCGTGCCGCGCACAATTGCGACCAGCGTTTATCGTATTGCGCAGGAATGCTTGACCAATGCGATGCGGCACGGCAAGCCGAGCGCCGTCTACTTGCGGGTCGAGCATCCGGCATCGCAAGTGGGCGCGCTTGCGCTGACGGTCGAGGACGACGGTGGCGGCGACGCCATGCGAATCAACGCGTCTTCGGGACACGGCCTGCTCGGCGTCCACGAACGGATCGCGGCGTTTGGCGGCAGTCTGTCGATCGGCCGCGCCGCGCGCGGAGTGCGCGTCGCCGCGCGCATACCCCTCGTCGCGCCGCCTCCGCCGCTCAAAGCCCGGTTCGCGGCGACATGAACGAAATCGCCATTCTGCTCGTCGATGATCATCCCATCGTTCGAGAAGGTTACCGCAGCCTGTTGGAGCGACAGCCGGGCTGCCGAGTCGTCGCCGAAGCGGATAACGCCGCCTCCGCCTATCAAGCCTATCGCAGCGCGTCGCCGGACGTGGTCATTATGGATCTTTCGCTTCCCGGCGCCGGCGGGTTAGAGGCAGTCCGGCACATCAGACAATGGGACAAAGGCGCCCGCATCCTCGTTTTCACCATGCACAGCGGCGCGGCCTTCGCCTTGAAGGCGTTCGAGGCCGGCGCCTCCGGCTATGTCACGAAGAGCAGCGACGCCACCGAACTCGTCCGCGCGGTGGTCGCCGTCGCGCGGGGCGGACGGGCGCTCAGCGACGACATCGCGCGTGAAATCGCCGCCGAACGTCTGGCGCAAGGGCGCTCGCCGCTCGACGATCTCGGGCCGCGCGAGACGGAAATCCTCAGACTCTTCGCCTCCGGCCGCACCAGCGAGGAAATCGCGGGGGCTCTGAATCTCAGCCCCAAGACAGTTCAAAACTACCACTACCAGATCAAATCCAAGGTAGGCGCGCGGACCGACGCGCATCTCGTTTGGCTGGCGATAGGCGCCGGTCTCGTGAGCGACGACAACGCCAGCCGCTACTCCACCGGCTCGACCGCCGTAATCTCGATGCCAAAGCCCGATAACCCCACATAGGCGCGCGGCTTGGGCGTCGTGCTGCGCAGGCGGATCGACGACACCCCCAGATCCTTTAAAATTTGCGCCCCCAGGCCAACGTCGAACCATTGCCGCCTGCGGCTCTGCTCGGTGTTTTCGTCGTGCGGACGCACCACATTGGCCGGCACGCCGGCGGCGCCGTCGCGCAGATAGACCAGAACGCCCCTTCCCTCACGGGCGAAACGCGCCAGAGTCCTGTTGATGGTGTCGGCGCCGCCGAACACGTCGCCTATGATATCGGCGCGATGCAGCCGCGCCGGCATGTCGCGGCCGTCTCCGATCGAACCGAGCACAAACGCGAAATGCTGCACGCTGTCGAATGGCGTGACATAGGCGTGGCCGATCAGGGCGCCCACGCTGGTCTCGACCGGGAAGGTCGCGACGCGCTCGACCAGTTTTTCGCGCGATTGCCGGTAGGCGATGAGATCGGCTACCGAAATCACCGTCAATTTGTTCTGGGCCGCGAATTGCGTGATCTGACCGCCCGTCATCACCGAGCCGTCGTCATTGGCGAGTTCGCAGATCACGCCGACCGGCGGCTGGCCGGCGAGGCGGCAAAGATCGACCGCCGCCTCGGTGTGGCCCGAGCGCATCAGCACCCCGCCTTCCTTGGCGATAAGCGGAAAAACATGGCCCGGCCGCACGAAATCGGCGGCCCCCATGTTGCCGTTGGCCAGCGCGCGCACGGTGTTGCAGCGTTGTTCGGCGGAAATGCCAGTGGTCAGACCATGGCGGGCGTCGACGGAGACGGTGAAGGCCGTGCCGAGCGGCGCGTCGTTCAGCGCGACCATGGGCGCAAGATGAAGACGCCGCGCGTCCTCCAGCGTCAGCGGCGCGCAGACGATGCCGCAACAATGGCGGATGATGAAGGCCATTTTCTCGGTGGTGCACAGGGAGGCGGCGACGACCAGGTCACCTTCGTTTTCGCGGTCGTCGTCATCGGTCACGACGACGATTTCGCCGCGGGCGATCGCTTCGATGGCTTGCGTTATGGAATGGGGCAAGGATGTCTCCGGAACGGCGCGAGCGCCCCTTCGAGGCGAGAAGCCAAGAGAAGCGAGACGCCAAGAAACGGCTCTTGCGGTCGGCGTCGTTCCAATCATCTAGCGCCGCGGCGTCGGCTTTACAAATCTCGTCGATCCCACGCCTGTCGCGCCCTGACCCTTTCCCGGCGAAAGACCAACCGCAGCCAAGCTCTTTACGAATTCTCTGGGAGGCTGTCCGGTTCGTGCAGGCGCACGCCGCCGCATTTCGCACAGTGGGCGAAACGATGGCCGATTTCTCCCGCCAGCAAAGATTTGGTCGGCTCGCGCCGGATCGGCGCATCCGCCGACTCGGCGACGACCAGGCGGATCTGAATGTCGTCGCCAAGGCTCAGCGCCGTATCCTCGATCCACTCGATGCTTTGATCGCCGGACGGGTCCGAGGAATCAATTCCTCCGACGCGCAGGTCGAGGCCGTCGATCTCCGCCCCCTCGACGGCTCTGGCGGAAGCGTCGGCGCCCTTGCCGACCCAAGTGAGCATGAAGGATACCGCGCCGCTATGCTGCAAGCCGGCCACCGCGAGTTTCTTCCCGTTTTTCCAGATTTCAAACGCCAGCACCAGAGCCTCCGTCGACCAACCGCTTGGTCCGTCCTGATTCGAATTTGCTAAAACGAACTTGTTTACTTTCGAAACGTTATTTTGTTCAAACTCTATCAATCGCCTCATTGTGCGCCCGCGTCGTCGCCTCCGATTACCGCTCGCGAGAGTCGGCGCGAGCAGGGCGTCAGGGAAACTCTATAGGGCCGACACTAACGTATGAATAACTTTGTGCGTCCGGACAGCCCGTCTTGCCGCGATCGCGATATTTCCCGCGTTCTCGCGTGCGGCCGCCGCCCGCCGCAATGTTTTCGATGACGGCTATCCTATATGGCGTGTGAGTTCGACGCGCATAGCGCCGCAGCCGGGCCGTATCTGCGCGGCAAAAGGGGTGGCACTCTTGGCTGCGCGAGGCGTTGCTCGATCGGCGCCGCCTTGCCGGACTCCGTTCCCGCCGAGCCCCCGAGGCGGGACAACGAAGAGAGGTGTGCGGTCAACTTGGGTTCCTCGACCTTCGGAACGGCAAGGGCGCAAAATGGCAAGAGGGCGCCGGACTCCGCGACTCGTGGCCGAATCCAGCCCAGCCGAGCCGGAACCGACGAGATTAGCGCCGCCCGCCCCCATAGCGCTGCGCCTGCGAATTGCGCTAAGGTTGCGACAGACGAGTTGGAGAATTGTTAAATGACCGGCGAGAAGATCGACGCCCTTTTGGCTTTGCGCAGTGAGGGGCGGCTTTTGGTCGGGCGCGACCGCATCAAACTGCTCGAAGCCGTCGCCGAACACGGCAGCATCACCAAGGCGGCCAAGGCTGCGGGTTTCAGCTATAAAACCGCCTGGGACGCCGTCGACGCGATCAATAATCTGTTGCCGAGCCCCGCCTTTGTCACCAAGGCCGGGGGGCGCAGCGGCGGCGGAGCCCATGTTACGGAGGAGGGACGAAGGCTTATCGAGACCTTTCATCGCCTGGAGGCGCGCATGTCGCGCATCTCGTCGCTGATTGCACAGGAAGGTTTCGCCGGGCACGACGACTTCGCGCTGTGGAGCCTCGGCATCAAGATTTCGACGCGTAACATGTTCCAGACGGAGGTGATCTCCGTGCGCAGATGGCCTGTCGACGTCGAGGTGACGCTAAAAGTGACGGAGCGGGATCTGATCCATGCGACCGTCACCAACGAGGCGGCGGACGAACTCGCCCTGGCGCCCGGGCGCAAGGCGCTGGCGTTGGTCAAATCCTCTTTCGTGCGGCTCGCGCTCTTCGACGCCGAAGGCATGTCCGGGCGCAACCGCTTCAGCGGCGTCGTGCGGCGGCGCGTCGACGCCGAACGCAACAGCGAACTGGTGATCGACATTGGCTCCGGCAAAACGATGACAGCGGTGATCGCGCGCCAGACCGCCGAGGATCTCGAACTTCAGCCGGGCGCCCAGGCGATCGCCAGTTTCAACGCGACCGACGTCATACTCGCGGTCGATTGACGACGGGCGAGCCGGAATGGCTCGATTGCCCGCGCCAATTGGACGCAGGTTCGCAGCTGGGCGCAATCTGCTGGAAATCGGCATCGTCAAAGCGGCGCCGGCGGGGTCGCATGAAGCTTAAAGCGTGCTATTTATACAAGAGGGCGGATAGAGGCAGGCTATGAAAATGCGAGTCCCGACGATTGTGTCATTGTTCCTATTGCTGGCGAGCGGCTCCTCCCTCGCGGCTGATCCTTTGCGCGATCAGGCGAAGGGCCTGTTCGAAGCTATTCCACAAGCGCCGCCCGCCCTGCCGGGAGATGCGGCGACGCCCGAGAAACTGACGCTCGGCAAGATGCTGTATTTCGATCCGCGCATATCGGAAAATCACGACATCAGCTGCAGCACTTGTCACAACATCGGCATGGGCGGCGTCGGCGGCCCCACGCCGTTGCGGGGTCACACCGGCGAGATCGGCGGGCGCAATGTGCTGACGGTTTTAAACGCCGTCTTCAACAAGACGCAATTCTGGGATGGGCGCGCCGCCGATCTCAAGGAGCAGGTGGTGTCGGGGGTGATGGCCAACCCCACTGCTATGCTCAAGGCGAGAGGCGGGCCGATTATCGGCGATACCGGCGCGACGAATCTCACGAAGCAGCATGTCGTCGAGCAGCTCAAGGCCATCCCCGGTTATGTCGACGCCTTTAAAAAGGCGTTCCCGTCCGAGCCGGATCCGATCGTGTATGACAATATTGGCAGAGCGATCGCCCTTTTCGAGGCGACCCTGATCACTCCGGACGCCCCCTTCGATCGCTGGCTGAACGGCGACGATGCGGCGCTCTCCGAAGACCAGAAGGCGGGCGTGAAAACCTTCATCGATAAGGGATGCTCCAACTGCCACAACGGAATCAATATCGGCGGCGGGATGTTCGCGCGTTTCGGGACGGTCCAGTCCCCGGGTCCGGAGCTGTTGCCGTCGGATGACTGGGGCCGCTTCGCGATCACCAAAAATGTCGCCGACAAATATGCATTCAAGGTTCCGAGCTTGCGCAACTTCCAATTGACGGCGCCCTATTTTCATGCGGGCCAAAACTTTGATCAAAGAAAAGTAGTTGCGGTCATGGGCGCGTCTCAACTCGGACTAAAGCTGAGCGATAGCGAGATCGACAAGATTCTTGCGTTCCTCAACTCGCTGACCGGTCGCCAGCCCGAGGTCGTTCTTCCCATTTTGCCCCCCACGGGCAACGCCGGCGCGCCGCGGCCCTCTCCTTAGGCAAAAGGCACGCAGCCAGCGAAAGGGAGTGTTTCCATACTCCGCACGTGATGTCCGAAAGCAGCCCCGCGCAAGCTCGATCGCTTCTAATTTAGAAGCGGATAAGCGGCGCGAGAGGAGGCGAAGAACTCGTCTTTCAGCTTGTTCAACAGCTCGATCACCTGCATGGGCGCACAATCTTCCGCGCTCGGCAATATCTCTGAAACTATCGTAAACGCCAATATGATTGGTTACAAAGGCGAGACAATAAATTCTTTGACGGCGTTGAACCGTCTCCGAAATGGCGACGCCGCATGGGCGGCGACTCTCCCAATTCCTCGGGGAGGATGGCGATGCGATCGCTCATCTTCACTCCAATGGCCGGCGATCTGCTCAGGGAAAGTCCGGCGCGCATGATGCTTCCCTGCGGCGCTTGAGTCTGGCTCGATAGCTTTGCCCGCAAAAACGGGAACGATGGCCAGCAGTTCTAAAAGTCATGTCCGCCCGAGGTTCATTCGATTTTTGGGGTTTTGAGGAGGTTTGGCGGGATGGTGAAGGTTGCGAGCGCTTGGAGGAGATCGGGCCAGGCGGGGAAGACGACGAA
>Ga0265328_10000539_pt1 | contig 17597 bp, 12 predicted proteins | sample 41624metaG_FD_202086 | JGI IMG/M metagenome (GOLD analysis project Ga0265328, IMG submission 202086) | Rhizosphere microbial communities from Carex aquatilis grown in University of Washington, Seatle, WA, United States - 4-16-24 metaG | ecosystem: Host-associated > Plants > Roots > Rhizosphere...
AACGCCGGCCTGCAGTTGAAAGAGGCGGCCGAGCGCGCGGGCAAGCCGATCTACCTCGAGATGTCGAGCGTGAACCCGATCTTCGTGCTGCCGGCGGCGCTGGAAGAGCGAGGGGCGGCGATCGCCAGGGAGCTGTTCGATTCGTGCGCGATGGGCGCCGGGCAGTTCTGCACCAGCCCGGGCATCACCGTGGTCGTCGACGACGAACGCGGGCGCGCCTTCGTCGCTGAGCTGGCGGCGCACTTCGAGAAGGGGACGCCGGGCACGTTGCTCGGCGCCTCGGGCGTGTCGGCGATCGCCGGCGGCGTCGCCGAGCTGACCAGGAGCGGCGCCGAGATCCTGACCGGCGGCCGCGCCGTCGAGGGTCCGCGCTATGCGTTCGAGAGCACGCTGCTGCGCGCGACGGGCGACGCGTTTCTCGCCGCGCCGCACGCGCTGCAGACCGAGGCGTTCGGCACGGTCAATCTGGTGATCGTCGCGCGCGACGTCGCGCAGATGGCGGAGATCGCCAGAAAGCTCGAGGGCAACCTCACCGGCTGCCTCTACAGTGAAACCAAGGGCAAGGACGACGCCGCGTACACGCAGGTCGCCACGGCGCTGCGGCCGCGCGTCGGGCGTCTGCTCAACGACAAGATGCCGACCGGCGTGGCCGTATCGCCGGCGATGAACCACGGCGGGCCGTACCCGGCGACCGGGCACCCGGGCTTCACCGCGGTCGGTATTCCGGCGTCGCTGCTGCGCTTCGCGGCGCTGCGCTGCTACGACAACGTCCGCTCGCACCGCCTGCCGCCCGAGCTGCAGGACAAGAACCCGACCGGCAAGACGTGGCGGTTCATCGACGGCGAGTGGACGCAACGGGACGTCGCCGCGTGAGCGGCGCGGGCGGCGCCGTCGTGGAGCGTCCGCTCGAGGAGATCCTCGGCGCGGGCGATCTGCTCGCGCGCACGCGCAGCAAGGCGCACGGTCCCGCCGGCAAGCTGCCGATCACGCCCGAGATGCTGCTGCGCGAGCCGAGCGGCAACCTGTTCGGCATGACCCAGGACGCGGGCATGGGCTGGAGCCCGGCCGAGGTCGCGCGCGCGCAGTACTTGATCATCAGCACGCAGGGCGGCCTGCGCGGCGAGGACGGAACGCCGATCGCCCTCGGCTATCACACCGGTCACTGGGAGATCGGCCTGCTCGTGCGCGAGGCCGCCGAGACGTTGCGCGCCGAGGGCGTGCTGCCGTTCTCGGCGACCGTCAGCGATCCCTGCGACGGCCGCACGCAGGGCACGAACGGCATGTTCGACAGCCTGCCGTATCGCAACGACGCCGCGATCACCATGCGCCGGCTGATCCGGTCGCTGCCCAAGCGCGCCGGCGTGATGGGCATCGCCACGTGCGACAAGGGGCTGCCGGCGATGATGCTCGCGCTCGCGGGCTGCAAGGATCTGCCCGGCATCATCGTGCCCGGCGGCGTGACGCTGCCCGCGATCGACGGCGAGGACGCAGGCAAGATCCAGTCGATCGGCGCCCGCTACGCGCACGGGCTCATCACCGTCGACGAGGCGGCGACCATGGGCTGCCGCGCGTGCGGGACGCCGGGCGGCGGCTGCCAGTTCCTGGGCACCGCCGCGACGTCGCAGGTGGTCGCCGAGGCGCTGGGCATCGCGCTGCCGCACAGCGCGCTCTCACCGTCGGGCGAGCCGGTGTGGACCGATCTCGCGCGCCGGTCGGCGCTGGCGTTGCTGCGGCTCGCGGCGCGCGGGCTGTCGCTCGCGACCATCCTCACGCAGCGGGCGCTGGAGAACGCGATGCTGTTGCACGCGGCGTGCGGCGGCTCGACGAATCTCTTGCTGCACATCCCGGCCATCGCGCATGCGGCGGGGCTGCCGCGCCCGACGATCGGCGACTGGAACCGCATCAACCGCACCACGCCTCGCCTGGTCGATGCGCTGCCGAACGGCCCACGCAATCACCCCACGGTCCAGGTCTTCCTCGCGGGCGGCGTGCCCGAGGTGATGCTGCACCTGCGCGATCTCGGCTTGCTCAACCTCGACGTGCTCACCGTCACCGGCGAGAAGCTGGGCGCGGTGCTCGATTGGTGGAAAGAGAGCGATCGCCGCCGCGCCTCGCGCGCGCGCCTGCGCGACGCGGAGGGGGTCGATCCGGATCATGTGATCATGAGCGCCGACGCTGCGCGCCGCGCCGGCCTGACCAGCACCGTGGTCTTTCCCTCCGGCAACGTCGCGCCCGAGGGCTCGGTGGTCAAGGCGACGTCGATCGACCCCAGCGTCGTCGGCGCCGACCAGGTCTATCGCCACCGCGGGCCCGCGCGCGTCTTCGTGAGCGAGCGCGACGCCATCGCCGCGATCAAGGGTGCGGGCGCGGGTGCCGCCGCGCCGATTCAGCCCAACGACGTGATCGTTCTGATCGGGGCCGGGCCGATGGGCACCGGCATGGAAGAGACCTATCAACTGACCGCGGCGCTCAAGTACGTGCCCTGGGGCAAGACGGTCCCCATCGTCACCGACGCGCGCTTCTCGGGCGTGTCGACGGGCGCGTGCATCGGCCACGTTGGTCCCGAGGCGCTGGCGGGCGGTCCCATCGGCAAGCTGCGCGACGGCGACGTCGTCGAGATCGTGATCGATCGCGGCAAGCTGACCGGCCAGGTGAACCTGGTCGGCGTCGGTCCCGGCGGCGAAGGTGGCGCGGGCGCGCTCGATGGCGCCGGCGCGGGCGCGCTGCTCGCGGCCCGCGCGCCGCACCCGGATCTGGCACCGCAAGCGCAGCTGCCAATCGACACGCGTCTCTGGTCGCTGCTGCAAAAAATCAGCGGCGGAACCTGGGGCGGCTGCGTCTACGACTATGAACGGATCCGCGACGTGATCGCAGCGGGCGTCGCCGCGCTCGACGAACGCGGCGGCGACTCGAAGCAATCCTAGCGCTCGCAACACGGCGGCAGAAGCGGATCCTGCCGCCGCCGCGTAGGGTGATCCGGTTACGGGGGCGAGGTGAGGTGGGTCAACCCGGTCGTGATGCAGCCAATCTGGGCGGCGGTGAGCGCCGGCAGGCCGTACGGCATCCGGAGGCCGCAGGGGGGGCTGGAGCTCGAGATCTTCTGAATGAGAAGGCCGGCCGCCGGGTTGCTGGCCGCCGTCAGGTAAGGCGTGGTGTTGCTGCCGCAAGAGACGCTGGTGGCCGCGCTCGGCATGACACCGACGAGACGGGTCCCGAGATCCGCGCCCGTCGTCAGGTTGAGCCCCGCCTGCTTGTCCGTGGCGTTGTGACAAGTCGAAGACGTGCAGCTGGCCATGAGGACCGACTCTGCGCCGGCGAGGTCGCAGACCGACGGACCGGTGTCGGCGCCTGAACCGGCGTCGTCGTTGTTCGAGTTGCTGCTCGAGCACCCGCCGAGCGAGAACGGCAGAACCACGACGGCAGCGGTCACGGCGAGAGCGCGGGCGAAGTTTGATCCCAAAATGCGAAACATTGAGTCCTCCAAGAAAATGCTGGTCAACGAACAGTACAAAAAACTCGTCTCGGCCACCGCCGGAGTTTGGGCGAAAATTTGCGAAAAGTTCCGAAAAATTCCGTCGGTGACGCTCTTGAGTGTTTCGGCGCGGGATTGTAGAAGGGGCAAAGTGTTTGCGCTAGTCCCGTCGCGCGTCGATTCGGCGATAACGAAATCGGCTCGAAAATCGCAGCCAAGATCGCGGCCTAAATCGCAGCCAAGATCGCAGCCAAGATCGCTGCGACGATGGTTACGTTTGCCGCTGCTGGCGTCGGCGCTGGGGCTGGTCGCGATGATCGCGGTCACGAGCCCGATGGCGGTCGCCGCGGACGCCGCACCGTCGGCGACATCCAACAGCGCGCCCTCTGCGCCCGTCGGACCCGGTGCGCCCGCCGCGCCCGCACCAGATCCCGCGGCCGGATCCTCGCCTGCGCCAGCGTCGGATGCCCCCGTGGCCGCGCCGCTTCCGGCGGCGCCGCCGCCCGCGGCTCCCGCGGCCGCGCTCGTGGATCTGAGCGCGCCGCAGGCTTCGAGCGCGCCTGCACAGCCATCGATCACGCACAAATGGTGGTTCTGGACGGCGATCGGCGCCGTCGTCGCCGGCGCGGCGGTCTCGCTCTATCTCGTCGAACGGACGCCGTCGCCACCGGGCTGCCCGACGAGCATGGGGTACGTGTGTCCGCGATGAAACGCACGGCGCTCTGGTGCGCGCTCGCCGCGACGCTGTGGCTCGGCGCGGGCGCGTGTCACAAGCCGGATCGGTTGTTGTTGCTCGACGTGCGCGCGTCGGGCGGATTGCCGACGACGGTCAGCGCGGTGCGCTTCTCGGCGATGGATTGGCCCACGCACTCGGTGGCCGGCGTGCTCGGCTCGGCGGGACTGCTCTTCGGCTACTACGGCCCCAGCGGTAGTGGGCCGGTGACGGTGACCGCCGAGGCCATCGACGCGAGCAACTGCGTGCTCGGCACCGGCAGCGCCACCGTGCTCGACACCTCGTCGGGCCAGACGGCGCCGGCGACGATCCTTTACGTGCGCCCGCTCCCCAGCACGACCTGCGTCCTGCCCGATGCCGGCTTCGACGCGGACGCGAGTGACGCGGACGGAGCGTCGGACGGAGCGTCGAGTGACAGCAGCGACGCCGAGGGCGGCACCGACACACGCCCGGATGGCGGCACGGACGCGACGGCCGATCGCGCCGGCGACGGGGCGTCGGCGGTCGACGCGGGCGTCGACGCGGTGACTGGCGGCGACACGGCTCCCACGAACGACAGCGGCGGTGCCGACGCGGCCGACGCCACGCCCGGTTGATCGCTGCCGGCAGCCGGCGCGCCGGGCGCGCATTTGTTGCGATCGCGAGGGATGACCTTCGCGCGCCGTCGCGTAAAGTTCCGCGCACCCCCCCAAGGAGCACAACATGACCCACACGTCCCCCCGCCCATGGCTGTTCGCTCTCGCCGTCTCCGTCGTCGCCGCTTCCACGCTCGCGAGCTGCGCCGGCACGCAGTTGGCCGCCACGCCGACGAGCCCACCGGGCGAAGCGCTCTTCAACGGGCGCGTCCACGAAGACGTGAATTGCTACAAGTGCCACAACGGCGACGGCACCGGCACGATGCGCGGCCCGAACCTGGCGAAGAGGGTCCCGGGGCTCAGCGATTCGGACATCGCGAAGGCGATCGATGAGGGCCCAGGTTTCATGCCGTCGTTCAAGGGCAAGGTGACGCCCGACGAGACCGCGCAGATCATCGCCTGGCTGCGCGAGCGGTTCCCGAAAGCGCCGCAATAGCGCGGCGCGCGCTCTCACGATTCGTCACGTCTAAACGGAAATGCCCTCTCCTCCACGCGGACGTGGAGGAGAGGGAGAAATGAGAAACCCTCACCGTCGTGGTGGATCCGCTGACGCCGTGGTGGATCCGCTGACGTCGTGGTGGATCCGCTGACGCCGTCGTGGTGGATCCGCTGGCGCTCAGGTGTGGGCGGTCGCGGTGGATCCGCTAGCGCTCAGGTGTTGGGGGGTCGTGGAACCGCTGGCACTCAGCTCTCGGCAGTCGTCGCGTCTCGAGGAACCCGGCCAGCGAGCACGCGCCCGAGAGCGTATGGGACGAATGCGAGTGGCGCGCGCTAGCGCAGATCGAGACCGGCGCCGAGCAGCGCCTCGGTCGCCGCCGCGGCGCCGGTGAAGGTCAGCGTGGCGCGCACGACCTGCGCGCGCAGGACCAACGCCGGCGCGTGCGCGGCGCCGCCGATGCGCGTGTCCGATCCCAGCGCCAGGTGGGTTTCCACGCGCGCGCCCGCCTCCGACTCGAACCGCGTGCGTCCGGCGGACAGCGCCGCCATCGGCTCGAACCAGGCGCGCGCCGCACACCAGCTGCGGTAGCGCGGCGCCGCGCCCAGCCCGGTGCGCAGCTCGAGCGCCAGCGGCGCCGACAGCGCTTGCGCCGCGCGGCCGACGGCAGCGTGGCTCTCGGGGAAATAGGCCGCGTACGCGATCGACAGACCGCCGAGCACGTGGTCAGTCAGCGCGCCGCGCTCGGCGAGCGGCGCCAGCATGCCCCAGCCGACCTTGGGCGCGGTGGCGAGCGCGCGCGCCCGATCGCCTTCCAGCGTCGCGTAGAGCTCCCAGCCGAGCGGCCAGCGCCCGTCGCCCGCCTCGGGCAGCGGCGCGCGCAACGATCGGTAGCCCACGACGCGCGCATCGTAGGCGGCGATCGCGGGCGGGCCCGCGCCCAGCGCGAGAAACAGCGTGCTGCGGCCGACCACCAGCGCGGTGTCGCTGGGGAATCCGAAGCGATGGTGGTCGCCGAGCTGCTCGTCGTAGAGCGCGGCACCGAGCCACAGGCCCGCGCGCGGCGCGCCTGCGCCGGCCACGACGCCGCCCAGCACCGCGAAGCGATCGATGCCGCTGTGGGGCAGCGACGCCTGGTAGTCGCGCTCTTCGCGTTGCTGTCGCTGCGCCGCGATCGCCTCGGGCGCCGTCGGCCCGGCCGCGCCGGCCGCGCCTGCGTCCTCGGCATCTCCAGCGGCCAGCCTCCGCGCCGCGAACAGCGACTGTTTCGTCTGCTGAAGCGACCGCAGCGGCGGCGACACCCGTGTCTCGCAGGGCAGGTCGAGCAGCGGCTCGTACCCGGCCAGGTAAGCCTGGCGCTCGATCGGCTGGTGCGGATCGGGGAAGAGCAGGGCGTCGCGCAATCCCGGCTCGGCCTTCATGCGCACGACGTCGAAGCGCAGCTCCGACTGCAGGAGCGCCAGCAGGCGCAACCGGCTCACCTGCGCCGGGTCGACGCCTCGTACGTGTGGGAGCACGCGCGTGAGCGCCAGCAGCGCGCGGTAGCCATCGAGGCGCGCGTCGGCGCCGGAGGAGCCGACGCGCTCCAGCGCGCGTTCGAGCTGCGCGCCCAGCTCGGCACGCGCGGCGTCCTGGTCCGCACGCCAGGCGCGCGCGTCACTGGTGACGTTCGCGGTGACGGCGTCGCGCGCCGCGCGGACGCGCTCGCGCCGCTGCCGGTCGTCGCGCGCCTCCGCCTCCAGGTTCGCCAGCGCCGACAGATACGTCTCGATCGTCGCGCTGTCGTTCAGCCACGCGCGCAGGTCGGTGGCGCGTCCCGCGCGCCCATCGCCGAGCAGATCCGCGAGGCGGTGGTAGCCGCCGGCGCGCACCGCCGGCGTGGCGGCGTGGACCTCGCGAAAGGCGGCCGCCGCGCGCCGGGACGCCAGCGCTGGCAGCGCCGCCACCAGCGCCGGTTCCAGCGCCAGGCGGTCACGGGCGGCGTCGCGCGCGCGATGCTCGAAGCTGTCGATCGGCTCGGGCACGAACTGCAGCAGGGGCGCGCCGTCGGCGCCGCGCGCGTCGGCCCACGGCTCCAGCGTGGTGGCGGGCGGCGCCGCCAGCCACCCCGGCGCGGCGTCGCCGGGCGCGGTCGCGCGAATGTCGTCGACGAGATCGACCATCAACGTCGCGCAGTTTCGCCTGAAGAAGTAGTAGGCGACCTTGGTGCCGTGGCCCACGGTCCAGATGCGCTCGAGCAGCGCGCGCCGCTCGCCAGCGGTCAGGTTCAACCGCCAGCGACGCAGATCGCGGCCCTCGGCGACCACGTAGTCGCGGTACGCGTCGAGAAAGGGCCGCTCGTGCAGCGACGCCGCGTAGCTGCCCACGATCCCTTTCACCGCGTACGCCGGGTCCTCGGTGAACGGGACGTCGTTGTCGGCGAGAAAGGCGACGGTGCGCGACAGATGCGCCGGCGTCGCCTCGCCCGCGTCGCCGGTCCCGTCGCGATAGGCGAGGCGCAGGAAGAGATGGCCGAACAGCGATCCGAGCATCGCGGTCGACGGCGCCGCCAGCACCACCTCGACGCCGGCGAGCCGATCGAGATCCGCCCACGCTTCGAAGTCCCGGCAGCGCGCGGGCGGGGGATCGATCGGCAAGCTCACGCGCGGCACGCTCACGCGCGAGCGAACGAACCGCGCCTGGCTGATGAGCCGGCAGCCGATGCCGCCGTCGTCGCCGGCGCCGTCGAGCAGCAAGGCCGCCAGGAAGGTCACCAGATCCCAGCGCGGTGACCGGCGACCGCGCGCGTCGGCGAAGCCGTTCGGGTCCAGGTTCGCCGCGCGCAGCGCGAAGGCCGTGGCCGCTGATCGCTGCCAGCGATTGAGGCGGCGCCAGCCCGGATCGTCCGACCAGCCGGCGGCGCGATCGAACGCGAAGAGGCGCGCCAGCGTGACCTGTCGGGCGACATCGGCGGCGGTCGCGCTTGGCGCGCTCGCGCACAGATGAATCCGGCCGCGATCGTCGACGAGCTCGCGATCGTCGGCGGGCCATGCCCCGCGGCAGTCGGTGGCGTCGCGCGCGACGGTCAGGGGCGCGCCGGCGCGGAGCTCGTCGGGGATCTTCTCGGACGCACGCTCGATCGCGTCGCGCTCTTCAGCCGACCAGACGCCGAGCAGCGTCGGCGTGGCCTTCGTCGGCGCTCGGGCAGCCGTCTCGACGGGGGCGGCCTGGCTGCTCGCGGGGACCGCGGTCAGGGCCACCATCGCGGCGACCGCGAGCCATCGTTCGTGCCTAGCCATCTCCGACGGCGATCGCGACCTGGTTCACGAGCGCGCGCGTCCGCGTCGGACCGAGCGTGCGTTCCGTGACGCGCATGAAGACCGTGGCGAACCGCCGCGCGCGCCGTTCGTCGATCGGCCCGTCGAGCGCTTCCAGCAGCGCGCCCTGCTCGGCCGATCCGTCGAGCGTCTCCTCGAAGCGCCGGCGATCGGCGGAGGTCAGCTGCAGGTCGTGGGTCCAGGCGTCGAGCACCGGGCCCGACGCCAGCGCGACGTCGTGGGTCAGAAGCGCGTGCTGCTGGCGCATGTATGCCGCCAGCGCCACCGCCGCTCGCCGTTGCGCGTCCGGCTGGCTGCGCTTGACCGCGGTCGTGCCAGCCGTCGACGCGCCGACCACCACCACGGCGAGCGCGATCGAGAAGATGTGCGCGCCGTGGCTGTTGGTCGACCAGTCGCTGGTCCCCTTCGACGTGTAGTCGGTGGTGTTCTTCGGCGAGTTCTGCGTCGAGTTGTTCGAGTTCTTCGACGAGCCCTGCGAGTTGTTCGACGAATCCTTCGACGAGTTCGACGAGTCGTTGGAGCCGTGCGAGGAGTCCGAGTTGTTGCTCGACCCGGACTTCGAGTTCTGTTGATCCGAGCCGCGCGCCACCACCGGCGCGAACGCCAGCGCCAGCGCCAGCGCCGCAGCGACCGGCCATCGGCCGGCGCGAACAGGCGAGGGATCGGGGCGGTCTGCCGCCATGGATCGCCAGTTCGACAGACTGCAGAAACTTCTTGAACGGCGCTCGCTCTTTTTCTACACGACCCGGTTCAGCCGCCCGCCATCGAGGAACGACGCCAGGTTCTCGGCGGCGACGCGCTCCATGCGCCGCCGCGACTCCAGCGCGCCCCACCCGATGTGCGGCGTGACCACGAGCCGCGCCGCCCAGGGCGCGCGACGGTCGGTGAGCGGGTGGTCGGCCGGCGGCGGCTCGACACCGAGGACGTCGAGGCCGGCGCCGCCCAGGCGGCCACTGCCCAGCGCCGCCAGCAGCGCCGGCTCGTCGACCAGCCCGCCGCGCCCGGTGTTGATCAGGAGGGCGCCCGGCTTCATCGCCGCGAAGAACGCCGGACCCGCCAGGCCGCGCGTCGCTTCGGTGAGCGGACAGTGCAGGGTGACCACGTCGGCGAGCGGCAACGCCTGCGGCAGCGGCATGCGATCCGCCGGCGCCGCCTCGGTCGCGGGCGACGTCGTCAGGGGCGCCGCGGCGCGCGGCACCGCCGCTCGCACGATGGTCATGCCGAACGCCGCGCCGATGCGCGCCACCGCGCCGCCAATGTGTCCGCTGCCGACGATGACCAGCGTCTTGCCCGAAAGCTCGTGCAGCGGTTTGCGAAAGAACGAGAAGTCGGGGCAGCGCGCCCAGCCGCCCGCCGCGACGTCGGCGGCATGGCCAGCGACGTCGTAGTAGAAGTGCAGGATCAGCGCGAGGACCAGCCCCGCCACCGACTCGCCCGCGTACGCCGGCACGTTGGTGACGGCGACGCCGCGCGCGCGTGCCGCGTCGAGATCGACGACGTTGGTGCCGGTCGCGAGCACGCCCACGTAGCGCAGCGCGGGCAGCGCCGCCAGCAGCGCGCCGTCGACGGCGACCTTGTTGGTCAAGATCGCCTGCGCGCCGGCGCAGCGGACGGCGCGCTCCGCTGCGCTCGTGCGCGGATACGCCGTCAGCTCACCCTGCGTGCGCACGTCACTCCAGAACCCGTCGACGTCGCCCTGATCGGCGGTGAAGCTGTCGAGGATCACGATGCGCGGGCGCCCGCGCGTGCCCGCCTGTGGCTTCTCCTCCGCCATCGGTCAGCCCTCGGACGAGCTGGCCTTGAGCGCCTCGGCCTGGAAGTGCGAGCGCAGGCTCTCGATCACGTCGGTGAGGTCGCCGTCGAGCAGGCCGGGCAGGTTGTGTTTGGTCAGGCCGATGCGATGATCGGTGAGCCGGTCCTGCGGGAAGTTGTAGGTGCGGATCTTCTCCGACCGATCGCCGGAGCCGATCTGGCTGCGCCTCTGATCGCGCTCCGCGGTCTGGCGCTTCTCTTCCTCGATGTCGTACAGCTTCGCGCGCAGCAGCTTCATCGCCATCGCCTTGTTCTTGTGCTGCGACTTCTCCTGCTGGCAGTGGACGATGAGCCCGCTCGGGATGTGGTGGACGCGCACCGCCGAGTCGGTCGTGTTCACCGACTGGCCACCCGGGCCGCCCGACCGCATGACGTCGATCTTGAGGTCCTTGGGGTCGATCTCGATCTCGACCTCCTCGACCTCGGGCATGACCGCCACCGTCGCCGTCGAGGTGTGGATGCGCCCCTGCGCCTCGGTCGCGGGCACGCGCTGCACGCGGTGCACGCCCGACTCGAACTTGAGCTGCGAATAGGCGCCCTTGCCCTGGATGCCCGCCACGACCTCGCGGATGCCGCCCGCGGACGCGCTCGACATCGACAGGATGTCGACCACCCAGCGCCGCCGCTCGGCGAAGCGCGTGTACATGCGGAAGAGATCGGCCGCGAACAGCGCCGCCTCCTCGCCGCCGGTACCGGCGCGGATCTCGAGCAGGATGTTCTTGTCGTCGTTGGGGTCGCGCGGCATGAGCAGCACGGTCATGCGCTGCTCCAGCTGCTCCTGCGTCGACAGGAGGTCGTTCTCCTCCTGGCGCGCCAGGTCGCGCATCTCGGGATCCTTCTGCAGCTCGCGCGCCTCGTTCACGCGCTTGACGATCTCGCGGTGCTCGCGCAGCGCCTCGATGAGCTCGCGCAGATCGGCGTGCTCCTTCGAGAACTTCTGCATCGACTGGCGGTTCGAGATCACCGCCGGGTCGGACAGCTTGTTCGACAGCTCTTCGTAGCGTAGCTCGACCGCAGCGAGCTTCTTCAGCAGCAGTTCATCGAGCATGCGGAGGGTTTGGGAACCCGTCCGGGGTTCCCATTATGATGACAACCGCGCTACGAAGAGGCGGCCGGCGGGGTCGCCTTGCCGTACTTCTTCTGGAAGCGCTCGATGCGCCCGGCGGCGTCGACGAACTTCTGCTTACCCGTGTAGAACGGGTGGCAGCTCGAGCAGATTTCGACCATGAACGTGCCGCGGGTGGAGTAGGTCTCCGACTTGGCGCCGCAGGCGCAGGTGATGGTCGAGAGCTTATACTGCGGGTGAATTCCCTTTTTCGACATGGTTGGCCTCGGAACGGGTGTTTATAGGGGGCCTTGCTTCTCGGCGCAAGTCGGAATCGCGCAATTCTGCACCCGGCCCCGTATTCCGCTCCAGGCCAGGCCGGCGGCCCTGTATATTGCTGCGCGAATGTCGGACCGAGGCACCAATGAGACCCTGGAACGCCGCCTGCCGCTCTACTCTTACCTGGAGCCGCTCTGGGCGGGGCGCCGCGTGCTCGAGCTCGGTTGTGGCGGCGGCGCCGGCGCCGAATATCTGAATGCCCACGGCGCGGCGCGCGTGGTCTCGCTGGACAGCGACCAACCGCTGGTCGAGCGGGCGCGGGCGCGCTACCGGCGCCCGAACCTGGAATACCGCGCGGTCGCGCATCTGGCCGACCTGACGAAGCTCGGCGAGTCCTTCGACGTCGTGATCGTTCCCGCGGCCGACGCGCTGCTCCTGCGCGCCGACGTGATCGCCGCCTGGAAGCGCGTGCTCGCCGACGGTGGCCGACTGGTCGTGGTCGTGGGCAACGCCGATCGCACCGGTCCGGCCGGCGGCGCGCCCGCGGGCGGCGTCGGCTACTACCAGCTCACCGACGCGCTGTCGCCGCACTTCGCGCGCGTGCAGATGTTCGGGCAGACGCCGTTCCTGGGCGTCGGCATGATCGAGTTCGACGCCGCCGCCGAGGGCCTGCGCGTCGACACACGCCTGCTCGAGGGTGAGGGCGAGCCGGCTTCGCACTACGTGGCGGTCGCGGCCAACGCCGAGGCGGTGCCGCTCGGCTACGCGCTGGTGCAGGTGCCGTTCGCGCCGATCGAGGCGCGGCTCCGCGCCGGCCAGGACGATCGCGAGGCCGTCGCCGATGGGCGTCGCGATCTCTACGAGCGCCGGCTCGACGAGGCGGAGCGTAAGGCGCGCGCGCGGCTCGACGAGGCCGAGGGGCGCATCTCGGAGCTGCGCCGCCGCCTCGACGACGCCATCGTGCAGTCGGAGTCGGCGATGCGCATCGCGCGCGCCCAGGGCGAGGAGATCGAGGACCTGCGCGCGCGGCTGCGACGGACCAACGAGGACCGCGCCGAGCTCGAGGGGGAGCTCGGCAAGCTGCGGCGCGCGCTGGCCGACGCCGACGCGTCGGTGATGGCGCTGACCCGGCGAACCGCCGAGGAGATGACCGCGGTCGCCGAGCGGCTGTCGGTGAGCCTGCGCGCTCCCGAGGAGCTCACCGCGGGCAAGGCGTACGTCGCCGAGATGGCGTCGCTGCGCGACCACGCCGAGGACCTGCGCGTGCGTCTCGCCGAGACCGAGTCGCGCGCGGGCGCCGCCGAGCGCCGGCTGGAAGAGACCGCGACCGCTGCGCGCGATCGCGAGCACGAGACCTCCGACCTGCGCGCGCGCCTGCGCCGCGCCGAGGACACGCTCGAGCGCGAGCGGCTGGCGGTGCAGACGCTGCAGGAGCAAGCACGCGTCGCCGGCGCGGAGATCGAGCACCTGGCCGCGCGCGCGAGCGCCCTGCACGACCGCGACGAGCGCATCGCGCGCCTCGAGGGCGAGAAGCAGGATCTCGCCTGGCGCACGGCCGAGCTCGAGGAGAAGCTGCGCACCGCGATCGCGCGCGCGGTGTCCGCCGAGGCGACGCGCGGGAGCGCGGGCGGCCCGATGCTGGCGCCGGTCCCGCCGCCGCTGCCCCCGCCCCCGGTTGCCCCACCGCCCGCGTATCAGCCCGCGGCGGCGGTGACGCTGGCTCCGGTGCACGAGGAGCTGGTGGCGGCGCGCGCGGCGCGCGACCGCGCCGTCGAGGAGTTCCATCGCGCGGCGGCGACGCAGGTCGATGAGGTCACGCGGCTGCAGGGCTCGGTCAACGAGCAGGCGGCGCTGGTGGCCGAGCTCGAAGAGTCGCTGAGCGCCGCCGAGGCCCGCGCGACCGCCGCCACCAACGACGCGGCGACGTTGCGCAAGAATGCGCGCGAGCTGGAGGAGGCCGACCGGACGCGGCGCTCGCGGCTGGCCGAGCTCGAGGGGAAATTGTTGAGGCTCGAGCACGAGAAGAAGGCGGTGGCGCAGGCCGACGCCGGTCACGAGGAGCTCGAGCGCAAGCTGCAGGCGGCCCAGACCGAGCGCGAGACGTTGCGCGCGGAGCGCGATCGCTTGAGCGCTCGCGTCGAAGAGATCGCAGCGGCGCCGCACGCCGCCGGTAACGGTCACGACGTGGTGGCGCCGGCCTGGTCGGGCGAGGCCGCGGAGGAGCTGGCCGGCATTGAAGCGGGGCTGCGCGCCGAGATGCGGACGCTCGCGGCGCTCGAGGCGGCCCTCGGCGAGCAGCACGCGGCGCGCGCCAGCGGATCGCGTGACCACGGCACCCCGCCCCAAAACGGCGACCAGGCGTCCGGCAACGAGACGTCCGGCGATCAGGCGTCGCGGCTGGAGAACACACTCGCCAACTTCCGGCGGCGCGCGCAGCAGCTGCGCAACGAGCTCGACGGCTATCGCTGGCGCGTCGACTCGCTGTCGGCGTCGGAGATCTCGATCCTGCTCGACGAGCTCGGCGAGGGGCTCGCCGAGTTCGAAACCTGATTCGAAACGTGAGACGATGCCCGCGGGAGGAACGCCGATGAAGCGGGTTGCGGTGATCGGGCTCGGCGCCATCGGGCGCGAGGTGATGAAGGCGCTCGACGGCCTGACGTCGGTCCAGGTGGTGGCTGTCGCCGATCCGGCGTTCGTGGGGCGCGACGCGGGCGAGGTCGCGGGGCTGCGGCCGTCGGGCGTGCCGGTGGTGGCCAGCGCCGCCGAGGCGCTGAAGCTGGGCGCGGCGGACGTCGCGCTGGTGCTGACGGTGTCGGGCACCGCCGAGATGCTGCCGATCGTCGAGCTCGCCGCGGCCGCGCGCACCAACGTCGTGTCGAGCTGCGAGGACCTGGCCTACGCCGACTGGGCAACGCCCGACGTTGCGCGCCAGATCGACGAGCTCGCGATCTCGGGCGGCATCACCGTGCTCGGGACCGGCGTCAACCCGGGGTTCGTGATGGACCGCCTGCCGCTGCAGCTCGCGGGCGCCTGCGTACGCGTGAACGGCATCCGCGTCGAGCGCGTCGTCGACGCCGCCAAGCGCCGCGGCCCGCTGCGCGCCAAGGTCGGCGCCGATCTCACGCCGGAGGAGTTCGCAGCGGGCGTCGCCGCCAAGCGGCTCGGGCATCGCGGGTTGCCCGAGTCGTGCGCGCTGCTGGGCGTCGGGCTGCGGCTGCCGTTCGACGAGGTCGTGAGCCGGATCGAACCCGTGATCGCGACCCTCGAGTCGCCGCGTGCCGGGATCGCGCCCGGGCGCGTCGCCGGGTTGCGCCAGTCGGCGGTGGGTCTGCGCGGTGGCCGCGAGATCGCGCGCCTGGATCTGGAGATGTCGGTGGCCGCGCCCGATCCGCACGATCGGATCCGCATCGACGGCGATCCGCCGCTCGACGTGCTGATCGTCGGAGGGACCCACGGCGACCGCGGCACGGTCGGCACGATCATCAACGCGATCCCGGCGGTGGTGGCGGCGGCGCCCGGTTTGAAGACCGTGCTGGATCTGCCGCTCTACGGCGTGTTGTAAGCGCCGTCGCGACGCGCGCGCGATCCGTCGCCCGAAGGCGTACGATGATCGCGCACGCATGCTTGCGCCGTTCCACATCGCCGTCGTCGGGCCGATCGCCGGCGGGTCGCTGTCGATCGCCGAGAGCTGCGTGCGCGCGCTGCGCCGCCTCGGACACCGGGTCACGTTCGTCGACAACCAGGGGTACGCGCCGGCGCTGAGGGCGATCGAGGCGGCGCCCGTCGATGATCAGGCGCGTGGCCGCGCGCGCGTCGATCTCTTCCTGGTGGCGTCGGACGCTACCCGCCGCGCGCTGCGCGAAGCGCGGCCCCAGCTCGCGCTCTACCTGGCGCAAGCGCCGGTGGTGCGCGACAGCGATCTCGACGACCTGCGCGCCGCGCGCGTGCCGTTGGTGTTCTGGTTCGTCGAGGACTTCCGCGTCTTCACGTACTGGCCGGCGGCGGTGCGCCGTTTCGATCATGTCTGGACGATCCAGCGCGGCGAGCTGCACCAGCGGCTGGCCGCCGCGGGGCACCCTTCGTACGACTACGTCCCGACGGCGTGCGATCCCGAGCTGCACCGGCCTTACGCGGCCGAGGAGACGCAGCCTTACGCGGCCGCGGTCTCGTTCGCCGGCTCGGCCTACCCGAACCGGCGCCGGCTGCTGGCCGAGCTCTGTGCTCTCGGCGTCGACGGTCCGCCCGTCTCCGCCGCCGCCGAGCCGCGCGGTCCCGCGTTTCGCATCTGGGGCCCCCGTTTCTCGCGCGAGCCGGCGCTCGCCGCCGCGGCGGCGGCCGGGCGTGACGGCGAGCTCCCGCACGCGACGCTGGCGCGCATCTTCGCGGCGAGCGAGATCAACCTCAATCTGAGCTCTTCGGCCGCGCCCGAGGCCTTTGGCGTCGCCAAGGACCTGGTCAACCCGCGCGCGTTCGAGATCGCCGGTTGCGGCGGCTTTCAGCTGGCCGAGTCGTTGATCCCCGTCGGCGAGTTCTTCGAGCCCGGCCGCGAGATCGAGCTCTTCGCCACCGTCGCCGAGGCGCGCGACAAGATCCGCTACTACCTCACGCACGACTCCATGCGCCGCGCGATCGCCGAGGCCGGCTACCGGCGCGCGCACGCCGAGCACACCTACGATCGCCGTCTCACGGCCGCGCTCGATCGGCTGGCGGCGCGCGACGATCGCATCGGCCGCCGCGCCTGAGCGGGCCGCCGCCCCACCGTCAGCGCCGGTTGGAGAGCGTCGCCAGCACGCGGCGCAGGTCGGAAGGGGTGGTGTCTGCGTCGACGATCTGCAGCCCGCAGGCCGCCGCCTCGCGCGCGCGGAGCCGGTCGCGCCCGCTCGCGGTGCGCAGGAAGACCCGTGCCGCCGTGTAGATCGATCCGCGACAGGCGGGCGGAAGGGCGGTCGCCTCGAACAGCACCTCGGGCAGATCGGCGATCGCGAAGCCGGCGCGGGTGAGCGTCGCCGCGATCTCGGCCAGCGCCAGCGCCGGCGCGCCCGCCGTCGGCGGTTCGATGCGGACCACCAGCGCCACCGGGTCGCGCACGGTGAACGTCTCCACGAAGCGCCGCACGACGGCGCGCCACCCGGCATCGAGCGGCGCGCCGCCGGTCTCGGCCTGCGCGCCCGCGCGGTCGCCCGCCGCCGCGTCGCTCGGCGGCTCGAGGTCGTCGGCGACACACAAGAAACGGATCGGCTGCAGGCAGGTGAGTGCCTGCGGCGGCGCCTCGGGGCAGAAGATGTGCGTGTAGCGAACCGGCACGCGATCGCGCGCGAGATCGAACGGCGCCGCGCCCAGCCGCGCGAAGTCGCCCGCGGTGCTCGCCGACGCGGCGTGGTCCCACTTGTTGCAGAACGCCCGCCATCCTTCGTCCCCGACGCGACGAGGGTCGCGTCCCAGGCGACGATGGGTCGCGCCGCCGTCGTGGTGCACGAAGACGTCGAGCGCGACAGCCAGCTTCCATCCCGCGCGCGCCACGCGGACCGAGAAGTCCTCGTCGGCGCCCTTGCCCCAACCGAAGATCGTGTCGAAGCCGCCGACGCGCATCACCACCTCGCGCCGCATGACGAGACACATGCCGGAGAGGCGCGGGACGGTGGCCAGCTCGCCCTGATGCTCGGCGGCCCACAGGTCGGCGAAGGCCGCGGCGTCGTCGGCGCCGGCATAGCTGACCATGCGCATCCGCTGCGCGCCCGCGCATTCGTTGCTCGCCGGTCCCACGACGCCGATCGCGGGGTCGGCGGCCAGCAGCGCGCGGGCGCGCTTCATCCAGCCGGCGCCGACCACGACGTCATCGTGAACGATCGCGAGCAGGCGCCCGCGCGC
>Ga0265328_10000540_pt1 | contig 17577 bp, 16 predicted proteins | sample 41624metaG_FD_202086 | JGI IMG/M metagenome (GOLD analysis project Ga0265328, IMG submission 202086) | Rhizosphere microbial communities from Carex aquatilis grown in University of Washington, Seatle, WA, United States - 4-16-24 metaG | ecosystem: Host-associated > Plants > Roots > Rhizosphere...
GCTTTCGCGGCGTCGCGGTCCTTCGACATGTAAAGCTGAAACCACAGGGCGCCGCCCGCGGCCTCCTGCGCGACTTTTTCGAGCGGCTCGAACGACGCGGTCGACAGCACGAACGGAATGCCGGCATCGCGCGCCGCGCGCGCGAGCGCGATATCGGCGGCGAACCCGTACAGCCCGGCGGCGCCGGTCGGAGCAATGCCGAATGGACAGTTGAACGTGCGGCCGAAAATATTGACCTGCTGCGTGCGCTCCGCGACGTTGACGAGCGTCTGCGGCCGGAAGCGGATCCGTTCGAACACGGCGCGATTGTTCGCCAGTGTCATGTCGTCCTCGACCCCGCCCGCCAGAAATTCGTAAGCAACCCGCGGCAGGCGCTTTTTCGCGATCCGGTGCAGGTCTTCGATATTCAGCGCGGCGCGATAGGACATGGCGAACGCATTTCGCAATGGGAGAAGGCCCGCAGTATAACAAATGACTCCCGTTTCGCCGTCCCGTGCTTACAGGCGGCGGCAAGTTCGCTACAATGCCGCTTCCACTTCGTTTCGATGAGGCCGCCGCATGAAATCAGTTCCCAGAAAATCCAACGTCACGCGGCTGCGTCCCGCCAAACCGAAACTGAAGGCCGTGCGCAATCGCATCGAAGCTACCGAATGGCAGGCGCGCGTCGATCTCGCCGCCGCCTACCGGCTGACCGCGCTGATGGGCTGGACCGACATGCTCGGCACTCACATCTCGTGCCGCGTGCCGGGCACCCACGATCAATTCCTTCTTAACCCCTACGGCCTCCTGTTCGAGGAAATCACCGCATCGTCGCTGATCAAGGTCGACGTCGAGGGCAACAAGCTTTCCGAGTCGCCCTACGACGTCAACAAGGCCGGCTTCACGATCCACAGCGCGATCCACATGGGCAATCACGCCGAAGCCGTGATGCATCTGCACACCGCGTACGGCGTCGGCGTGTCGACGCAGAAGCAGGGCCTGCTGCCCGTCACGCAAATGTCGCTGACCGCACTGGGCCTCGTGCGCTATCACGATTACGAAGGCGTTGCGTTCAACCTCGACGAGCGCAGCCGCATCGTCAAGTCGCTCGGCGACGGCGGCATGCTGATCCTGCGCAACCACGGCACGCTGACCGTAGGCGAGACCATAGGCGAGATGTTCCATCGCATGTACCGGCTCGAGCGCGCGTGCAAATTCCAGATACATGCGATGACGGGCGGTGCCGAGCTCAACACGCTGCCGCAGGAAGTCGTCGACCACGCGATCGACCAGGGCCGCGAGATCTATTCCAAGGGCGGCCAGGCGGAGGGCGGCAGGCTCGTGTGGGCCGCGATGAAGAGAAAACTCGATCGCGTGGATCCCGGTTACGCGGTTTAACGCCATGCGCAAATGTATCGAACGCGCCGCACTCGCGGCGCTTTTCGCTTTGGCAGCCGGCGCGGCCGCGGCGCAAGCGAACTATCCGGCCAAGGCGATCCGCTACGTAGTGCCGTTCCCGGCCGGCGGCCCGCTCGACATCGTCGCGCGCGCAATCGGCCAGGAACTCACCAAAGCGTGGAACCAGCCGGTCATAATCGACAACCGGCCCGGCGCCGGCGGCAACATCGGCGCCGATCTCGTCGCCAAGGCGCCGGCCGATGGCTACACGATACTGATGGGCGCGGTCAGCACGCATGCCATCAATGTAACGCTCTACAGCAAGCTGCCGTACGATCCGATCAGGGATTTTGCGCCGGTCACCTTGATCACGTCGGTGCCCAACGTGCTGGTGGTGCACCCGTCGCTGCCCGTGAAAACCGTGAAAGACCTGATCGCGCTCGCGAAAGCGCGGCCCGGCCAGCTTAACTATGCGTCGGGCAGCACCGGCAGCGCCGGCCATCTCGCCGGCGAACTCTTCGACAGCATGGCCGGCGTGCAGATGACGCACATTCCCTATAAAGGCGCCGCACCGGCGGTGATCGACCTGATCGCGGGCCATGTGTCGCTGATGTTCGACAACCTCTCGTCCGCTCTGCCCAACATCAAGGCGGCGCGCGTGCGCGCCGTCGCCGTCACCACGCTCAAGCGCTCGCCGCTGCTGGCGGACCTGCCGACCATCAGCGAGTCGGGGCTGCGCGGTTTCGACGTCAGCACGTGGTTCGGCATCTTCGCGCCGGCCGGCACGCAGCCCGACATCGTAGTGAAACTCAATACCGAGATCGTGCGTATCCTGCACACCGGCGAGATGCGCGAGCGTCTGGCAACGCTGGGCGCCGAGCCGGTCGGCAACAAGCCCGACGAGTTTGCCGCCTTCATCAGGACCGAAATCCAGAAATACGCGAAAGTCATCAAGGCCTCCGGCGCGAAAGCGGACTGAGCCGCGCCGGCCATGTGCGGCAAACTGCCGGCGCCGCCGACGCAGCACGCCCGAATACCGCGGCGCGCCGCCGATAATCGTGCTACAAGAATAGCGAACGCGCCGCGTCCGCCAAGTTAAGCCCCCATCCGCCATGTATCTGATCGTGCTGCTCAATGTCATCATCCACGGTTGCCTGACCGGCAGCCGCGTGGTGATGGCGCTGTTCGCGCTCGAACTGGGCGTCAACGCGTTTTCGATCGGCATCATGATCGCGCTGTATTCGTTGACGCCGCTGCTGCTCGGCGTTTCCGCGGGGCGCGCGACCGACCGTTACGGCGTGCGACCGCCGATGATCTTCGGCGCCGTGTTGTGCGGTTGCGGCCTGATGCTGCCGTTTCTGTGGCCGCAGGTGCCGGCGCTTTATATTTCGGCAACCGTCATCGGCGCCGCCTTCGTTATTTACAACGTCGCCGCCCAAAACCTGACCGGCGCATGGGGACCGCGCGAAGACCGCGCGAAAAATTTCAGCACGCTGTCGCTCGGCTATTCGATTTCGAGCTTCGTCGGCCCGCTCTCGGTCGGCTACGTGATCGAATATTCCGGCCATGCCCGCGCCTATCTGTACCTCGCGCTGTCCACGCTGGTTGCGGTCGCAATCCTCGTGAGCTATCGCAAGTTCGGCGAAGTGCGCCCGCCCGCGGCCGCCGCGCACACGCAAAGCGCGTTCTCGCTGCTGCTGATTCCCGATTTGCGCAAGGTTCTGATAACCGGCGCGATGGTGGTGACCGGCTGGGATCTCTACATGTTCTATCTGCCGCTCTACGGGCGCTCGATCGATCTCGCGCCATCGACGATCGGCATCATTCTCGGCACCTTCGCGGCGGCTACGTTCGTCGTGCGCTTCAGCCTGCCGCAGCTCAACGCGCGCTTCACCGCGCGCCGCGTGCTGTCGTTCTCGATGTATTTCGGCGCGGCGGTCTTCACGGTTTTTCCGTTCGCGCAAAACGCGTGGCTGCTCGGCGCCCTGTCTTTCGGAATCGGACTCGCGCTGGGCTGCTGCCAGCCGATCACGCTGCTCATGAGCTATAACCGCTCGCCCGCGGGACGCACCGGTGAAGTCACGGGCGTGCGCATGACGCTCAACCACTTTACGCACACCGTGGTGCCGGTCATCACCGGCGGGCTCGGCTCCGCATTCGGCATGGCGCCGGTGTTCGTCATGATCGCGAGCGTGCTCGGCGTCAGCGGCTATTTGAGCAGTACGGTGAAGCGCGCCGCGGAAACGCCGCCGCCCGCCTGAACGCGCGCGGCACCGCGGGAATTCAGGCCTCGTCGCCGCTGTTCGAGAGGCACCAGAATCCGACGACTTCCGCGTCTTTGTCGCGCGGACTGTGACCGAATGCGATCGCGCCGCTGCCGTGCAGCAGCATTTCCTCGCGCCGCAGCTTGAATTCCTCCCCGCTTTTCATGCTCACGAAAGTGCCGTTCGAGCTCAAGTCCGTCAGCACGAACTTGTCCTTGCGCCGCTCGATTTGCGCATGCTGGCGCGAGGCCATCGGGTCCTTCAGCGCGATGCCATGGCTCGCATGCCGGCCGATGCTGATCGAGGTGACCACCATGATCTCCCGGCCGCCGTGCGTCAGGCGCAAACGCGAAATACCCGCGTCTTCGAGCGCCGTATCGAGCCGCCCCGGCACCAGCGTGTGATCGCCGCTCTTCTGCCACAGCACTTCGTAAACGGTCACCGCCGCATGCTTGCCCTTGACGGGCAGCGTGTCGAGGCGGCGGGTGGCGTTGCGCTTCTGGGCCGACAGCTTCTCGATGGTGTCGCCGGTGGTGATGATCTGCCCGGCCAGCGCCAGCTGCGCCATGCGCGCAGCGATGTTCACGGTGTCGCCGAACACGTCGTCGTCGGTGACCAGCACGGGGCCGTGATGCAGGCCGATCCGGATCGCGATCTTGCGCTGCTGGATAGACTGCTTCTCCTGCACCCGCGCATGCATTTCGCAGGCGGCGAGCACCGCCGCGTCGGCGTCCTCGAACGCGCACAACGCACCGTCGCCTATCGTTTTGACGACGCGCCCGCCGCCGTCGACGACGACCGACTTGAAGACGTTCAGGTATTCGTGAACTTCGCGAAAGGCGGCGGCGTCGCCGAGCGACTCGTAAAGGCGCACGCTGTCGCTGACATCGACGAACAGGATCGAAAGATTGAGTTGTTGTTCTGCCATTTTTGTCCGCGGCGGCAACCGGCGAACCTTTGCCGGCCGCGCCAACTGGACAAATAATACTACGCCGTCATGCCGCCCCGCACCTTTATGGACGCGCGGCGGCTGCCGGGCAGTTACGCGCGGGCCGCGCTGCGTCCCGCGATGCGGCCGAACACCGCGCCCGACATGAGCCCGGTGCCGAGCGGATAGTTGTAGTGAAAAAGTCCGCCCACCATTTCGCCGCACGTATACAGCCCCGGCATCGGCTTCCAATCGCTGGAGACGACCTGCGCGTCCTTGGTGATTTTCAAGCCCCCGAACGTGAACGTGATACCCCCTGTAACGGGATAGGCGACGTACGGCGGCTTGTCGAGTTTCTGCGCCCAGTTGGTCTTTGCCGGTTCGATGCCTTGCGTGTGCAAACCGTCGAGCGCGATCGGGTCGAATTTGCCGTGCCCCGCCGCCGCGTTGTAGTCGTAGAGCGTTGCGATCGCCTGTTCGTGATTGACCTTCAGTTGCTTGACGAGACCCTCGAGTGTATCGGACTTGAACGGCACGGTGGTCGAGTAACGCGGTTCGAGCATTTCCAGCACCTTGCTGTCGAAGATCTGGTAAATCAGGCTGCCCGGCTGCTTCAAGATCTGCCCGCCGTACTTGGCGTAGGTGTAGGAATTGAAATCCGCGCCCTCGTCGACCCAGCGCTTGCCTTCCATGTTGATCATAACGCCGTACGTATACGACAACCGGTTCGTCTTGTCGGTGAGATCGCGCCGCCCGTAATCGGGCGCCTCGGCGTTGATCGGCGTCGCATGGCAGCCGCCCCAATGGCCCCACGGCATCGCGCCGATGTCCATCGCCATCTTGAGGCCGTCGCCGTAATTGAAATTGGAGCCGCGCACTTTCGCGTGGTCCCACGGGTCGCCGAGATAAAGCCGGCGCCACGCCGGATTGGTTTCGAAACCGCCGGCCGCCAGCACCACCGCTTTCGCATTCAACGTCGCGATGCCGTCCGGCCCGCGCGCGACTACCCCGTTGACGCGGCCGGTTTCCCCCTGCGTCAGCCGCATCGCGCTGGTGTCGTAACGGATCTCGATCCCCATCGCCTCCGCGGTTTCAAACCACGTTTTGGACAATCCCACGCCTTCGTGCACGGTACGCACGAGCGCGCCCTTGGGCCATTTCACTTTGCCGTTGACTCGCACGCCCATGACGGAATGCGCGAGTTCGAATTTCATGCGCCCTTTTTCCTGGACCCAGCACAGCGTGTCGTACGACTCGTCGATCAGGATCGTCGCCAGTTCCGGATCGCTGCGCCCGTTGGTGACGCGCATCAAATCCGCGCGAAAATCCTCCTTGGTATAAGCCTCGCAGCCGGTGTGAAAACCCGGATATTTTTCTTCCGCGTCCGGCACGAAGCGGTCAAGTTCCTTGACGTCGTTAAAGTAGTGCCGGAATATGGCGCCGCTGAAATGCGTGTTGCCGCCGCGCTGCGCCTTGGGGGCCTTTTCGAGCACCACGACGCGCTTCGCGCCGTGCTCTTTCGCCGAGACTGCCGCCGCGAACGCGGCATTGCCGCCCCCCACCACGATTACGTCGAAATCACTCATTTGAAACCTCCACGCTGACCGTCACATTGAAAACTGGCTTGTTTGCATCCATTTGTATACAATAGTATACGATAAAGCGTTTTCCCGTCAACCCGTGATTGCGAGATCGAACCGAGAATGGCCTGATATGCAACGCGTCAGATCGAAAGCGCCGCTCGCCGGGCGCGTCTACGCAGAACTGAAGAAGGCGCTGCACACGGCGCGCTTCGAACCGGGCGAACCGGTCCGCGAAGAGGCCGTGGCGAAATGGCTCAAGGTCAGCCGCACGCCCGTTCGCGAGGCGCTGCGCCGGCTCGTGTCGGACAACCTGCTGGTCTCGACGGAGCACGGACTGACGGTGCCCCAATTGAACCGGGACCAGATCTTCGAACTGTATGCCATGCGCGAGGTCCTCGAGGGCGCCGCCGCGGCGCTGGCGGCGCAGCACGCTTCCGCCGCCGCCGTCGATTTCATGGAACAGATGCTGCGCGAAGAGGCCGCCACCAAAAACGACGCCACGCGCCTGGTGGAGATCAACCGGGAATTGCACGGCTGCATCTATCGCGCCGCCAACAACCGTTACCTGGTCAGGACACTGCAATCATTGCAGGACGAACTCGAACAATTGCGCGGAACCACCTTCGCGTGGCCCGGACGGCCACCGGACGCCTTGAAGGAGCACCGCGCAATCGTGCAGGCCATCAAGCGTCACGACGCACAGGCCGCGGAAACCGCGGCGCGCCTGCACGTGCGCTCGGCCCTGCGCCTGCGGCTGCTGATCATGCGGCAGGACGCCGGCGGGCCGCGCGCCGCAATGACATAGCGGCGGCGCCACTCTACAATAGCTGTTACGAGCGCGCGCGCAGTTTCGAACCCGGCGCCCTCAACGAGGAGAACCCGTATGAATTTCGATCGCCGCGCTGTTGCCGCACCGACCCGCGAAGTCGCGAACTGGATTGCCGATCTCGGATACGAAGATCTGCCGCAGCGCACCCGCGAAGTGGTGCGTATCGCGATCCTCGATACGGTCGGCGCCGGCGTCTACGGCTATCAGACGCCATGGGCGCAGAAACTCCTTGCCTGGGCGCGCCGCGGCGGCAACGCGGGTGTAGCGACCGTGTGGGGCGACGCACAGGCGTCATTGCGCGCCGCCGATGCCGCACTCGTCAACGGTACCGCGGCACATGCCTTCGAACTCGATGACTATCACAATGCGAAGCTGCATCCGGGCGCCGTGGTGGTATCCGCCGCACTCGCAGTGGCGGAAAGTCTCAACAGCAGCGGCACTCAGCTCGTCGCGGCAATCGCGGCCGGCTATGAAGTGATGATCCGCACGAGCCTCGCGCTCAACCCGTCCGCGACGCGCCTGCGCGGCTGGCACCTCACCGGCGTGTGCGGCCCGTTCGGCGCCGCGGCGGCGTGCGCCTCGTTGATGAAGCTCAACACCGAAGAATGCGCATGGGCACTGGGACTTGCGGGCACGCAGGGCGCCGGACTATGGGCGTTCAATGCCGACGGCACGATGAGCAAACGATTGCACGCCGGCAAAGCCGCGCACTCGGGCGTGCTCGCCGCCGAGCTTGCGCAATCGGGATTTACCGGTCCGACCCAGATTTACGAATATGCCGACGGCGGAGTGTTGAAAGCATTTTCCGATGCATCGAACGCCGCGCCGCTCACGCAGGATCTCGGCAGCGTCTATCATCTCGACCAGACGTCGATCAAACCTTACTCGTGCTGCGGCAGCACGCACGCCTACATCGACGCCGCGCTTGCGCTGCGCAAAACGTTCGGGGGCAAGTGGGATGCGCGTACGCCCGTGCGCGTGGGCACCAGCAAGGTCGTCGACGTGCAATGCGGTTTCGACTACGCACCGTCTTCCGCGCTCAACGCGCAGATGAGCCTGCGCTATGTCGTGGCCGCCGCTTTGCTCGACGGCCAGGTGCTGCCGGCGCAATTTTCCGACGCCAAAATGACCGATCCCGGGCTCGCGACGCTCGCCAACAAACTTGAACTCGTCCCCGACCCCGAACTCGACAAGCTCTACCCGAAAGACTTCGCCGGCTGGGTCGCGGCCGAGCGCAACGGCAAATGGGAACGCGTCGATATTCTGAACCCGACCGGCTCGGTCCACTCGCCCATCGATGCAAAAGGCATCGCCGAAAAATTTCGCGGCATCAATCCCGAATTGCCTGCCGAAAAAATCGCGGCGGTCGCGCTTGATATCGAGCACCACACGGTGCGCGAACTCCTGGAATTGCTACACAACTGAGCTTCACCACGCCTGAACTCATAGCATTCGAGGCGCTGTCGCGTCCAGACAAGACTTACCGGAGGAGCACTATGCATAACCAGCACCATCGCATCGTCATTGCAGCCGCTGCCGCCATCGCACTCTCAGCCGGCCACGCCTCGGCGCAGAATAAGGCCGAGGCATACCCGACCAAGCCGATCCGCATGATCGTGCCCTTCGCCCCGGGCGGCGGCACCGATATCGTCGCGCGCGCAATGGCGCAAAAACTGACCGAAGCGCTCGGCCAATCAGTGGTGGTCGACAACCGCGCCGGCGGCGGCGGTACCATCGGCGCCGAGACCACGGTGCGTTCGCTGCCGGATGGGTACACGGTCGCGATGGTTTCAGGCAGCTATGCGACCAACGCTGCCCTCTTCAAGCTGCCCTACGATCCGGTCAACGACGTAACGCCGATCTCGCTGATCGGCGAAACCGGTTTCCTGGTTTCGCTGCATCCGAGCGTGCCGGCGAAGTCGATCAAGGAGTTGATCGCGCTTGCCAAGGCTAAACCCGGCGGCCTTAATTACGCGTCGACCGGCACCGGCGGCATCACCCATCTCGCCACCGAACTCTTCTGTCTCATGACCGGCGTGAAGATGACGCACATTCCGTATAAAGGCACCGGCCCCGCGCTGATCGATCTCCTGGGCGGCCAGGTGCAGTTGATGTTCGGCGCGATGCCGGCGATGGTGCCTCAGCACAATACGGGCAAGATCCGCGGCATCGCGGTGACGACCGGCAAGCGCAATGGCGCGCTGCCGGATATTCCGACGGTTGCAGAGACCGTGCCCGGCTACGAAGCGATATTGTGGTACGCGTTCTGGGGCCCGAAGAATCTGCCGAAAAATGTCGTCACGCTGCTGAACGGCGAAATCACCAAGGCGATCTCGACGCCGGAAATGAAGGAACGCATGGCAAAGGAAGGCCTCGAGCCCGTCGGCGGGCCGCCCTCCCAGTTCGGCGATGTGCTGAAGCGCGATGTGCCGAAGTGGAAAAAAGTCGTGAAGGACGCCAACATCAAAACGATACAATGACCGTTCGCGCGGCTTGCGGCTTAACAATTGGATACAAATGATGCCCCGGACGCGTCAACGCCGGCAGTCGGCCGGCGTTTTTGGTAATGCGGCTGCCCTTACCGGCAGCTTCACCTCAACCAACAGGAGAATGGCAATGTTCAACGTTAAAGCATTAGTCGCCGCCGTAGCCCTGACGTTTACCGGACTCGCATTCGCCCAGACCGCGACACCCAACATCGACAAGCGTCAGGCCAACCAGGAAAGGCGCATCGAGCAAGGCGAGAAGTCCGGCCAACTGACGACCAAGGAAGCGACGCGCTTGGAAAAACGCGAAGGCAAACTGGAGGCCGACAAGGAAAAAGCCGCGGCGGACGGCAAGGTCACCAAGAAAGAGCGCGCGAAACTGCAGCGCGAAGCGAACCGCGACAGCAAAGCGATCTACCGCCAGAAGCACGACGCGCAGAAAGCGAAGTAAAGCCGCTGCAGTGGTCGGAAAAAAGCCCGCCGAAGCGGGCTTTTTTACGAGTGCGCTTACGTACGTAATTTCCAGCGCTCGCCCTGCTGCCAGACGCGGCCGTCATGCGCGAGCTTGAGCAAATGGGCGTGCAGCGAGCGCCGCGCGACCCCGTGCAGCCTGGGCGACACGTCGGCGTAGACGATCGGCACGAGTTCGTCGATCGTCGCCGGGTTGTTGACCGCGAACGCGTCGACCACTTTCTTTTCGCGCTGAAGCCGGTGGGCGATCAACCTTTGCGCTTCGGTGTGCGGCGCATCGATCGGATGGCCGTGCCCCGGCGCCACGCGTTCGATATCCAGTTCGAGCAGCGACTCCAGCGAATTGAGATAAGCCACCATGTCGCCGTCCGGCGGGCTGATCACCACCGTCGAGCCCTGCATAATGTGATCGCCGGTAAACAGCAGCTTTTCGCGGTCGAGCAGAAAACACAGGTGATTCGACGCGTGACCCGGCGTGTGGATCGCGCGCAATTTGAACTCGCCGCAGTCGAGCTCGTCACCATGATTGAACACGCGGTCAGGTGCGAAGTCGGTGTCCTGATTGTCGTATTGCGGCGCCGGCATGCCGATGACTTCGGCGCCCGTCGCGGCTTTCAACGCGCGCGCGCCGGGCGAATGGTCTTTATGCGTATGCGTGCAGAGTATCCAGCGCAGGCGGTCGCCGACCGCGGCGAGCATCGCGGCGTGATGCGACTCTATCTCGGGGCCGGGATCGATCAGCGCAAGATCTTGAGTGCCGACGATATAAGCGTTGGTGCCGGGCCCGGTCATCATGCCGGGGTTGGGTGCGGTGAGCCGCCGCACGAGCGGGCTCACCTGCACCACTTCGCCTGGAACGATCGCGTTTTTTTCCATGACTAATCCGCCGCCAATTCTTCGTAGCCCGGCTCGCCGGGCAGCACGCGGCGGCCGTCCTTGGCGATGCGCGGCGCGATCGTCGGCACGTCGGGCAACGCGCGCATCGCCGCCATCAATGCGTCCGCCGTTTCGTATCTGGCGAAAAGTCGCAGCGTATGGATGGTCGGCGTCATCAATTTGAACGTGCCCGCCTTGTGACGCTCGACGCCGTCGCGCGGACTCATCCACTCGCTCCCGACCATTTCGTCATTGTCGTGCACGGCTTCCTGCCCGGCCGGCGCGCAGGCGACGAAAAAGCGCGTGTCGTAACGGCGCGGCGCGCCCGGCGGCGTGATCCAATGCGCGAAATAGACGAGCGCGCTCACTTCGAGCGTGAGCCCCTCGTCACGCAGCAACTCGTCGAACGGCAGCTCGCCCGCCGCGACGGCTTGGCGATGCTTCGCGAGCTCGGCCGCGTGCTCGCATGAGATGGGATTGTTCTCTTCATCGTGTGCAAGCAGCAGGCCAGACTCCTCGAACGATTCGCGGATAGCGGCGACCCAGTACGCGAGGCCGCCGGTCGCGACGCCGAGCCGGCGCGACGCCTCTTCATCGGTGAGCCCCCTGCAATGCGCGTACACGTCGGTGCGCCCGTCCGCCGGATCGACCGACCCGCCGGGAAACAGATAGCGGCCCGGCACGAACGCAGACTGTTCGTTGCGCTTCATCATCAGTACTTCGAGTCCCTGCGCACCGTCGCGCACGAGCGTAATCGTCGCGGCGGGCCGTGGCTTCAATGCGGGCATGCCGTCACCTCTCCGTCAGCAGCTTCATCAGCGCGGAAGAATCCATGCGGCCGTAGCCCTTCTCCTGCAACTTGCCGTAATACTGCTCGATGATCGCGGTAATCGGCAGCAGCGCCCCGTTGCGCCGGCTTTCGTCGAGGCATATCTGCAGGTCCTTGCGCATCCAGTCGGCGGCGAAACCGAAGTTGAACTTGTCGTCGACCATCGTCGGCCCGCGATTTTCGAGCTGCCACGATTGCGCGGCGCCTTTCGAAATCACTTCGATCACTTTCTTTGCATCGAGGCCTGCACGCATCGCGAAGTTGAGCCCCTCCGCAAGCGTCTGCACGAGACCGACTATCGTGATCTGGTTGACCATCTTCGTGAGCTGGCCCGCGCCCGCCGGTCCCATCAAAGTCACTGCGCGACCGTAATGCGCCATCACCGGCTGCGCCGTCGCGAAAGCCTGCGCGTCGCCGCCGACCATCACGGTCAGAATTCCTTTTTCCGCTCCCGCCTGCCCGCCTGATACGGGCGCATCGAGAAATTGAAACCCCGCGACGCGCGCGGTTTTCTCGAGCTCGCGCGCGACGTTCGCCGACACGGTCGAGTGATCGACGTACAGCCCGCCTTTCTGCATGCCGGCAAACGCACTATCGTTGCCCAGCGTCACCGCGCGCAGATCGTTGTCGTTGCCCACGCACGAAAACACGATGTCGGCGCCCGCGGCCGCCTCGCGCGGCGTCGAGACTGCACGCCCGCCGTATTCTTTCACCCACTGATCCGCTTTCGCACGCGTGCGGTTGTAAACCGTAAGCTCGTGCTTGGCGCGTGCGAGATGGCCCGCCATCGGGTACCCCATCACGCCCAGACCTATCCATGCGATTTGCGTCATTTATTTACCTCGTAAATCCTGCAGAGAAAACCCACCCTCACCCCTGCCCTCTCCCTGAGGGCGAGGGAGTATATAGAGCCGGCTCGTATTCACTCGCGCCTAACCCAAGACGATCGGATAACCGGGCGGCGGCGAGAAACCGAGGTCGCCGCGTTTGATCACGGCGTCGCGCCCGCCGTTCTCCTCGAGCAATTCGGCCTGCCGGCGCTTGGCGCGCGCATCGACTTCGGCCGGATCGCAGATTCTATACAGCCGCTCGCGGCAGGTGGCGACGACATTGGCGCATTCGGGTTTCTCCGCGAGATCGACCAGTTCCTCGGGGTCGGCTTCGAGATCGAACAACTGCGGCGGATAAGCGACGTAATGCACGTACTTGTATTTGCCGTGCCGGATCATGAAGGCGCCGGTGGTCGAGCCCATGCCGTGATATTCGGAGAGCACGTTGCGGTCGGGCGCGGCGCCCGCCGCGAGCTTGAACAGCGATTTACCCGGGTGCGTGTCATAGGCTTCGGGCACGCTCGCACCTGCACATTCGAGTATGAACGGATAAGTGTCGACGTGGCTCGCGGGCTCGGTGATTCGCGCTCCGCGCGGAATGTCGGGCCCCTTGATGATCAGCGGCACGCCGGCGACTTCCTCGTACATCGTCGACTTGCCCCACAACCCGCGCGCGCCGAGATTGTCGCCGTGGTCGGAGGTGTAGAGCACGCGCGTGTTCTCGGTGAGCCCGGTTGCGTCGAGGGTGCGCAGCACCTTGCCGATGTTGTCGTCGAGAAAAGTGCACAAGCCGTAGTAGGCCGCGATCGCTTTCTTCAGCTTGTCCGAGTCGAAAAATTTGTCGTAGCAGAAACTCTCCGAGTAGTCGCGCAGGTACGGATGCAACGGTCTTTCGCTCTGCCCGTATTGCTTGGGCAGCGGCATTTGATCGACCGGGTACCGGTAATAAAACTCGGCGGGTGCCACGAGAGGGAAATGCGGGCACACGAACGACACAAACAACACCCACGGCTTGTCGCGGTACTTGGGCGCTTCCTCGCGCAGCCAGATCTGCGCCTTGGTCGCGATCTCGCGGTCGTAAAACGTATACGACGTTTCGCCGGGCCCCGCGAGCTTGGCGATCTTCCACGCCAGCCCGCGCGCGGGCAGGTCGGTGCGCACCAGGCCCATCAGGTCGCCCTTGCCTTCGATGATGTTCATCGGAATGATTTCTTCCGAGAAACCGTGATCGTCGCCGGGCAGCCCGCGGAAATGCAGCTTGCCGATCGACACCACGCGATGGCCGCGGTCGCGCAGCCGGTGATGCCAGCTCGGGATTGCGCCTTCGTACGCGTCGGCGTTGTCCCAGTAGCCGATCTGGTTCACGTACTTGCCGGCCGCAAACGCCGCGCGCGCAGGCACGCACACGGGGCATGCCGTATAAGCGCTCGTGAACGAAGTGCCGGCCGCGGCCAGCGCATCGATGTTCGGCGTCTTTACGAGCGGATGTCCGTTGCAACCCATGACTTTCGGGTTGTGCTCGTCGGACATGATGATGATGAGATTGGCCGGTTTCACTGTTAAAGCGTGTTCCTGTTGGTTCGACTGTCCGCTGGCGGACGAACGATTTCAACCCAGGTTGAATTTCTTGCCGCGGATAAACGCGCCGAAGTCCGCGCGCTCCGGCTTCGCGTACTGGCGCGCCTTGTCCTCCGACCAGCCGTACAATTCGGCAGTGCCGAACCGCGCGACGTCGCGCTGTTTCTTGTATTGCTGGCGCGCGAACCGGCGCTTGTCGTACGCGGTTATTTTGTCCGCAATGTTCGATTCGTCGAAGCGGTCCGTGTGCACCGTCACATCGAGACCGAGCCGCGACGTGATCATGCCGGGCTCGGCCGGATAGCCGACGCACAACCCGGCGAGCGGGAACACCCAATCGGGCAGTTCGAGCAGATCGCTGACCTTCCGCGCGTGATTGCGGACCGAGCTGATCGGGCAGCAGCCGAGTCCCGCCGCTTCCGCCGCGTGGATGAAGCTCGCGAGCACGATACCGGCGTCGACGGCCGAATTCATGAACGCATCGAGATGATCGTTGGCAAACGGCTTGCTGCGCATTTCTGCGACCTGGCGCGTGCGGCGGTTGTCGCCGCAAAAAATCAGGAACACTGGTGCTGCACGCACCCACGGGTTGTCGGGGATCAGGTCTGCGATGATTTTGCGTTTGGCCGCGTCTTCGACGTGCACGATGTCGGCCTGCTGCAAATCGCTTTTGGACGGCGCCGACATTGCGCAGGCGAACAACAGGCGCAGCAGACCGGGATCCACGGCGCGCTCGGTATAACGGCGATGCGACCGATGTTCGAGCATGCGCGCGAGCGAATCCGCGCCGGGCTGATCGGCGGCAGCCGGGGTCTCGACGCCGAAGCGTTCCGCGCTCGCGCGTGCAATGCGCATTACAGGGTCAGTCATGATGGGGTCCGGAAGTCCGGCCGTGGCCGGTGAAATTGATCAAGTACCGTAGCGAATCGGCGACTTCGCGAGTTTAAGCGCGGCGAGTGCGCTATAGCACGCGAGCCACGCGGTTTTGGGGTTGTCCGGCGCCGGCACGTTCTCGAGCTTGATGCTGATGTTCCCGGTCTTGCCGCGTATCGATATCTGATGTGTGTTGTGCTTGATCGTCGGGTCCGCGACCACCTTCAGCCGCGTGCGATCGAAGCCGATGCCGGCCATCGACAGCACCGCCGCGATATTCACGTTTGCCGGAAAATGCGGCACGCCCTCGCGCGCGGCGCCCTCGAACAATACGGTCGGCTCGCGCATGCCGGCGAGGTCGATGTTCAGGCGTTCGACGTACGCAATGCCGCGCCACGCTGCCGCGGGCTTGGACACGATGATTTCGACCTGATCGACGCCGGCAATGCACGCCGCCTTCAGCGCGTCGAGTCCGCCGATCCCGCCCGACGGCACGTACAGCAGCGCGCCGGTCTTGAGCGCCGCGGCTTCGAGCCGCACGCGCAATTTGTCGTCGGCCAGCGCACCGGCCGACAGCACGATCACCGCCACGCCTGCATCGAGCAGCGGGCCGCAATATTCGCGCACCGCCTCGTGCGAGGCGGCTTCCACCACAACGTCGGGTTGGAGTTTCAGGAGGTCGCCGATTGCGGTCACGCAAGCGACGCCGAACTCGGCCGCCAGCGGTTTCCCGCGCGCGCCGCCTTCGCTGCGGCCGACTATCGCGACGACTTCGGCGGCGCCGAGGTCGCCGCGCCTGATGTGCTCGAGAAAGAGGCGCGCGATGGTGCCGCCGCCGAGAATTGCCACCCGCATGAAGTCTTCACCGTATCTTTGAGGGTCTATTGTGCCATAAGGCGAGGGTCCTTCCCTCGCCGGATCGCATTCAGCCCGCTGCGAACGACCGGCTCGTCTCGCGCACGCAGCGCAGGATGTGCTCGGGTGTCTGCGGCGCGCTGGTGCAGCCCGGCGTCAGCATGAACTTGCGCTTGCCCGCCTGTTTGACCGCATCCTGCATTTCAGCCCGGATCTCGGGCAGCGAGCGCTCGGGGATTTTCTGCTCGTTGATGCCGCCCATCAGGCATTTGCCGGTCATCTTGCGCAAGTCCGCGAGCGAAGGATTTCCGGCCAGGCGGTCCGACACGCTGAACACCTCGACCGGATAGTCGAGCACGCGCCGCATGTCGACGTGGGTGCCGTGGACGTGCAGGATACGCGTCATCCCCTGCATCGCCTCGCACACGCGCAGATCGAACGGCCGCAGGAATGTATTGAACGTTGCGTCGTCGATGCCGCGGTCGCCGGGCGGCGCGATCGCGCCATTGATCGAATAGAGCACCGCGTCGCAACCCGCGCGCTTCAATTCCTGCATGTATTCGCACACGGTGTCGGTGACCGCATTGAGCATGTGCAGGGCTTCTTTCCTGTTGCCATATACGAGCGCCGCGCTGCTGAAGCCGGCTTTGCGCATCACCTGCTGGAACGGGTCGAAAAACGTGTCGACGATCGGCATATCGGGCCCGAAATCCTTGCGCAGCGCGCGGATCAGCTTCAACTGCTCGGCATAATTCGGAATCGTCGCCGGCAGTTTTTCGAACTTGAGCATGTCCCTGGGCGTCGTCAGCGTCTCAAGACCGGCAGGCAGCGGATAACGATAGTCGTGCATCACCTTGCACATGTCCCAGTCGTAGGTTCGCACGTAGGTCGCGTGGCGGCGCGCCGCCTCCTCGCCCGCCAACGCATCGGTGACGAAATGCACCCACACCGTGCACGGCGGATAATCGATGTCGCCGCCGTTGACCGCCGCTTCAAACCGTTGTCGCTTGTTCATGATGCGTTCTTTCTTCGCTGGTTGGTTGATTCAAATCATGCCTGCCGTCAATCCGCGTGGCGCTTGTCGAAATCCCACACTGCCTGGAATCCCATCAATTCGGCGAACTCGTTGAACGGATAAAGCGGCGCGGTCGCCTCGACGCTCGAGCCGTCGCGCTTCAAAGTTTTGTAGATGGAGTCGAGCGCCGCACCCGCCGCGAGAAATCCGGTCGCCGGAAAAATGGCGATCCGGTAGCCGAGCTCTTCAAGCCGCGCCGCGGACAATACGGGCGTCTTGCCGCCCTCCACCATGTTCGCGATCAGCGGCCGCTCGCAGCTCGCGCAGATTTTTTCCATCTCGCGTTCCGATTCCGGCGATTCGACGAACAGGATGTCGGCGCCGGCCCTGGCGTACGCTTCCGCGCGCCGCAATGCTTCGTCGAGCCCGTGCGCGGTGCGCGCGTCGGTGCGCGCGACGATCATGATGTCACCGTCGCCGCGCGCTTCGACCGCGACGCGGATTTTCTTTACCATTTCGGCGGTCGGAATCACGCGCCGTCCGGGCGTATGGCCGCATTTTTTCGGGAATTCCTGGTCTTCGAACTGCACCGCCGCGGCGCCGGCCTTGATATATCCGCTCACCGTATATGCGACGTTCAGCAGCCCGCCGTAACCGGTGTCCGCGTCGGCGATCAGCGGCGTACCCGCGATCGTGCAGATCTGGGTGACGCGCCCGACCATGTCCGTATACGTCGCGAGCCCCGCATCGGGCAGGCCGAGGTAAGAAGCGACCACGCCGAAG
>Ga0265328_10000545_pt1 | contig 17506 bp, 16 predicted proteins | sample 41624metaG_FD_202086 | JGI IMG/M metagenome (GOLD analysis project Ga0265328, IMG submission 202086) | Rhizosphere microbial communities from Carex aquatilis grown in University of Washington, Seatle, WA, United States - 4-16-24 metaG | ecosystem: Host-associated > Plants > Roots > Rhizosphere...
TCGCTCCTGCCTGAGGAATTCGAGTTCTCGCCGCCGCGCGACGTCATTCTCCTCGACCTGCTCCCAGGCGCGGACATAACACCGCCGCTCGGCTGGATCAGCTCGTGGTCGCAGCGCGCGCCTCCGGGCCTTTCATAATCGCCATCGCATCATCCGTCGTCCGCGCATGGACGCTCTGCCCGAGTCGGGCGGCCGCGCCGACCCGAATTTCCTCCGCTCCGACCGGAGCCATCGATGTTCGACGACAAGAAGTCGCTCATTCGCGATCTTTTCGAGCGCAATCATCGCGCGATGCTTCGCTATTTCACGCGCAAGGTCGGACGCGAGGCCGCTCCCGACCTCCTGCACGACGCCTTCGTTCGCGTCCTGCGGCGCGACCAGCTCGAGGCCATCGCCGATCCGCCCGCGCTTTTGCAGAAGATCGCGCTCAACCTCGTCCGCGACTTCATGCGCAAGCGCAGGACGGAAATCGCCCATCTTCGCCCGAGGGAGCTTCTGGATGACGCCCCGTCGGAGGAGGCGGCGCCCGAGGACCGTCTGGAATATGAGCGACAATCCCGCCTGCTCGACGCCGCCGTCGACCTGCTTCCGCCGCGCTGCCGAGAGGTGTTCGAGCTCAGCATGGAGGATATGACTGTCGGCCAGATCGCGGCTCGGCTCGGCGTCTCCGATCGAATGGTGCGAAAGCATCTCGCCCATGCGATGCGCGTCTGCCGCGCGGCGCTCGATTGACGGGGGCGACGATGAATCTTTTCGCCCGAGAGGTTCCGTTTTCGGTCCGGCGCCGTCGTAGGATATATCGGACCGGAATGCGACGGCCCCTCGCCGGAGCCATCCGGCGCGAGACCGGGCAAGTCCAATGGGCGTCTCCATGACAGAAGACAGCGACCCCTCGCCCACGGCGACCCCGCGGGAAGCGGCCATCGAATGGTGGGTGAGCTCGAGGGCAGGCTTCTCGCGCGAGGAGCGCGCAGAATTCGACGCCTGGCTCGCCGCCGATCCCGCGAATTCGGCGGCCTACGCCGATATCGAGCGGACCTATGCGCGCGCGAAGCGCGTTCGACGCGGCCGAAGCCGCGCAGGCCGTCCCCAGGCAGTCCGTCCCGAGGCGGCGGCGCATAGCGGGCGCCGAGCGGCCGGCGCCGCGCTCGCGGCCGCCGCTGGCCTCGCCCTGTATTTCGCGGTCGATCCGGCGCTGCTCTCGCTGCGATCGGATTTTTCGACCGGAAAAGGCGAGATCAAGACCGTGACGCTCGACGATGGCTCCGATGTCACGCTCGACGCCGGCTCGGCGATCGCGGTTCGCTTCGACGCCAATCGGCGACGGGTGGCGCTGCTGCGCGGGGAAGCCTGGTTCGCTGTGGCGAAGGACGCTTCGCGGCCTTTCGTGGTCGAGGCCGGGGGTGGGACCGTCGCCGCGCTCGGCACGGCCTTCGAGGTGGACATCGTCGACGGCGTTCGCGTCGCCGTCGGCGAGCATTCGGTCCGGGTCGCGGGCGCCGGCGGAAGCGTCGTGGTTCCGGAGGGGCGGCAGACGACCTTCGGCGCGCAATCGCCGCCCGCGGATCCCGTCAACGCGCCTCACAGCCTCGCGGCATGGCGGTGGGGCAGCCTGATATTCGAGGATCGCCCCCTCGGCGAGGTTCTGGCGGCGCTCGGCCGTTATCGCCGCGGCTTCGTCTATTGCCTTTCCGCGGCGGTCTGCGGGCGCCCGGTGACGGCGGTCTTCTCCGCCGACGACCCTTCGCGGGCACTGCGTGAGATCGAAACATTTCTCGGCCTGCGCGCGGTTCGCCTCACCGATTATCTGATCGTCCTCTACGAATGAGCGGGGCCGGCATGGCCCCACGTTTTTTTTAAATTTTCTCGCAAATCGAGGTTCCGAATTTCCGACCTCCCCGTGGAGTCTTTTAGGGGCGCTCGCGCTCCCGAAGGACAAAAGGCGGAGGACTAAGCGATGGGAAGAGGCGCGGCGCGGTCGAAGGCATATCGTGAGGGTGGCGACATGGGATCGATTCTGGCGGCGACGGCGATGAGCGCCCTCGCGCTCGGATCGGGGGCGACGTCCACTCCGGCCGAGGCGGCGCTACCGCCGCAGGACATTGTCTCGAACACGGTCGCGACCTACGCGATTCCTGCCGGCTCCATGGCCGGAGCGCTCACGGCCTTCGCGGAGAAGAATCATCTGCATCTGCTCTACGACGCCCGCACGACGCGCCATCTGCGATCACCGGGCCTCGTCGGGAGCCATTCCTTGCGCGAAGGGCTCGACCGCTTGCTCAGCGGCACGGGCTTCACCTATCGTTTCGCCGATGTGGACGGCGGCGTCTCCATCGTGCTGGCGCAAGCGGACAATGGCGTGCGCAGTGACACCGGGGCGGAGCCGCTGCCACCGATCGATGTGGGGGCGGAGAAGACCTTGCCTTCGACGGGCGGCGCAGGGAACGCCGGGAGAGGCGGGGCGGGGGCGGATCCGAAAGCCTATCGGCGCCCCGACGCCACGACAGCGCTGAAAACCGACACGCCGATCATGGAAACCCCGGTCAGCATCCAGGTGGTGCCGCGGCAGGTCTTGCAGGATCAGCAGATCACGCGTCTCGACAAGGCGTTGGAGAATGTGAGCGGGGTCTTTACCCTTCCATCCGGAGCCGGCTTTGGCGCGTCCACCGATATGTACCTCATCCGCGGCTTCTTCGCCGACCGGATTTATCGAGACGGCGTGCTCCAGCCTCAAATCGCGGCCTGCTGTCCCATTCCCAACGAGCTCGGGGATGTCGACCATGTGGAAGTGCTCAAAGGACCGGCGTCGATCCTCTACGGGCGCATCGAGCCGGGCGGCCTCGTCAATATCGTGACCAAGCAACCGCTCTCACAACCGTTTTATGCGCTGGAGCAGCAATTCGGCTCGTACTCGACCTACCGCACCAGCGCCGACCTCGGTGGACCGGTCGGCAAGGACGCTCGGCTATCCTATCGCTTCAACATGTCCTATGAGAACGCTGGCTCTTTCTATGATTTCGCGAAGACGGAACGATTTTTCATCGCGCCAGCGCTGCGATGGGACATCGACGGTGCGACGCAGATCACCTTCAACATGCATTATCTTAGCACACGCGATCCGTTCATCGCCGGCATTCCCGTGTTCGGCGGCGCTCTACAGATACCGTCGTGGTTGCCGCGTTCGACGAATTTCTACGCATTGCCGCGGTCGAGCACCGGCTACGAAAATCCAAAAAATTACCTCGAGGATGTCTATATCGGCTACAATTTCTCGCATGACTTCAACGAGAGTTGGACGTTGCGCCAGCGATTCTCCGCGAATTTCAGCAAGGGGAACACCAATGAACAGTTTCCGATCGGCTCCGTGGACGCGGATGGATTTCTGCCCCGCGCGGTTCTGAATGAACATTATCGTGACACGCTTTGGCAGACCTCGGCCGATTTGACGGGGCATTTTTCTACGTGGCAAGCGAAGCACACGATTCTAGTCGGCGCCGATTATCTCAACCAGTCACCTCACAACACGGGCGCAAACTTCGGTTTGTCATCGTCGATCAATATTTTCTCGGGCGCGCAGCAAGGCGACATCGCGCTATTGAGTCCGACCACCCGCAATTACACTCATCCGGAATGGTTCGGCCTTTATCTTCAGGATAATATCGAATTTCCCTATGGCTTCCATGTTCTCGCCGGGCTTCGGTATGACAATGCGAGGAACAGGAATTACTACGCGGTTGATGGCTTCGCTCCATCGGTCAACACGGTTCACGACACCGCGGTCAATCCGCGCTTCGGGTTGCTATGGCGGCCAATTCCAGAAATCTCGGTCTATGGCAGCTACGTCACGAATTTCGGACTTCCGAACGGTTTGTATCAATCGGGAGATGTGAAGCAGAATCTACCGGCGACCACGGCCGAGCAATATGAGGCCGGAGTGAAGACCGAGCTGTTCGACCAGCGGCTGACGGCGAGCTTCGCTTATTTCAATCTGATCAAACGTAACATTCCGACGCAAGACCCGTTCAACCCGATGTTGAGCGCCCTGACTGGCGAGGTGCGCAGTCGCGGCGTCGAGCTGGATGTGGCGGGTCAGATCATTTCCGGGTGGCGCGTCATCGGCGGCCTCGCTTTCACCGACGCCGTCGTCACCAAGGATTCGATCGACGCCACGGGCGCTCCGATCGGCAATCAAGGCAAGCGGTGGTACGGCGTGCCGCGCATCGGCGGTAGCGTTTGGTCTACCTATGAGTTCGAAGACGGCGATTTGCGCGGATTGAAATTCGGAGCCGGCTTGGTCAGCCGCAACAACCGGGAAGGCGATCTGGCGAACTCGTGGATCGTGCCCGGCTTCACGGTCGTGAACGCCATGGCGGGGTATGAATGGAAATGGGAAAAATCCAAGATCAAGCTTCAGCTCAATGTCGACAACCTCTTCGACAGGAAATATTTTGTGAACGGCGACAGCTGGATCAACGCGTTTTACGGCGCGCCGCGCACGTTCAAGGGATCGATCAGGTTGGAATACTGAAGATACCGCCGCCGACACGGGGGAGCCTCAAGGTTGGTCCGGCCCCATCGTCGATCCTTCGGGCGCGACGATCACAAGATGGCTCGTGTGGCTCCACATGGCCAGCATCTTCGGCCTGCCGATCAAGGTCTTCATCTGCATCATGGGCTTCATGATCACCGCCTTGTCGATCACCGGCGTCTATGTCTGGTGGCGCAAGCGCGCGGCGCGACGGCGGCGCGTGTCGAGGTTGGGAGCGGCGCAGGCCACGGAGACGCGGAAGCGACCGAGAGCGGGCGTTTGGCGAGCGCCAGCGTTCTCCTTCGGCCTTATGCGCCAGGTCGAAGTCGGCGGCGGCGGCGCCAACAGCCCGCGGAACGAAAAACCTAGCGTGCAACCCGATGCCTCCCGTCAAGGACATGCGCCGATGCGCCGGCCCCTGGTCCCGATGACCTGCTGATCGCCGCCCGGCCCCGACATCGTCATCGTCCCTTCATAGCTCGTCTTGGCGTAAGTGAGGTCGGACGCCATGGTCATGCCCTGACAGACGGTGGAGAAGCGGATTCTCGGGCCGTCGATTTTCAGATCCTTGATCGTGCATTTGCCTTTCCGATTTTCCGCGCTTAGGGCGGCGGCGATCCCTTTTTCATCGCCATTGGCGTTCTTGGCTTCTTCCGCGGTGATGCAACGTTCTGTGGCTGCGCCGACCGGCTGCCCCTGTAGCAATGGCGTCACCGACCACAAGCCGGGCTCCAGGCGTTCCTGCGCTATCGCCGGAACGACGGCGCACAGCGCCAATGCGGCGAATGTCATTCTCTTCATGGTTCTCATGTCCTTATCGCTCGACCAGTTCGACGCGACGGTTCTTGGCGCGTCCGGCGCCGTCATTGTTGAGGGTGATCGGCGACGACATGCCGGCGCCGAAAGGGGTGAGCCGCGAGGGATCGACGCCGTGATCGCGTGTCAAAGCGGCGACGACGGCCTTGGCGCGGCGATCGGACAAGCCGAGATTATAGCCAAACTCCCCCTGATTGTCGGTGTGACCGGCGACGATCAGCTTCAAGCCGGGCTGGGCCGCGAGCAGCTTGGCGATTTCGACCAGCGTCGGCTTCGACTCCGGCTTCAGATCCGACTTGTCGGTGTCGAAGAATATGCCGTAGAGCGCCACACGCCCCGAGGCGCCGAGCCCGGAGGCCATGGCGCCGGCGTCGAGAAAGACAATTCTGTCGACTTGGATCGGCTTCAGTTCCGCGATCGTGACCGAGATGATCGGAGCGCTCCGGCTTTCGCCCACCAATATGGCGGTGTAGACATCCCCTTCCGCGCGCGCGAGCTTGGCCAGCACATAACGCACGCCTGAGCCGAAGCGTGCATTGACCATGGCCCCTTCGAGTTCCCCGCCGAGACGAAAATAGGAATTTTCGCCGCCGAGGCAGGTTTGATTGCCGCATTCGAACAGAATTTCGAATCCTTTCGTCTCGAGAGAGGATTTGAAATTTTGTTCGATTTCGAGGGCCGAGCGATCCTTCGGCCCGTCATAACGTATGGTGGTGATCCTGCCCTGCAACGTGAGGCTGACGCCGGCCAGCTTGTCGCCGGAAGCTTTGAGATCCATCGGACGGTCGAGCAGTCGCGCTTCGCCGAACTGAGATTGCTTATAGACCGTGATCTCCGAGCCGGCGTAGCGGCCGACCAGAGGATGATCCTGCGATCCGCGAAGATCGGCGGCGCAGGCCGATTCGGCGCAGAGCGTCAGCGCGATCAGCGTGACGGCGGGAAAGAACAACTCGCATTTCGACATATTCCTGCTCCTGCCCGATTTGCCGGGAGCGAGGTCTAGGCGTTCAGAGTGTTGAATGCTATTCCCCGCGCGGGGAGGTCCGCGCGATAATGCCTACCAAGAAGAGCACGGCCCGGCGCAAATTACATGCGCTCGATCTCTTGTGCCGCGCCGGAACCGGGATCGCGCCGATCGCCCCCGCAGCCTGCCGCCAGATTCGCGAGTTGGTCGGAGCCGATGCGGCGTCGATTTTCTGGCTCGACGAGAACGGCCTTCCCCAGGGCTTCTTCCATGAGGATTCGCCGGAGAGCGCGCGCGACCTGTTCGTCAATGAATTCGAGCGGCTGTTCATCGGCCCGGCCGAATTGAACGTGACGGCGCTGGCGCGTACGCCGGGGCCGCGCGTCGGTCGCATCGCGCGGCCGGACAAAGCCTATTTCTCCTCCAACACCTTCAACCTATTGGTGAGGGCGAGCGGCCATCGTCACAGTCTCGATCTGAGAATCGACCTCGAGGGCCGCGCGCGCGCCGTCGTGCTGCTGTTTCGCAGCGGTCAACGCGCTTTCGAGACGACCGACGCGTCCGCGCTCGAACAGGTCACGCCCTATTTGCAGCAGGCCATCGCCTCGCCTGTGACACAACAACTCTGGAGTTGCAGCGCAAGAAGGGGACACATGCTGATCGATGTCTCCGGCGAGCGCTTGTCGATGCTCGATGAAGACGCCGAATTGCTGCTGAAGATGTGCACGCTCGTGGGGCAGGATATCCGCCTTTGCGGACCCATCCGCTCGCCGCCCCGCGTCGTGCGCGAATTGTGCGCGCGGCTCCAGGGCCGAGCGATCGTGCGCGAGACGCTGCCGATCCCCGGCGGCCGCCTCGAGGTGACGGCGCGTCGGCTGACGGCTCTCGAGGACGGCGCCGAGCAGGTTCTCGTCACGCTCGAACTGGAAGAACCTCGACGGCTCGAGACGATCGATCGTGTGCTCGCACTCGACGTTTCTCCGCTTCAACAGAAGATCGCCTTTGTCGCAGCTCTCGGGGGATCGCGCGGAGACAGCCTTTCCGCGACGGGGATCAGCAACGAAGCTTTGAAGAAACATCTCGCTGCGATCTATGCGGCCGCGGGCGTCGACAGCTGGGAGAAGCTCACGAGAGAACTGAACCTCGGACGCCCTTGATTGCCTGGGCGAAGGGCGGCTCGGCCGCGACGATGATGCCGCCGCCGCGATTGTCCTCGCCCGCCGAGAACTGAGCGCCGCCCGGTAAGCGCCGCGCCCGTCGAGGAAACACCGAATCCGTCATAAAGTTGTGCGAGATTGCGTATCGAACGAACCCGCTACGCGAGAGGTGCGGCGAGATCGCTGAAGTAAAGTTTTCGGCTCGACGCTTTGACCCCCAATCAGCAAGGGGGCATAGACCTTCAATCGGGCCACGGGATATCCGCCGCTGGGAACGTCCGCGAGTTCCGGGAAAGCGGTCCCTCTGGTCGTCCGCGACGAATGGCCGGTTATAGCGCATCGCCGAAATTCAACCTGCCTCCCGCCCGCTTGTCCCCCGCCGGCTTTTCCCTATAGTCCGCCTCGACAATTCCCACGGCGGACGAGGCTATGACGACCACACAACTGCGCATCGGCACCCGCGGCAGCCCTCTCGCTCTGGCGCAGACGCGACAGTTGCGGGCTTTGCTGGCCGCGGCGCTCGGCCTCGCCGAGGACACGCTGCCGATCGAGGTCATCCGCACGACGGGCGATATCATCCAGGATCGGCCGCTCTCGGAATCGGGCGGCAAGGGTCTGTTCACCAAGGAGCTCGATATCGCCCTCATAGAGGGGCGCATCGATCTCGCCGTGCATTCCTCCAAGGATTTGCCGACGCATCTGCCGCCGGAGATCGCCATCGCGGGCTATCTGCCGCGCGAGGATGTTCGCGACGCCTGGATCGGCCGCAATGGCGCGACGCTCGACGCTCTGCCGAAGGGCGCAGTCGTCGGCACGGCGTCGCTGCGGCGCGGCGCGCAGGTGAGGCGGCTGCGGCCGGATATCTCGATCGTCCTGCTGCGTGGCAATGTCGAGACCAGGCTCCGCAAGGTGGAGAGCGGCGAGGTCGACGGCACGCTGCTGGCGCTCGCCGGGCTCAAGCGGCTCGGCCTCGAGCGGCACGCCACCGCCATTCTGCCGATCGAGGATTTTCTTCCTGCCGCCGGGCAGGGGGCCATCGCCGTGACCAAGCGCGCCGGCGACGCCCGCGTCCGCGAGGCGCTGGCGGCGATCCTCGATCCGGCGACCGCCGCGGCGCTGGCGGCCGAGCGAGCCTTTCTCACCGTGCTGGACGGCTCCTGCCGCACGCCCATCGCCGCCCATGCGCGGCTCATCGGCGAGGAGATCGCGTTCCACGGCATGGCGCTGCGGGCGGATGGCTCGCAGGTCTATGAGGCGCGCCGGCGCGGGCGCGCCATAGACGCCGCGCTGATCGGCGACGATGCGGCCAATGAAATATTGCTGCGCCTGCCCAATGGGGTCGCGGGCCTGACATGAGGCGCGTTCTCGTCACGCGGGCGAGAGAGGACGCCGAGCGCACGGCGGAAGAATTGCGGCGGCGGGGTTTCGCGCCGCTGATCGCGCCGGTTCTCGAGATCGCCGCGATCGGCGCGGCGATGCCGGCCGAAAATTTCGACGCCATTCTGGCGACCAGCGCCCGCGCGATCGCCCATTTGGGCGAGGGGCCGGAGGCGCTGGACGCGCCTTTCTTCGTCGTGGGCGCCAAGACGGCGCAGGCGCTCGTCGCGCGTGGCGCGCATGTGGAGGCGAGCGCTCCAGATGTGGCGGCGCTGACCGAGCTGCTGCGGTCCCGCTTCGCCGCGCCGTCGCGCTTTCTCTATCTCGCCGGCCATGATCGCAAGGACGATCTCGAATCCTTCCTGCGCGCTCGAGGCCATGCGGCGACAATCGTCGAGACCTATGAGGCGCGCGCCGCGAGCGCGTTGGACCAGCAGGCCGCGGCGGCTCTGGCCGCCGATGAAGTGGATGCGGTCCTGCATTATTCGGCGCGTAGCGCGGCGATCTTCCTCGCGCTGGCCGACGCCGCGGGAGCGCCCGCGACGTTGCGCGCGCGCGTCGCGCATCTCGCGCTGTCGGAGGAGGTCGCGCGCGTGTTGCGCGAGGCGGGCTGCGCCGAAATTCGCGTCGCCGCCGCGCCGGATCATCAAAGCCTCTTGGCCGCGCTCGAGGCGGTTTCGCGATAAAGCCGCGCTCGCGTCGGCGGGACGAAAATTGCATAGCGCCTTCGGCGCCTCTAAGCTGCGTGCTTACACCTGTCGAGCTCGCGGCTTCGCGCTTTGTCGATCGGCCCGCTCCTCCGAGGATGAAATGACGAAGACGTCGATCTTCCGACGACGATTTTTTTCCTTTCTCGCTCTGGCTCTCGCCATTTGCGCGGCCGCGATTTCGCCGGCGCTGGCGGAGCGCCTGCCGCTCACGGGCAATCTCGTCGATCTGCGCAGCGCGCAGGGGCGCGAGTGGTTTCTCGAGGCGGAGGCGCGCGAAGCCTATTGGCCGCTCGCCTCGGAATTCGTCAGCCAGAAGAACGGCTCCTTCTGCGGCGTCGCCACTCTGGTGATGCTGCTGAACGGGCTCGACGTGCCCGCGCCCGCTGGAGGCGGCGACGGTATGGGAAGCTTCTCGCAGGACAATGTCTTCAGCGAGAAGACCGAGGCCGTCGTGAAGCAAGAGAGCATATCGCGCCGGGGCATGACGCTCGACGAATTCGGCGGCCTCGTCGCGAGCTTCGGCCTCGAGGCGAAGGTCACGCACGCCGCGCAGAGCTCGCTGGAAGATTTCCGCGCCAGCGCGGTCGATCAACTCTCGCGCAAGAGGCGCCATGTCGTCGTCAATTATCAGCGCGCCGCGCTGGGGCAGACGCGCAGCGGACATATCTCGCCGCTCGCCGCCTATGACGCCAAGACCGATCGTTTCCTGCTTCTCGACGTCGCGCGATACAAATATCCGCCGGTCTGGATCTCCGCCGCCGATCTGTTCAATGCGATGAATACGATCGACGCCGGCAATGAGGGCCGCAGCCGCGGCTTTGTGCTCGTCGGCCCGCCGCCGGGAGAGGCCGGCGGGCGATAGCTCCGACGACCGACGCTTCTTCAAACCAAGCGCAAATGAAGATCGCTCGATGCGGCTTTTTCTGTCTCTGATCTTTTCCCTTCTCGCTCTCACCGCCGCGGCCGAGCCGGTCGCGACGGGGCGGCGCGGCATGGTGGTGAGCGAGCATCGTCTCGCGAGCGAAGTGGGGCTCGACATATTGAAGGCGGGCGGCAACGCCGTCGACGCGGCGGTCGCGGTCGGCTATGTGCTCGCCGTCGCGTATCCTTGCTGCGGCAATCTCGGCGGCGGCGGATTTCTGCTGCTGCATCTGCCGGGGCAGGGCGAGCGTTTTCTCGATTTTCGCGAGACGGCGCCGGCGGCCGCTACGCCCGATATGTTCCTCGACGCCGAGGGCGCGGTCGACAAGGAGGCGAGCCGCATCGGCTATCGCGCCGTGGCGGTTCCGGGAACCGTGCTCGGCCTCGAGACCGCGCATGCGAAATATGGCCGCCTTCCGCGCGAAAAAATCATCGCGCCGGCGATCGCGCTCGCCGAGCTGGGTTTCATTCTCGAGGAGGCCGATATTCGCCTGCTGCGGGCGGCGAAACGGCTGAAGGACAGTCCCGCGGCGGCGAAAATCTTCTCGCGCGAGGACGGCTCGCCGCTGCAGGCGGGCGATCGTCTGATCCAGAACGATCTCGCGCGTCTCTTGCGCGAGATTGCGGCGCAGGGGCCGCGCGCCTTCTATGAAGGGCGCATTCCGCAAGCGATCGAGCGCGCGGCGAAGGCCGAAAAGGGCGTGATCGCCGCGCAGGATTTCGCGCGCTATGTGGCGAAGGAGCGGGAGCCGGTCCATTGCGCCTATCGCGGCTATGATTTCTATTCCTCCGCGCCGCCGAGTTCGGGCGGCGTCGCGCTCTGCGAGATATTGAATATTTTGGAAGGCTATGATCTCGCCGCTCTCGGCTCTCACACGCCGCAATCGCTGCATCTTCTCGTCGAGGCGGAGCGTCGCGCCTTCTTCGATCGCAATAATTCGCTCGGCGATCCGGATTTCGTGAGCAATCCTGTCGCGCGTCTCACATCCGATTCCTATGCGGCAGCGCTGCGCCAGAACATCTTCGCCGATCGCGCGACGCGCTCGGCCGATCTTTCGCCCGGCGCCGCGCCGCGCGAGCGGCTGGAGACGACGCATTATTCGATCGTCGATGGCGAAGGCGGCGCGGTCTCCGTCACCACTACGCTCAACGGCTATTTCGGCGCTCAAGTCATGGCGCCGGAGACGGGCGTGCTGCTCAATGACGAAATGGATGATTTTTCCGCCGCGCCCGGCGCAGCCAATGGCTTTGGTCTCGTGCAGGGAAGCGCCAACGCCATCGCGCCCGGCAAGCGGCCGCTGTCCTCCATGTCGCCGACCATCGTGCTGAAGGATGGACAGCCTGTTCTCGTGCTCGGCAGCCCCAATGGGCCGCGCATTATTTCGGTGACGCTGCAGACTGCGCTCAACGTCATCGATCATCACATGTCCTTGGCGCAGGCGGTGGCGGCGCCGCGCATTCATCACCAATGGCTGCCGGATGTCGTGCTGGCCGAGCGCGGCGCGCTCACCGCCGAGACACGGCGGCGGCTCGAGGCGATGGGGCACAAAATCGAGGATCACGCGCCCTTCGGCGCGTCGGAGGCGATCGAAATAAGCGATGGCGTAATGACCGGGGTCAATGATCCGCGCTCGGCCGCGGGGGCGGCGCGCGGCTATTGAGCCGGCGCGAGTTCGATTCTCCAGTCGGGGCCGGACTCGACGCCATGACGCTTGGCGAAATCTCCGAGATTGATCGCGACCGCCATATCCAGCAGGCCGTTGACATAGACGAGCGGCTCGCCCGGCGGAACTTCGCCGAACGTGCGCCGATAGGGCGCGACAATGTCGGCGACGAGGCGCTCGCCCTGTCGAATGCGCACATGGAGATTTTGTCCGAGCGGGATCTGCAATTCGTCGAACAGGGATTTGGGAATATTGGTCCAGACATTGCCGAAATGCGCGTCGAGCACGGGGACGACGCCGGCCACAGTGTCGCCGAGGCGTTGCGGCGCGGAATAGGGAATGCGGATCAGCGCTTCCGGCGGCAGCTTGCGGCCGATCTGCTCGAAGCTCTGCGCTCCGGCCGCGAGCCGCGCGCCGGCATAGGCGAAAATGTCCCGCCCATGGAAAGTATGCGATTCCTGCGAGCCGGGAAGGCGGTTCACGCGCTCGTCGATCTCGCGCAATTCCGCGACGCCCTCCCGCTCGGCGACGATGGTGAGCAGGCCATTGTTCGGCGCCAGGAAGAAACGGCCGCTCCGCGTCTCGAGCGCGACGGCGAGCCGCTCGGTTCCGACGCCCGGATCGACGACGGCGACGAAGACCGTGCCCTTGGGCCAGAAAGGCGCGGGCTGAAAGAGCCGAAAGGCGCCGGCGAAAATGCTTCCCGGATCCTCATGGCTGAGATCCGTGACCAGCAGATCCTGCGAGACCGAATAGGCGACGCCCTTCATCGCCGCGACGGCGCCGTCCGCTGTGCCGAAATCGGTGAACAGCACCAGCGGCGAGCGCGCGGCGGCGGCGCCGCACCACAGGCAGAACATCAGCGCCGCAAGGATCGATCGAGACATCGCGCTTTCTCACTTCGTCGGGAGGCGGCGCCATATTGGCTCGCCTGCCCCCCGAAATTCAATAGGCGGATCGGGGGCCCGCCGCCGACGCGTTTGCCGACGAACCGGCGCCCGCAGGAGCGACCGCGCGGAGCAGCACTTTTTTTGCTAGGCTTTTTTCTCGGCGGACGGAGCGCGAGCGAAGGAGGAACGGAGATGCAGATCGATTGGGCGAATTTCGCCCCATGGAGCGCGGCGCTCGGCGGCGTGGCGATCGGGCTCGCAGCTGGCCTCATGATTCTCCTGCTCGGGCGCATAGCGGGGGTGAGCGGCATTGTCGCCGGCCTGCTGCCGCCGGCTAGAGGCGACGCCGCCTGGCGCGTCGCTTTCATCCTCGGCCTCGTCGCCTCGGCCGCGCTGCTGCGCCTCGCCGGCGCGGCGACGACGCCCGTCTTCGACATCGGCTATGGCGCGACCATCGTCGCCGGACTGCTCGTCGGCTTCGGCGCGCGGCTCGGCGGCGGCTGCACCAGCGGGCATGGCGTCTGCGGCCTGTCGCGCTTGTCGCTGCGCGCGCTCGTCGCTACCGGCGCCTTCATGACGAGCGGCGTTCTCACCGTTTTCGCGCTGCGCTGCCTCGTGGGTCGGCCATGACGAAATCGACGATCGCCGCTTTCGCCATCGGTCTCCTCTTCGGCCTCGGGCTCTGCGTTTCCGGCATGATTCTGCCGAGCAAAGTCAAAGGCTTTCTCGACGTCGCCGGCCCCTGGGATCCATCGCTCGCCTTTGTCATGGGCGGCGCCGTCGGCGTCGGGCTGATCGCTTTTCGTGTGGCCCGCGGGCGCTCGCGCGCGCTGCTCGGCGATGAGATGCGTTTGCCAAAGGAGCGGCGCATCGATGCGCCGCTCGTCGTCGGCGCGACGATCTTCGGAATAGGGTGGGGGCTCGGCGGCGTCTGCCCCGGTCCGGCGATCGTCGATCTCGCCTTTCTCGACCCGCAGGTCGTCGTCTTTGTTCTCGCAATGCTCGCCGGAATGGCGCTCGAGAAAGGCGCGCGCGGGTTTATCGGCGGCGCGCGCTGACGATTACGCTCCGCGCCCCAGTATCGTCCTTACGCGCGCGTCGAGACGGTGGGCGAAGGCTTCGGTCGAAAATCTCGTCTCGGCGAGCGTCCGAGCGGCCGCGACCTTGGCCTCTCGCGTTTCGCGGTCGCTGAAGACCGTCTTCATCGCTTCGACGCTCTCGGCGAAATTCGGCTCCGCCCACAGTTGATCGCCGCGTGTGCGCGGATATTCGCCGGGACCGACCGGAATGAGGCGATAGGGAATGAGAAACGCCGTCCGATCGTCGCAAAATTCCATATTGCCGGAATAGGCGGTGGCGATAACCGGCGTCTCCAGCGTCATCGCCTCCAGCATATGGTAGCCGAAGCCCTCGGCGCGATGCAGCGAGACATAGCAATCCGCGCCCTCGATCAGCGCCATCTGTTCATCATCGTCCAGAATACGATCGACGAGGACGATCCGATCGCATTCCTCGACGACATTGCGAATGGAGCGCCACACCTCCATCTCGCGCGTCGCCCGCACTCTGTCGACGCTATGCGTCTTGATGACGAGCTTGACCCTCGCCTCGTCGGGAAAGGCCGCGAGAAAGGCGCGCATCGTCCCGAGCGGATTCTTCCGATAGACGCCGGAGAGCGCGTCGCAGGAGGCGAGAAAGACGAAGTCATCGGCGCGCGCCAGATCCCCATAGACGAGCGAACGGGCCGCTTCTCGCCCCATTTTCCGCACGGGACGGCGCGAGGTGCCGACCGTAAAGGTCGGCTTGTGGTCGCCGAGCGCTTGCGTCGTGAATTCCGACGCGGACCAGAGCTCATCGACGAGGGTGAGACCGAGCATTTGCGCCGGATGCGGCGTCGGCATTTCGAGATAGGGAAAGCCGATCAGCCGGCCGCCGGACCAGACATCCGGCAGATAGGCGATGGCGCTCGGCAACTCCTCGAGATTGAGGTGGAGAATATTGATTTTCGCGCGGCCGGGCGTCGTCGGGAGAGGCGCGGCGTCGGCGCGAATCCGGTTCGGATAATCCAGAGTGAAGTCGCAGAGCCGCACGGAATAGTCGAGGCGCGCGAGCGCCGCGGCGAGAGCATGGCAGCTGTCCGCTATGCCGAGCTGTCGGCTGAAGGGGCCGATCAGCTGAATATCGACCGTCTCGCCATCGGGCGCGGGCAGCGTGGCCGAATGCGCGCGATTTCCAGAAGGCGTGCGCGAGCGAAAGCTCTTTTCCGCATAGTCGAAGCGCAGCGTATCGATCGACGCGCGCCAGCGCGCTGCGTCGACGCCGCCGGCCCCGAAAAGGCGAAGCGACTCTTCATCGAAAGGCGAGGCGCCGCCCGACTGCGGCGACAGAAAGGCCTCGAGCCAGTCCGACGGAACATAGCGCAGATAATGCGGGGCTCTGGCGGCGAAGAGGAGCAGAGCGAAATAGGCTTTTCGCCGTTCGCCCTCCTCTTCGACATCCGAGCCGCGGAGGAGGGGGTGCGCGTCGAGGAAGCGCTTCATGAAGGCCGAGAGCGGGAAGCCAATGTCCTTTTCGTCGCAGGCGCGCAGGAGCTCTGCATGCGTTTCTGCGACGAGGCAGTCCTCGACATTGAACGCCGCGGCGCCGAAAGCGGCCCAGCGAAAGATCGCCTCGAGCCGCTCGGCGTCGGTCGCCTTCTCGTCCGGCGCTTCGGCGACGAGGCGCATCGCTCGGCTCGGCGCGAAGCGATCGTCCAGCGTCGGACCCTCTGCGAGGAATTCTATGTCTCGCGCGGAGAGCGGTATGCGCAACGGACGCCGCGCGCGCCCGTAGAATTCCACATAGTGAGCGAGGAAGGCTTCGCGATCGGCGGTGGAAATGGTCGCGTCGAATTTATCGGCGAGATCCCATTTGTAGCGATTATGGTCGAGATAGGCGCAGAGCGCTTCGCCGAGAATAGCCGGCGGGGCGGCGACGGAGGTCGGCGCGAACAGCCGTTCCGTCGTGTGAAGGGGCTGCGCCGCGTGATCGGCGGAGCCCTCTCGTCTCTCGCTGTCGCTAGAGGCGAAAGCCTTGTCGAAGGTCGCGCGAAGATAGTCGTCTCGGCTCATGCGTCGCGCGACGAGAGCGTGTTCCTCCCTCGTGGTCAGCTCGAGCGGCGTCTCCGCGACGGCGTAGACACGAATCCTCGTCTCTTCGCCGCTCGAGAAGGCGGCAGGAATCTTGATGTCGAAACCGTGCCGGCCATCGCCCATTCCATGGGCGGCGAGATCTTCTCTCGGCATGTCCGCCAATCTTTGGCCGACGAAGACGTCATCCGCGAAAATATCGACGAGGACGCGCTGTCCCGGATGCGCGGGACGATAGGCCCAGCCATGGGCGACGCCGTCGTGAAATCCGTCCAGCCGCCCGACAATGTCGAGGTCGGATGTCGGAAGGCCGAGCGAAAGGCGAAGCAGCTTGATCGCATGGCGCTTGGCGACGCCCATACTCGTCACCCGAGCTGGATAGACAATGTGAAATCGAGCGTCTCGCCGGGGCGGGCATGCGCGATTCCGGGCTTTTGGTCGAATTCGCCGGCGAAGTCGATCGGCGAATCATAGCCGCGCCACGGCTCGATGCACAGGAAATCCGCGCCCGGCTTGGACCAGAGGCCGAGATGCTGGAAACCCTCCCATGCGATTCCCACGGATCGCCCGCTGCCACAGGAGTAGACGAGACTCCGGCTCGTCAATGCGTCGAAGATGATCGCGTCATCGGCAAAGAGCTCTTCTCGCAGAGATAGCGTTCGCCCCTCGACGGGCGAGTCCTTCATTCGACCGAGAAGTCCGCCGACGAGTCTGCGGACCGGCGCCGGCTCGTGGCGCTCGAAGTGAAGCCGACTCTGCTCCTTGGCCGCGTCGCCGAGCGGCCAGCGAAAGGCCGGATGCGCGCCGATCGAAAAATGCATGTCCTCGGCGCCGAGATTGGTCACGCCATGGCGAATGGCGAGACCCCGGCCCGACAGTGTGAATTCGACCTCGAGCAGAAAATCGAAGGGAAATGCCGCGCGCGTGCCGGCGTCGGAACGAAGCGAAAAGCGCGCCGACTGCGGCGCGGCGTCGACGATCTCGAACAGGCTGTCGCGCGCGAAGCCGTGTTTGGGCATCGCATAGCTCTTGCCGCGATAGTCGTAGCGGTCGTTCGCCAGCCGGCCGACGATCGGAAACAGCAGCGGACTATGCTTGGGCCAGATCGGCTCGCCGCCCCACAGGTAATCCACGCCGTCGCGGTCGCGCAGCGATTGCAGCTCCGCGCCCTTCGGGGAGATGAAAGCGGTGAGACTGTCGGATGACAGGCTCACGCCTTCTCGCTGATCGGTCTTTGATCCAGCCATTGCGTCAATTCGGACGCGCACGCGCCCTCAGAGCTTCGCTTCGTGCTTGAGACGCTCGAGATCGGCGTCGACCATTTCTTGGATCAGCTGTTCGAGCGAGGTCT
>Ga0265328_10000547_pt1 | contig 17495 bp, 15 predicted proteins | sample 41624metaG_FD_202086 | JGI IMG/M metagenome (GOLD analysis project Ga0265328, IMG submission 202086) | Rhizosphere microbial communities from Carex aquatilis grown in University of Washington, Seatle, WA, United States - 4-16-24 metaG | ecosystem: Host-associated > Plants > Roots > Rhizosphere...
CGCCCGCCACCAGCACGTTGGTGCGGCTCGCCAGGCCCTCCCCGTCGTAGGGACGCGAGCCCGGGCCGCGGCGCAGCAGCGGGTCGTCGATGATCTCGCACAGCTCCGACGCCACCGGCGTGCCCTCGCGCTGCGCCAGGTAGGTGCTCTTGCGCCACACGGCGCCGCCTGACATCACGCCGGCGAACTGGCCCAGCAGGCCGCGCGCCGCCTCGGGCGAGAAGACCACCGGGACCTCGCAGGTCGCGATCTTGCGCGAGCCGAGCTTGGCCACCGTGCGGAGCGCCGCCTCGATCCCGACCTGCTCGGCGTCGAGAAGCGCACCGATGAAGCGCGACGCCGTCCAGTAGGATCCGTTGCGCTTCTTGCCGCCCTCGTCGTCGGCGATCGGCTGCACGTACAGCGACGCGTGCGTGCCACGGTTCGAGCCCGAGAATCCCGCCGAGGTCGCGAACGCCGACGCGCCGACGCTGCTTCCGAAGACCGCGCCCTCCGAGTTGGTGATGCGCGCGTCGAGCTTGCGCGCCGCCGCCTCCGCCAGGCGCGCGCGACGGATGGCCTCGGCGACGTCGATGCTCAGCACGGCCTCGTCCCACAGGTCGAGCTCGGGCACCTCGCGCGCCATCTCCTCACGCGCCGGCAAGTCGCCGGTCGGGTCCGGCTCGGCCAGCGCGGCCAGCGCCACGGTCTCGTGCGCCAGGCGCTCCATCGCGTCGGGCGCGAAGTCCGACGTGTACGTGACGGCCGCGCGGTGGTCCTTGAGCACGCGCAGGCCCAGGGCGCGGCTGCCCGCCTCCTTGATCAGCTCGGGCTCGCCGAGACGGATCTTGACCTCCATCTCGGTGCCGTCGCGCACCAGCACCTCGGCGCCGTCGGCGCCGGCGGCCATCGACAGTGACAGCATCTGCTCGGCCATGCGCTGGCACGCCTTGGGATCGGGCAGTGGGCGCCGGCGGGCGGGTGTGGCACCGCCGGACGACGGGATCTGCGGAATCGCGGCGCTCACGAGGTGCGCGTCCCGCCGACGGTGATCTCGGCGATCTTCATCGTCGGCGTACCGATGCCGACCGGCACCGACTGGCCGTCCTTGCCGCAGGTCCAGGTGCCGTCCGACAGCTTGAAGTCGTTGCCCAGCATGGTCACGTTGCGCAGCACGTCCGGGCCGTTGCCGATCAGGTTCACGCCCTTGAGCGGCGCGGTGATGTGTCCGTCCTCGATCAGATAGCTCTCGGTCAGCGAAAAGACGAAGTCACCGTTCGAAATGTTGACCTGCCCGCCGGAGAAGTGCTTCGCGTACACGCCGCGCTTCACCGAGCGGATGATGTCCTGCGGATCGTCCTGGCCGGGCGACATGATGGTGTTGGTCATGCGCGGCAGCGGCTCGTGGCGGAAGCTCTGGCGGCGTCCGTTGCCCGACGGTTCGGAGCCGAAGTGCTTGGCCGAGATGCGGTCCTGCATGTAGCCGACGAGGATGCCGTCCTGGATCAAGACGTTGCGCCGGCCAGGGTTGCCCTCGTCATCGACGTTGATCGATCCGCGCGCGTTACCGATCGTGCCGTCGTCGATCACCGTGCACAGCGCCGACGCCACCGGCTGGCCGACCTGGTCGGTGTAGTTCGACGTACGCTTGCGATTGAAGTCAGCCTCCAGGCCGTGCCCCACCGCCTCGTGCAGCAGGATCCCCGACTCGCCCGCGCCCAGCACCACCTCCATGGAACCAGCGGGCGCGTCGACCGCGTGGAGCATCCCGATCGCCAGGCGCGCCGCCTCACGGCCGTGCTCCTCGGGGCTTTGCCCCGGGCGCAGGAAGTACTCCATGCCGAAGCGGCCAGCGCCGCCCGAGCGTCCGCCCTGGCGCTGCTTGCCCTCCTCGGCGACGGCGCTGACGTTGAAGCGCAGCATCGGCTGGCGATCGCGCGCGAGCCGCCCGTCGGAGCTGACCACCAGCACTTCCTTCCACTCCTCGGACATCGACGCCTCGACGCGGACGATGCGGGGGTCGGCGGCGCGCGCGGCCTTGTCGGCGCGCCGGAGCAGCTCGACCTTTTCCACGCCGGGGTGATCCAGCGACGGGCGCGCGACCGAATAGAAATTCGGCAGCACGATCTGCGTGATCGCCACCGGCCCCGGCGCGCCGCCGCTCGACGCGATCTGCGCGGCCGTGCGCGCCGCCTCGAGCATGCGCTCGTCCGACAGCTCCTCGGTGTAGGCGTAGCCGGTGGCGTCGCCGCGCAGCACGCGCACGCCCAGCCCCAGCGTGACGCCGCGGCCGACGGTGCGAACGCGCCCTTCTTCGAAGACGTAGTCAGCGCCGGAGCGATACTCGAAATAGAGATCTGCGTAGTCGCCACCCGACGCCAGCGCCGCCGACAACAGGCGCTCGGCGATGGCGGCGTCGATCGCGTCCAGCGGCGTGACCATCTGCTCGCTCATGACGAGGCCCCGCCCGCGCGCCCGCTGAGCCCGGCGAACACATCATCGATCGCCTGCGCCGCCTGGCGAATCTCCTCTTCACCGCCGCCGAGCCACAGCCGTCCCACCGCGCCGAACGCCACCATCTCGAGCAGGTTGACGTGCGCGCGCTTCTCCGCCTCGTTGGCGGCGATCGCGGCGTAGCCCGCGGGGTGAACCTCCAGCGTGTACAGCGTCTGGCCGCCCGCCAGCATGTCTCCGTGCCTCATCTTGTCAATCATGGCCGACTGATGGTCATCGATGCCAGTGATGATCTCGCGCGACAGCACGCGCGGCGCCAGCCGATCGGCCTCGGACAGGTGCAGGTGCTCCAGGATGGCGGCGCCCGCCGCGCGGACCTCGCCCTGATCGCTCGAATGGATCTCGAGCAGACCATAGGCGCGCTCCACGATCTGCATCCCGGGGACGACCCGCGTGCGCTTGAGCGCCACGTCGGTCACCGTATTGATCGCGATACCGGGCGCCACCTCGACGAACAGCGAGGCTTGCCGCTCCAGCGGCAGGAAACCTTGCGAAACCGTCTGTAAGAAACCAGCGAGCTTGGGCTGAAGGACGTCGATGAACGTGTAGGTTCTAAGCTCCATCCGGAAACCATTATAGCGGCAGACCGCGGTCCGACGCTCGCGGTCCGGGCACGATTTGCTGTTTACCGTTCGGGCGGTAGCCCGAGCTCGTTCCCGGTGTGGTCCTTTATCTTGCACAGACCGCGCACCTCGACCTGCCGGATGCGCTCGCGCGTGAGATTGAGGATCGCCCCCACCTCCTCCAGCGTGATACCGCCGCGGTCGGCGACGTCGAGAGAGCAGGTCTCCGCCATCTCCCACACTTCCAGGTGGGGGAAGTTGAGCTTGATCGCGCCGGACTCCGGATTCACGTCCAGGTACAGGTGGTGCGAGCAGCTCACGAACGGGCATGGGCGCGGCATCGACTTGCACTCCTCGCGTGTCATCGGCCGTTCCACGTCGTCGGGATAGATCAGCAGCTCCGACAGCCGACGCTCGTCGCGCGTCAGGCGCTTGGGCGCGATCGTCTTCGAGCGCACACGCCCGTCCCTGCCGGCGCCATGCACCTTGCGGCGGATGCGCGCGACCTCCGGCTGCGGCGAATCTTCCTCTTCGAGGGAGCCCTCGCCAGCCACCTCGCCCTCCCAGTCTCTGTTGTCTTCCATTGCTGTCTCCTCGGTTCCGGCTGTCAGGCGCCGGTCAGTAGAGGTCGTGCCCGCCCCCGACGGCGGTGCCGCCCGCCGATTCTTCGGCGGCTCGGTTTGAAATTCGTCGCTCCAATGTGCTGATGCGGCGGACGAGCTCGCCCGCCGCGCGCTTGGCTTCGGTGATGTCGCGCTCGAGCTCGCGCCGTCCGTCGGCGTCGAGCGAAGGGATCTTGGCCTCGCGCTCGAAGCTGGCGATCAGATCGCGCAGATCGCTCTCCACCGACTCGATGTCTTCCTTGAAACGCGCGAACGACCGCTGGATCTCTTCGATCGTCCGGTCCTCGGCCATCATTCCCTTGACCGCGTTCACGCGCCGGATCACCTGCGCCGGGTAGACGCCGCACGAACCGCGGTGCTTCCCCTTGCGCCCGACGCGGACCGAGCGGGGCAGCAGGCCCAGCTGCACGTACTTGCGTAGCGTCGCTTCGGAGAAGCGGATCCCGCGCGTCTCGAAGACGTCGACGATCTGGCGCGACGTCAGGCCGTTGGGCCAGTTGCGCTCGATTTCCTGCAGCTCGCGTTCGTCGAGCAGCACGGAGTTTCGCGCGCCTCTCTCGGGCTGAGGATTTTCACTCTCATCTTTTGAAAGTGTTCTCCTCATCTGATGCACTCGAATGTAATCTATTGAATAGATTCCAGGCAATGTAAAAACCGCTGGCTATCCGTTCAGCTGAGTGTCTTGGAACGACACGTGTGCGGCGAGATCGCTGCGGCCACGCAAGTCTGATGAGCGAACCCGAAGGCGAAACGGCCGCGCACGGTCTTTCAACGAGTGTTGGGGTGACCCTTACCCACGAGCCGTGCGCGGGCGCCAGCGTCGGGCGTCGTCTATGCTGGCGTGATGCAGCCTCGAGCGCTCACGCGCACCCGCATCATGATCCGCGCGCTCGGCTTCGCATCGGCGGTGGCGCTGCTCGGCGGTCCGGCCAGCGCGGCGGCACCGAGCGATCGCCGGTTCGTGAGCGCGCGCAACGGCATCGCCGTCGAGGCGCCGACCGGCTGGACGCTGTCGACGCACACCGGGTTCCCCAACGTCCTCGTGCTGCTGCTGCACCCCGACGGCAGCCGCATCTCGGTCGCGGTGTCGGAGACGCCGGCCAAGGACGCGCGCGAAGTGGCCGAGCCCAATCGACGGGCGCTCGAGAAGCAGATGGGGAGCCCGATCGCCGCGCGGGCCGGCGCGCGCGACGGCATCGAGCTCGACGGTCAGGCCGCGGGCCGCTCCGAGGCGCTCGTGCAGCTCTACCTCGTGCGCGCGCTCGCGCCGGAGGGCCCGCGCCAGGCGATCGTGCTCAGCCTGTTCGCGCCGCAGCCCGCGCTCGCGCTCCGTCGTGCCGACTTCGACTTCGTGGTCGCCAAGCTGGGACTGACCGCCGTCACGTTGCCGGCGCCGACGCCGAACGGTAAAGGCGGCGCAACCGGCTCGTCAGCTGGTGAGCGGGGCGCGGAAAAAGAGCGGCGGTAGCTCGCCGGTCATCGTCTTCAGCAGCGTCCAGGCCGCGTCCTCGGGCCGGCTGGGCGCGCGGCCGAACGGCGGCGCCATGTACTTCCACGCTTTCTTCAACCACCGCACCGGCCCCTTGTCGACGCAGCCGAACGTGCGATCGCGGGCGTCGCAGTAAATGCGCACGTGCATGTGATCATCGTGGGGTTCGGCGTCGCTCGGCTCACGCAGCACGTAGGCGGCGCGCGCGAGCACCGCAGGGTCCTCGCCCGACGCGACCGCCTCGCGAAACAGCAGCGCCGCCAGGTTGTGCTGGATGAAGATCCACTGCACCTCGGCCCCGGGATCCTCGATGAGCGCGCGTACGAGCGCCCAGTTGCGCTTGGTATCGAAGCGATGGCGCGGCACCGGGCGATTAGGAGCCTTCTCGCCGCGCGCGGGCGACCAGTGGACCGCGCGGCCCTCGGCGTTGAAGCGCAGCATCGCTTCGCCCGGCACCACCGGCCGGCCGCCTTCGTCGACCGCGTAGTAGAAGATGTCGGCGTCGCGGCCGCTGCGATGCGACTTGTGCTCGATCGAGGCGCCACCGCCGCGGCGCGAGAGGTCGCCGATCGCGGCGATGCCGCCTGGCACCTGATCGTCGACCAGGCGGGTCGACCGCGCAACGAGCCCGACCAGCTCCTCGGTGCCGTAGTTGCTGTTACGCGGAAGCCAGTGCGCGGGAACCACGTAGCCGTCGCCCGAAATGGGCAGCATCACCGGGTCGCGCAAGGCGCCCTCGGAGGTCGTGCCCAGGGACGCACTGGTGCCGTCCTCGGCGAAGACCGACGCGCAACCACCGCCACCCACAGTCGCAACGACGCTCGCGGCGATCAAGATCGCCGGCGAGCGCCGCCACTTCCCCGCTATCAGCCGTACGCCTTCTCGATCCTCTCCTGATCCTCTTTGCAGCGAATGCACAGCGTCGTCTCCAGCCGCGCTTCGAGGCGCTTCATTGAAATGGCCTCCCCACACTGCTCGCACACGCCAAAGGTCCCTTCGCGGATCTTCTCGAGCGCATGGTCAATCTTCTGAAGAAAACCCTTCTCGCGCCCGCGCAGGCGAAACGTGAACGAATGCAGATACTCCGACGACGCCAGGTCCATTTCGTCTGGCAAATCGTCGGCATCCAACGTCATGTCTTCGTTCAACGTCCGCTGAGCATTGCGCAGGATCTCCTTCTTCTTCGACAGCAATATGTCGCGGAAGCGCTTGAGATCCTTCTTCTTGAGGCCCGTTCCTTCCATTTGCACCCCATGCCTGGATGGCGATGAAATAGCCCGAAAAGATAGTTCGACGTTGCCTTTCGGTCAAGCCAAAGCAGGCGGTGCGTCGTTTTAAGTGGTTCGCGCCCGGAGACCGCGCCCGACATCGTGCACTTTAAGCTCAAATTCGCCGGAGAACTGACGATGCTCACATTTGGTTGCGGCGCCGGCGTCTGGCCGACTCATCCGCCGATCTACACGGCGACTCATCAAATGTACTGAAAGCTGTCTTGTTCCTTGACACGGAAGCCTGAATAAAACTACAGTTTCCGCCGCGACAAGCGTTCAGTGAACGCGGAGGCCCCATGGGCGGTTCCGACAAAAGAAAACAGAGTCTCTATTTCCCCGAAGAAATGCTCAAGGAGATCCAGGAAGAGGCGACTCGGCAAGATCGGTCGCTTTCGTGGATCGTCCAAAAAGCCTGGAAGATCTCCCGCAAGGAGATCATGAAGTACCCCTCGGTCAACGAGTTCCCAGGCGAAGAGGACGAGCGCGGCGCAGTCGAATAAGTGCGTTCGCGCGATGTTCTCATAATCGCCGACGCCGTTGCTCCACTGGCTGCCGGGGAATCTCCCCTGGCGGCCATCGGATTGAGCCGGGCGCTCGCTGCCGCTGGTCACCGAACAACGGTACTTTCGCTGGGAGAGGCACCTGCCGTCGAGCGTGTGCCCGGGCTGGCGCGGCGACTTCGGACCATCAAAGCATCGGTGGGAGCGAAGAGCTACGAGCTCAGCTTGTACGAGGGCAAGGCCGCGCTCAGCAACGCCGAGCTTCTGGTGATTGCGGCCGAGCCGGGGAGCCGTGGACACACGGCGGCGCTGCTCGGAAGCGCCGTCAAAGCGCTCTCCGCTGACGGGCTCATCACGCCCGAGGTCACGATCGGCTGGGGCGAGACGTCGGCGATCGCGCTGTCAGCGACCTCAGCCGCGATCCGCCTCTTCGCGCTGCCGAGCGGCCGCATCGGACCGGCGCTGGCGCCGCACGACGTCCAGGTCATGGCAACCTCGGCCGAGGACGGCACGACCGTCGAGTCGCTGCTTGCGCTCGGATCGCTGTCGGCCAACGCGATCATCGCGCCCAGCTCCAGCGCCACGCATGCCGTCGAGAGCGATCCCGCGCTGGCCTCACGCGCCTCCGACGAACCGTTCGTGGCCATCCGCTTCGGCTGCGACGATCCGCTGCACGACCCCGCGACCGACTACACGCTGCCCGCGAACTACTCGGCGGCGTCGCTCGAGGGCAAGGCCGAGTGCCGCCGCGCGCTCGCGCGGCGCGGATCGCTGGCGCTCGGCGCCCGCACGCTGCTGCTGGCGACGACGCCGCTGCGCGCCGACCAGGGCGGTGAGGAGATCCTCGCCGCGCTGGCGCGGCTCGACGGCTTCGACGTCGCGGTCGTGATCCCCTCCTGGGGCGACCGCGAGCTGGTCGAGCGCGCCAACATCCTGGCGATCGAGCACCCCGGCCGCATCGCCGTCATCGGCGACAACGACCCGACTGAAGAGCGTCGCGTTCGCGCGGCCGCGGACGCGATCCTGCTCGGCGATCCCGACGACCGTACGGGCCGCGCCGCCGGCACCGCCCTGCTCTACGGCACGCTGCCGATCGCCGTCGACGCCGCGGCCTCGCGCGACTACCTGATCGACTACGACCCGCGATCGGCGACGGGCTCTGCGATTTTGTACGAGGATCTCCGGGCATTCGAGATCGAAAGCGCCATCCGCCGCGCCATCGCTCTGCGCGCCGACCCGGAGCTCTGGGGACCGCTGGTGAGCGGGCTCTTCGCGAGCGCGCCCAAGTGGAGCACCAGCGCGGCGTTGATCGAAGAGGTCTGCGCCACCTACGACTTGCCAGCCGCCGAAGGCCTGGCCTCGTAGGCACGGCGGACGGCGCGCCGACGGCGCCACGAACGCGCGCCGCCAGCGCACGGCGACCGCTCAGTCGCGCGCGAGCTCGGTGATGCGCACGCCGAGCTCGCCGTCGATGTTGACCAGCTCGCCGCGTGCCCACGTACGCCCGCCGGCGACGAGATCGACGGTCGTGCCGGCGCGGCCGAGCGCGAGCACGCTCCCCTCGCCCAGAGCCAGCACCTCGTCGCCGCGCAGGACGACGCGCCCCAGCTCGGCGACGATCTCGATCGGAGCCGACGCGAGCAGCTCGGCGTTAGCCTGGCGGCCGGCGGCGTTGTCGTCATCACTCATCTCGCCTGTCCTTTCGCTTGTCCTTCTGGCCACGGCTGGGCGCGGTCGCGGATCGACCGCTCGAAAGCCGCCCGCCATCACGACGTGCCCGTCACGCACGCGAGCGGGCGCCGCGTGATCGCCGATCCGGATCTCGACCAGGCGCTCGGTCCCCTCCGGCCACGCCGCCCCCGAGAAGACTACCGCATCACCCACGCCGGCGGCCTCGAGCTCGGCGCATCGCAAGGTGGTCGCCGCGAGCTCGACCGACGCGACCGTCTGCAACCTGTCCGCGGCCGCGCGCAGCCGCGGCGACCGCGTGCGTGAGGCCTTCGGCCCGAGCGACAACCAGTCGGGCGGCGCCTCGATCCGAACCATCCCCGACGCGCCAGCAGCCTGCGCGCGCAGCGTGACCGCGATCAGCGGCGCGCCGCGATCGCGGCCCGGGCCGGCGACGCGATCGATCGCGAGATCGATCGCGATCGACCGCGCCCAGCGCGCGAGCAAGGAGGCGAGGTGACCGCCGAGCACGCCTCGCTCGACCGGACCCAGGCGCCGTAACGCGAGCGGGGCCGGCAACCCCAGCGTGGCCGCGACGACCGCCAGCGCGAGCCAGCGATCGATCGCGGCGCGCCCCGCGCGCCCGTCGCGATCCACCAGGCCGAACGACTCGACGGACGGCAGATCAGCGCCATCGAAGCCGACCCAGCCGAGCTCGAGCCTGCCGGCGCCCGCGAGCTCGCAACCGACAATGCGATCGCGGGCGTCGGACCAGGCCCAGATCGCCGCCGCCCGCGATCCGCGCCCGCCGCTCACCCGCGGCAAGCGTGCGAGAGTGAGCGGCTCGACGGTGGCCATTGGCGTCCTGTTGCTGCCCCGGAGGTTGGCGATTGTCAAGCTCGGGAGCGTTTCACGCGCAATCAAACGCGCGCAATGCGTTTCGCGCCCGGGTTTGCTGGTCGGTACGCGAAAAAACTGGGATATATTCCGAAACCCGGGTCGCGGACAGCCATCGGAAGAACGGAACATGACGGGATCGTCGCCGTGATCAACTGTCAGCAGCTCATCGACTTTTGCTTCGACTACATCGACGGGGCATTGCCCGTCGAAGAGAGGCTGCGATTCACGCAGCACCTGGGACAGTGCAGCGACTGCCTGGTCTTCTTCGAGACCTACCGTCGCACGCCCGAGCTGACACGCGAGGCGCTGGCGACGGAGATTCCGCCAGCGGTGCGCGAATCGGTGCGTAGCTTTCTGCGGGCGAAGCGCGCGAGCGAGCCCGAGAGCGAACGATAGTCGCCGGGCCGGCCACTCCGTCCGCACCCCCGGGTCGCAGCGTCTCGAGAGCGAATGGTGTAATTTTTTGACGCGCGTGCGATGTCGCCCTACTTTGTCCTACATGCACGCCTTCAAGATCGACAGCGCCCTCTCCGACCGGCGCGGAGACACCCGGATCCGCACCGAGATGTTTCTCAACCAGTACGTGCGCGATCAGCCCTACCGCGCGCTGGCGACCAACGTCAGCCCGACCGGCCTCTTCGTGCAGAAGCTGGTGATGCCCTTCATGCGCCACGCGCCCACGGTCGGGCTCGAGTTCGAGCTGCCGGGCACCGGCGAGATCATCTGGGCCGGCGCGGAGTGCCGCTACGACGCCGTCGGATCCGACTTTCACCTGACGGGCATGCGCTTCACCGCCATGGCTCGAAAGCACGAACGGCTCATCCGCGACTACGTCCGTGACAAGGAATGGATGTTGGAACGGATGTGGCTGCGCCTGCGCCGCACCGCGAATCAGCACAATTAGCTCGATGTAGCCGTCCGCGGCGTCGTCTCCCGCCGCGGACACTCGCAACGCTCGTCACGCGAGCGCAACGCCGGGCTCTGGTCCTGCCGGCGTCAGTGTGGAGATCCGTCCGATCACTCAAATCACCTCGGTCGACCCTCGGTCTCGCAATGGTGCGGGCTCGAGGGTCGTTTTTTTTGGGCTATCCTGAACCGGTGCGCATCGCGGCCGTGTGTGGGACGGCGCTGGGGACGGCGTTCCTCCTGGCGATGCTGGCGCAGCCCGCTCGCGCCGACTGGTCGGTCAAGCGCACCAGCCGCGAGCCGCTGATCGACGAGATCGCGCGCGCGCTCGCAGCCCGCCCGACAGAGCGTCCGCTCGCCACCCGCCTCGCGCGCGCTGCGCCTCCGGCGACGCTCGAACGCCTGCTGACTGCGTTCGCCGCCCGTGCCGCGGGCGCCGGCGCCGACGCGGGGCCGCAGCTGGCATATGCCCAGCTGCTGCTCGCCGCGGGACACGCGCCCGACGCGACCGGCGCCTTCGAGCGCGCCGCCACCGCCGCCGAGGAGGCCGTCAAGCACGCCGCCCCACCCGTGCCCGCGCTCCTGGTCGCGGCGTACGAAGGCTGGGCGGCAGCGCTGCGCGCGACCGGCGATCGCGCGCAGGCAGTCGCCGTGTACCAGCGCGCGCTCGGCGTCGAGAAACGCCCGGGCGAACGGCGGCGGCTGCTGCGCCAATTGGTGGCGTGCGCCGGCGACCCGCAGCAGATCGAGAGCGAGCTCGCCGCGCGGCGTGAGCTGGCCGCGCTCGAGCCGGCCAACGACGAGACCGCGCTGGCGCTGGTCGACGCGCTCGAGCGCGCCGGGCAGCCGCGGCAGGCGGGGCAGGTGCTCGAGGAGCGCCTCACCAAGCGACGACCCGACTCCAGCTCCCCGTCGGTGGCGCTGCGCCTGCGCACGGCGACGCTGTACGAGAACGCGGGCGCCCTCGACCGCGCCGCCGAGATCCTCGCCGAGACCGAACGCGCGCTGCCCGCGGGCGACACGCACCGGCGGCGCGAGGTCTGGCTGCGCATCATGGAGATCGCGCGGCGCCGCGGGACGCTCGCCGCGCTCGCGAAGCAGCTCGAGGCGCCGGCCCCGGCACGCGGCCCGGCCGAGTGGGAGTCGCTGAGCGAGGTGCGCGACGAGCTCGGTGATCTGAACGGCGCGCTCGAAGCGGCACGCCGCGCGCAAACGAAGCAGCCACGCGACATCGAGATCGGCCGCCGCGTGGCCGCGCTGCTCGATCGCCTGGGCCGCGAGGACGAGGTCACCGCGGAGCTGGCGCAGCTGGCGCGCCTCGCGCCCGGCGATCCGCGGTTCACGATCGATCTCATCGAGCGCCAGTTCCGGACCGCGACCAAGGATGAAGCGCGCGCCGAGCTGGATCGCGCGATCGCGCGCTTCGCGACCAACCCATCGGCGCTGGGACAGCTGGCCGATCTCGCGGGCCGGTGGTCGGAGAACCGGCGCGCGCTCGACGCCTGGCAACGCCTGCTCCGCCTGTCGCCCCACGACGAGATGGCGATCCTGGGCCTCGGCGAGGTCCAGTTCCAGGCGCACAAGAAGGACGCCGCGATCCACACCTGGCAGGCGCTGCGCAGCGGCCGATCCTCCAAGGCCGAAGGCTGCGCACGTCTGGCCGAGGTGCTGATGGAGCACGACTTGCTCGACGAGGCGACGGCCGAGGTCGAACAGGCGGAGGCGCTGGAGCCGAAGGAGCCGCGCCACCGCCGGCTCATGGCGCAGATCCTGGAGCGGCAGCGGCGCCCCGACGCGGCCATCGCCGAATGGGAACGCGTGATGGCGATGAACGTCGGGACGGCCCACGCGGCGGAGCGGCGCGAGGCGCGCTCGCGCATCCTCGGTATCCTGGGACGCGAGGGACGCGCGCGCCTGGAAGAAAAGATCGCCAAGCTGCGTGCCGAGGTGTCCGAACACCCCGAGCGGCGCGAGACGGCGTTGTTCCTGGCCGAGGCGGAGCTACGCAGCGACGCCATCACCAGCGCGATCGAGACGTTGCGCGCGACGATCGCGCGCGACCGCGAGCGCGCTGCCGGCAGCGCCGACGCCAGCGACGACGCGCAGGCCGACGTGATCCTGACGCTGGTGCGCCTGCTGCGGCAGACGCGCCAGCTCGACGAAGCCGTGCGGCTGCTCGCCGATCTCGCGCAGCGAATCCCGTCGCGCGCACGTGAGGCGCACATCCAGATCGCCGACATCGAGCTCGGCCGCTACGAAGACCGGCAGGCGCTGGACCACGCGAGCTCGGCGGCGCGCCTGGCGCCCGACGACGGGCGTGCCCTGATCCGGATCGCCGAGGTCCAGGAGCGGGCGGGCGAGATCGACGCGGCGCTGGCGAACTACCGCCGCGCGTTCGGCCGCGACGCGAACCCGAGCGCCGCGTTCGCGCTGGCGCGGCTGCTCGCGCGGCGGGGCTCGACGGCGGAGGCGGCCGAGATCCTGCGCGGCGTGCTGCGCGCCGCCACCGACGAGGAGACCATCACCGAGACCGGCCGGCGCGCGATCGATCTCGAGGAGTACCTGGGGACGCTCGACGATCTCGAGCGGGTGGTGTCGGGGCTGCTGTTCTCGAACCCGAACGGCCCGGCTTATCGCCGCCTGCTCGCCGAGATCTATCGCCGCCTCCTGCCGGCGCTGTACCGCGCGCCGGCCGAACAGACTGCCGCCGCCGAGAACCGCGCGCGCATCGCGCAGCATGGACTACGCCCGCTCCTGGAGCTGGTCACCGAAGCCGACGGCGATCCCGAACGCGGGCTCATCGAGCTGCTCGGCATGCTCGGCAACCGCGACGCCGCGCCGGCGTTGTCGCGTCTGGCGCAGGGGTCGGTTGGCTCCAGCGGCGAGGCGTTGCTGCGCACGTCGAACAGCAGCGGCAACGAGACACAGCTGGCCGCGATCATCGCGCTCGGCCGGCTCGGCGACGCCCGCGGGCGCGCGACGCTGGAGTCGCTGATCGCCTCGCCCGACACGACGGTTCGCGTCGCCGCGGTCTGGGCGCTCGGGCGGCTGGCGACGCCCGAGGTCGGCGACCTGCTGGCCGCGCAGACCAGCTCGCGCCTCGACGTCGCGGGCTTCGCCTACCTCGGGCTGGGCCGCACCGGCGATCGGCGCTGGGGCACCGAGCTGGCGCAGGCTGCGCTGGATCCGTCGCAGCCGACCAAGCTGCGGCGCGCGGCGGTGGTCGCTCTCGGGTTGTCGCGTAACCGGGCGGGCGTGCCGGCCCTGATGCGCTTGCTCGACTCGTCGAGCGACGACCTCGCGCTCGCCGCCGCGCTCGCGCTGGGCGGGCTCGGTGACGCGAGCTTGCTGCCCGTCCTCTTCGAACGCACCTTGCTGGGCCGGGGTGCGGGCACCGGCGATCGGTCTCCCGCGCTGGCCGCGGTCGATCGGCTGGTGAGCGGCGCGCCGATCGAAGACGAGGCCAAGGCGATCGACGGCGCCCGGCTGGATCTCGAGGGGATGCTCGGCGTGCTCACCCAGCCGCCGCCGCGGGTCGCGAGCGGCGACCGCGCGCTGGTTTGGATTCCGCGCGAGCGCGACATCGAAGAGATGCTGGCCCGTGCGCTCGACGGAGACCGCGCTCGGCGGATCCTGGCGTTGCAGGCGCTGGATTCGCGCGCCGATGGCCCGGGCCTGGGCGTGCTCGCGCCGGACGGGAGCGCGCCCCTGGCCCCCGCGACGGCCGGGGCCCTGACGCGGCTAGGCGGCGCGCTGCGGGCGCGGGTGCTCGCGCTCGTCGACGACAGCGCGCCCGAAGTGCGAGCGCTGGCGCTGCGGGTCGCGGCCAAGATTGGGGAAAAGATCGGGGACAAGATCGGGGACAAGACCGGAGACAAGATGGGAGACCCGGGCCTGACGCCGGCGCGGATCGTCGCCGCGGTTGCGCCGTCGCCCCTGTTGCTCGTGGACGCCGCGCTCTTCGCGCTGAGCGCGGTCGTGGCCCGCCATCCCGAGGCCAAGGCAGCGATTCCAAACCTCTTGGCGCCGATGCTGGGCGACGCGACGTCGTGGGAGCGCCGGCGGGCAGCCGTCGAGCTGCTCGCGGCTGCCGGCCCGGCCGCACGTCCCCAGCTCGAAGAGGCGTTCAAGGACATCTCCCCGTTCGTTCGCTCGGCGGCGGTGACCGCGGCGGCGGCGACAGGCTCCTTCGCGATCGTGGCGGCGGGGGCTGGCGACCCCACCCCGGCCGTGCGGGCGGCAGCCGCGCGCGCGCTGGCACCGGCCCCACGAGGACGTCGGGCTTCGACCCCCGCCTCCGGCGCGGGGACCGAAGGGATTCCGCCCCTTCCGGCCACGTTGGCGCCCGTCCTGGCGCGACTTCGGCGCGATCCCTCGGAGCTGGTCCGGGGTGCCCTCGAGCACTTAGAACCTTGACTTGCGCAATAGTGCCCTGACAATGTCGGGGCCGTGGCGAGCGTCTGATACGCTTCGCCGGGAGATCCTGAGATGCCGGGAAAAATGTGTCCGAGCTGCGGTACCGAGGTTCCTGCGAACAATAAGTTTTGCGGCAAGTGCGGCGCTAACGTCGATGTGGCCCCTCCCGCCGCAGCCAACAAGACCATGTTTTTCGGCGCGAACCAGGTCCCGGGAAAGGCCCGCCTGATCGTCATCAAGGGCGAGGGTCTCGACGGCGTGACCTACCAGCTCAATGGCACGGAGCATGTAGCTGGCCGGTCGGAGGGCGCGATCCTCTTCCCCGAGGACCCCTTGCTGTCGCCCCGGCACGCGAATTTCATCTATCAAAACAGCCAGCTCAAGGTGCACGACGAGGGCTCGGTCAACGGCGTCTTCGTTCGCATCAAGACGCCGACGCTGGTCAGCTCGGGCGGCCTGTTCCTGATCGGCGAGCAGCTGCTGCAGGTGGAGCCGGCTCCGCCCGATCTGGGCACGGCGCCCGACGCCGAGGGGACGTACTTTTATGCCAGCCCCAAGCGGCCTTCCAAGATGAGGCTGATCCAGCGGCTTCGCGGCGGCGAGATCGGAATGATCTATCGTTCGCGCGGCGAGACAATCAGCATTGGCCGCGAGGGGAACGACGTGAACTTCCTCGACGATCCCTTCATCTCGGGAAAGCACGCACAGGTGAGCATCACGCCCGACGGCCAGATCACGCTCACCGACCTCGGTTCGAAGAACGGAACATTCGTGAAAATCAACGAAGAGGGACTGTTGAACAACGGCGATTACGTGTTTCTCGGACAGCAGCTGCTGAGGGTCGAGGTCAGCTGAGCCCCACGAAGCGGAAGACGAGCAGGAAGGCACGGACCATGAGATCTCAAGCACATCCACAGGCGCGGCGGTTGACCGTCGAACCGGCCTGTGTTAGTGCGAACTTCGTCCCCAGGGGGCCCGCTTGATCACCTGCAACCGCTGCGGCAAAGAAAACCAGGACCACTACAAGTTCTGCCTCGGCTGTGGAAACGAGCTGGCCAAGGCCGTCCCGGTGGCGCCCGCAGCCGCGCCGAGCGCGCCCATCCCCGCGACGCCACCGCCGAGCGCCTCGCGCCCGGTTCCAGATCCGGTCGCCACCGAGCGCACGCCGCCGCCGCTGGCGATGGCGCGTACCGAGTTCGTGCCCGCGGGCACGAGCGGACGTGGCGGCGATGCGACCCCGCCGCCGACCGGGATCGCGTCGGGAGAGCTCAAGCCTGCGGCCCCCGACCGCCTGCTGGCATCGGGGACGGTTCCCGCGGCGCAAAAGGCCAAGGGTGGGATCCCTTGGAACGATTCGCCGAAGATGCCGGCCCAGTTCACCCCGATGCCGATCGTTCACGCGCCAGCACCGTCGAGCGGCGCATTTCCGGCGTCGGGCCCGGCCCCGGCCAGCGCGCGCGGCAACGTCTCGAATGGAGGCGGAGCGCCCGCGATGGGTGGCGCCATCGGTAGTGGCGCCATCGGTGGTGGCGCGATGGGCAGCGCGATCCCCGGCCTGGGGAGCGGCCCGGTGGTCAGCGCGCCGGCACCCTCGGGCGAAACCATCTGCACCACCTGCGGCAAGACGATCGCGCCCGGTTTCGCGTTCTGCGGTTCGTGCGGCACGCGCGTCGCACCAGCGACGGCAGCGGCGAACCCCGCGGCGAACCCGCGGACCATGTTCATGGGCGGACCCGCCGCGACCGCGCCCGTGACCCGCGGCCGCCTGGTCTTGATCCGCCCTGACGGCTCCGAGGGCGGCATCCATACACTTTACGACGGCGAAAACATCATCGGCCGAGGTCATGGCCCGCTGTTCGATAACGACGCCTATCTGTCACCGCGACACGGCGAGTTCCTGGTCGGTCCCAACGGCATGGTGATCCGCGACCTGCGCAGTCTGAACGGCGTGTTCCTGAAGATCTCGCAGGAAGAGCCACTGGAGTCCGGCGACATCTTCCGCATCGGTCAGGAGTTGCTGCGTTTCGAGATCATCTCTGCGCCCCAGCCGCTCGAGGATGGAACCGAGATCATGGGGACGCCCAACCCGGGCTTCTGGGGCCGCCTGTCGGTGGTCGTCGGTCGTGACGTCGACGGCTCCGCCTTCCCCCTGTTCGGTGACGCGATCGTTCTCGGCCGCGAGCGCGGCGACGTGCTCTTCCCCGAGGACGGCTATGTCTCCGGCTCGCACGCGCGGATCGCCATCAACGAGGACCAGGCGTTCTTGTCCGACCTGGGCTCGTCCAACGGCACGTTTCTGCGGATTCGCTCCGAGCGTGACGTTCCGAACGGAGCGTTCGTGCTGATGGGCCAGCAGCTGTTTCGCGTCGAGCTGAGCGTCTAGTGTCCTGTCTCAGAAATCCGCCTGCATTCGGGCGCGCCTGCGGCGCGCTCGCTTCGTTGCTCGTCGCTTACATACGTCCAGTATGCGCGCTCCTCGCGCCTCGCGATCGGGCCGCATTCACGCCCTCGGTGCCACGGCGTATTTCTGATACAGGACACTAGTCTCCTGTCCCAGTGGTTCGCGACGTAAGTTGGGCAAGGTCTGAGGTCCTCTGAGCGAACCTCGCGATGCTCGCCAAGATCTGGTCGGCCGTCTTGGTCCAGACGAAGGGCGTCGGGTCGTC
>Ga0265328_10000548_pt1 | contig 17480 bp, 12 predicted proteins | sample 41624metaG_FD_202086 | JGI IMG/M metagenome (GOLD analysis project Ga0265328, IMG submission 202086) | Rhizosphere microbial communities from Carex aquatilis grown in University of Washington, Seatle, WA, United States - 4-16-24 metaG | ecosystem: Host-associated > Plants > Roots > Rhizosphere...
CGTCGCCAATCTCGTCGATAACGCCATGCATGCGGAGCCCGAGAATGGGACCATCGTCGTCCGCCTCACGGACGACGCCGTGCTCTATGTCATCGATCATGGCGAAGGCGTGAACGAGTCTGACCGCGAGATGATTTTCGAGCCGTTCTGGCGCAAGAACGAAAACCGGCCCGGCACGGGGCTCGGACTGGCGATCGCCAGGGAGATCGTCGAATTGCACGGCGGCCGCATCGCGGTCGTGCCGACTCCCGGCGGCGGCGCGACATTCCGAGTCGTCTTCGCACCCGGGGCGGCTGCGCAGAGTTTTTCCCAATGCCCCGAAGTCCGCGGCCTGGAGACGCCTATGTTCCGGACCGAGCGAAAAGACATCGGGCAGGTTTCCTGACATGATCCCTTCACGCCGCTCGAGCGCCGGACGCAATTCGTTTTCTGGTCATCGGGCCTTATCCGGGAATAGACTGGCGCTGCGCATGACTTTTCGTCTCGGAGGCCGAGAGAAATGACCATATTGCTCGTCGAGGACGAAGTGGAACTCGCGCAATTGCTCGTCGAGCAAATGCATCACGCCGGTCTCGTCGTCGATCGTATCGGCGGGCTCGAGGACGCGCTCGAATCCGTGCGGCAATTTCCCTATGACTTGGTGCTGCTCGACCGGCGTTTGCCGGACGGAGACGGGCTTTCCATCGTACCGCAAATCCGAAAATGGCGGCCGGGGATTCGTGTGATCATCCTCACCGCGCTCGATGGCGCGAGCGACAAGATCGCGGGGCTCGACGGCGGAGCCGATGATTATCTGATCAAGCCTTTCGACATGGAGGAGCTGCTCGCCCGTATTCGCGCGAGCCTCAGGCGACCCGGTTGCGAGGTCGCGCCGCCCGTCGTCGTCGGCGCCTTGTCCTTCGACCTCGGCTCGCGGAGCGCCGCCGTCGGCGAACGCGCGCTGGTGCTTCATGGGCGCGAGCTCGCGCTGCTGGAGGCGCTCGTGCGTCGCGTGGGACGCGTCGTGTCGCGCAAGATACTGATGGGCGAGGTCTATGGACTGGATGACGACGCTCTTCCCAACTCTCTCGACGTCCTCGTGTCGCGATTGCGCAAGCGCCTCAGCGAGGCGGAGACCGGTGCGAGCATCTATCCGGCGCGCGGCATCGGCTATATTCTCACCGAGGCGCAATCGTGAAAGGCCATCCCTCGATCACGAGGCGTCTGGTGATCTCCCTCATCATCGTGCAATGCGCGATGTTGGCGACTACATTCTGCGGCGTATTTTCATATAATCTGATCACGTCGCTCAGAAATGGCGCGCCGTCGCTCGATTCCTATTCGGAATCTCATGCGCGGGCGTTGCTCACCGCATCGATCTGGCGCGAATCCGACGGCTCCTTGCGTATCGCGCCGACGCCCGAACTCGCCGACTACGCAGGCGAACGGCCGAGCTTCCGATATGCGGCTCTCGATCCATCGTCACGCGCGGCTTTGCCCGGCTCGTCGATGGAACTGGTGAGGGAACTCGACTTTGCGCGCGCTGAAATCGAATCGACGCGATTCCAGATATCTTCCGATCCAGGCCCGCATCGCATCGGCTATTTGAAGCGGCAGGAGACGCCGGTCGGCGAGGTCATTCTCGTCACTTATGGCTGCGCTTTCGGGAAGGGCGATCTGCTTTTCCATCTCTTTATAGTTGCCGAGGCGTTTTTCTCCTTCACCGCTTCTTTCATTTATTTGCCGTTGATCGCGGCGTCGACGGCGATCGCATGGATCGTCGTCAGGCATGGGTTGAGTCCGCTCGGACGAGCGGTGGTTTCCGCGGAACGCATCGATCTCGATTCGCTCGACCAGCGATTGGAGACGGCTTGCGTGCCCACCGAAATCATGCCGCTCGTGGTCGCAGTCAATGCGGCGCTGGAGCGCGTCGACGCCGGCGTCGCGCGGCAGCGGCGTTTCATCGCCAACGCCGCGCACGAGCTTCGCACGCCGGTCGCCGTGCTGAACGCTCGCATCGACTCGCCGCGCAAGCCCGGCTTCGAGATGGAGATCAAGCGCGACGTGCGGCGCATCCGCAACATCGTCGAGCAATTGCTCGTCGCGAGCCGCCTCGGCGATCGTCCGGAGGAATTGAATCAGAAAGTCGATCTCGTGGACGCTGCGCAAGCGCAAATCGCGGATCATACGCTGCTCGCGATCAAGGGCGGCCGGCAGATCGATTTCGAGGCGCCGTCGGAGCCGGTCGTCGTGACGGGAAGCCGCCGCGCGATCGAAGCGATCATCGCCAATCTCGTCGACAATGCTCTGCGCGCCGAGCCGGTGGGCGGAACCGTGAACGTGATCGTCGGCATGAATGCGTCGATCGCGGTCGTCGACCATGGGGCGGGCGTCGAGGAAGCGGACCGCGAGCTGGTTTTCGAACCATTCTGGCGCAAGAACGATCTCACGCCGGGGACGGGACTCGGCCTGGCGATCGTGAGCGAGCTCGTCGGTCTCCACGGCGGCGCCATCTCGGTGGCGAAGGCGCGCGGCGGCGGCGCGAAATTCGAGGTGACCTTTCCAATGACCAATCGCAGCTGAGCTCCAAGGCGGCGCAAGCGGCTCGCCCGCGCGGCGACGCGCACGCAATCGGGGCCGACCATCGGCCAGATTCATCGCGGCGGCCGGCCGCCGCCGCCCGGGCTCGGCCCGCCGGCGCCGAAACCGCCGGACCCTCCGGGGGCGCCGGGACCGATGGGGCCGCCCGGGACGGCGGGTGTCCCATAGCCGCGCGGTCCTTCCGGAGCGCCGAAGCCGGACGGAAAGTCGACGCCGACCCCGGGGGGTGAGGTCTCCGGTCCGGCAGGGCGGCTGGGCGCGCTCGGGAGCTCCGAGCCCTCGCGCCGCTCCTTGGCGGCCCCCCGGTTGCCGAGGGTCTCGCTGGCGTGGAACGAGCGGATGGACCACGCGCCCGCCGATGTCGCGTCAATGCCGACGACCGCCCGGACCACGCCCTGAAAGCCGAGATCGCCGCTGCCGAGCTCCAGGCCGCTCGCGGTCTTCACTGTCGCGCCTCGACGTTCGAGATAGGTCTCCACGAGGAAATTGCTCGTCCCGCGCGGCAGCCACGCGTCCGTGGAGGTCGATGTCACGTCCAGGGCGCCGCTCGTCGCGGCTCCGCGCACCATGATTCGTTGGCCGAGCATGGCTTCCGCCACGCCCGACAGCGGCTGCGCGCCGATCGCCAATCGTCGATCCGACGACCGCGAGACGACGCCGACGAGCTGGGCGGCGCCGGGCTCGACGATTTCGACGAGGCTGGCGACGACCGTCTGATTCGGCAGGCGCAGGCCGCTCACCGCGACATTCTGCCCGATCGAAAGAGCGCCGGTCTTCTCGGTTTTCGCGCCGCGCCCGAATTCCACCGTCTGCCCGAGAACGCGCAAGCCATGGTCCGAGATTTTTTCGATCGGCCCGACCACTTCGCGGAGGACATGAATTTTCTTGGTCGTGATATTAGTCCCGTCACGCTCGGCGATCAGCGAAACCACATGGCCGATCCGCAAATCGCCGACGCGCGCTTCGCGCCCATCGATCCGCACCTCGGCGTCCGCCGGATACGAGACGCGAAGCCCGTTGACGATGATGCTGCCGAATGCGCGTATGGTTCCGACGACCCCCGTGCCGCCTATGCCATTGTCGCGATCGGGAATGACGGAGAGGTAGCCGGTCCCGCCTATGCCATTGTCTCTCGGCTTGTCTCCGGCGGCCCGGACGCGCGTCGAAACCGACGATAGCAACGACACCAGAAGCGTTGCGAACTGGCGTCTGGTCGGATGACGAAACGGGCTCACGAGCGGATGCCTTTTTGTCCGTTCGCCGGCTCCTGCGGCGGTCGCTCGTCCTCTCGATACACATAGACACCGAAAGTCCAGCGCCAGCTTCCTCCTTCCCCGCTTCGCTGGAGCGTCTGCGCCTCGCGATTGGCGGCGATCAGCCCCTCCATCGCCAGCTCGCGCGACAAAGTCTCGAGCCGCCGCGCGCTCTCTTCCGAAAGCCCTTCGTAATGAACCGCGCGCTCCATGAAGGGCGCCGGCTCGCGGACGATGTTGGCGACGGCGGCTGCAATGTGATCATGGAGATTGCGGCCGAAATAATAGAGCTGGCGTTCGTCGCCCTTGTTGGGAGCGATCGCCGCTTCGCCGAGCACGACTCTGCCATCCTTGTCGATCGACACGATCTTGCGGTCGAGCCATTCGTCGAGAACCGCGCGCGGACGAACGTCTCGCGTCACCTCTTCGACGAGAGCTTCGAAGGTCGGGCCCCGCCCGTCGGATCCGGCTCGCCGCAGAGGCGCCGGAGCGCCCTTCTTGTCCGTGAATCGCCTATCGCCGAGCCACAGCGCGACGATCTGCGACGTGCGCGACACGCTGGCGGGCACCGTCCGCACCGGGGCGCCGGCCTCCCGGAGGCGCCGGACCTCCTTGCGGTGAATGCCGGTGAGCAGGCTGATGCGGCTGTCTGTCTGCTCCTTTTCGGGCAGAGCGAAATCATGAACCGCGACATTTACGTAGAGCTCGCGCAACAGATCGCAGAGAGCCGGAAAGGTCGTCCCGTAGCGAATGAACAGGCGCACCAGCGGCCGCAGCAGCCGAGCGATCGGCTGCTGGAGACGCGCGGCGTCGGAAAGCCCATTGTCCTCGCTGTCGGCCATGACCGAAGGTAGCTCGGCAGCGCGTGGGATACAATCCCACGCGCTCTTGACAGCGCCGATTTTTGTTCGCAGAGTATGTGGGATAATTTCCCACGCACTCAGGCGGGGCGATGTCACGCATGGATCGCTCGTTCTCGACGACTGGCCGGCCAGACGCTCGGCCACGATCGCATCCGAAACGCGCGACAGAGCGTCCTCCGCCCCAGCGTTCAGGAATCGTCGAGCCATGAACATGCATGCAACGCCCGATTTTCCGTTTGACGGCCGCTCGTCCGCTCTCTCGTCCGGCGTCGAGCCGCCGCAGGATGATGCGACAAGAATCGCTCTCTATCTGGCTGCGCAGATCCAAAAAGAGCATCTCGAGCTCCATCGACAGCGCGTTGCTGGCGCAGTCGATCCGATCACGGCGCATTTCTATCTGAAGATAAAAGAGCTCTTGTGGACGGCCACACGCTTGCTGGGACTTGCGCATCTGCACGACGGCACGCGCAAGCGCATCCCGAGCCCGCCGCATCCGCCGCTGCCTCTGTGCGGCGTCGATCCGACGCCTGCAATTCTCGCCGCCGCGTCGCCTCGCCTGTTCATCGATGTGACGGCCACTTATCGGTTCGGAGGAAACCAGGGAATTCAACGCGTCGTTCGCGAGGTCGCCAAGCGGTCGCTTCGCAGCGATGGCTCGCTTCCCGTGGTGATCGAGAATGGAAAGCTCGTTCCCTATTTCGGGGCTTCGCGATCGACGTCGCCGATCGAATTTCGAAAAGGCGACAAATTTCTGATCTTGGACGCGAGCTGGCTCGTGACCGATGAATATGTTCCGATCATCGAAAAACTCAACGAGGCCGGCGGACAGCTCGTGACCCTCGTCTATGATCTCATCCCTCTGACGCAACCGCTCAGCGTCGCCGCTCCGATGACGGAACAATTCAGGGCGTGGTTCGAGGCCATCGTGCTGAAGAGCGATCGAATCCTCTGCATCTCTCGAAGCGTCGCCTATGATCTCGTTTCCTATGTATTGCGCGAGGGCGTCCGGACAAAGCCGGATCTACGAGTCGGCTGGTGGCGACTCGGCGCCGATTTCGACGATCACCCCGAAAAATCGATCTCGGCCGCGGCGTTCGATCTAGTGGCGAGCGACACGCCCTTTTTCTTGAGCGTCGGCACGCTCGAACCGCGAAAAGGATATCCGATCGCGCTCGACGCCTTCGATCTCTTGTGGCGCTCGGACGTCATCGACGCACGCTATGTCATCGTCGGCCGCGCTGGTTGGCAGAGCGAGGCGCTTCAGCGTGATATCAGAAGCCATCCGGAATATGGCCGCCGCCTCTTCTGGCTGAACGACGCGAGCGACGCGGATCTCAGACATTGCTACGAGCATGCGCACGCCTTGATTTTTCCATCCATGATCGAAGGATTCGGTCTTCCTCTGGTCGAAGCGGGGCGCCGCGGAATTCCGGTCATCGCCTCCGACATTCCGGTGTTTCATGAAATCGGCGGCGGCGATGTCCGCTATTTCGATCTTCTCGATCCGGTCGATCTCGCCGGCGAAATCCTGCATCTGTCGCGCGAGGCGTCGACCAGAAGCCGGTCGTCCTATGTCACATGGGACGACGCCACAGAGGCTCTTTTGGCGCTCGTGTCGACCGACGCCTATCAGACGCGAATTGGCAGTGCGGCCGCGACGCCGGACCTCGCCCCTCATGCCTGATCCACTTTGCGTCTTCGAAGAAACGCAGCGAGGGAAGCTTCCATGAATCTTTCGGTGATCATGACGATCCAGCCCATTATCGAAAAGGCCACGGATATTCTTTGGATCTTGGGCAATGGGCTCGTCGTCGTCGATCTCGCGGGTTTCGTCATGATCCTCTGTCTCCTGATTTTCGAGCTCTTTTGACTCCGCCGTCCGACGGACGCGGCGGCCGCCGCGCTGGAGCGCGCGAGACGCGAAGCGAGAAAGAAATGCGATATTTCGAACGAAACGCGATATTCATCGACGGCGCGAATCTCCATTTGGCGGTCAGCTGTCTCGGCATCGACCTCGACTACGGGCGCCTTCTGCGCCTGCTTCGAGGAAAGTCGCATTCAGCGCAGGCTTTCTACTATGCTGCGCTGACGGAGGCGCAAGCCAATGGGACCATAAATCGGCTGACCGACTGGCTCGGCTATAATGGATATATCGTGGTCACGAAGCAAATTGCGGAATCGGTCGATGGCTTCGGGCGCCGCCGATTCAAGGGAAGCATCGATGTCGATCTCGCGGTCGCCGCCTTGGCGATGGCCGAACGTGTCGACGCGATGACCTTGGTTTCCGGCAACGGCGCTTTTCGATCGCTCATCGAGGCGGTCCAGCGCAAAGGCGTGCGCGTATCCGTCATTTCGACGATCAGGACGCAGCCGCCGATAATCGCCGAAGAGCTGCGTCGTCAAGCCGATGAATTCATCGATATCGACGACCTCGGGGACAAAATTCGTCGTATGCCGGTCGAAAGGGCCGGGTGACGAGCGTATCGTGCATTCGCTTTATCCGCGCTGCGAACGGAGCCGTCCGAAGAGGCGCGCGATGCGAAGGCCTGCGATCTTGGCGCGCATGTCGCCGAAGGCGAGATAGAGCACCGGCGTCGTATAGAGCGTCAACAATTGGCTGAGGACGAGGCCGCCGACAATGGTGACGCCGAGCGGACGGCGAAGTTCGGCGCCGTCGCCATAGCTCGCCAAGAGCGGAAGCGCGCCGAGAATGGCCGCCGCGGTCGTCATCAGGATCGGACGAAGGCGAAGCCGGCAGGCCTCGACGATCGCCTCATATTCGCTCAGAGCCCGCATTCGCTGCGCATCCAACGCGAAGTCGATCATCATGATCGCATTCTTCTTGACGATGCCGATGAGCAGGAACAGGCCGATCAGCGCGATGACGCTGAACTCCGACCCGAAAGCGAACAGCGCCAGAAGCGCGCCGACTCCCGCCGAGGGCAGTGTGGACAGGATCGTGATCGGATGCACATAGCTCTCGTAGAGAATGCCGAGAACGATATAAACCGCGACCAGCGCCATGACGATCAGCAGTGGTTCATTGTCACGGGACGCCTGAAAGGTGCGGGCGGTGCCCTCCATGCCTCCATGCACGGTCGCCGGCATGTGAATCTCGGCGATCGTCCGATCGAATTCCGTGACCGCATCGCTGAGCGACGCTCCCGCAGCGAGATTGAAGGAAATCGTCGAGGCTGCGAACGGACCTTGATGATTGATCGCAATCGGCGTCGAGCCTCGCTTGAAGCGCGTGAAGGCGACGAGGGGCGTCATCGTCTCGACGGTCGTGCTCACCGCGGCCCCGCTCGATGCGCCGCCGCGGCCGGAGTTGGCGATCGCATTGGTCGAGGCGTTGCGCGCCGAGTCGAGCGAAGCGCTCGTGGTCGATGCGCCGCCGCCTACGGGCGTCACGGAGCCGATGGGAAGGACGGAGGCGGCGGAGCCACTCGCGGGTTTCGCGGCGGTGCTCACATAGATTTCGCGCAGGATTTGCGGATCCTGCCAATAGCGCGGCGCGACCTCCATCACGACGTGATATTGATTGAGGTCGCTGTAGATCGTCGATACCTGCCGCTGCCCGAAGGCGTCATAGAGCGTATTGTCCACCTGCACCGGAGTGAGGCCCAATCGCGACATCGTATCACGGTCGATCTCTATGAAGCTCTCGACGCCATTCTGCTGCTGATCGGTATTCACATCCACGACGACGCCGCTCTTCTGCAGCGCGTCCATCAGCTTCGGAGTCCATTCGACCAGTTCGGCGGAATTATCGGCGAGAAGCGTATATTGATAGAGGGCGCCGCCCGGTCTTCCGCCCGCGCGAAGATCCTGAACGGGCTGAAGAAACAAGCGCGCGCCAGCGACCTGACTCAATTTGGGGCGTAATCGCTCGATGACCTGAGTCGAGCTCACGTCGCGTTCGGAGAGGGACTTGAGCGCGACCGATATCGATCCGTTGTTGACGGCGCCTGGGCGTCCGCCGCTGCCGGCGCCGGTGTTGCCCGTGACCACTTCGACGGCGGGGTCGCTGCTGACGATCGAGACGAATTCGTCCAGCTTCGCGCTCATGGCTTGAAACGAAATGCCTTGATCTGCCTGGATCGAGCCTTGCAGCCGACCGGTGTCCTGCTCGGGGAAAAATCCTTTGGGAATGACGATGAAGAGCTCAATCGTCAGCACGAGCGAGGCGACGAGGGCGAATATGATCAGCAAGCGATGATTTAGCGCCCATATCAGGCTTCGTTCATAGCCGCTCACGACCTTCGTGAACAGAATGATTCCGTGTCGCTCGCGTCGCGGCCCGGCTCGCAGCAGAACGGAGCAGAGCATAGGCGTCGTCGTCAACGAGACGACGAGCGATACGAGGATCGCGATCGAGAGCGTGACGGAAAATTCTCGGAACAACCTTCCGAGCAAGCCGCCCATGAGCAGCAGCGGCAGAAACACGGCCACGAGCGAGAGGCTGATGGAGAGGACCGTGAAGCCGACCTCGCGCGCGCCCCGCAGCGCTGCTTGGCGGCGCGATGCTCCCGCCTCGAGATGGCGTTCGATGTTTTCGAGCACGACGATCGCGTCGTCGACGACGAAACCCGTCGCGATCGTCAGAGCCATGAGCGACAGATTGTCCAGGCTGTAACCGAGAAGATACATCGCCAGGAACGCGCCGACGATCGACACGGGCACGGCGATCGCCGGAACCAGCGCCGCGCGCCACTCGCCGATGAATGCAAAGACGACAGCAATGACGAGCGCGACGGCGATGACGAGCGTGAATTCCGTGTCGCGGAGCGAAGCGCGGATCGTCGTGCTGCGGTCGGAGGCCGGGATGATCTCGACGTCGCTCGGCAAGGCGGCCGTGAGCTTGGGAAGCTGGGCCTTGATCTGGTCGACCGTCTCGATGATGTTCGAACCCGGTTGCCGAAAGATCGTCGCCAATATTGCGGGCCGGCCTTGTGCGAGCGCGGCGTTGCGGAGATCGGCGACGGAATCCTTCAGCTCCGCTATATCGGATAGGCGCACCGGATTGCCATTGCGATAGGCGATGACCAGCGGCAGGTAGTCGCGCGCATAGCTGGCTTGATCATTGGTGTAGATTTGCCAGCGTTCGCCATTGCGCACGATATCGCCCTTGGGGCTGTTGGCGTTGGCGGAGGCCAGGGCGGCGCGCACATCCTCGAGGCCGACGCCATATTTGAACAGCGCCGAGGGGATGAGCTCCACGCGGACGGCGGGAGCAGCGCCGCCATTGAGCGAGACCTGCCCGACGCCCGGGAGCTGCGACAGACGTTGCTGAAGCACATTGCTGGCGGCGTCATAGAGCTGCGCGCGGGTCAACGACTTCGACGTCAGGGCGAGTATCAGGATCGGCGCGTCGGCGGGATTGAACTTGCGATAGGTGGGGTTGGAGGACAGCCCGGTCGGCAGATCGGCGGCCGCGGCGTTGATCGCGGCCTGGACATCGCGGACGGCTCCGTTGATGTCGCGATCGAGGCCGAATTGCAACACGATATTGGTCTGACCCGTATTGCTCGACGAGGTCATCTCGGTGACGTCGGCGATCGCTCCGAGGCGCCGCTCCAACGGACCCGCGACGCTCGTCGCGACTGTTTCCGGCGAGGCGCCGGGGAGGGAGGCAGTGACAGCGATCGTCGGCAGATCGATCTGCGGCAGCGGCGCCACCGGCAGTCTGGTGAAGGCGAGCGCGCCTGCGAGCGTGAGACCGATGGTGAGCAGAGTGGTCGCGACGGGCCGCGTGATGAAAGGGGCGGAGATGTTCATTCCGTCGCCTCGCTTCGCTCGCTGTCGTCGGACGAGCCGAGACGGCCGAGATAGAGCGCGAGCCGATCGAAATAGAGATAGACGACCGGCGTCGAGAACAGAGTCAGCAACTGACTGACGACGAGCCCACCGACGATGGCGACGCCCAGCGGCTGGCGTAGCTCCGATCCGACGCCGGAGCCGAGCATGAGCGGCACAGCGCCGAGCATCGCGGCCATAGTCGTCATGAGGATCGGCCGGAAGCGCAGCAGGCAGGCGCGATAGATCGCGTCGCGGGGTGAGAGGCCGTCGACGCGCTCGGCCTCGAGCGCGAAGTCGATCATCATTATCGCGTTCTTCTTGACGATGCCGATGAGCAGAATGATACCGATGACGCCCATGACGTTCAGATCATGGCCGGTCACGATCAGCGCGAGCAATGCTCCGACCCCGGCCGAGGGAAGCGTCGAGAGGATGGTGATCGGATGGACGAAGCTCTCATAGAGCACGCCGAGAACGATATACATCGTCACGATCGCGGCCAGGATCAGCAGCACTTGGTTGCTCGAGGTGGCGGTGAAGGCCGCCGCGGCGCCTTGCATGGCGAGTGTGAAGCTCTCGGGCAGCTCGATCTCGGCACGCGCCGCCTCGATCGCCTGAACGGCGGCGCCGAGCGAGGCTCCTGGCGCGACGTCGAAGGAGATCGTCGTCGCCGGGAACTGGCCGAGATGGGTGATCTGCAGCGGTCCGTCGCGTTCTTCCATATGCATGATCGCGGCGAGTGGAACCTGGCCGCTCGACGATGACGAAGACGACGGCAGATAGAGGCCGGAAAGCGCGATGTCCGACCCCCGTAGTTCCGGATCGAGCTCGAGAATGATGCGATATTGGTTCGACTGTGTGTAGATCGTCGAGACGATGCGCTGTCCGAAGGCGTCGTAGAGCACATTGTCCACGGCCGCCATGGTGATGCCGAAGCGCGCCGCCGTAGCGCGATCGATGACGATGTCGAGGGCCTTGCCGCGGCTCTGAAGGTCGCTCGCGACATTGGTGAGCTCGGGCGAGTCGCGCAGCCGTTCGACGAGCCTCGGCGTCCACTCTCTGAGCAGAGCGACATTGGCGTTTTCGAGCACGAAATGATAGGCCGCCTTGCTGAGCGTCGAGTCGATCGTCAGATCCTGCACCGGCTGCATATAGAGCTGCACGCCAGGAATTTGCGTCGCCGCCGCTTGTAAACGCGCGATCACTTCGGCGACGGTCGACTTGCGCGTCGAAAACGGTTTGAGAGTGATGTAGAAGCGACCGCTGTTCAGCGTCATATTCTCGCCGTCGACCCCGACCGAGGAACTGATGGCGGCGACATCCGGATCGCGCAGGATCGCTTCTCCGAGCGCGTGCTGCTTTTCGACCATTGCGGCGAAGGAAATCTCCTGCCGCGCTTCGGAGATGGCCTGGATCGCGCCCGTATCCTGCGGCGGAAAGAAGCCTTTTGGAATGACGGCATAGAGAAGGCAGGTGAGGACGAGGGTCGCGATGGTCATGACCAGCATGAGCGGCTGGCGCTCGAGCACCACGTCGAGCGCTCGTCCATAGAGGCGGATCATCGCGTTGATGCAGCGTTCGGAGGCGACGTCGAAGCGGCTGCGCTGCGCGATGGTTCTGTGGCTCAGTAGCCTCGCGCAGAGCATAGGCACCAGCGTGAGCGCGACAAATGCGGATATGACGATGGTCACTGCGAGCGTGACGGCGAATTCGTGAAAGAGCCGTCCCACGACATCGCCCATGAACAGCAGAGGGATCAACACGGCGACGAGCGAGACGGTCAGCGAGACGATGGTGAAGCCGATCTGCGCGGAGCCGCGCAGCGCCGCCTGCATCGGCGCCATTCCGGCCTCGATGTAGCGCGCGATGTTCTCGATCACGACGATGGCGTCGTCGACGACGAATCCCGTCGAGACGGTGAGCGCCATGAGCGACAGATTGTCCAGGCTGAAACCCATCAGATACATGGCGACGAATGCGCCGACGAGCGACAATGGCGCCGAGAGGCTGGGGATGAGAGTCGCCGGCAGATTGCGCAGGAAAACGAAAATGACGAGAACGACGAGTATGATGGCGAGGACGAGCTCGAACTCAACATCCTCGACCGAAGCGCGGATCGTCGTGGTGCGATCGCTGAGCACGGACACTTCGAGCGAGGGCGGAAGCGAGGCTCGAAGCCGCGGCAGCATCGCTTTGACGTTCTCGACGACCTCGATGACATTGGCTCCGGGCTGGCGTCTTATGTCGAGGATGATCGCCGGCGTCGAATTGGCCCAGGACGCGATCTTGTCGTTCTCGGGACCGTGTCGAACCTCGGCCACGTCGGAGAGGCGGATCGAATTGCCGTTTCGATAGGCGATGATGACATTGCGAAATTGCGCCGGGTCGTCGATCTGGTCGTTGGAGTTGATCGTCGTGGATTGCTTCGGCCCGTCGAAGCCGCCCTTGGGCGCATTGGTGTTGGCGTTGCCGATGATCGTGCGCAGATCGTCGACATTGAGCCCATATTTGGCGAGCGCTTTGGGGTTGAAGCGGACGCGGATCGCTCGCCGCTGGCCGTGCCCGACGCCGACGAGGCCCACGCCCGGCAGTTGCGAGAGCTTTTGCGCGAGCCGCGTCTCGATATAATCCTCGACATCGATCAGCGGCATGGATTTCGAGGTGACGGCGAGCGTCATGATCGGCGCGTCGGCCGGGTTGATCTTGGCGTAGATCGGCGGAGTGGGCAGATCCTGCGGCAGGAAATTACCGCCGGCGTTGATCGCGGCCTGCACCTGTTGCTCGGCGACGTCGAGGCTGAGGCCGAGATCGAATTGCAATGTGATGATGGAGGCGCCGGCGGAGCTCGACGAGGTCATCTGATTGAGACCCGGCATCTGTCCGAACTGTCGCTCGAGCGGCGCGGTCACGGCGGAGGTCATGACCTCCGGACTGGCGCCGGGGTAGAAAGTCTGCACCTGTATCGTGGGATAATCGACCGCTGGCAGCGCCGAGAGCGGCAGAAGCCGATAGGCGAACAGCCCGGCGAGCATGATGGCCGCCATCAGCAAGGTCGTGGCGACCGGACGTTGGATGAAGAGCTGCGACGGGTTCATGGCTGTGACGGGTTCATGGGTCAGACGTGCTCTGGTCGAAATGATGCGGTCGGCGAGCTCACTGCGTTTCCGCCGGCTGGCGCCTCTGACGGCGCTCTCGCGCCCGCTCTGGATCAAAGCGTCTTTCTGAAGGTTGTGCGTCCTGCGCAGGTCTGTCGGGGCGCGGCGGTCTCGCGGCGTCGGGAGGCGCGTGATGATCGCGATCTCCGCCTTCGGCGATCGTGACTTCGGAGCCTTCGCGCAGCCGATCCGCGCCGTCGACGACGACGCGATCGCCTTCCGTCAAGCCCTGCAGGATCTCGACTAGGCCGTCATTATATCCGGCGACATCGTCGTAGCTCTCCCCTCCCGCCAGAGCGACCGTTTGCATGACGATGCGATTTTCGCCGGTCGCCTTGTAGACGAAAAGGCCGGCGGCGCCCTTCCTGACCGCGATTTTCGGCACGGTGAGCGCCTGCTCGCGCACATCGACGAGGAGATGAATATTCACGAATTGATTGGGATAGAGCTTCTCGTCCCTATTCGAGAATTCGGCCCTTCCGCTGACCATGCCGGTCGACGGGTCGATCGTATTGTCGAGCGTCTGCAGGCGTCCGATCGCGAGTTGTTTCGTATCGGAGCGGTCGAAGGCGATCGCCTCCAGCGCGCCATTTTTCTTCTGCGCGCGTAGAATGTCGGGAATATAGTCTTCAGGCACGCCGAAGATCACGGAGATCGGATCGATCTGGGCGACGAGCGCAAGGGCGTCCTGCGTCGCCACATAGCTTCCGGCGTCGACTTTGCGCAGCCCGACGCGTCCCGCGATCGGCGACACGATGCGCGCATAGGTGAGGTTGAGCGTCTGATTGTCGACGAGGGCCTGATCGGATTTGACGGCCCCCTCATATTGCTTGACGACCCAGACTTGGTTTTCCGCCTGCTGGCGCGCGATCGAATCGAGCTTCTTCAACGATTGATAGCGACGCAGGTCGTCGCGCGCCTGGTCGAGGAGGCCCTGATCGCGAAGCAATTGCCCTTCATATTGCGCTTTCTGCGCCTCATAGGGACGCGGATCGATCTGCGCGAGAAAATCGCCCTTCTGAACGAATTGGCCTTCCTTGAACCCGACCTCGGTCAGATAGCCGCCGAGCTGCGTCTTGACGGTGACATTTGCGATTGGCGTGACGGTTCCGAGCAGGCCGTGGCGGACGATTTTGATGTCGGCGCGCGCAACGGTCGCGACAGCGACCGGTTGAGGGGCGCCGGAAGCGCCGCGCCGTCCCGACTTCTGTATCGGCGGATCCTTCGGCCAGATCACGCGATAGCTCATATAGCCGAGCGAGACGACGATGAGCGCCGCGAGACCGATCGCGACCGGCGATCGGCCCCGCGTGACGTAGATAAGACCTTTCCGCGCGCCAAAAGTCGCGGCGTGGGCGTCGGGCTCGTGTTGGCTGACCTGCTCGTCCATGGTTTTCTCTTCAACGTGTCCGACCCGAGTGGCTCTGTGCATTATTGCGCGTTCGTCGCCGCAACGGCGGCTGAGAGTGCGCTCGCCGGGACCGGCGGGGGCGGGGTTGCGATGTCCGTGAGAGACTCGATCGGCGGCAGACGCACGCCATTCCAGCCGCCGCCGAGCGCGCCGATGAGATTGACGGTCGCCACGAACAGATTCTGCCGCGCCGTCAATGCGGCTTCTATGTCCGAGAGGAGAGTCGCCTGAGCGGTGACCACTGAGGTGAAGGCGACAGTGCCGACGCGATATTGGTTGAGATAGACCTCGACCGCCTCGCGCGCCTCTCGCACGGCGCGTTCCAAGCGATCGACTTCTCGAGCGATCAGCCTGATCGCGGCGAGATCGTCCTCGACCTGCTGAAACGCCGTGAGCACGGTCTGGCGGTAGTTTGCGATTGCTTGCCGGTAGGAGGCCTCGGCGGCCTTGTGTTGCGCATCGAGCAAGCCGCCGTCGAACCAAGTCTGAGTGGCGCTTCCCAAGAGCGACCAAGCCTCATGCGCGGCCGTCACCGGCCAGGGTTTTGGCGCGGCGAAGCTCAGCGCAGGAGAGAGGGTCACGCGCGGATAGAAATTGGCGACGGCGACGCCGATCAGCGCATTCTGCTGCTGCAATTGCCGTTCGGCTGCGGCGATATCGGGACGACGCTCCAGGAGTTCGGACGGAATCCCGGCGGGTATGGCCGGCGGCGCCCGTCTCGTCCAGCGGCGTTTCGGAAGCGAGAGCTCGGAGGGGCTGCGCCCGATCAAGACCGCGATCGCATGCTCATATTGCGCGCGTTGCACGCCGACATTGATCGCCGTCGCCTCGGTCGAGAGCACCTGATTGTCGGCGGTGAAGTAGTCGGCGCGCGACGTCGTGCCGATCGTATATTGGTTTTTCAATATGTCGCGCGTGCGTCGGAACAAAACGAGCGTGCTCTCGATCGAGGCTTGGAGCTCGTCCGAGGCGCGCAGGTTGAAATAGGCGACAGCGAGCTGGACTTGTGCGGCGAGCTTCGCATTGGCGAGATCGGCGGCGCTCGCTTGCGCGCCGGCGGCGTCGGCTTCGATCGTGCGGCGGATGCGGCCCCACACGTCGATCTCCCAGCCGGCGTTGGCGGCGATGGAGAAATTGTTGGAATAGACGCCCGAGCCGCTAGAGGATGTGGATCGGGCTCTCGATGGCGTGTAGCCGGTCGTGATGGTGGGGAAAAGGCCCGCCTGACCTTCTCGAACGATCTGCCGCGCTTGTTCATAGGCCGCGGCGGCGCCCGCGACGGTCTGATTCGAGATTTCGACCTGGTCCGCGAGCCTCGCCAGTTCGGGATCCCCGAAGACGAGCCACCAGGAGCCGCGATCGGCCTCATCGAGCGGCGTGATCGGTTTCCAACCCTTGCGCCCCTTCGTATCCGTGATTTTCGCGTCGCTTTCCTTGAATTTGGTCGGAACGACGTCAGTGGGCCGGACGTAGTCGTGGCCCGCCATGCAGCCTGCGAGCGACCCGACCACCGCGCTCGCTGCGCCCGTGCGCGTCAACGCACGACGCAGTCCGGCCGCCGAGATCGGCGGTCGCTTTTCCCCTATCGTCAACGCGCGTGCGATCGCCTTTATCACGAATTTCCTAGCCCTTTTTGCATGCGGCGCCGGTATTGCCCGCGTCGCTCGCGTCTTTCTGATGCGGTGAGCGCATCGGCGCGCCGGCCGTGAGTCGATTCCACAGGCTCGCCTAGTCGCGGACCGAGGCTATGCCGGATGGCGCACATGGTCTAGTTACAGTTATTTAATATGGGCTCGAAGGGGGCGTGAGCGCGTTTCACGTGCGAATCGGCTGCGATTTGACGGATCATTCGCTCGATTGCGATCGTCGAGGTCGATCTGCGAAAGTCTTTCGACGAGATCGGAACACTTTGCCGAGGCGCGAAGAATCGCCCGGACGAGAGCGTGCTGCAGCGTTTCGAACTCCCGAGACATGCCGCGTATAGAGAGGGTCGGCGCCGGGCCGAAAAGACGCCGCGAATTCTATTGAGATCGAGGACGACGCGCTCGGTCGGAGCATTTTCGTCGTGATTCGAAACGCCCTGTTGCTGGCCGCCTCCCGAGCGTCAGAACACGCCGCGGGCGATGACGCCGATCCGGCGGGAGACGGCCGTCTTGACTTCGGGAGCCGGGCAATCGAGCATAAATTCTGCTGCCGACAGGACGAATTCATTGTCGAGAGCGCTCATGGCGGCGGTCCTCCTCGAGGAAAAATTGGGATGGGCCGAACTCGTCGACGATGGGCGTCGGCCTGTCTAGAGCGCTATCCGATCAAGCTGCATCATAGCCGGATGCGGCGAAGTAATTTGCGCATTCGCTCGGCGTGACGCTTCGCAGGGCCAGGGCGACCGCCGCGTCGAGCGCATCGACAGTGCGCGCCG
>Ga0265328_10000551_pt1 | contig 17412 bp, 9 predicted proteins | sample 41624metaG_FD_202086 | JGI IMG/M metagenome (GOLD analysis project Ga0265328, IMG submission 202086) | Rhizosphere microbial communities from Carex aquatilis grown in University of Washington, Seatle, WA, United States - 4-16-24 metaG | ecosystem: Host-associated > Plants > Roots > Rhizosphere >...
CATCGACACGGCGGGCCGCTACACGACGCAGGATTCCGATGCGACGCTCGACAAGCGCAGCTGGTTCTCCTTTCTCGATCTGATGAAGAAGCACCGCCCGCGCCAGCCCATCAATGGCGTGCTGGTCGCGATCAGCATTCAAGACCTGTTGCTGATGCCGCGCGAGGAGCGCGCCGCCCATGCCCGCGCCATTCGCGCCCGCCTGCTCGAGCTGCATGAGCGGCTGAAGGTGGATTTCCCCGTCTACGCGGTCTTCACCAAGGCCGATCTCGTCGCCGGCTTCACCGAATTCTTCGCCAATCTCGACAATGACAAATTGCAGAGCGTTTTCGGCGCGACCTTCCAGACGGCGGACAAGAAGCTCAATCTCGTCGCCGAGGTTCCGCGCGAATTCGACGCGCTGATCGAGCGCTTGAACCTGAACATGCTCGACCGCCTGCAGGAGGAGCCCAATCCCGCCAATCGCGTGGCGCTCTATGGTTTCCCGGCGCAAATGGCGGCGCTCAAGCGTCCGGTGCATGACTTCCTCAACGCCATCTTCGAGCCGACGCGCTATCATTCCAACGCCAATCTGCGCGGCTTTTATTTCACCTCCGGCACGCAGGAGGGCACGCCGATCGACCAGCTCATCAATGCGCTGGTCAAGAATTTCGGCGCGCGCGATGTCGGCGGCATCGGCTTCCGCGGCCTCGGCAAGAGCTTCTTCCTCTATGATCTCGTCGAGAAGGTCATCATCGGCGAAGCCGCCTGGGTCTCGACCGATCCGCGCGCGGTGCGGCGCGCCTTTTTCTTGAAGACCGCGGCTTTCGCGCTCATTGCGCTCATCACCGCCGGCGCCTCTTTCGCGATGTGGAAGAGCTACGCCGCCAATGCCGAATTGACGGCGACGGCGGAGACGCTGGCGCGCGAATATGCGGCGGACGCGGCTTATCCGCTGACGCGGCAGATGGTCGTCGAGGATCGCGACTATGGCAAGACTCTCGGCCTGTTGCAGAAGCTGCGCGACGCGCCGACCGGCTACGCCCATCGCAATGATCCCGAATCCTTCTTCGAAGGTTTGGGTTTCGGCCAGCGTCCGCGGCTCGTCGCGGCGTCGACGGCCTCCTATCGTCTCGCGCTCGAGCGTCTGTTGCGGCCGCGCCTCTTGTTCCGCCTCGAGGAGCTGCTAGAAGAAAATCGCGACGATCCGGGCTTCATCTATGAGGCGCTGAAAGTCTATCTGATGCTCGGCCATGTGCGCACGCCCATCGATCGCGAGGTGATTCTCGCCTGGGAGCGGCGCGACTGGCGCGACAAGCTGTTCCGCGGTCCGCTCGCCGATAACGCCAAGGCGCTGGAGCAGCATCTCGACGCCATGCTCGAGCTCGACAATGGCGAGCTGCTCGTCCATCCCAATCAGACGCTCATCGACGAGAGCCAGAAGACGCTCGCGCGCTTGAAACTCTCCGAGCGCGCCTATGAGCTGCTGAAGTCCGAGGCCCGCACGCTGGACATTGCGGATTGGACCGCGCCGGGCGCCGGCGGCCTCCTCTTCGACCAATTGTTCGAGGAGGCGAGCGGCAAGGATCTCGACACGATCCGCGTGTCCGGCTTCTACACCTATGACGGCTTCAAACGCGCCTTTCTGCGCGGACTTCCCGGCATCTCCGATCGCGTGCGCAAGGAGCGCTGGGTGTTAGGGCGCCCGGGCGGGGACGAGACGCTCGGCGACGAATATCGTTCGCTCGGCAATGATCTGCTGGCGCTCTATGGCCGCGATTTCGACGCCGCCTGGCGCGGCGCGCTCGGCCGGCTGAAGATGAAACGGCTCAACGCCGACAAGCCGCAATATAAGGCGCTCGGCGCCGCGACCGCCTCCAATTCGCCTCTTAAGGCGCTGTTCGAATCTCTGGTCGACGAGACCGCGCTCACCAAGGAGCGCAAGACGCGCAAAGAGACGCCCGCCAAGGACGGCGCCGCCGCCGCGCCGCAGATCGCGCTCAGCGATCTCTTCCCCGGCCGCGGCGACCGTCCGCCGGGCGAGGAGATCGAAAAGCGCTTCGTTCCCTTCCAGATCTGGCTGGACGGCTCGGGACCGCGCAAGCCGATCGACGAGCTTTTGGCCGAGCTCAACGACATAAAGGACAATCTCGTCGTCGGCGCCACTCTGCCGGAGAATTCGCCGCAGGCGAATGCGACGCTCGCCATGCAGCTGAAGAAATTCCGCGGCACGGCGGATCGGCTGCCCGAGCCCTTCCGCCCCATGCTCACCGGCGCGGCCTCCGATTTCGATCGCGCCGTGCTCGATTCGGAGCTGATCCGGCTGACCGGCGCCTTTCGCGAGCAGGTCGCCACCTCCTGCCAGCAATTGACGCCCGGGCGCTATCCTTTCGTCAAAGGCGCGGCGAGCGAGATCGGCCTCGCCGAATTCGGCCGGCTGTTCGGGCCGAACGGCATACTCGATTCCTTCTTCAAGCAGTCGCTCGCCAAATATGTCGATACGGCGAAGACGCCCTGGAGCTTCCGGCCGGAATATCCGCTGACCGCGCGACTCTCGGCCGCGAGCCTGCGCGAATTCCAGCGCGCCGCGCAGATTCGCGACGCCTTCTTCCCGTCTGGCGGCAATATGCCCAATCTCGCGCTCACCGTCTTTCCGCCGCCGCTCAGCGGCGCGGGCCGCACGGCGAAATTCGAGGTGAACGGCCAAGAGGCGACGGCGGTCGCCGGAACCTCGGTGACGCCCCGCGCGATCCAATGGCCGGGCGCCGGCGGCGGCCGCGCGGCGGTGAGCCTCTCGACCGAGCCCGTCGCCCAGACGCAGGCCTCGCTCGACGGCGCCGCGGCGGCTCAGCCGCCGATCGTGCTGGAGCGTTTCGGCGGCTGGGCGCTGTTCCGCCTGCTCGACGCGGCCGGCCGCTCCTACGCCGGCGAGCGCCTCAACGCGACATTCTCGCTCGGCAAGCAGACGCTGACCTTCGGCTTTCAGGCGGGCTCCACGTTGAAGCCGCTCACCCTGCCGGCGCTGACGGAGTTCCACTGCCCGACGCAATTGTGAGGGACGACAATGCGGCGCGGATTGTTCGGCAAGCTGCAGGCGAAGCGGGATTTCGTGTCCCAGGGCGCGCCGCGCGGCTTTCTCTCGGTCTTCGAGCCGTGGATTCAAGGCGGCGTCGCCTCCAGCCGCGCGCAGCTCGGGGCGGAATGGCAGGCGGCCTATCTCACCGCGCCCATCTGGCGCTTCTGGCTCGGGCCGCAGCTCTGCGCCGGGGCGACGGCGATCGGCGCCTTCATGCCCTCGATGGATGGCGTCGGCCGCTATTTTCCGCTCAGCGTCGCGATCTTCGCCGAGGAGGGCGAGACGCTTCTCCCGCCGGAGGCCGATCCGCAGGACAAGTGGTTCGCGGCGATCGAGGATTTTCTGCTGTCGACGCTCGAGCAAGGCGTCGTCTTCGAATCGGTGCTCGAAGCGCTCGAGGCGTTGCCGGCGCCGGCGTTGGGCCTCGCGGAGGCGCATCTTCTGACGCCGGCCGTCGCCGCGGCGCGCGTCGGCGAGGGAGGTTTCGGCGAGGCCTGCCGCCTCGCGCGCGAAGAGCTCGCCCGCGCCCGAGTGGTGGCCGACCAGAGCTTCTGGTGGACGGAGGGCGGCGACGGTTTCGAGCGTTTCGCGCTCGCCGCGACCGGCATGCCCGATCCGGCGCTCTTTTCCGCCATGATCAGCGGCCGCTTCGCGCCGTCCGCGCCCGGCGGCGAGGCTCGAGCGCCATGACCGACATCCGCGCGATGCGCGCCTTCGCGCTCTCGCACAAGGGCAGGGTGCGCGCGGAGAATGAGGATAATTTTCTGTCCAAGCCGCAGACCGGCCTCTTCGCCGTGGCGGACGGCATGGGCGGCCATGCGGCGGGCGCGACGGCGAGCGCGGTCGTCGTCGACAGCCTCAGCCGCGTGGCGACGCAGGGCGTGGCGGCGGAGCTGCGCCGACAGTGCGAGGAGGCGCTGCAGGGCGCCCATCGCGACATAAAGCGGCAGGCGGCGCTGCGCGGCGTCGCGACAATGGGCTCGACCGTCGTCATGCTGCTGACCTTCGACCGCTATTACGCATGTCTGTGGGCCGGCGACAGCCGCGCCTATCTGCTGCGGGCAGGCGATATCGTGCAGATCACCATCGACCACACAGAGGCGGAGCAGCTCCTCGCCGATGGCGTGCTCACTCCCGAGGAGGCGCGCAATTGGCCGCGCCGCAATGTCATCACCCGCGCGGTCGGCGCCGGCGAGACGCTCGCGCTCGATTTCGTCAATGGCGAGCTGTTCGAAGGCGACATGTTCGTGCTCTGCTCGGACGGGCTCACCGGCCATCTCTCGGCGGCGGAGATCGCGGGCCTCGCCTGCGGACGCGCGCCCGAGGAGGCCTGCCGCGCGCTGATCGATCTGGCGCTCGAACGCGGCGGGACCGACAATGTCACCGCGCTCGTCGCCGCCTATCGGACGGAGCAGGACGCCACCCGCTTGCGTCCGGGACGCGAGGAGTCCAGAGAGACGACGCGGCCGCGTTGAAGAGGTCCGCGCCGGCGGTCTATCATTCGTCCACGCGAGAGCGGGATTTCAGAGCCAGAAAATGTCTTATCCGCCGGATGTTCATTCGCTCCACGGCGCCTTGCCGCCCGGCACGCGGCTCAACGCCAATTACGAGATCGACGCCTTTCTGAAGGCGGGCGGCATGGGCGACGTCTATCGCGGCCATGAGATCGAGACCGGCGACACCGTCGCCATCAAGCTCATCCGCGACCAGCTCGCCGGCGACGAGGCCGTGCTGGCCATGTTCCGCAACGAGGCGCTGGCGCTGCGCCGCATCCATCACGAAGCGATCGTGCGCTATTTCGGCTTCACGCTGGAGCCGCAATTGCGCCGGCACTATCTCGCCATGGAGTTCGTCGAGGGCCAGCCGCTCTCCGATCTTCTGGACCGCGGCCCGTTGCCGGCGCCGCAGGTTCTCGCGCTGATGCGCCGCATCGCCGCCGGCCTGCAGGCCGCGCATGAGCAGAATGTCGTCCATCGTGACGTCTCGCCGGACAATATCATCGTGCCGGAGACCGGCATCGCCCGCTCGCGCATCATCGATTTCGGCATAGCGCGTTCGCTGCGGGTCGGCGACAGCACGGTGATCGGCTCTGGATTCGCCGGCAAATACAAATATGTCTCGCCAGAGCAGCTCGGCCTCTTCGGCGGCGATGTGCGCGCGGCTTCGGATATCTACAGTCTCGGCCTGGTGCTCGCGGCCTGCCTCATCGGCAAGCCGCTGCCGATGGACGGCACGCAGGTCGAGGTGATCGAGCGCCGCCGCAGTATTCCCGATCTTGCGCAGGTCGATCCGATGATGCGGCCGATCATCGCCGCAATGCTGCAACCGGACCCCGAGGCGCGGCCGCCGAGCATGGCCGATCTCGCCGCCTGGACTCCCGATTCCACGGATGAGCGCGGCTCCACCGTCTTCGCGCCGCGTGGGCCGCGCGCGACGTCCGCCACGCCCGCCCCGGTTCCGCCGCCGATTCCGGTTCCGCTCGGCTCCGCTCCGGTCCCTGCGCCGCCGCCGAAACCCGTCTCGCCGACGAAGGCGGAAAAGCCGCGGCGAGTCGGCGCCCTCGTCGGCTCTCTCCTCGGCGTCGTCGCGCTCGCCGCCGCTGGCTTCGGCGGCTGGCGCTATCTTCATCACGATGAGCCGGCGACGACGACCGAAGTCCAGACGACCACGACGACGGATGTCTCAGCCTCGAACGCCGAACCGGCGCCGCCCCTCGTCGATCCGCCGCAAAAGCCGGTCGAGACGCGGCCGGACCCTTTCGTGCGCCTGCGCGAATACGCCCGCGATTTCGATGGCGGCGATTGTTTTCTCGCCGTCGTCGGCGACATTTCCGCCGGCGAGGTGCAGATCGACGGCTATGGCCGCGGCCGCGAGCCCTTCGACGCGCTCGACAAATCCTTCAAGGACGCCATGGGCGTCCCGGCCGCGATCAGCGTCCGCAAGGTGATGGCGCCGCAATGTCCGGCATTGGGTTTCGCCAAGAAATTCATGGGCGTGCGCGAGCCGCTGCGCTTCGATGTCGCGCGCACGCAATTGCAGCGCAGCGGCGACCGGCTCGAGGGCGCCATAGAGACGCGCGCCGAGCATGTGCGTTTTCTCATAGTCGACGACGACGGACTGGTGAATGATCTGAGCAGTCGGCTGGGTCAGGAGCCGGGGCGGCGCGACTTCGCGATGGAGTTGCGCGCGACCCGTCCTGGTCCGGTGCTGCTGGTGGCGATCGCCGGCGCGACGCCCATCTCCATCGCCAGCGCCGCCCGCGCGGCGACGGCGAGGGACGTGTTCGCAAGGCTCGCCGAAGAATTCGCCAATGCGTCGCCGCCTCCCGTGGTGGCGCTGAAATATGTGCTGCTGGTCTCGGGGCGCTGAGCGCCGCCGGGGCCGGCGAAAACAGCCCCGAGATTTTTCGACCTCGGAGTTTTGAATTCGCATTTTCCGGCGTTGCGCCGGGCGGAGGATAGTCATGACGCGATCGATGATAGGGATTTTCGATCGATCGTTTCGCGCGGCCCTCGCCGCCTTCTTTCTCCCCGCGAGCGGGGAGAAGAGACGTTTCCACCTCCCCCTCGAGGGGAGGGTGAACACGCCCCTTCTGCCGAGGCTTCTGCGCGTCTCTCTCGTCATGGCGTTCGCGGCGCTCGGTGGACGCGCCCTCGCCGAGGATCAGCTCCTCCGCAGCTTCCGCCAAGGCGGCGACGCCGCTTCCGTCGGCGTGGTGGAGGCCGGCGCGGATACGGAGATCGAAGGCCCACAGGCCATCTATTCGGGCGCCGAGGGCGAAATCTATCTGCTCGACCAGGTCAATGGCCGCGTGCTGCGCTTCGATCCGCGCAAGCCCGCCGAGACGACGCGCTCGCTCGAACTGCCGAGCGATCTGCGTCCGACCGACATCGTCGTCGCCAGGGACACGATCTATGTGTGGGACGAGGGGCCGCGCGCGCTGCAGGCGACAGGGCCGGAGGATGCGCAAACGCGCAGCCTCGCGGTGACGCGCTCGGTTTCGGCGCCGGACGACGCGACGCTCTCCGCTTTCGCGCAGACCGGCTCGCAGGAGATCGGCGACGACGCCGAAACGACCCGCGGCCTCACCGACGGCAAGCTGTCGCGGTCGCGCCAGACGATCGCCTCGCATGGGCGGGGCCAGTTGGTCGCCGATGTGAATCCCCTCGACAAAAAGGGCGTGTCGATCTCTCTTCAGATCAAGGACGGCGCGGCGCTGGCCAAGCTCAAAATGCAGGTGCGCAGCCGCATCGGCTCGGTGGAGGTGCTCGACGTCGACCAACGCGGCCGCATTTTCGTGCTGGGCGAGAACGTGCCGACCGACGCCAGCGACCAGCCCTCGACCTTCGTCGCCCGCTACGCCTCCAATGGCGCGCTCGAGGGCGTCTATGAGCTGCCGCTCGACAAGCAGGTCGCGTTGTCGCGCCGCTTCGTCACCGTCTCGGCGGAGGGCGACGTCTATTTCCTGCGCACGCGCAAAGGCTCGGTCGATCTGCTCGGCGTCGGTTTTCGTCCGATGAAGAACGGGCAAGTCATCGATCTCGCGCCGCCCGCTCCGGCGATTCCCTCTTATTCGCTGACTGATTTCGGCAAGCGCAAGGGCGCCACGGCGGCGATGCGTCCGCTCGATCGCACCCAGGTCATCCAGACCGCTTTGCAATTCGCCAATGTGCGCTGGCGCGTCAATCCGGGCGCCTATGGGCCGGACCCGGACCGTGGCTGCAGCGGCTTCGCGCGCATAAGGCGCCCGGGCTATCTGCATGGCAAGATCGGGCAGGAGGTCGTCGGCATTCCCTATTGCTGGGGCTGTCACGGCTCGCTGCCGCGCATCGCGGCGGAGATCGGCGCGGGTCGTCTCGCCGGCAATGTCTGCACCCGCAATGATCCGCGCCCGGATGTCGCCGGCGTCGACTGTTCCGCATTCGTCAGCGCCTGCTGGGGTCTCGCGACGCATTTCACGACGATGGCCATTCCGGCGATCTCGCGCGAATTGAGCAATCCTTGGGATCTTCTGCCCGGCGACGCGCTCAACAAGCCCGGCTCGCATGTGATGCTGTTCGTGCGCTTCACGCCCGACCGCCGCGCCGAGGTTATCGAATCCTCGACCGGGGGCTGCAACGGGAAAGTGTGCCGCAACATCTATCCGCTCGGCTCGCTGCTGGCGCGCGGCTATCGCCCGGTGCGCTTCCGCGGCCTCGCCAATGACATGAGCGCGCCGACGCCGGTCGCCGCCGTCACGACGGCGACGCCCATGGGCAAGACGAAGCCAGAGACGCTGGACCAGAACGGCGCCGAAAAGGCCGCCGGCGCCAAGGCTCATGGCGCAGCCAAAACGCGGGCGCGGTGAGAGCGGCATGATCCTTCGCCTGCGAACCGGCTGGGAAACGCTGATCCTCGGTCCGCGCGCGGAGTTCGCGGGCGTCGCCGGCGGCGACTGCGGCGCGCTGGTCAGCGAATATGAGGTGCGTCGCCGGCTGCGGATCGCGCTCGCCGACCCGGAGGGCGCCGACGCGCTGCGCCGCGCCTTCGGGCGCTGGCTCGAGGAGGGCGCGCGCATCCGCGAGGCGGACGATCGCGCTGTGATCGATCGCGTCGCGCGCATGAGCCGCAATGGAACGCTCGCGGCTTTCGTCGTCGCGGATCGCTCCAAGCAGCTCGGAAAAGCCGAGGCGATTTCTGCGCCGGCCTCTGGCCGGATGACGGCTGAGAGTTGGACGTCGGCGCATGCGGCTCCGATCCGTCGCAAGCTCGAGATGATTCTGCCGATGGCGCTTCGCTATTTGAGCGGCGCCTCGCGAGAGGAGCTCGCGCCTTTCGTCGAAGGCGAGGCGCGGCTGCACGCGGCCCGCGTGCTGGAGGCCTGGGCCGTCGCCCATTGGTCCCATCCCGGCGACATTGTGGATGATTTTCTGACCGCCTTCGGCGGCTATGCGTCATCCGCGCCGATGGGCGAAGGGATACATCTGCTGCGTTACGCTTTCGATCTCTTGCGCGACGCGGCGAATGATCGCGAGACCGACGCTGCGGCGCGCGCCTTCGCCGCCGCCATAGAGACGGTCGGCGCCGGCAATTTCAGCCTGGCGCTGTCCCATGCCGCAGGCCGACGTGGCGCCTTCTGGGTCACGAAGAAGGAGAGCCTGCGGCGCGGGCCGCCGCCGGAGCGCGCGCCGAAGATGGAGCGGCCCTATGTTCCGCGGCCGGCGCCGGCGCCAGCTCCGTCGCGACCTCGCGAGCTCGCGGAAGGCGAGTCTCAGAGCCAGGGCGACAAGCCTTCGGGAGGCGCCTCGCCGGCGGATGCGGGCGTGCATTTCGTTCAGGAAAAAGCCAATTCCTGCGTCGTCGCGTCGTCGCGCAACGTCATAAAGGAATTGACTGGCGTCGATATTCCCGAGAGCGTTCTACGAACCGAGATCGCCGCGCTGATGAACAGCCCGAATCATGATTTCGATCGTCAGGGCATCAATCCGCTCTATGCGTCCAAGCTGCTCGCGGCGCATGGCGTGCCCAACGAGATCAAAGCCAATGCGACGCTGGCCGAGCTCGCCGACTTGACAGCCAAAGGCAAGCCGGTCCTGATCGGATTCAAGAATCCCGGGCATCGCGTCGTGCTCGACGGCGTGAGCGAGACGAAAGACGGAAAGAAAATCTTCCTCGTTCGCGATCCGGCTCCGTCCTATCGCGGTCGGCGCCGTGAGATGACGGAGGAGGAGTTTCAGAAGAAATACAACAGCTCCGCTATCGTCATCGCGCCGAAATGAGAAGCGAAATGAGAAGATTGTCGCTCCTCGCCGCTTTGATGCTCGGCCTCGTCCAGGGAGTGCAGGCGAAAATGTCCACCAATGTGCCCGAAGCATTGATCCGCGCCGTCGGCTCCCGGCTCGACTCCGAGGTCGAGCATTGGTGGGTGCGCGATCTGACGGACAGTTATCATTGGCTGCGCGGCGCGAGGATCTATTGGGTCATCGGCAGTGAGTTCGGCTCCGCCGTGGCGTCCAGCGACGCGCCGGATCGCTTCGTATGTCTGAGTTGCCCGGGCGGCCTGTCGGCAGTGTCGCGGCAAATCGCCGAGAATTTGGGAAGCGCTCCTTGGAGCGTGCTCGGCGTCGATGGTTTCGCGCGCCTGATCGTCGAATGGACCGAGGATCCACGCGTCCGCGTCGCCGATCTCGCGTTTTTGACGAGCCAGTCGGCGGTCATGGAGACATGGTTGCTCGGCCGGGAGAAAAGCGAGGCCGTGTTCGCGGGCGCTTGCGTCGATCCGACCCTGAGTCAGACGTCCGAGGGCCGCTTCGAGCTGCGTTTCAACGCCATAGATCATGCCGGCGCGGTGAAGCGTTTGATCGTCGGCCTTCGGCAGAATCCGTTCGAGATCGAGAAAATCGACGTCGAAATCATTCACCCGGAAGGGACTTTTTCATATCCGGACGAGCTGTGAGGAGGGGTTTTCGCTGGCGCTGGCTCTGATTGTGCGTTGTCGCACATCGCGCGGTTCGCGCCTCGCATATTCTTGTCACATGCGGATCGGGATGATATTTTTTTGGCGACCATAGTGGCGCCTGTTTCATTCCGCCGTCCAACGGCACTCGGCGATTATGACGAAGCATTGGAGATCATTCGTCTTTGCCTTCGCGAGCCTCGTTCTCGCGGTCGTTTTCGCGTCTCCCGCTTCCGCCGAGCGGCGCGTCGCCCTGGTGCTCGGCAACGCCGAATACGACCACATCGCCAAGCTCAGAAATCCGGTCAATGACGCCAGGGACGTCGCCGCGACGCTCGAGAAGGATCTCGGCTTCGAGGTGATTTCGCTCGTCAATGCGCGCAAGGACCAGTTCGACGGCGCGCTCGCCGATTTCTCGCGCAAGGCCGCGGGCGCCGATGTCGCTTTGTTCTATTACGCCGGCCATGGCGTTCAGAACGAGGGCAAGAATTATCTGCTGCCGACCGACATAGCAGTGAAGGACGTCGCCGACGTCGAGTTCAAGGCGCTGGACATGGACCGCGTGCGGCTGGCGCTCTCCAAATCCGGCGGCGTCAACATTCTCATCCTCGACGCCTGCCGCAACAATCCCTTCGACAGCCTCGTCACCGCCGCGCGCTCGATGGACGGCGGCATGCTGCCGCGCGGCCTCGAGCGAATGAATGTCGCGGTGAACAAGGGCGCCAAGGGCATTCTCGTCGCCTATGCCGCCGCGCCGCACGAGGTCGCGCTGGACGGCTCCGGCCGCAACAGCCCCTTCGCCGAGGCGCTGATCAAGAATTTGAAAGCGCCGGAAGTCGAGATCCGCCGCCTGTTCAACCTCGTCAGCGACGACGTCGCGCGCACGACGAAGGGCAAGCAGTCGCCGGAGATCTCCAGCCGCATCTACGGCGATTTCTATTTTCTGAGCCCGGACGAAATGGCCGAGCGCGCGTGGCAGAAAGCGTCGAAGACGCAGGATCCCGCCGATTTCCGGACCGTTCTCACGCTCTATCCGACCTCGCCCCGCGCCCGCGACGCGCAGCTGCGGCTCGATCTCTTCGACAGCGTGCAGCGCTGCAACGCGGAGCAGAAGGAGCTGGAGGCGATCGGCCCCAATGATCTTCCGCGCCTGCGCGCCGCAGCCGGGCGCTTCTCCTGCGACGCCGCGCGCAAGAGCGCGGAAGCGCTCGTCGCCAAGGCCGAGGAGAAAGAGCGTCGCGAGCTGGCGAGCTGCGAGGCCGATAATAAATCCCTCGGCGCGCTGCGCGAGGACGACCTCGCCGGCCTGCGCGCCGCCGCCACGAAAATGACCTGTCCCGACGCGCGTCGGCGCGCTGGCGATCGGGTCGCTTTTCTCGAGGAGAAGGAGCGTCGCGAGCGGGACATCTGCAATGCGGATCTCGCGGCGCTGCATTCGGTCGCGCGTGACGACCTTCCGGGTCTGCGCGCGGTCGCCGGACGGCTCGCCTGCCGCGCTGCGATCGAGGAGGCGAGGCCCCTCGTCGCGGCGCTGGAGGCGAAGGAGCGTCGCGAGCGCGAGGTCTGCGAGGCGGAGCGCAAGGCTTTCGCCGCCGTCGATCCGAGCGATCTTCCCGGCATGCGCGCCGCCGTCGGCCGCATGACCTGCGCCGCAGCGCTGGAAGGCGCGCGTTTCGTGCTCGCTCGGCTGGAGGAAAAAGAAAAGCGCGAGCGCGACATTTGCGACGCCGATCGCAAGGCGCTGGGCGGCGCGGGCGCGAGCGACGTCGCGGCCCTCAAATCCGCCGCCGCCAAGATGCGGTGCGAAGCGGTGCGCAATGACGCCAATCTTCTGGTCGCCGAGCTCGAGAGCAAGACGCTGTGGGTCGAAGGCCAGAGCTGCGACGCCGAGCGCAAGGCGGTCGCGGGCATCGGCGCGGGCGATGTCGCGCGGCTGCGCGCCGCAGCGCTGGGGATGAAATGCGACGCCGCGCGCGAGGATGCGAAAGCGCGCGTCGCCAAGCTCGACGAGCAGGAGACGCTGGCGCGCCAGACCTGCGACGCCGAGCGCAAATCGCTGCAGGCCAAATCCGAAGATCTCGTCGCTCTGCGCGCCGCCGTGCTGGCGACGACCTGCGAGGATGTGCGCAAGGACGCCAAGGCGCTGGTCGGCGAGCTCGAGAAGAAGCAGCGGCTCGCCAAGGAGAGCTGCGACGCCGATCGCAAGGCCTCGGAGGCGAAGTCCGGCGATCTCGCCGGCCTGCGCGCCGCTCTCGACGGCATGAGCTGCGAGGCGGCACGCGTCGAAACCCGCCGCAAGATCACCGAGCTGGAAGGCGCCTGCGCCGCCGATCGCAAGAGCGTCGCCGACGTCGATGCGACGAGCTTCGACGCGCAGCAGAAATTGGGCGCGCTGCGCAGCCGCAAATTCTCCTGCTCCGACGCGCGCGGCGATCTCGACAGAGCGCTCGCCGCCGTCGAGACGCGGGTGCGCGAGGCGCAGACGCAATTGAAGAAGCTCGGCTGCTATGCGGCCGTCGCCAATGGCAAGCTGAATGAAGAGACCAAGGACGCGGCCGCCGCTTATGCGAGCAAGATCGGCGAAGCCGCGCCGACGCGGCTGACGGATGAGTTCATCGCGAAATTGCAGGGCCAGAATGCGGTCGTTTGTCCGACCTCCGTGACACCCACGGCCGAAAACAGAAAGCCGAAGGGGCTGCCGATCAAGGTCGGGAAGCACGAGCATCCCGCCCCTGCGCCCAAGCCTTTGCATCCCTCGCGCCCGAAGCCGGATTCGCCGTCGTATCAAGCGCATAACAAGATCCTTAGACCGGCCGCGCCTGTGCGGTCGACGCCGGTTGCGACGCCTGTAGCGCCGCCGCCCGCTGCGACGTCCAGGCCGAGCTACGTGCATGGGGTGGGCGGCTGAGCGCCTGTGGTCTGCGTCCGCGAGCTTTCATTCTCATCCGCTCGGCGAATAGAGAGAGTGGCGCGATGCGAAACGCGTATGACATGAAATGTCGCGTCTGCACCCCCCGCGAAGTGGGATGAGGGTCGGAGGGCAAATCGGGCTGCTAGAGCACTATCTGATCCGATTGGATCGGATAGTGCTCTAGCTTTCTTTCGTTGGAGCGAATTGTGATCGATCGAACGATTCCGTTCGATCGGAAAGCGCTCTAGGCTCAGCCGCCGGCTCCGCGCGTCAGCCCCCAGAGCGCGAAGGTCGCCAGCGCCGCCTCCACCTTCGCGCGCGTGTCGCCGGTCTGCGACACGCTCTCGGACATTGCGACGACGAGATCGTCGATCGTCCGCGTTCCGTCGAGCAGCGCGAGAAAGCGGCGCGTGTCGTCGCCTTCCAGCGACACTTGCGCATGCCGATAGCTTGTCACCGAGCCGAGGCCGAGCAGCGCCTGGGCGCGCGCCAACGGATTGGCGAAGGGCTTTGCGCCATGGTCACGGCCGACCGGAAAAGGTTCCGTCGCCAGCCGCGCCATATTGCCGGCGTAGAGCCGCAGCAGCGCCGCTCGCGCCGGCGGCTCGGCGGCGATCTCGTCTATGGCGAGCGCGCGCGGATAGGCCTCGCCGAGCCGCCGCATCGCCGTGGCGAAAGCCGGATCGCGCGTCGAGACCTCGCCGTGACGCGCCGTCTTGAAGGCGAACTCGCCCTCGCCGACGCTCGCGTCGACGAAAGGCTCGAGCGGCGCCTCGAGATAGAGGCCGGCGAGACGTTCGGGCGAAAAGCGTCGCTCCAGCGGCGCGCCGGCGCGGCAGAACAGGCTGCGGCGAAAAAAGCGCGTCTCGACGAAATCGAGCGTCTGCTCATAGGCGATCTGATCGCCGCCGGTGAGCGGCAGAGATTTGCTCCACAGCTCGCTCTCCCACAGCGCATGTTCGACGAGCGAGGGATCATTGTCGCAGAGATAATCGAGCCCCTGCGCGCGCGCTTTGGCGACGACGTCGGAGAACAGCTGCGGATCATAGATTTCGCCGAGCTCGTCGTGGAAGATGAGCCCATCCGGCCGCCCGAGAAAATCGCGCGCCTCGAGTTCCAGCGCCTTGTGGAAGGCGTTGTCGCTCGCCGACCATTGCTCGGCGTAGAAAGTCGCCGACGCGCGCGCCGCCGCGATCTTGCGCTCCGGCTCCTCGATTCCGGCGACGGCGGCGAGCAGCATGTCGCGCACGCCCTGGCGCAGGCGGCATCCCGGTAGCGCATTATAGCTGATCATGGCGACGCCGCGTGGCGACAGCAGCCTCCCGCACAGCGCCATCAGCGATTCCTGCACGAGCTTCGGCGCCCAGGCGTAGACGCCATGCGCGACGATATAGTCGAAGGAACCCGCCGGCGCTTCGAAATCGCGCAGATCGGCGCATTCGAGCCGCACATTGGCGACGCCCGCCGCGGCGATCAGCTCGCGGCCCGCGGCGACGGCGCGCTCGGAGAGATCGACGCCGACGAATTGCGAGCGCGGCGCGCCTATGGCCATGCTCGCGAGATTGACGCCGTCGCCGGCGCCGATCTCGAGCACATTGCAATCCTGGAACGGCGCTGCGGCGCGTCCCATCAATTGCGACAGAGCGCCGAGCTGCGTCGGATGCGTCCAATGGCGGACGGCGTAGGGATAGTCTTTCTCGTCATAGACATTGCTCATGTGAATGCGCTCGCAATGATAGTGTCGGCTCACGCCCTATCGTTCTATGATCTTATGCCGCCGATCCTCGATGAATTCGCGCGGTCTGGCAAGGCGCGTGGGCGCGAGCCGGCTCAGGCCGATACGGCGAGCGGCGCCGGCCGAAACGAATCGGCGCGCGCGCGGCGCCATGCGGCGGCGAAGCGCTCGTCTATTTCGCCGGCGAGAAAAGCGCCCGCCGCTGGCGCCGGATAGAGTTCGGCGAAGGTCGCCGCCTCATGCGGGGAAATGCGGCGGCAGAAATGGTCCGGCGCGAATTGGTTCGGTTGGTCGAGCCCGGCCGCGGCGGCGAGCTCGGCGAGGGCGATCAGCGTCGCGTGATGAAAATTGCGGACGCGCTCCGCCTTATCGGTGACGACGAGCGCGCGGGCGCGCGAGCGATCTTGCGTCGCGACGCCGGTCGGACAGCGATCCGTATGGCAGGACAAGGATTGAATGCAGCCGAGCGCGAACATGAAGCCGCGCGCGCTATTGCACCAGTCCGCGCCGAGCGCGAGAGTCCGCGCCATGTCGAAGGCGGTGGCGATCTTGCCCGCCGCGCCGATGCGGATCGTCTCGCGCAGGCCGACGCCGATCAACGCGTGATGCACGAAAGCGAGGCCGTCGCGCATCGGCATGCCGATATGATCCATGAATTCGAGCGGCGCCGAGCCGGTCCCGCCCTCCTTGCCGTCGACGACGATGAAATCGGGATGAAGGCCCGTCTCCAGCATCGCCTTGCATATTGCGAGGAACTCCCAAGGCTGGCCGACGCAGAGCTTGAAGCCGACGGGCTTGCCGCCGGAGAGCTCGCGCAGCCGCGCCAGGAATTGCAGCAATTCGATCGGCGTCGAAAAGGCCGAATGCGCCGCCGGCGACACGCAATCCTCCCCCATCGGGATGCCGCGAATCCGCGCGATCTCCTCGCTCACTTTCGCCGCCGGCAGCACGCCGCCATGGCCCGGCTTCGCGCCCTGGCTCAATTTCACTTCGATCATTTTGATCTGATCATTCGCGGCGATAGCGGCGAATTTCTCCGGATCGAAAGCGCCCGTCCGCGTGCGGCAGCCGAAATAGCCGGAGGCGATCTGCCAGACGATGTCGCCGCCGCTCTCCTGGTGATAGGGGCTGAAGCCGCCTTCGCCGGTGTCCTGCGCGAATTCGCCTTTGCGCGCGCCGAGATTGAGCGCGCGAATGGCGTTGCCGCTCAAGGCGCCGAAGCTCATCGCCGAAATATTCAGAAGCGAAATATCATAGGGACGGGCGCAGCGGGCGGCGCCGACGCGGGTGCGGAAATGCTCATGCGAGACGGGCCGCGCCACGATGGAGTGACGCAGCCATTCATAACCCTCCTCATAGACGTCGATCTCCGTGCCGAAGGGACGTTTGTCTATGTTCATCTTGGCGCGTTGATAGACCACCGCGCGCTTGTCGCGGCTGAAAGGGCGGCCGTCCTTATTGTCCTCGAAGAAATATTGCCGCAGCTCCGGCCTTATGTGCTCGAGCAGAAAACGCAGATGCGCGGAAATGGGATAGGCGCGCAAAATCGCATGCTCGCGCTGATAGAGATCATGCGCGCCGAGTGCGCAGAGGGCGCCGCAGGCGAGCGTCGCGACGAAGAAGGGACTCGACCAATCGCCTTTCGCCGCGACGGCCGAGGCGAAGAAGCCGGCGACGCTGAACGTGAGCGCGATCAGCCGCGGTGTGAAGGGGAGAATGAGCAGGCGGAGCATGGTCGAACTCTCCTTCGGGAATTTGACGCAGAACCCGTGCCTCGAAGGCCGATCCGCGGCTTTTCCGGGGCGGCCGGGCGAATGCGTCGAGAGCTTTCACATCCAATTTCGTTTTGCAACGATCACGCTGGGTTCGGTCTGGTCGGAGCATTGAAGTGAAAAGGCAGCGAATTGTCGCTTGCTGGAGCGCGCTTCACTCGAGAAATGGCTCGAACTCCTCCTCCTTGCGTGACAAGCCGACAACTCTCGAGGAGATTGGTCGAGATCAGCGCGAAGGGCGGCGACGGGTCGACCGTCGAACTCCCCGTCACCTCTCCCCGTGCAAATCCCTCTCCTCCATCCGCGCGAGGAAGAAGAAGCACACAGCGATGAACAGCGCGCCGACGAGAAACGCCGTGCGAAACGTCTCGCGCAACGCTTCGACATCGGCGCCCGTGGCCGCTTCTGCCGCCAGCGCATTATGGCCGTCGCCGATGACGATCGCGCCGAACACCGCGACGATCAGCGCGGCGCCGAGCTGCCGGAAGAATTGCATCACCGCCG
>Ga0265328_10000552_pt1 | contig 17410 bp, 10 predicted proteins | sample 41624metaG_FD_202086 | JGI IMG/M metagenome (GOLD analysis project Ga0265328, IMG submission 202086) | Rhizosphere microbial communities from Carex aquatilis grown in University of Washington, Seatle, WA, United States - 4-16-24 metaG | ecosystem: Host-associated > Plants > Roots > Rhizosphere...
GGGATGTTATACGTGTCGCCGCCATGGAGCTCTACGGTCTGCAGGTGTTCGCGACGGTGGTGGCCGAGCGCAGCTTCTCGCGCGCCGCCGAGAAGCTCCTGCGCACCCAGCCGGCCATCTCGCTCACGGTGCAGCGGCTCGAGACCGAGGTCGGCGAGAAGCTGATCGACCGCAACTTCCGCAGCGCCAAGGCGCTGGTGCTGACCGACGCCGGCCAGACCGTCCTCGACTTCGCGCGCCGCTTCGGGAACCTGCGCCAGGAGATGGAAAATGCCCTGGCCGAGCTACGCGACAAGTCGGCCGGGCGGCTGACGGTGGGCGCCAACGAATCCTCCACCCTCTATCTTCTGTCCCACATCGAGCAGTTTCGCCACCTGCACCCCAAGGTCAAGGTCCAGGTGCGTCGCGGGCAGTCCAGCAAGATCCCGGCCGAGCTCCTCGATGGGAACCTTGAGCTCGGGGTGGTGAGCTTCGACCCGCAGGACGAGCGGCTGGTCTCCCAGGTGATCTTCACCGACGCCCTGGTCTTCGTGGTGTCGCCCGTCCACCGACTGGCCCGCCGCAAGTCGGTCTCGATCGCCGAGCTCGGCACCGACACCTTCATCGCCCACAACGTGGTCTCCCCCTACCGCGAGACCGTCCTGCGGGAGTTCCGCCGGCACAAGGTGCCGCTCAACATGGACGTCGAGATGCCCACCCTCGAGTCCATCCGCAAGCTGGTCCAGAACAACGAGGGCGTGGCGTTCCTGCCGAGCATGGTGGTGCGTCACGAGCTCGACCGCGGGCTCCTGCGCGAGGTCAAGGTCAAGGAGCTGCACATCGAGCGGCCGATCCGCCTGCTGTACCCAAGACACCGGACCCTCTCGCACGCCGCCCAGGCCTTCCTCGAGGTCGTGCTGGAGGCGGCCCCGAGCCGCCGAAAAGACCTGCACCCCCGCGCCGCTTTGCGCGCTAAGCTTTAGGAAAAGTGCGGGGAACCCGAACCCAAGACGTGCTCAAGATTTACGATCGCCTGCGCGAGGCCGCCACCGATGGGGGCGCGCGCCAGCGGGCTGGGATTCGATTGCGAAGGTTCGCCGGGCCGAGGGTCTACTGCCGGCAGATGGAGCCCCTGCGGATCGCCCACCTCACCGACCTGCACGTCGGACGGATCACCCCGTTCGCGATCCAGCAGGCGGCGGTGGCGCTGGCCAACGCGGAGCACCCCGACCTGGTCGTGCTGACCGGCGACTTCGTGTGCCACAGCCAGCTCTACCTCGACCAGCTGGTCGAGGTGGTGCGGGGGTTCTCCGCGCCGGTGATCGCGGTGCTCGGGAACCACGACCACTGGTCGGGCGCCGACGAGGTCGAGCGGGCGCTGCGGGCGGGTGGCGTCGAGGTCCTGCGCAACCGACACACGACTATCGCATTGCGTCACCAGCGACTGCAGGTGGTCGGGCTCGACGACGCCTACACCGGGCACGCGCGGCGGGCCGAGGCGGTCAAGGGGCTGCGCCATGACCTGCCGGTGCTGGGATTGTCCCACATCGCCGAGGAGGCCGACGGGCTCTGGCGCGAGGGTGTGCCGCTGGTGCTGGCCGGGCACACCCACGGCGGGCAGGTGACGGTGGCCAAGCTGCACGAGCTGGCGCTCGGCAAGATCGGGGGGCACCGCTACGTGCACGGGCTCTATGGCTCGCGGGGACACCACGGCCGCAAGGCCGAGGGGCGCGGTGCCGGGCAGCCGTCGGGCGCGGTGGGCGCTGTCTATGTGGGCGCCGGGATCGGCGCGGCGGTGATGCCGCTGCGCATCGGCGAGCGCGGGCAGCGCGAGGTCACGATCTTCGAGCTCGGCGTCGAGCCCGGCACGTTCGACGAGCACCACGGCGAGCAAGCCGCCATGCCCGGTCGGAAGCCTTCCCTGAGGGTGATGGAGCGCCGGGCGGCCACGGTCGTGCGCAAGCGTCTCTCGCGCGAGCGCAAACAGCGCGAGTGAGCGTGGGGAGGAGCGGCCCCTCCCCACGGGCCCTCCCACCGACGACGAGAGTCGCGCCCGGATCTGCTTCGCTGGTACCTTCTCGGTTGGCAAAGCCAACCTCCTGAGCGTGGGGAGGGGCGGCCCCTCCCCACGGGCCCCTCCCCACGGACGACGAGAGTCGCGCCCGGATCTGCTTCGCTGGTGCCTTCTCCGGTTGGCAAAGCCAACCTCCTGAGCGTGGGGAGGGGCGGCCCCTCCCCACGGGCCCCTCCCCACGGACGACGAGAATCGCGCCCGGATCTGCTTCGCTGGTGCCTTCTCCGGTTGGCAAAGCCAACCTCCGATCCTCTGGGGGATCGGGGACCGGTTCATTCGATGATGGGGGCGCCGTTCGGGGATAGGCCGTTCGAACGGAAGGGGCGATGGCGGACGCTGGCGGCGCTGCCGGTCGAATCGGACGGGTGGGCCTCGTCGTTGGGGGATGGGGAACCCCCCGAAGGCGGTTCATCCTGGGCGGGTTCGGACGGGGGCTGGTCGGCGGGCGGTGGATCGGCCGTCGGCAATGACGTCGCGGTGGTTGAGGCGAGCTCGGTGGTGGTGGTGGTGGTGGTTCGGTCGGACGAGGAGGGCGGGTCGGTGGTGGGGTCGGGGTCGGATCTGGTGTGCCGGATGGGGCGGAGGGGGCGGGCGGGCTCCAGGGCGAGGCGCACCGAGTGTCGGATGCCGAGGGCTGCGCCCCAGGTTGCGAGGGCCACCAGCGCGGCCACCACGCCCCACCGGCTCCAACCTGGTCGTCCCGAACGCAACGGCGCCCGCGTGGCGAAGTCGATCACCACCGGCACCGAGTGCGGCGCAAGGTTTCGCCGTCGCCCGGTCGTTCCCACCGGTGCGCGGACCACGGGGATCTCGACGGGGGCTGGCTCCGCCGCCGCCTCCGCCGCCGCCTCCCGATCCGGGTGTTGTCCCTTGGCCGAGGGGTCTCCGGTGTCCGGGGCCGGCTCGGCGCCCGTGCGGTGCTGCCCGGGGTGCGGCTGGCGTGGTCCCGCGCCGGGGCCGACCCGGTGCCCCGTCGGGCTGCGCGAAAAGCCGTGATCCATACGCTGGGTCGAGCCCGCCTGTACCATCAGAGCCAAGGCAGGGCTCGGATCCCCCCCTGCGAAGGCGCCCTGCCCCTCACCCCGGTCGGCGCCCGCGCCATCTTCGCGCTCCGCCCCCGACAGGTCGAGGAGCTGGGTGGTCGGTAGTACCACATTGCTCTGAGCAAATTGCTCCCGCATCCACCCCCCGAGCGCGTCGCCGTCCCCCGAACGATCGGGCAGGACCATCACCGCCGAGAGCGCCGCCGCGGTGCTGGGATAGCGCTGCTCCGGCCTCGCCGCCAGCATCCGCCGCGCCACCGCCTCGACGGCCGAGGGAACGTGCAGCTCGCCCGGGAGAGGCGGGACGTCTCCCGCGAGGACCCGGTTCATGGTCTCGACGTCGGTGGTCCCCCCGAAGAGCCGGTGCCCTGCCAGCAGCTCCCACAGCGTGACACCGAGGGAGAACTGATCGGACCGGTGGTCGACCGGCTGGCCGAGGAGCTGCTCGGGTGACGCGTACGCCACCTTGCCGCGCACGAGGCCGGACTGGATCCCCGGCACCCGCGTCACCACCTTGGCGATTCCGAAGTCGGAGAGCTTCACCTCCCCGCTGTACGCCACGAGGATGTTGTGGGGGGACACATCGCGATGGACCAGGGTCCCGCCCTCGACCCTGCCCCGGTCGGTCCCGACCCCGGAGCCATCGCCGGAGCCAACGATTCTTCGCTCGTGCACGTAGCGCAGCCCCTGCAGGACCTCGCCTGCCACGTGAAGCGAAAGACCCACGGGAAACCGCAGACCTCGTTCCCGGCAGACCCGCAGGACCCGCCGCAAGTCGTGGCCCTCGATGCGCTCCATCGCGATGTACGAACGGCCCACCCCGCCTGGGCCATCCTCCGGCTCCAGCGCCCCGTCGGGCACCCGATCGAAGTCGAAGACGGTCACCAGGTTCGGATGTTGAAGGCCGGCGGCCAGGCGCGCCTCGTTGACGAACAGCCGCTCCATCTCGGGATCGCCCGAGTCCACCACGAACTTCAAGGCCACCGACTTGACGAAGCCTTGCGGCCCCTCGACCCGGGCCGCCCACACCTCGGCCATCCCTCCCCGGGCGATGCGTTCGCCGAGGACGTACTTGCCGACTCTCTGACCGGGGCGCACACCCCGATCAGTCTGCAAGGCGCCCGCGAAGTCAAGCGTCCCGGCTGCGCGGGTCCCGGCTGCGCGGGTCCCGGCGGGGCGGCGTCCCCGGCACATCCACGGTGCCGTCGAGCCGCCACTCTCGGCGAAATTGCGGCGCTGCCCCTTCCCCCCGGCGCGCAACGGCGGTAGGTTCCGCCGTTAAATCATCGCTTCGGATCCAAAGGAGAGGTCATGCTGAAGAGGGTTCTCGTTCCGTGGGTCGTCGTCACACTGGGGGTCCTTCCGGCCAGCCTCTATCTCGTCGGTTGCGGCGGCGACAACACCTGCGCCACCGATGCTGGAACCGATGCGGCGAGCTCGGGTGGAAAAGGCGGAGGCACCGCGGGGGCTGGTGGCAAGGGCGGCGGCGGTGCCGGAGGCGTCGCGGGCGGCGGCGGCACCGCGAGCGGCGGCGCGGCCGGTCATGCGGGCGCCGGCGGCTCCGGAGGCGCAGGAGGCGTCGCGGGCGGCGGCGGCACCGCGAGCGGCGGCGCGGCTGGCCATGCGGGCGCCGGCGGCTCCGGAGGCGTCGCGGGCGGCGGTGGCTCCGCGGGCGGCGGCGCGGGCGCTGGTGGCAAGGCCGGCGGTGGCGGGGGCGGCGCCGCAGGTGGTGGCAATGCAGGCGGTGGCGGTGGTGGCGGCGCGGGTGGGACCGCGGGCTCCGGGACGGCAGGAACCGCCGGCACGGCAGGGGCCGCGGGCGGCGCCGCGGGAGCCGCGGGCGGAGCCGGTGGCGTCACGGTCCCCTACAACTGGCCAACCGTCATGTGCTCCGATCCCTTTCCGCAGACGCCCGAGCCCCCGGTTCCAACCGCGGCGTTCTGCGCGTTCTACGACCTCACCTGCGCGGGTGCCTATGGCCTGGCCAGCAACCAGTTCGCCAGTGAATCGGCGTGCGTGACGAAGTACGACCTGCTCAACGAGACCCAGAAACGCTGCGTCGCCAGCAAGCTCTGCGTCGCGGGGCTCGGCGTCTCCAGCTTCTGCGTCCTCGCCGCGGGCGGTGGACTCAATCCTTGCGGCATCTGAGCTGAGCTCAGTCCCGGGAATTCGTGAATCAAACGGTCAGCCATTGACCGGGCGACGAACCGGCTTACATATCAGCGCAGACCGAGGAGCCACCATATGATGACCAAGAGACTATTCGTACCGTTCGCGATCCTGTCCGTGGGTTTACTCACCGTCACCCTGCACACTGGCTGTAGCAGCGACAGCTCCAGCGGGACAGGCGGCGCCGGCGGCGGGAGCGCCGGTCACGGGGGGAGCGGCGGCGCGGCCGGCTCGAGCGTGGGTGGAAAAGGCGGAACCGCGGGAGGCACGGCGGGCGCTGGAGGCCATGCCGGCGCAGCCGGCGGGAGCGGTGGTGTGGCCGGGGCCCAGGGCGGCCAAGGCGGCGGTGTCGGAGGTAGCGGAGGTCAAGCGGGATCCGCGGGTGGCACGGCGGGCTCCATCGGAGGGGCCGGCGGAACCGCGGGAGGCGGTGGTCGAGGTGGGTCGGCTGGTTCAGGCGGCGGCGCCGGCCAGGGCGGCGCCGCGGGGACAGCCGGGGCCGCGGGCGGTGGCGGAGCGGGCGGGGCCGGCGGGACGAGCCCGGCCGCCCTGATCGAGGCCATGTGCCAGACGACCCCCTTTGGCGCGTCCGGAACCGCCACCTTCTCGGGAGCCGATTTCTGCACCCTCTATGCCGCGACCTGCTCACCCCCGTCGGCGGGATACACGGACGCGACGATGTGTCAGGCGGGCTACGCGACCGCCGGACCACAGGCCCACTGCCGGTCGTACCATCTGTGCAATGCGACCGCGTCTCCAGCTGCGGCGGTGATCCACTGCCCCCACGCCGTGGGCATCATGCTCTGCGGAAACTGACGTTCAGCGCGGGTCGGAGGCTCGAGGCGACCGGGGACGGTCGCCCGGCCCCGACGCGTGGCGGACGTCGGGCGCGACCTGACGGGCGGGCGCCCGACGGCGGTCGCAACCGTCGTACGGTGCCCCGCAGCGGGCCCCCTCTATCTCGCCAGCGCGGTCGGGGTATCATGGGGTCGGTCGACGAGCCACCAGACCCTCATGCTCCGATTCCCGCGACGCAGAGCCCATGATGGCGACGGGCGCTCCCCTCGACGAGCGACCCGACCCGCCCGCGGCAAGGCCGTGCCTGCGCGTCTCCCGATCTGCCCGCGACCGACGCGACCCGTGAAGTCGATCGCAGGTGCGACCGTCCTGGTAGTGATCGCATCCGCTCTCGGTCGGTCGGCCTCGGCGGCTCCCGCTCCGACTCCGGATCCGGCTCCGCGCGGGGCCCCCTCCTCGGGCCCCGGGACCGCCCTCGACGAGCCCCTGCGGCAGGCCCTCGAGAGCGGTTGCCGGGACGGGGTGGACGCCTTGGCGGCGATCGCCGCCTCCGGGCAACCGGAGAGTGCGCTTGCCGCCCACGTCGTGCGACTCTGTGCCCAGATTCGATCCCGGACTCCGGACACCTCGACGGCGCCCAGCTCGACTCCGGCATCCCACCCCGATCGTGGCGGACGAGCGCAGCTGGTGCTGGCCACGACGCTCTACGGAGTCTGGACGGGCATCTCGGTCGACGTGCTGGCCGATGTTCAAAACGATCGCCTGCTCGTCATGTACCCGCTGCTCGGAATGGCCGCGGGCCTCGGGGGCTCCCTGTACGCGACCAGCCAGTGGGACGTGAGCGCGGGCCAGGCCTGGGCAATCATCACCGGGCTCGACTATGGAACCTACAACGGTCTCCTGTGGAGCGCGGCGGGCTCGAGCTCGCCCACCGCCAAGACGGTCTTCGGCGCCGCGCTCCCTGCCGGCGTGGCGGGTGGCGCGGTCGGGATCTGGGTGGCGGGGCACCACCCGAACCCGGGCGGCGTCGAGCTGGTTCGATCGGGAGGTCTCTACGGCACGGCGGCCGGGCTCATGTCGGCGTTGCTGTTTGCCCCCGACAACGCCTCATCGCGGGTCATCTTCACGACGCTGGCGATCGGCATGGACGTCGGTCTCGCCACCGGCGCCGGGCTGTCGTCGAGTATCGACGTTGGGCGAAATCGCATTCTGCTGATCGATGCTGGCACGATCGCCGGTCTCGGGTTCGGCCTGGGGGGAACCTGGCTGGTGACCGGAAGCCACGGGAGCTCGCGCCGGGCGCTCGGCGCCGGCGGGCTGCTCGGGCTCGGGGCCGGGATGGTGGCGGCGCTCCTCCTCACGCGCGGAATGGACACCGATCGCGCGGCGCAGTCCTCGGGGCCTGGGGCGGTCTCAGCCCTGGTTCAGCGCCGCTCGACCGGACGATGGACGCTCGGGACCCCGGCCCTCACGCCAGTCTGCGACACCTCCAGAGGCCACCAGTCCCTGGTGGGAGCATCGGTACCCTTGGTGGGCGGCATCTGGTAACCCGGGGGGGGCTATCCGCCCCTGCGTGGCGCTCAGCCGCGGCGGGCCGCCTCGATCGTGGCGACGTCGATCTTCTTCATCGGCATCATCGCCGCGAAGGCACGCTTGGCTTCAGCGCCGCCGGCCGCGAGCGCCTCGGTGAGCGTGCGTGGGGTGATCTGCCAGGAGATCCCCCAGTGGTCCTTGCACCAGCCACACGCGCTCTCGGCGCCACCGTGGTCGATGATGGCGTTCCAGTAGCGGTCCGTCTCCTCTTGGGTGTCGGTGGCGATCTGAAACGAGAAGGCTTCGCTGTGCTTGAACGCCTTCCCGCCGTTGAGACCGAGGCAGGGAATCCCGAAGACGGTGAACTCCACCGTGAGGACATCCCCTTCCTTGCCTCCGGGATAGTCCGCTGGCGCGACATGAATGGCGGACAATTTGCTATCGGGAAAGGTGGCGGCGTAGAAGCGCGCCGCCTCCGCGGCGTCCTTGTCGAACCACAGGCAGACGGTGTTCTTGGGGGTCATGGTTGCCTCCGCTCGGCTGGGTGAGATGAACGACGCCGAGCGCGTTCGCGCGCGCTCGAGGCCGCCCGGTGGGTGAAGCAAGTACCACGCCGTTCACGTCCCTTCCACGGTGGTTCGCACTTCGCGTCCGGCTGGTCGCGACGGTGAGAACTTCTCGTGACCGTGAGAACTTCTCGTGACCGTGAGAACTTCTCGTGACCGTGAGAACTTCTCGTGACCGTGAGAACTTCTCGTGACCGTGAGAACTTCTCGTGACCGTGAGAACTTCTCGTGACCGTGAGAACTTCTCGTGACCGTGATACGGTGAACGGCATGGGGGGTGTGCTTCGACGCCCGTGGGCAGCGCTCCCTCTGCTCGCGCTCCTCGGCTGCGGAGCCAGCGCTTCACCGGTGATCTCCTCGTCGACCTCCTGCTGGCAACAGGAGGAGGCTCCCACCTCCCCGTCTCCGATCTGGAGCCTCCTCGGCGAGCCCGAACTTCAGCCGGATGGGCGGAGCGCCCCCCTCTTGGTCCCGGTTCCGGGCGGCCCGGGCGTGGTCGTCCTGCGGGTCTCGGATCCCGCCGGAGGGGCAGCCTGCGTGCAGCTCGAATCGGTGGTGGATCCTGCCGGAGGGGCCTGGGTCGCCTCGGCGCCGAGCGATCCCGGCTACGCGCCCGGGCTTGGTTCCTCCTGCGTCGGGTGCCTTCAGCGGGTTTCCGTCGGCATTGGTTACGGTCTGTTCATCCTGCCGAGCAACGACCAGCCGCCGCCGTCTCCCGATGCGCTCGAGATCATCGCCGGAGCGCGCGACTGCTCGACGCTGCTCCCCGCCCCGGCCAACGCTCCAACCCATCTGCGGATCGAGGGGGTCTTTCCCGCGCAGGTGGAGCCCACCCGAGCCGGAGTCGTCTCGCTCGGCCTCGCCTTCCTGGGTGATTCGCCCCTCACGGACCAGGCGACCCGCGCGGCGGTGCTCCCGGAGACCTTGCGCCAGGTGAACGCCATGCTCGCCCCGGGCGGGCTGCAGGTGACGGTGGCGCGCTGGCGATCGGTTGGCCAGCAGGCAGGCGCGCTCGAGCTCGTGCGTGGCGACGATGGCCCGCTCGACGCCCTCTACGGCGAGGTGCTGGGGGACGATGACTGCCCGCCTCCAGCCGGGGTGGGCGGGGCCCCGGGCTGGGTTCCGGTGGTGTTCGCTGGCTGCATCCGCGTGGTCGACCCGCTCTTGCAGACGACGAGCGAGCCCGACGGCATGACGCCGCGGATCCCGGACGGCTTCCCCCCGGCCGGGCGCGCCCACGGCATCACCCTCAAGGGGCAGAGCTGCCGGCCGGGGATGGCCCCGATCGACTGGAGCCCGTCGCAGCTCGCCAAGCTGCTCGCGCACGAGCTCGGGCACACCCTCGGCCTCTACCACTCGGTCGAGGCAGACGGGACCGCCGACCAGCTCGCCGATACCGACGAGAACAACATCATGTCCTACGCCCCGCTGACCGTCTCGGCGCCCGCGTTCTCTGCGAGCCAGTTCCGGGTGATGCGGCGGCACCCGGTCATCTCCTTCGCCCCCCCGGACTGAACAGGCGTCAGCGCAGCTCCTCCACCGAGCCGTACTGGCCGATGAGCTCGAGGAGCTCTGGTTGCTGCTCGCGATGAAACTGGTCGATGAGGGCCTGCTTGGCCTCCGGCACGTTCGCGGCGACGCCGCCCAGCAAGGGGATCAGCAGACCGCGCACCTGCGCATCGGGCTCCTGCGGCAGCCACGAGATCGCGGTGGACAGCAGGTTGCTCGAGAGTCCACCGCCGGCTGCGTCGACCCGCGCGGCCAGCGTGGCGACGATGGCACGCCGCACCCCGCGATCCGGCTCGCGCACCAACCAGGCCGTGAGCCGCGCCTCGTCGGCGGCATCCACGGTGCGACCAAATGCCCCGGCAGCGTGGGCGCGCACCATGGGCGAGGGATCGTCGGTGTACGGCTCGACCGCGGCGACCAGCGACTCGTCGCCCGAGTTGCCGACGGCGTCGAGGTCGGTCATCACCTCGCCGGGCGGTGGCATGGCGCGCAGCCGAGCGCCGAGCTCCTGGCGGGCCTCGGCCGCCAGCTCCGGGTTGCTCGCCGCGGTGTTGTGATCGAGCGTGCCGAGCGCCAGGAGGGCGCTGCGGGAGACATCCTCGGCCTCGGTATCGCCGCCCCGCGCCCGCGCCTGCGCCACCAGCGCGTCGACCGCCTGCTGCGAGGGGTGCGGCACGTCCGCGAGGGCCACCGCGGCCCGCATCCGGTCGACGCTGCTCAGCCGACGATCGCCGACCCCCTCGGCGAGCGCGCGCTCCGCCTGCGGCGTCCCGGTGCGCTCGAGAGCCAGGAAGAGCGCCGAATGGAGCTTGGGATCGATGGAGCCGTTTCGCAGCGCCGCCATCAGCTCGGTGATCGCGCCCGGCCTTCCGACCAGGTAGCCGGCCAGCGTGGAGACGGCACCGTGCAGGCCCCCCTTGCCGGAGCCGAGGCGCCGCTCGAAATCGGCGACCGCGCCGCTCAGATCGAGGGCGGCCTGTGCGGCATCCGGCACGGTCGGCTGGGGCGGGCCCTCCTCCGCCTGGAGGTTCGAGCGAGAGACGAACCGTTCGGTGGCGAGGCCCACCAGGCGCGGCAGGGGTGGGCTCTCGATCCGGTGCAGCTCGACCGAGCCGGTCACCTCGGCCAGCAGGCGCTCGCCGAGCGAGAGCTTCAGGTGGTCCTGGCTCGACAGCGCGCTCAGCCAGCCCCCCACGGCATCGAGGGTCGCCCGGGCCTCGGAGCGCACGATCTCGGCGCTCGGCCCGGCGACCTTCGGGCCGAGGGAGGGAAGGCGGAAGGCGAAATAGCGGACGCGGCGCCGTGAAATCACCACCCCGGTGCCCCCGCCAGTGGTCGTCTCTCGCTGGTAGTGCCCCTGATAGCTCCCCATGGCGTCGTCCTGCCGCGCCGTCCACTGTCGCACCGGGGCAACCGGCAGCACCATCTCCATCGACCGCATCAGCGCCTCGATCCGGCTCCGCGCCCGCGAATCGGACCTCGGCGCGAAGGCGAATCCCTTGAAGCGACAATCCCGGCCCACCTCGACCAGAAAAGGCTCCTCGAGCTCCGCCTGGAGCTCCCGGCTCGTCGCCCCGGAGCCTGGCACGGGGCGCTGCGCCGGACTCTGCGGCACGGGTCGCTGATCGACGGCGAGCTCGTCGAGCGCGGCAGCCACCAGCCACCCCGTGCCCCGACTGGCCAGCACGTGCCAGTGCAGCACCCCCTCGAGCTCGAGGTGCTGACGCGCATCCCCCGCCCCCGTGTCGGTGATGCTGTGCAAGCGGAAGGGGAGGTCCTCGCCCGGGTGGAGCCGACACGCGAGGAGCTCCGCCCCGGCCTCGGTAGGCCGGGACGACCGGAGCGACGGTCGGTGGGCTCGCCACAGGAGCACGAGCCCCCAGAAAGCGAGGGCCACGACGCCGAGCAGGACTCCCGTTCGCGCCTTCCCCGTTCGCAACTTCATCGAGCGGCGAGCTCCACGGCCACGACTGCGTGGGCTACTGCAGGGACGATGAGAGGGTCCGGTGGAGGAGGTTGTACTTGTAACCGAAGCCATTGAATGTGGCGATGGTGTAGTTCTCGACCGTGTTCCACTTGAAACAGGGATACTTGATCTTCACCCCCGCGATCTTCTTCTTGCAGATGTCGGGCTGCTGCGCCTCGAGCAGCAGCCTGAAATCGATGTCGAGGGTGGTGATGGCGATGTCCGCGTCGACGTTGACCGAGATGCCGAGGGTGAGTGGATTGGCGCCGGTGACGTTGAGCCCGATGGTCGCCGAGCCGCCGTCCTGCGAGCCGGCGTTCACCCCCACCACGGTGGCGTCACACACGATGCTGGCCCGAAACCCCGCGTCACCGAGCGTCGCGCTGGCGCTGGCGTCCAGGGCCGCGTATGGGCGGACCGCCGGCGTGAGCGAGGAGGGGGTGAGCGTCATGGACATCTCGATCCCGGCGCTCCCGCTGACGCAGAAGGCGACCTCGACCGGGATGATCAGCGCGGCGAAGACGTACCGCTGGCAGTACTCCTTGGAGAAGTTGATGTCCTTGGAGTAGGTGATGGAGGCAGCGCTCAGGCTGTAGCCAAAGAGCTTGCTCCCGGTCATCTTGACCCCGGCGTCGAGGGCTGCGGAGCCGGGGGTGATGGTGGCCGAGGCGGTGGCCCAGGCCTCGAAGGCCGTGAAGCGACCGAACAGGCCGTCGATCCCGAGGCCGATCTTCGCGTCGGAGGTGGCGCCAGCCAGATCGAGATCGTTGTGGCTGTAGGCGCTGAAGTCGGCCTCGATCGCGTCCTTGGATCCCCAGCCGACGGCGTAGTCCTTGTCGGCTCCGTAGGAATTGGAGAACGAGGCCGGGGCGGCCGCGATGACCAGACGAATCGGAAACAGCTTGCAGTTGTCGAGGCGCCCGTCGACGCCGGCCGAGAGCGGATCCCCTTGCTCGTCGAAGGGCACCGCGGCGCAAACCCGGATCAGGAAGTTGTCGCTCCCGAACCAGGCCCCGCCCGGGAGCAGCAGCGCCCGCGTCGCGGCGGGCAGCATCAGGTTGGAGTTGGTGGTGATGGTTTGACCGGGACGAAGGGTGCCGATGGGGGACAGCATGGAGTCGGCGTTCACGCCGAGCGGCTGCCAGCCCAGGTTGGCGTCGTCCGGCTGCGCCAGCACCTCGTAGGTGAGGTTGACCGGAGAGGGGAGCTGTCCGGCGTTGGCGTCCGCGTCGCTCTGTCCGTAGGCGCGGAGATCGGTCCTGACGGAGAGCGCCCCCCGAGGGGTCTCGCTGGCGCCCGCCGGCACATTGGGATCCTGGGCTTGCGGATAGGCCACCACCACCGAGGTGCTGGGCACCACGTCGACGAGGGCGATGTCGAGCCCGGGCGTCGGCTTCACCAGGAGATCGACGGCGCAGCCCGCGACGTTGGTGTTGGTGGTGGAGTCGAACATCTGGCACTTCTGGTTGATCGGGTTGTTCTGATCGCGCTGGTTGAACACCAGGATCTTCTCGGTGGCGTCCTGCCCCGTGGTGTTCTCGACGAGGTCGACGATCAGCTGGAAGTTGAAGGTTCGCTCGGCGCCGCCATCGAGGCACTCGGGCGGAACCACCGCGTTGAACTGGGTGAATTGCTCGGTGCCGTCGCCGCGGAGGTGAATCTCCGCTCCCTGCAGGATGCAGCTCTTGAGGTTCTGGAGGTCGGCGTCCGTGGCCCCGTCGGCCGGCTTCTCCATGAGCCCGAGGGTCACCAGCACGTCCTTCTCGACGCCCAGGCTGATCGCGCCGAAGGTCACCTGCAGCGGATGGTTGACGTAGACCGCCGAGCCCGACGGGCGATCGGTGGTCAGGCTCGATACGTAGGACTTGATGACGCCGGCGCTGGCTCCGCCGTCCGGGCTGGTGGGCAGGCACTGCTGCCCACTCAGGCTGGTGCCCGGGCCACAGGTGGTGTCGTCGCACGCCAGGAGGAGGGGGCAGAGAGACGAGATGACGACCACGAGCAGCGGAACGAGACGACCTGTGGACATGTAACCCTCCCTCAAGCAAGTCTGAGCCGCAGGCATCAGAACACGCCCGATGCATCGGGCGCAACGGATTCCGCTGAAATCGGCGCAAGAATGGCGGTGTTCCGGAATTGCCGACGGCGCGGGATCGCGGCGCGCTCAAATGCAAAATGCCAATAGCGACAAATGCCGATAGCACAAAATAACAATAGCGATATGAACAGGTGGGCGCGCGCAGGGTGCGTGCGCGGTCGCTGTTCGGCGAACTGGTGCACCGCCCGGCGCATCACCGCATCGGCGGATCAGCGCGGGTCGGGCCCGGGGGGAGGCGAGGACGCCTGCCCCGTGACGGCGCCACGGCGAACATCGGGGGCGATCTGCACGGGCACGGCGGGGAGGCCGGCCAAGGCCGGAGGGCCAGAGAAGATCAGGGCGTTCCCCTCGAACACCACGCTGCGGGTGTCGGGCCCGGCGACCCGCGCGAAGACGTCGGTGTGGGGACCGGGCGCGCACCCGTGCACGAAGGCGCCCGCCACATCGGTCAGGTCGAGCACCGGGGTCTTCGGGTGCGGGGTGCGGGTGCCGACGTCCGACAGCGCCAGGGACTCGACGTGGACCGCGGTGATGGCGGGCCCCACAGTGGTGTCGACGTTGACCCCGGTGAGAGAGATGTTCCGGGCGTCCCGCACGATCAGGCCCTGGCGCGCCTTGAGATCGATGTCGACGAGCGCGACGCCCTCGAGCAGCGTCTCTGGCAAGCCCTGCAGCGTCCCGGCCCGATCCGCCTCCCCGCTCACCCCGTTGATGCGGATGTTGCGAAAGTGCGGGGTCCGCTCGGAGACCGGCTCGGGCGGGGCGCTGGTGTACGACAGGTTCACCGTGATGGCCTCCTCGACGATGTTGCGCATGACGATGTTGCTCATGCGCACGTTCTCCACCACGCCGCCCCTCCCCCGGGCGGACTTGATGCGGATCCCGCGGTCGGTCCCGTCGAAGACGCAGTTCGAGGCCACCAGGTTGCGGACTCCCCCCGACATCTCGCTGCCGATCACCACGCCGCCGTGTCCGTGCAGCATCGTGCAGTTCGTGATGGTGGTGTTCTCGGCCGGGCGGTTGATGCGGCGGCCCTGCTGATCGCGGCCGGACTTGATGGTGATGCAGTCGTCGCCCGTGTCGATCAGGCAGTCCGAGATGTGGACGTTGCGACAGGACTCGGGATCGATCCCGTCGGTGTTGGGCGCGTCGGAGGGGTTCTCGATGGTCACGCCCCGCACGGTCACGTTGTCGCAGTACACCGGATTGATGGTCCAGAAGGGGGAGCTCACCAGCTTGACGTCGCGGATCGACACCCGCCGGCTGTCGAGGATCTGCACGAAGGGCGGGCGCAAGAACCCCGACTTCAAGCGGGAGTCGTCGTCCGGGAGCTCGAGGGACGGATTGCGCGCGGCGAACTCCTTCTGCCACCGCGAGTCGGTGTTCCAGCGCCCGGTCTTCTTCTGCTCGGCCCGCAGCGCCCGGTGAAATTGCCACCACCGCTCGCCTTGCCCGTCGAGGATGCCCGAGCCCTCGATGGCCACGTCCTCGACGTGGTCGGCGTAGATGAGCGGCGAGAAGCTCACGACCTCGGTGCCTTCCCAGCGGGAGCGCACCATCGGCAGGTAGTCATCGAAGTCGTCGCTGAACTTCACGCGCGCGCCGGCATCGATGTGGAGCGTGATGTGGCTCTCGAGGCGGATGGGGCCGGTGAGGTACGTCCCCGGGCCGAAGAGGACCGTTCCCCCGCCGTGCGCCCGGGCGGCCGCGATGGCCTTGCGGACCGCGTCCGTGCACTTGGTCTTCCCATCCGCCACCGCGCCGTAGTCGCGCACGTCGAAGGCCCCCCGCAGCGCGGAGGAGGCCCCGGCCCGCTCCGGAGTCCCGCTGGCGGCAAGGGCGGTGGCGGTGGCGGTGGCGGGCATCCGCGAGCCCGTCGCCGCCAGCCCCAGGCCCGCAAGCAGCGCCCAGGGGACAGCGGCACGCGCCAGACGCCCCCCCCTGCCCGTCATTCCCCGGCCCCGGCCCCGGCCCCGGCCTGTCTGATCTCGGCGGCCAGGATGAATGGCCCCACGCCCTTCAGATCGTTGGTGGCGATCTCGGTGCTGGTGTAATACGCGAGCGAGCCGTCGCGGTAGGGCTTGCCGCCGAGCCCGGCGACCTTGCAGATCTGCCTCACGTCGACCAGGCCGCCGCCTTCGACGGTCACGAATCGTTCGACGAGCCCGCGCCAGCCCGTGTCCGCCACCGGCCCGTAGGTGCCCCGGGCCAGCCAGCCGTTCTTCACACCCTTCGACAGCGCATAGACGAACATCGCGGAGGCCGAGGCCTCCTCATAGTTGGGTCCGGCGCGCGGCGCATCGAGCACCTGCCACCAGACCCCCGTCGCTGGATCTTGCACCCGGGCCACCGCAGCGGCCAGCCTGCGAAGGATACCCAGCAACGCCGCGCGCGCGGCCGCGACCTCGCCGGCCGTCGTCTTCTCGCTGGGCGGGACCTGGGACAGGACGTCGACCACCGCCATGGCATACCATCCCATGCCGCGGGCCCAGGCGTGCGGCGACAGGCCAGTTTGCGGGTTGGCCCAGCGCTCGGTGCGCGACTCGTCCCAGCCGTGGTACAGCAGGCCGGATCCCGGGGCCCGCAGGTGCTTTTCGGCCAGCACCACCTGGTGCACCGCCTCGGCGAGGGCCGCCGGCTCGTGAAACACCCGCGCGTACTCGGCGAGGAACGGCGAGGCCATGTACACCCCGTCGAGCCACATCTGGCGTGGATAGACCAGCTTGTGCCAGAAGCCGCCGTCGGCGGTCCGAGGTTGGTTGCGCAGCTGTCCCCGCAGGGTCCGCAGGGCCTTCTCGTAGCGGGCCGCCCGGCGCGTGTCGCCGGCTCCCCGGGCCGCGGCCAGCAGGGGAAACAGCACCTTGCCCATGTTCAGCTGGTCGAGGTTGTAGTCCTCGACCCGGTAACCGCCGTGGATGTTGCCGTCCTCGTCGAGCACCCGATCCACCGCCTGCCGGGCATAGGCAATGTACTTCGGCTCCCGGGTCTCGGCCGCCACCTGCAAGCACGCCTCGAGGAGCAATCCCGGCTCGTAGTTCCACTTGTCGGTGAGGACGGGGGCGCGGGCCATCGCCGAGTCACAGGCCCGGCGGCCCCAGCTGGCAGCCGCGCCCGCCACCGCGGCGCCGGATCCGACCGACCGCCCGGGGCGCACGTCCGCCCCGTGACCCGTGGCCGGCATCCCCGCGGGGTCCGTGGCCGCGGATGCAGCCCGGTCGAGCCCGGGCGTCGTCGGACCCGAGAGGCGCACCTCGACCGGATGGGCGCGTCGACGGGCGAAGGCCTCGACGGCTGCTCCCCAGGCCGCGCGATCGGCGAAGTCTCCGTTCCCCTGCCAGCCGAAACCGGCGTCGTACTCGAGGGGGACGCCGACCCGCGCGTTCACCACGAGGAGCCGATCGCTGTCGGTCTCGGGCGCCTCGATGACCGAGCCCGCCGGGACCACCACGGCGCACCCGAGGCTCGGCGAGGCAGGGGCCTTCTTCAGCGGCTCCCACGAGCGCAGCCAGCCCGCCGCCGCATCCACCTCGAACGCCCCACCCTCGTGGCGCGCGATCCCGATGGCGACTGGCACCAGCGGCGCCGGCACCGCTGCCGGCCTGGCCGGCGAGGACGTGCCCGCGCCCGCGGGCGCGCCTGCAGGGGGCACGGCGGTGGCGGTGCCGGCCTCGAGGC
>Ga0265328_10000553_pt1 | contig 17405 bp, 22 predicted proteins | sample 41624metaG_FD_202086 | JGI IMG/M metagenome (GOLD analysis project Ga0265328, IMG submission 202086) | Rhizosphere microbial communities from Carex aquatilis grown in University of Washington, Seatle, WA, United States - 4-16-24 metaG | ecosystem: Host-associated > Plants > Roots > Rhizosphere...
GGTCCAGCTGGCGGGGTTGTCGTAGACCAGCAACATGTACTTCACGGTGCCTCCTCCTTCGGGTCGGTTGACGACACTACGACGAACGGGGCCGGCCGAAATCGACAGTCAGGCGCGGAGCAGCGGGCACGTCAGGCAGGTCGGGCCGCCGTCGCCCTTCGAGAGCTCGTCGCCGCGGTAGACGAGCACCTCGACGCCGGCGCGCGCCAGGCGGTGCCGCGTGGTCTCGTTCCCCGCGACGGCAAGACCGACGCGCGGTGCGAGCGCAAGGACGTTCGCGCCCATGGTCTCGAACTCGTCGTCGGGCACGCCGACGAGCGTGACGCCGCGCTCCTCGAGCAGCTCGACGAGCCGGACCGGCAGCAGCGGGACGTAGGCGACGGCGAGGTCGCGGTCGAGCGGGCTCAGGAGCGAGAGCAGGTGCAGCACTTCGCCGCGGCCGTGCCGGTGCGGCAGGTCGAACGCGAGCACCTCCACGCCCGGAAGCGCCCGGCGCAGCGCGGCGATGCCGGCGTCGTTCGTCCGGTACGACCGGCCGACGAGGAGCGTCCGCTCGTCGAGCCAGAGGGTGTCGCCGCCCTCGGCGAGCTCCGGCGCGGCCAGGCGGGCGGCGACAGGGACGCCGGCGGCCTCGAGCGCGGCGGCGAGCGCCTCCGGCTCGGAGCGCCGCTCGGGCTTGCCCGGGCGCAGGAGGACGGCGCCGGCCGGAGTGACGAGCGCCGGGTCGAAGACGTAGATCGAGTCGAGGTTCCCGGGCTCGCCCGCGGCCCGGACGACCTCCGCGCCGGCTCCCTCGAGCAGCGCACAGAAGGCCTCGTGCTCCGCCGCCAGCTCGGCCGCGTCGGGCTCGGAGCGCCAGCCGAGCGCCTGCCACGATGGGACGTCCTCCGGCTGCGGCGCGCGGACGAGCACGCGCCTGAGAGGCTCGATCACGAGGCGAGCATACGGCGGAGGAGCGTGAGTGCGCCCCCTTTGTCGAGGTACTCGTTGAGGTTGCCGCACTTCGGGCTCTGGACGCACGAAGGGCAGCCGTGCTCGCAGGGGCAGCCCTCGAGCATGCGCACGGTGTCGGCGACCCAGCCCTCGAACTGGTCGAAGCCGCGCTCGGTGATCCCCACGCCGCCGGGATGGCCGTCGTAGACGAAGACGGTGGGCGCGCCGGTGGCGTCGTGGAAGTTCGTCGACAGGCCGCCGATGTCCCAGCGGTCGCACATCGCCCAGAGCGGAAGCAGCGCGATCATCGCGTGCTCTGCGGCGTGCAGCGACGAGAGCAGCACCGGCATCTCCTCGAGGCCCTCGAGCTGCGCCTCGGTCGGCACGTACCAGACGGCTTCGGTGTCGAACGTGGTCGGGGGCAGGTCGAGCTGGACGACGCCGATCGTCGCCTGGTCGCGGATGCCCTTCTTCTGGTACGCGACCACCTGCTCGGTGACGGAGACGCGCCCGAAGGTGAGCTCGAGACCGAGGCGCCGCTCGACGCGCAGCGGCTCCTCGACGTCGGTGGAAGTCTCCTTCTTTACCTGCGTGTACCAGTCGCCGGTGAAGGGCTCGACCACCGCGCGGCGGGCGACGAAGTCGAGGTCGCGGACGAGCCACGGCTCGCCGAGGTGGAGGTAGACGGCGCCCTCGTGCACGGTGCTGCACGCGCGCTCGCGCTCGACGATCCCGAGCACGGTGCCCGTGCTCGCGTCGATCACCGTGACGGCGTCGGCGGAGGCGGAACGGAGCGTCGTGCGGCCGGCCGGGTAGTCCTTCCCGGCCCACACCCAGCCGCGCTTCGTGTGCCGCAGCTCCGGGATGTGCGCCGCGCGCTCGAGCGCAGCGTCGCCGAGCGTCGCGCGGTCGTCGTCGTCCACGGGTGCCTCGAACGCGGCCGCGGCGACGTGGCCGTCGAGCACCCGCGGATTCGCGTGGTCGAGGATCGCCGCCTCGACTCTACGGCCGAGCAGCGCTTGCGGCTCACGCATGAAGTACTGGTCGAGCGCGTCCTCGGAGGCGACGAGCACCGCCAGCCCGTGGCCGCGGCGGCCGGCCCGGCCCCACTGCTGGCGGAGGCTCGCGACCGTGCCGGGGAAGCCGACGGAGATCGCGCAGTCGAGCAGGCCGATGTCGATCCCGAGCTCGAGGGCGTCCGTCGCCGAGACGCCGAGCAGCTCGCCTTCGACGAGCCTTCGCTCGATCTCGCGCCGCTGCTGCGGCGTGTAGCCGGCGCGGTACGGAGCGAGCCGCTTCGCGGTCTCGCCGTCGACGCGGTCGGCGGTCATCCGGTGCACGAGCTCCGCGGCCTTGCGGCTCTTCGCGAAGCAGATCGTGCGCAGGTCGCGCTTGACGAGCGACGCGAGCAGCCGCGCGGCCTCGCCGAGCGGGCTTGCCCGCAGCCCGAGCTCGGCGTCCAGCAGCGCAGGGTTCCAGAGGGCGACGGTGCGCTCGGCCCGCGGCGCGGCATCGTCGCCGACGACCGTCGCAGCGACCCCGAGCAGGGCGTGCGCGAGCTCGCCCGGGTTGGCGATCGTCGCCGAGGCCAGCAGGAACTGCGGGTCGGCCCCGTACACGCGGGCCATGCGGCGCAGCCGCCGCAGGACGTTCGCAACGTGCGAGCCGAACACGCCGCGATAGACGTGGGCCTCGTCGACGACGACGTAGCGCAGGTTGTGCAGCACGTCCGCCCAGAGGTCGTGGCGCGGCAGGACGCCGATGTGGAGCATGTCGGGGTTGGTGAGGATGAGGTTCGCCGTGTGCCGGATGTGGCGGCGCTGCTCCTGCGGCGTGTCCCCGTCGTAGATCGCAGCGCGGACGCCCGGCACCGCGAGCCGGCCGAGAGCGCGCGCCTGGTCCTGTGCGAGCGCCTTCGTCGGGTACAGGTAGAGCGCGCGGCTCTTCGGCTCGGCGGCGAGCGAGTCGAGCACCGGCAGGTTGAAGGCGAGCGTCTTGCCCGAGGCGGTGCCGGTGGTGACGATCACGTGCCCGCCCGCCCGAGCCGCGTGCCACGCCTCCGCCTGGTGCGAGTAGAGCTCCGCGATGCCCTGCGCCTCCAGCGCGGCGCGCACGCGCGGGTTCAGCTCGTCCGGGAACGGTGCGATGCGCGCCGCCCGGGCCGGCTCGGTCGTCAGGTACGCGAGCTCCTCTCCTGCGAGCAGGTCGTCCCACTGGGCGACGGCGGTCATCCCGTCATTGAAGCGGCCGGAGCGTCGGTCACTCCTCGCGGAGGACGGCGATCGCCCAGACGCCGAGGAGCGCCGCACCGAGCGTGAAGGCTGCGGTGACGGCGACGGAGCCGCGCAGGAGCGAGGCGGTCTCCCAGATTCCCGGCAGTGCGAGCAACGCGAGTAGGCGCACCTCGCCAATCATGGGGTGTTAGCCTGACGACACCGGGGTGCCGCGCGGCGCGGCTGAGAACACACCCGTCGAACCTGATCCGGGTCATGCCGGCGAAGGGAGGGACTTGACGCCTCGCGCACTGACCATCGCGACCTCCGATTCCGGCGGCGGAGCGGGCATCCAGGCCGACCTGAAGGCGTTCGCGGCAGCGGGCGCGTACGGGATGTCGGTGCTCGTGGCGCTGACCGCGCAGAACACCGTCGGCGTGACCGCCATCCACGAGCTGCCGCCGGCGTTCGTGCGCGCGCAGCTCGACGCGGTGTTCGACGACATCGGCGTCGACGCGGCGAAGACCGGGATGCTCTTCTCGCGGACGCTGATCGAGACGGTCGCAAACTATCTCGAGGGCCACCGCGTGCCGCTCGTCGTCGACCCGGTGCTCGTGGCGAGCTCGGGCGCGAAGCTGCTCGAAGACGACGCCGTCGAGGTGCTCGTCGGCCGGCTCTTCCCGCTCGCAACCGTCGTCACGCCGAACTTCCTGGAAGCACTCGCGCTGACGAAGGCGGAGAGCGGCGAGAAGCGCGACCTGGCCGAGCGGCTGCACGAGCTCGGCGCGCCCGCGGTGATCGTCACCGGCGGCCACGGGGAGCCGGTCGACCATCTCTTCGACGGGGTCACGCACACGGAGATCCCGGTCGCACGTTACGAGGTCGCCGCCACGCACGGAGCGGGTTGCACGCACTCGGCGACGTTGGCCGCGCTGCTCGCCCGCGGCGAGAGCCTGCTCGACGCCGCCCGCGGCGCGGCAGAGGCCGCCTCGCGCGCGGTGGCGCAAGGGCTCGCGGAGCTCGGTTCAGGTGATGGTCCAGTCGACGTCCTGGGGGTGAAGGGTTGATCTCTGCCGGTTCCACGCTCCGCACGCTTCGCGAGCGCAAGCCGCTCGTGCACCAGATCACGAACTACGTCGTCATGAACGAGACGGCGAACGCGACGCTCGCGCTCGGTGCGCTGCCGGTGATGGCGCACGCCGTCGAAGAGGTCGAGGAGATGGCGGGGATCGCCTCGGCGCTCGTGCTCAACATCGGCACGCTCTCGGAGCGGTGGGTCGACGCGATGCTGCTCGCCGGGCGTGCGGCGACCGCACGGAAGATCCCGATCGTGCTCGACCCGGTCGGCGCCGGCGCGACCGCGTACCGCACGGCAACCGCGCGGCAGCTCCTCGACGCGATCGGCGTCACCGTGCTGCGCGGCAACGCAGGCGAGGTGGCGACGCTCGTCGGCGCGGAGGCCGAGGTGCGCGGCGTCGAGTCGATGGCCGTCGGCGTCGAGCCGGCAGAGCTCGCGCGCGAGGCCGCGCGGAGGCTCGGCGTGATCGCCTCGGTCACCGGGCCGGTCGACCACGTCTCCGACGGCGAGCGTGTGCTCGCGGTCGCGAACGGCCACGAGCTGCTCGCCGCGGTCACCGGCACGGGCTGCATGTCGAGCGCCCTCACCGGCTGCTTCCTCGCCGGCAAGCCGGAGCAGCCGCTCGAGGCCGCCGCGGAGGCGCTCGCGGCGTTCGGCGTCGCAGCGGAGGACGCGGCGGCGACGGCGGAGGGCCCGGGGACGTTCCACGTCCAGCTCTACGACGCCCTGTACGCGCTCGACCCCGATACCCTCGATGCGCGCACGCGGATCCAAGAACTGTGAGGCTGGACGAGCTCGGGGAGTTCGGCCTGCTCGCGGAGCTCGAGCGGCGCGGGCTCGCGCAGGGGATCGAGCACGACGCGGCCGAGATCGGCGGCCTCGTCGTCACACAGGACGCGCTCGTCGAAGGTGTGCACTTCCGCTTCGACCTCCTCTCCTGGCGCGAGCTCGGCTTTCGCGCCGCCGCAGTGAACGTCAGCGACCTCGCCGCCTCCGGCGCGGAGCCGCTCGCCCTGATCGTCTCGCTCGGGCTGCCCGCCGACGCGCGTGTCGAGGACGTGCTCGAGCTCTACGAGGGGCTGAACGAGGCCGGCGTGCCGGTGCGGGGCGGCGACACGACGCGCGCGCAGGCCGTCCTCCTGAGCGTGACGGCGCTCGGCCGCGCCGAGCGCGTCCCGGGCCGCGCGGGGGCGCGGCCGGGCGACCTGCTCGTCGTCACCGGGCCGCTCGGCGCGGCCGGGGCCGCCTTCCGTGCGGGCCGCCTCGTCCGCCCGCCGTTGCGGGTCGAGGAGGGCCGCCGGCTCGCAGCCGTCGCAACCGCCATGCTCGACGTCTCGGACGGGCTCGCCCCGGATGCCGGCCATCTCGCCGCGCGCTCCGGCTGCCGGCTCGCGATCGAGCTCGAACGCGTCCCGCTGGCCGGCGGTGCGACGCTCGAAGACCTCGGCTTCGGCGAGGACTACGAGCTGCTCGCCGCGACACCGGACCCGCTCGGCTTCACCGTGATCGGGCGCTGCGAGGAGGGCTCAGGCGTCGGGCTGACCCTGCGCGGCGAGCCCGTCGAGCTCGCCGGCTGGGAGCACTTCCGCTAGCCACTTGTCGAAGTGCGCGCGCGGGCGGACGCCGACGACGGAGCCTCGCGCCTCGCCGCCGGAGAAGAGCATCACCGTCGGAATCGACAGCACGCCGAAGCGCGCGGCGAGCTCGGGATATTCGTCGATGTCCACCCTCGCCACGGGCACGGCGGCCTCGAGCTCCGCGAGGATCGGCTCGATCGCGCGGCACGGCCGGCACCACGGCGCCCAGAAGTCGACGACGATGGGACCTCCCGCGATCGCCGCGTCGAACGTCGTGCCGTCCAGCTCGCGCATCAGAGCTCGCCTCTCACTGCCGCGACGCGCAGCAGCGGCACCTTCCAGAAGGCCTCGAGGATGATGGCGCGGGTCATCTTCGACTTCCCCTGCTTCCGGTCGGCGAAGAAGATCGGCACCTCCGCCACCGTGAAGCCGCGCCGGAGCGTTCGGTACTTCATCTCGATCTGGAAGACGTAGCCCTGGGAGTGGATCGACTCGAGGTCGAGCTGCTCGAGCACGCTGCGCCGGTAGCACGTGAAGCCGGCGGTCACGTCGCGGAGCTTGACGCCGAGGATGGTGCGCCCGTAGATCGAGGCGCCACGCGACAGCAGGCGGCGCCCGAGCCCCCAGTTGACCGTGCCGCCGCCCTTGACGTAGCGCGAGCCGAGCGCGAGGTCTGCGCCGCCCTCGATCGCGGCGACGAGTCGTGGCACGTCGGCGGGGTCGTGCGAGAAGTCGGAGTCCATCTCGACGACGATCTCGGCGCCGTCGGCGAGAGCCTGCTCGAAGCCGGCGATGCAGGCGGGCCCGAGGCCCTCCTTCACCGGCCGGTGGAGGACGGAGACGAAGCCGAGCTCGGCCGCCAGCCGGTCGGCGATCTCGCCCGTTCCGTCGGGGGAGCTGTCGTCGACGACAAGGATGCGGTAGCCGTGCGGCGCGAGCGCCCGGACCATCGCCTCGAGGCTCTCGCACTCGTTGTACGTCGGCAGGCACACGATGACGTCAGGCACGAGGACCCAGGCTACCGGGGCCGTATGATCGACCGGGTGGCCGCCTTGCCTCGCAACGCCGAGGTCGCGGAGCAGTTCGACCTGCTCGCCGACCTCCTGGAGCTGGAAGGGGCCGAGTCGTTTCGCGTCCTCGCCTACCGCAGGGCGGCGACGCGGATGCGGGAGACCTCCGGCTCGATCGCCCAGCTCGCGCTCGACGGGCGCGCGAAGGAGCTGCAGGGAATCGGCAAGACGATCGAGGAGAAGATCGTCCAGATCGTCGAGGGGGGCGAGATCGAGGCGCTCGCCAAGCGCAAGGCGGCCGTTCCAGCCGGGGTAGTGCAGTTCATGCGCCTGCCGGGGTTGGGGCCGAAGACGGCGGCCCGCATCTGGCGTGAGCTGGGCGTCACGACGCTGGAGGAGTTGCGGCAGGCGGCAGAGGCCGAGCGGCTGCGCTCGCTGGCGGGGCTCGGCGCGAAGTCGGAGGAGAAGATCCTGAAGGCGCTCGCCTTCCAGGCGGAGAACCCCGACGCCGGCCGGCGCCTGCTCGGCGACGGCCTGCCCGCAGTGCAGGCGGCGGCCGCTGCGCTGCGCGAGCATCCCGCGGCCGTGCGCGTCTCCGAGGCCGGCTCCGTGCGCCGCCGCAAGGAGACGTTCCGCGACCTCGACCTGATCGCCACCGCGACCGCCCCAGGCGAGCTGACTGCGTTCTTCGTCCAGCTCCCGTGGGTGGTCGACGTCGCCGCGCACGGCGACACGAAGGCGACCGTCGTCTCGAACGACGGTCTCCGCTTCGACCTCCGCGTCGTGCCGCCGGAGTCCTACGGGAACCTGCTCCAGCACTTCACCGGCTCGAAGGAGCACAACGTCGCCATGCGCGAGGACGCCGTGCGCCGCGGCTTCTCCATCTCCGAGTACGGCGTGACGATGGTCGAGACCGGCGAGGTGTTCCGCACCGAGGACGAGGACGCGCTCTACGCCTTCCTCGGCTACGAGCCGATCGCGCCGGAGCTGCGCGAGAACTCCGGCGAGCTGGAAGCGGCGCGCCGCGGCGAGCTGCCGGCGCTCGTCGAGCTGTCGCAGCTGCGCGGCGACCTGCACACGCACACGACCTGGTCGTCGGACGGGAAGAACACGCTCGAGGAGATGGTCGCCGCCGCGGCTGCGCGCGACTACGAGTACTACGCGATCACCGATCACTCGCACTACATGCGGGAAGGACGCTTTGCCGCACAGCTCGAGGAGATCGAGCGCATGCGCGAGCGGTTCCCGAAGCTGCGCATCCTCGCGGGCGTCGAGGCGAACATCCGCGTGAACGGCGAGGTGGACGTGCCGGCCGAGGAGCTTGCCCGGCTCGACTGGGTGGTCGCGTCCGTGCACCAGGCGCAGGAGAACCGGCCGACCGAGCGCGTGCTCGAGGTGATGGACAATCCGTACGTCGACTGCATCGGCCACCTCACCGGGCGCCGGATCGGCACCCGCGGCCCGCGCGACGTCGACGTCGAGCGCGTCGTCGCGAAGGCGCTCGAGACGGGCGTGTTCCTCGAGATCAACGGCCAGCCCGACCGGCTCGACCTGCGCGACGTGCACGCCCGGGCGGCGAAGGAGGCGGGGTTGAAGCTCGTCGTCTCGTCCGACGCGCACCAGATCCGCGCGCAGAGCTACGTCGAGCTGGCGATCGGGCAGGCGCGGCGCGGCTGGCTGACGAAGGACGACGTGCTCAACACGCGCACGTGGACGCAGGTCGAGAAGCTGCGCAGGAAGCGGCCGTGACCGGCTTCCGTGAGGACGGCCACGCGGCGATCGAGTGGGCTGCCGGCTACCTCGAGCGTGTCGCCGACCTGCCCGTGCTGGCGCAGGTGCAGCCGGGCGAGCTATCCGCGAAGCTGCCGCTGTCCGCGCCAGAGCAGCCGGAGCCGTTCGCGAACGTCCTGCGCGACCTCGACGAGCTGATCGTCCCGGCGCTGACGAACTGGCAGCATCCGCGCTTCTTCGCGTACTTCGCGATCACCGCGTCGGAACCGGGCATCCTCGCCGAGCTGCTGGCCGCTGCGATGCAGCAGAACGCGATCCTCTGGCGTGCGTCGCCCGCATCGACCGAGCTCGAGCTGCGCACCGTCGACTGGGTGCGGCAGCTGCTCGGGCTCCCGGACGGCTGGCACGGGCACATCGAGGACACGGCGTCGACGTCGACGCTTGCAGCGCTGATCGCTGCGCGTCATGTCACGGGACGAAACGTCGTCGTCTGCTCGGAGCACGCGCACTCCTCGGTCGACAAGGCCGCGCGCATGCTCGGAATGGAGCTGCGCAAGGTTCCGGCCGACGAGCAGCTGGCGATGCGTACGGACGCGCTGGAGCTCGGAGACGTCGCGGCGGTCGTCGCCACCGTCGGCACTACGTCCTTCGCATCGGTCGACCCCGTGCGCGCGATCGCCGAGCAGGCGCACGCGGCCGGAGCGTGGCTGCACGTCGACGGGGCGTACGGCGGCTCCTCGTGGATCCTCGACGAGGAGCGCTGGTCGCAGGACGGCGTCGAGCTCGCCGATTCGCTCGTCGTCAACCCGCACAAGTGGTTGCTCGTCCCGATCGACTGCTCGCTGCTGTGGACGTCGCGTCCCGACGAGTTCCGGCAGGCGTTCTCGATGACGCCCGAGTACCTGCGCACGAGCGACGACGCGTACGCCCTCTCCGACTACGGCCCGGCGCTCGGCCGCCGCTTCCGCTCGCTCAAGCTCTGGGCGGTGCTGCGCTGCTACGGCGCCGAGGGACTCCGCCAGATCCTGCGCGAGCACATCCGGCTCGCCAACCTCTTCGCCGGCTGGGTGGAGGCGGACCCGGACTGGGAGCTGTGCGCGCCGCCGCGCTTCTCGCTCGTCGTCTTCCGCCGCAACGGCTCGGACGAGGACAACGAGGCGTTGCTCGCGAACGTCAACCGCAGCGGCGAGATGTTCTTCTCGCACACGAAGCTCAACGGCCGCTACGTGCTGCGGCTGGCGATCGGCAATGCGCGCACGACGGAAGACGACGTGCGCCTGGCATGGGACGTACTCAACAGGGAGGCAACGAGATGATCGTCACGACGATGAACGACATTCCCGGCTACGACGTGGATGAGGTCTACGGCGAGGTGATGGGGCTGACGGTGCGCTCGCGCAACCTCGGCTCTCAGATCGGCGCCGGGTTGAAGTCGATCCTCGGCGGCGAGCTGAAGGGGATGACGAAGGCGCTCGTCGAGAGCCGCCAGCAGGTGATGGCGAGGATGGTCGAGGAGGCGGAGGGCAAGGGCGCGAACGCGATCATCGCCATGCGCTTCGACACCTCCGAGATGGGCGGGCAGTGGACGGAGATCTGCGCCTACGGCACCGCCGTCAAGGTGCACAAGGCGTAGCGCCGCCTCTAGCCCAGCAGGTCGCTCGTGCCACGCTGGAGCTCCACGGCCTCGTGCCGTGCCTTCATCTCGGCGGCATGGGCGACGCGCCGGGTGGCCTCGGCGTGCCAGACGCGGTGGTTGTGGCCGGCGACCTCCTGCACGAAGTCGGTCCACGCCTCGACGAGGGCCGCGACCGGAAGCGAGGCGGGAAGCTCGCGCGGGCCGAGCCGGCGCGGCTTGCCGCTGTGCGAATCGTCCACCGGCCGCCACGCGCCGTACTCGAAGCGGAGGCTGGCGGCGTCGAAGTAGACGAGCAGGTCGTGCCCTTCCGGGGCCTCCTGCTCGTACTTGACCGCCACCTCGAGCTCCCAGCCCTCCTCGGGGGCGACGGGGCCCGTCTCGCCCGGCTCGACCCGCGACAGCCAGGCCCGGGCGCGGTCGCGGCGGCTGCCCATGCCGAGCGTTCGCCGCACCCGGCGCAGCAGCGGGCCCGACTCCGTCGGGAGGAGCACCAACCGCTCCGGGTCGATGCGGGGCCAGTCGGCGCTCACGTGCCGGCGATGACGCAGGTCCGGCGCGCAGAGTCCGTCGGCGCTGAGCCAGCCGGTCAGGTGGAAGCACGACGAGCAGATGAGCACCGGGTACGGCTTCGGGCCGAGCGCCTCGACGCGCAGCTCGGCGGCCTGCCGGCGCAACACGGCCTGCGGCCTGTCGTCCGAGTGCGCGGCGATCGCCTCGGCGTCGAGTGCCGCTGCCTGCGCGAGCAGCTCGTCGTGGGTGGCCACCGGCCGATGATAAGCACGTCAGGCCGGACGGTCGAGCGCAGCGAGCGCGGCGTCGTGCAACGCCACGCGGTAGCGCCAGAAGGCGCGGCCGGTCGCCAGCAGGCGCGCGCGCAGCGGCCCTGCGAGCTCTTCGAGCGTGCCCCAGCGGGCAGCCGCAATCTCGCCGGGGTCGTCCGGTGCGAGCACCTCGTCGTCCGTCTCGGCGAGGAAGACGTGCGTGCGCCAGGCGAGCTCCCGGTCACCGTTGCGGAACAGCGCCTGCGACGCGACGAGATACCGTCGCAGCTCGACGTGCAGGCCCGTCTCCTCCAGGGCCTCGCGCACCGCGCCGGCGACGAGCTCCTCGCCCGGATGGATTCCGCCTCCGGGGGGCCGCCAGACGCCCGCCGTGAACTGCGGCTTGCGGATCAGCGCAAGCCGCCGTGCCGGGTCGAGGATGAACAGCGTGACGTCATGCGTGCGCGTCGGGTTGTGGGTCGCGATCGACCACTCGAGATCGCTGATCTCACCCTCCCACGGGAGCTCGACCGGCGAGCCGAACCGTTCGCGCACCGGCGCGAGCACCGACTCGTCGACGTGCATCAGAGCCTGCGCAGCAGCTCGAGGAACTCGCTCGTGCTCGCGACTACGATTTCTGCGTAGTCGCGCAGCAGCGCCGGCGACTCCTCCGAGAGCACCGCGACGCGCACCGCGCAGTCGAGCCCCTCGACCGCGCGGAACGCGTCGAGATCGGTCGTGTCGTCACCTGCGACGAGCGCCTGCGTCAGGCCGGCATCCGCGAGCAGGCTCTGCACCGCCGTGCCCTTGTTGGCGCCGACGGGCGGCAGCACCTCCAGCACCTTGCGCCCGAAGCGTGCGATGAGCCCGTCGTCGGTCGCCCGCAACGCCAGCTCCTCGAGCTCCGCGACGGCAGCCTGCTCGTCGGCCGCGTCGCGGAAGTGGAACGCCACCGAGAGCCCCTTCAGCTCGACGTGCTCGGCCGGCCACGGCGCCGTCTGCGCGAACGCGCGGATGCGGCTGCGCCATTGCTCGGCCTCCGGGCTCAGCTCGAGCCCGTGCGAGCCGACGATCACCACCCCGCCGACGCCGAGGCGTGCCTTGACGTCGTCGTGCGGGCGGCCGGAGACGACACTGACGAGCGCGTATCGCCCGGCGAGCCGTCCCAGCTCGGAGCGCGTCTCCGGCGGGGTGACCGCGTCCTCCGGGCGGGCGACGATCGGCGCGAGCACGCCGTCGAAGTCGAGGAAGAGACCGCTCTTCGCCGGCGCCGAGGAGAGACGCTCGAGTAACGCGTCGGCGGTCGCGTCCACGCGCTTAGCATAGGCGCGTGCGCTTGATCCTGATCGGCCTCGCCGCGGGATTCTTCAGCGCGCTGTTCGGGGTCGGCGGCGGGATCATCATCGTGCCGCTCCTGCTGCTCGTCGCCCGCTGGGAGATCCGCTCTGCAACCGCGACCTCGCTTGCGGCGATCGGCATCACCGCCACCGCCGGCGTGATCACGTACTTCGCGCACGGCGAGGTGCGTCCCGCGTACGCAGCGCTCGTCGGCATTCCCGCGGCCGCGGGCGCGGTCGGCGGCACCGCGCTGCAGGACCGTCTGCCCGTCCGGACGCTGGCGTTTCTCTTCGCCGCACTGCTCGCCGCGATCGGGGTCAGGATGCTCCTCCAGTGACGTATGCGCTGGCAGCGGCTCTCGGCGTCGTCGCAGGTGTGCTCTCGGGCCTCTTCGGCGTCGGCGGCGGGATCCTGTTCGTGCCCACGCTGACGGCGCTCGGCTTGACGCAGCTGCACGCGGAGGCGTCGTCCCTGCTCGCCATCATCCCCACCGTGATCGTCGGCGTCTGGCGCCAGCAGCGGCACGACCTCGTGCGCTGGCGCAGCTCACTCGTGATCGGCGTGGCCTCGATCGGCGCGGCGGTCGGCGGCGTGCAGGTGGCCGAGGCGCTGCCGCAGGCGACGCTGCGCAAGCTGTTCGCCGTCCTGCTGATCTGCACGGCCGGTCAGATCGCCTGGCGGGCGCGCAAGCGGTGAGGCGCGACCTGCTCCTGCTGCTTGCGGCGCTGGGGGCGGCGCTCGCGCTCGGCTCCGGGGCGGACGCGTCGGCCGTCGCCGGCGGTGCGACGGCCCGCGCCTGGGCGATCAGGATCCTCGTTCCGGGGCGTGCCGCGGTCGGCACGCGCATCCTGAGCGCCCCGGCGGGGACCAGCGACCTCGCCGGAGGAGCGTTCGCCTATCCGGCGGACGGGTCGATTGTCGCGGCACGCTCGGTGACGTCCAGCGTCTCGGCGACGAGCGGGTCGCGGCCACGGGCCGGCGCCGCCTCCCGCGTGACGGCGCTCTCGCTCTTCAAGGGCGAGCTGGCCGCCTCTGCGGTCGGCGGCCGGACGCACGCTTCGGCGAGCGCGGACCGGGCGTCCGGCGCCACCGGCGCTCACGGAATCGCCGGCCTCGTCGTGCTCGGCCGGCCGGTGACCCCGACGGCGAACCGGCAGATCCCTCTCGGCGACTGGGGTTACGCGATCGCGCTCGAGCAGAAGGGCCAGCGGACCGACAAGCCGGCGCCCGGCTACCACGACTTCGCCACCGGCCTCGACGTCTTCCTCACCGCCCGCCACGGCGGCCTCCCGGCCGGCAGCGAGCTGCAGATCGGCTACGCCGAGACCGTCGCCCAGGCCGGGCGCAGCGCCCCGCTGCCGCTCGCGCCGTCGGAGCCGGGCGAGAGCGGCCTCTCCTCCGTGCTCGCGCGGCCGCCGCCGGTCACGCCGAAGCTCGGCGAGACGGGCTACGTCTTCCCCGTCTACGGCGGCTCGTCGTTCGTCGACACGTTCGGCGCCTTCCGCGCGGACGTCCCCGGAAACTGGCACCACGGCGACGACATCTTCGCCCCGCTCCGCACCCCGGTCCTGGCCGTTGCGAGGGGCACCGTCTTCTCCGTCGGCTGGAACCGTGTCGGCGGCTGGCGGCTCTGGCTCCAGGACGACCGCGGGAACGAGTTCTACTACGCGCACCTCTCCGCCTACTCGCCGCTGGCCGTCGACGGTGCGATCGTGAACGCGGGCGACGTGCTCGGCTTCGTCGGCGACAGCGGCGACGCCGAGGGCACGGCGTTCCACCTCCACTTCGAGATCCACCCCGTCGGCCTGCTCGGGCTCGGCTACGACGGCGCCGTCGACCCGACGACGTATCTCGACGGCTGGAGCCGGCTTCGCGAGGTGGCCGCCGCCTTCTGGCCGCACGCGAGCGCGGTGCGCGCGCCCAAGGCGGGAGCGATCCTGCTGCAGAGCACCGACATCTCGAGCGCGAGCGGACTCGACCCGGGCGCGCTCCGCCGGGCTCTGCGGCAGCAATCGCCTGCCGGCGCCCCCGTGCGCCGGCGCTGACGCGTCCTCCTACGAGCTCGCGGCCGAGCCGTTCCCGCCCTGGTACGTGAAGTCGCCGCCTCCGCCGAGCAGATGCTCGGACAGCCACTTGCGGGTCTGCGGACCGGTGAGCGGGTTGAACAGGATCGCCAGCACGAGCCCGATCAGCAGCAGCCCCGTGTTGCGCTGGGGCCGCTCTTCGGTCTTGCCCTGGACACGATCGGCAGCGTGGCGCAGCTCGGAGACCGCCGACCGCAGCTCGTCCTGGATGTCCCTGTTCGTTGCGACCTTCGTCGCGATGCCGCTGACTCCGCGGTTCCCGAGCAGCTCTTCGTAGATCGCGCGGGCCGACTGGTACGCGCTGCGTACGTTCTCGCGCAGCTCCGGATCGGTGAGTGCGCGCTCGACGTACGGTTTGACATTGCCGGCCGCGTCCGTGACCTTGTCCTTTGCCTTGACCATTCTCGGCGGTTCCTTTCGTTTGCGGACAGCCTTCCTCCTCATTGTCCCTCTAATCGCGGCCTCATGCGGAGGATCTTCCCGTCCCGCCGCCTCCTCGATCAGGCACGTGGCCGGCCCGGGCTTCCGATTCTCCGTCCCGAGCGGCTGGACGGTGCACCGGACGCCGACGGCGGTGGGGGCCAGCCGGGACTCCGCGCTCGTCTCGGCCACGGCGTTTACGCTTCTGAAGCCGTATTCGCCGGCGCTCTTCCCCCGGGCCGCGAAGGAGCTCGACGGCGTGGCCGCAAAGCTCGCCGCCCGGTCGCACGGCGAGCTGAAGGCGCAGGCGACGACGACCGTGGACGGCAGGCGGATCCGCGCCTACCGCTTCACCGGCCGCCCGGCTGCGGGCGCGGCCTACGTGGAGCGGATCGGCTTCGTGCTCGAGGGCAAGCGGGAGTACCAGCTGCTCTGCCAGGCCGCCTCCGGCGACCCGGAAGGCGCATGCGCACTCCTGTTCGCGAGCTTCCACCTGGCTGGGGGCTAGGGTGAGCGTGTGATCGCCCGTGTCCTCCGGATCGCGCTGGGCGCGTTCGCGTTCCTGCTCTATACGTGGTTTGCCGCCGTGCGCAACCTGCCGCTCGTGAAGCGGCGCAAGGCTGGGCGCCGCGCTGCGCGCGGCGCCTAAAGGCCCGCCCGGGCGATGACCGACTCCGCCATGCGTTTCGTGGCGGCGTCCACCATCGCGCCGTCGAGACGGCTGGCGCCGTCCGCGGCGGCGAGGATCTGCTGCGCCTGCTCGACCTCCTGCGCCGACGGCGTGAACACGTCGTTCACCGGCGCGATCTGATCCGGGTGCACGACCCACTTGCCGTCGAACCCGTGCGCGCGCGCCGCAGTTGCAGCCGCGCGCAGCCCGTCCAGGTCGCGCAGATCGGCGTACGGGCCGTCCACCGCCTGCAGGCCGTTCGCGCGGGCGGCGACCGCGATGCGCGCGAGCGCGTACCCCCACGAGCCGGCCCCGATCGTCAGGACCGGGACGCCGAGCGAGGCGGCGAAGTCGCCGGGCCCGAAGACGAGCGCCTCGAGCGGGTGCCCCGCGGCGGCGATGCGCTCCACCTCGACGAGCCCTCGCGCGGTCTCGATCTGCACTTCCAGGCCGACGCCTTCGGGAAGGAGCGCAGCGACGGCGGCGACGTCGCCTGCCGACTCGACCTTCGGCACGACGACGACGTCCGGCCGGACCTCGGCGATCGCGGCGAGGTCGTCGCGCCACCGTAGCGTCGCCAGGCCGTTGATCCGGATCGCGAGCGTTCCGCGCGCGCGGGCGCGGGCCAGGTTCGTCCGCGCCTCGTCCTTCGCGTCGGCGGCGACGCCGTCCTCGAGGTCGACGACGACCTCGTCGGCGGCCAGCTCCGCAGCCTTCTCGAGCATGCGCAGGCTGGACGCCGGCACGGCCAGACAGGAGCGCCGGGGTCTCGGGGCCATCGCCTCAAACCTAACCGTTTCCTTGCACCGCCGAAACGGACCCTTGACGGAGCGGCTCTATCGTCGTTCGCATGCAGACGAGGAGTGGGACATGCGCCTGATCGTGACCCTCACGGCCGCCCTGACCGTCTTCATCCTCATCCTTCCGGTCCACCCCTAACGCCGTTTCGCTCCGCCGCCGGGAGGGGCTCCTCCCTTCCTCCCGTTCCTCCCGGCGGCGGCGAGCGGCCGGCGCGCCTAGTGGTCTGACCGGCAACGTTCGCCGGGTCCCCGGCTCGCGATCACGCTGCGCGCTGCCGCGTCCTCGGTCGCGTCCATAGCTTTGGCTATGAACGCTCCCTGCGTCCTTGCATCGCTTGGTGCTCGCAACCCGGGAACCGGGCAACGTCACCGGTCAAACCACTAGCGACGCGGCTAGTCTCTCCTCCATGCCGAGGATCGTCGTTCCGTTCGCCGGTGCCGGGGGCAAGACGCGGCTGCAAGCGTCGCCTCTCGAGCGTCACGAGCTCTCGCTGGCGATGCTGGGCGACGTGCTGGCCGCCTGCGTCGCAGTCGGGCCGACGGCGGTCGTCACGGGCGACGGAGACGGCGGGGCGGTGGCCCGCGATGCCGGTGCCGAGGTCGTCGGCGACCCCGGCGGGGGGCAGGGAGCGGCCGTGCGTGCGGCACTCGCGCGCCTCGAGGCGGGCCAGGTGCTGGTCGTGAACGCAGACGTGCCGTGTATCGAGCCCGGCGACCTGCGCGCTCTCGTCACGCGCACACCAGCGGGCGCTCTCGCACTCGTCGAGGCGGCCGACGGGACGACCAACGCGCTCGTCCTGCCCGAGCCGGGCGCCTTCGCGCCGCTCTACGGGCCGGGGAGCGCCGCGCGCTTTCGCGCGCATGCAGCCGACCATGACCTCGAAGTCGTCTCGCTCTTGATTCTGAATCTCGCCGACGACGTGGACACGCTCGAGGACATGCACAGGCTCACTGCGCGCAGCGGCCCCCGTACGCGGGCAAGCCTCGCCGGGCTGACAGTCGAGGCGCTGCAGTGAGGGTCGCGGTCTTGTCGGGCGGCGTCGGCGGCTCTCGGTTCGTACGCGCGCTCGTCGAGCTGCTCGGCCAGGCTGCCGTCACCGTCGTCGGCAACGTGGGAGACGACGTCGACGTGCTCGGACTCCACGTCTCCCCGG
>Ga0265328_10000554_pt1 | contig 17386 bp, 17 predicted proteins | sample 41624metaG_FD_202086 | JGI IMG/M metagenome (GOLD analysis project Ga0265328, IMG submission 202086) | Rhizosphere microbial communities from Carex aquatilis grown in University of Washington, Seatle, WA, United States - 4-16-24 metaG | ecosystem: Host-associated > Plants > Roots > Rhizosphere...
CGCCGCCAACGCCGGCGCCGAGATCGCTCTCGACGCCCGCCCCAAAATCGTCGCGCCGAAAAAAGGCAAGGCCTCCTATCGCCGCGTCAGACAGAAGCCCCCCGATCCCGAGTGACCGAGCGCTCTCGGCGCTTCGGATTCGCAATTCTGACAGGAGACACGCGAATGAACGCCCTCGATTTCGGCCGAACCTTCCCCGATCGAGACGCCTCTCCCGCGGCCGCCGCACGGGACCAAATCCGAGAGAGCGCTCCTTCGGGGAGCGTGCGCCTCGGCAACAAGCGCAAGGGCGCCGCCGCCAAGCCGCGCGCCGGCGAGCGCCTCATCCTCATGTGCTGGTGTCAAGGAGCCCCGCTCGACAAGCCGTGCCATGGCGATCTCATCAAGGCGCAAATCGAGAGGCTACTCGCCTTCACATGCGATTGAACCGCGCTGCCGAAGCCGCCGACCCGGAAAAAAGAGAGGGGCAGACGCGCGCCGCGCATCTGCCCCTCATCCGTCTCAGACCTGCCGGCTCGGCCTCAGCCCGAAAACGGCCACCACGTCAGCCATCGACGCTTCAGCTCGTCCGGCAGATCTCGCCACTCCCGCGGAGCCAGCGTCTCCAGCTTGCACACCCAGTCGCCCGTCGGCTGACCCTGTATCGCCACCCGCATCGGCGTCTTCGCGCAACGCGCCAGCGATTGCAGAGCCGGCTCGTCCTGCAACACGCGAATCTGATAACCGGACCAGAAGCTCACACTCAGCAGCGCCAGCGCCGCCACGCTCATCTTCATCGCGAAAATGCGCGTGCGCCGACGGGTGATATTGTCCTCCGCCAGCACCAGCCACTGCTTCGACTCGCTCACCAGATTCTTCACCAAGTCCTTGCAGACATTGGTGACGATCGTCTCCTGAACCACTTCCGCCTGCCGGATCGTCAGCGCCGCAAGTCGCGTCGCCTCACGCAATCGCTCGATCTCCGTCTCGCCGAGCTCGTGAAGCGCGACAATCTGCTGTTGCTGCGCCTCCATCTTTCCCGACAATGACGCGTCGAACCGCTCGACCAGATCGGCCAGCTTCAAGAGCGCCCACTTGAACGCGCCGACGAAGCCGCCCAATGGACCATTCGGCTCGATCCCCTCCGCCGCCGCCGCCGCTTCCGCCTGCCGCGCCGAATTCCGCACGTCTTCGGCCACGCTCTCGATCGGATTTCCCGTTTCCTTCGGGGTCATGGCAGCCACTCCCGAAATTTGCCGGACGACAGTTGGCCTTCCATCCGATCCAGCCACGTCTTGAGCGAAAACCGCTTCAGCGGATCGAGCGGCTTCCCGTCTCGACCCGGCTTGCCCTCCACAGCCTCGTAAAAGCCGAGCCCAGCCTTGCGGACCTCCGCGATGTGAATGATGCGCGGCATGACCACGATTTCCGTGCCCGTCTCTATCAGCTCCAGGATTTCCGGCCGTTCCATTATTGCGTCGAACGCGCCCTGCGGCGTCTTGCCCGCCCGCACGAGGCTCTCGTTGAACACCAGCATCGAGCGTTCCGTCTCGAACACCTTCGACCGATGTATCGTCACGATATGCTCGAAGTCCTCGACCTCCGGCCCCGTCATATAAATGGACAGCGGCGCGACGCCGACCGACGCGCAAAATTCCGAGAGCGACAGCTCCCGGCAGAACTCCGCCAGCGCCTGATCGCCCCCGCCCAAATCGAAAATCAGCGACCTTCGCTCCTCCACCATCTTGCCGACCAGATGGCCGATCCAGTCCTTCACATCGGGCGTCTGATCGCTCGGCGGTTGATGCGCCCCGCCCTCCGTTCCTGGCGGATAGAACCCCGCCAAGGTCGCGTTCCGACGATCGCCGTCCCCGACGATGATCTCCCGCCCCTCGCGGCGCGTTCGCTGAATCAGATAATCCGCGAACGTGCTCCCGCCCGTCCGCCCACGTCCATGTCGAACCGCCAATACAAGCTGTCGATCCTCGCCGGGCGAGGTCGTCTCCATATCCAACAGGGTCATTGCAATTCCCTTTCCGCCTATCGCGACGGAGCGGCTCTTCCCGCCCCATCGCTCGAAACGAGCGTCGCGCGACCCTGCGCGTATCTGAAGCTGTCAACCCTCCAAAAATTCCGACATCGGCCTCAGCCCCGACAAGCATTCCAGTTTCCGCCTCGCCGCCTTCTTCTTTTCCTCGATCTCCTTCTCCTTATCCGCCGCCGCCGTCGTCGCCACCGCCGTCTGAGCCGCGCCCACGGGCACGAGCGCCCGCCCCGTTGCCTCCACCAACGAGGGCCCCGCCGCCGGCTGCCGCGATGGATAGTTGCGCCGGCGCTCGGCCAGCGCGTCCCGCGCCGCCTGCTCGGCCGCTTCGCGCTCTCGTTCGGCCGCCACGTCGCGACAAACGCGCTGCCAAACCTTCCAGATCGACCGCTCCGTCGGAGCCGCACCGCGCGACCCCACGACCCCCTTCTCCCCCATCTTTTCCGCCACCGTCTTCCACGACGGTTTCCGCCCCTCGCGCCAAGCCTTCACGAATTCGTAATTCTCCCTCAGCCAACGGTAGACGTCGCCATGCCCACCATAGGGCTGACCCAAATCGCCCATATCGTCCCGCATCTGTGCCTCGCATTTCTTCCCAAACTCCCAAATCGAAAGAAGCCGCGCGCGTGCGCGAATAGGAAGTCGCGATCTCAGGGAGAGGGCGACGCCGACCCGAGAAGCTCAATCCGATCGGCTGCGGTAATTCGTCGCGTGGCGCTTGCGCGCCACTCGGCTAGTATCTTGCTTGCGCACGAGATCATACGGCGAACGCCCTACGCCATCCTCACGCCATCTCTACGCCGCCCACTCCATCGCTACGCCATTCCGACGCCACTGCTACTCCACCAAAACAGTCCGGGAATGGACCATTGCACCGTTGGTGCCGGACGCCCCTCCGGGGCGCTCAGAGCCGAACCGGCGAACATCACACGCAAAGCGCGCTGACGCGCAGAAAAATACGCAAAAGTTGAATTCGAAGGGGCCGCCGGCGCGGAACGCGGCGCGCGCGGCGCGGGCCGATGGATTTTTTTCGGCGCGAATTTCCGGCCGGCGCGGCGCTTCATATTCGCACACTTCACTCGCAAGCTGATTCTCGTGGCGCCGGGGCAACGCCCCAGGCGCAGCGCGGCTGTTCGAAAACAGCCGTGATTTCAATGCGAGGTGGAAAATGTCAGATCATCAAAACCACGATGCCGGCAGTTCGCCGACGAATCTGCCGATCGAAAGTCTCGTCTCCATCACGGAGGGCGCCGTCCTCGCGGACAGTCGCCAAGTCGCGGATGTGTTCGGCAAACGCCATGACAACGTCCTGCGCGATATCGACGGGTTGCTCCAATCCTCAAAATTGGGGGATGTGCAGAAACAATGGTTTAGGGAGATTGCTCACGCTCACCCGACTGTCCCGGGCCGCGCCATTCGCTCTTTCGCGATGACCCGCGACGGCTTCGCGCTTCTCGCCTTCGGCTTCACGGGAGATGAAGCGTTGGGGTGGAAAATTAAATACATCGACGCGTTCAACTCACTGGAGACGGAGCTCGGTCTCCAGCGTGTGATCGGCGCTGGGGCGGCGCAACCACGAGACGCGGCCGACCCCGAAGCCGAGCGTGATGCGCGCGACCGCCTCTTTAAAATCTACCGAGAGGGCCACCTCAGTCCGGACGACCTTCTCAGGGCGTTGTTCGGCAAAAACATTCCCTACACGTCGAGCCGTAGGCACCCATTCTTCCTCACCGAATGCTGCGAAGCGTTGGGCATTTCGGAAACCGCCGCCGCCCGCCGCCTCGACTATTCCGATATCGCTACGATCGAGGTCGAGGCAGGCGAGGATCGGTTGATGCGACGCGCCATCACGGAAGCCGCGTTGCATTTCCTCGCCTTCTCGCGCCGGTCTCTGGAGCCGAAGCAAGCAGAAGATCAGAATAGCAACCAGAATTCCGAGGATTGGATCCATATCCCTAAAAGCAATGTGGGAAGATACATTCTGAGCATCTTGCCCGATGGGAAACACCATTACTATCGATCCGATTACAATCATGTGATTTACGAAGCCGACCAGATGAATGTTCTCGCGCTCTGCCACTCTCTCAAAACGGTCCAAGCCCTGTGGATGGCCTATGAGGAGTTCCTCGAATTCGGCATCGACCCGTGCGGGGAGCACCCTGTGCGCGCCCTCGACGACGCCATAACGCGCGCTGCGATACAGGCCGACCGATTCATCGAGATTTACACGAAGCTCGCACAACGCAAGGACGGCGCGGGCGACGACCCGAGAAATCCGCGCCGAGCCCCGGGGAAGCCGATGGGCAACGCCTGATAGGAAACGCATAGCAAGAAATATCCTCTCGAGCGGACGAGGAGGAGAGCCGTGGGCGACAGATTCGATCCATGGGGAGGAATGCCGGCCAACCGTCCAAGGCCGCATTTCGAGCCACGAAAACGGACGCCGAAGCTCGATGACTCTCCTCCTGCCGAGGCGTCGAAGCAGCCTTGGACGGACAGGTCGCGCGACGCGGATCCATGGGAGGGGCGGCGCCAGAGACCCAAGCCGCCCTTTCTCATCGATCGGAACGTCCGACGGGCCAACATCGCCTTGGCGATCACATTTGTGCTCGCCGTCTGCGTCAAAGCGGGCCTGTTCCAGCCGGCCTATGATTTCCTCGTCCCGGACACGTCGCCTCCGGTCCCGATACGGGAAGGCGTGCAATGGACGACTGCATCACGCTCGGCCATGAACCCGCTCACTATCGCGAGCCCGTCTGGAAACAAATCCTTCGCGATCAAGGTGGTGGAAGAAGGCTCGAACCGGCAGATCGCCCTGCTGTTCATCGGCCCTGGAAGACGTGCGGAGACGAGGCTGGACCCTGGCGTCTACAAGTTGAGAGTCGCGACGGGAAGCATCTGGAGAGGAGGCGCGCGACTCTTCGGGCGTGAGACCCTCTGCTTCGAAACGGCAGCCATGCAGTTCACGGTCGGCGCAAACGGATATGGCGGAGGCACCGTGGATCTCGCAGACACCCTCGCGGGAAACCTGCAAAAAACTCAGATCAACAAGGACACCTTCTGAACGCTCGACCACAACGCCGAGATGCAGCTGCTTGGACTGACCGGCGAAAGATCATGGGGGAACCCGCCGCGGTGACTCGGCTTCCGTTCGGGCCGAGCGTAGCGTATCCTGCGTCCATGTGCGGGCGGTTCACCCAATCCTATACCTGGGCGGAAGTGCATGCTTTTCTGAGCGTGATCGGGCCGCCGCGGAACCTGCGACCCCGTTACAACATCGCGCCCACCACACCGATCGACGTCGTGCGATCTGGCGAGGTGGGCCGAGAAATTCTCCCGATGCGTTGGGGGCTCGTCCCGTCGTGGTGGAAGAAGCCGCTGAAGGAGCTCCCTTCGACGTTCAATGCGCGCGCCGAGAGCGTCGCCGAAAAGCCGATGTTCCGCTCCGCCTTCAAGTCGCGGCGCTGCATCGTTGTGGCGTCCGGATTCTACGAATGGACTGGGAAAGCCGGCGCGAAAATCCCGCATTATTTCTCTTCGCCGGCCGGGGAGCCGCTGGCGTTCGCAGGCCTGTGGGAGAGCTGGCGCGACCCTGAAACGACGGAGCCGCTCCTCTCGACGACGATCGTCGTCGGCGCCGCCAATGAATGGATGTCGCGGTTTCACGATCGAATGCCGGTCCTGCTAGCGCCGCCGGATTTCGATGCATGGCTGACAGGCGCGGAGCCGGGCGCCCTTTTGAGGCCGCCCCCGACCGACGCTCTGCGCGAATGGGTGGTCTCGAACCGAGTCAATCGCTCGGGCGCCGGCGATGACGACGCGAGCCTGACGGCACCAATAGTGGCCGAGGTCGACGCCTGACCTCCGAAGGGCTCCCGTAAATTATGGCGAGAAGCCAATGCCGATCGGCGCGATCGGCCGTTGAACGCACTTATTTGAGAGACGTCTTTTCCGGGTGCGCTTGTGTCTGCCGATCGGCATCGAGCCCGGCGTCGCCCGTTGATTGTTTGTCTGAAACCGAAACGACCCTCGTCCCGTGACGCAGCATGATGCGAGCGCCGGGCCGCGTCATAATCGCGGCCGTATAGGCAGCTGTGGCGACGTGCAGATTGAGCGCAGCGGCCACGACCTCGCCGGCGCCCGTGTCGGCCGGCTCGATCGCCGTCACGACAAAAGGAAGCGTCTTCGCCTCCGCGCGATCGAGCCAGTCCGCATAGCCCTCGAGCGCCATGCCGACGAAGAGCGAGGTTGTCGGGCTCAGGCGGATGCCGTTGGCCCGCTTTGCAATTTGATCCGCCAACCATCTGGCGTAGCCGCTGGTGTTCTCCGGGATGCGCCGCTCGCTCATGCGAACATAAAGAGAACATGCTTCAAGTCGAGTCAAGCCCGGAAAGCGGTCGACCCAGCGGCTCGCGCTCCAATCGTTAATCGGCGGCTCAGCGGAATGTGAAACTCTGGCGCATCCTCGCCATGGACCCCGCTTGCGAGCAGCCGAATATCAAGCGCGAGCGGCGCTGGTCCGTCCTGTACTTGCGGGTTAGACATTCTCCAGCCGCACTGTGATTCGGTTTGCCCTGCGGGCGACGCCGTGTGATTCCGAGGGGACGGCGGAAAGCCGGATGGGATTTTGGACGCAGCTGTTTCCAGGAGCACGGTGACGCGCGATGACCTCACGCACGCCATTTATTCCCGCATCCCCGGCCTCTCCCGTGCGGACGCAAAAGCCCTGCTCGATTGCACGCTCGAGGAAATGCAGTCCGCCCTGACCAGCGGAGAAGACGTAAGTCTTCGCGGCTTCGGCACTTTTCGCATCCGCTCCAAAAACGCTCGCCCGGGCCGCAATCCGAGAACCGGAGCTGCGGCTCTCGTCTCTTCGCGTCGGGTCGTCGTGTTCAAAGCGGCTCCACATCTCAAATCGGCAGTGGCGGCGTCGGGAGCATCCCCGGTCGCCGGCGACTCTCCGTAGAGCGGTCGCCGGCGCGGCGTGGTGTGAGCGCCCATGACCGCTGCGGTCGCGAACCGCGCGCCGCCGGCGCCGGACGCCGCCCCGAATCTTTCGGCGGCGATCGTTTTCATTCGCGCAGACTCCGACGACCCTTTCCGCTCGTAGCGGAGGCGCAATCATGTCCCAGGAATTGAAAGAAGGGCTCGCTCGCGTCGAGCAGGAAGCCCACCAGATCGTCGAAGCGGTCGGCCTTCAGAACGAGCAGATCCGGATCTCGATCGCCCGCCTCGACGAGATCATCGCCCTCCTCACGCCCAAGGACGACGCCGGCGAGCCGACACTGAGCGATTTGCTCGCCCATTTGATCGCGCAGAACCGCGAGCAGCTCATCCTCTCGCGCAAGACCGTCGAGCTCCTCGTCGACATGCAGCAAAGCCTTCCGGACAAGACCGTCGAGACCCTGGAAAAGCGCTTCTCTTCCCTCGCGAAGGCCTGATCGATGATTACCTTCCGCAAGTTCGCCGCCGCCTCGGACGGCAAGCTCGTCCGTATGTATTTCACCGAGGCGAGGCTCGGCCCGCCGCCGCAAGAGCAGGCGACCGAGGCCCTCGGCCAGCAGCAGCTGGAGCCCGGCTCGCGCCTCACCAGCTATTACACCGGCCGCGACGCCGGGCCGGCGTGGCGAGCGGACATGCCGCTCTCGGTCGCCCGCGCGCTCGGCATCAATTCTCACCATGCGCCCAAGGACGAGGAGCTCGACCGGCTCTTCGAGGGGAAGCGCGCCGACACGGGAGAGGCTTGGTCGAAGCACAAGCGAGAAATCAGCGGTTACGACTTCACCTTCTCGCCCCACAAATCCGTGACGCTCGCCGCCGAATTCGCGCAGGATCCAGCGGAGGCCGCCGCCATCCGCAACGCCATTCATCGCGCCAATGACGCGGCGATGCGCTATGTCGCGCGCGAAATCGGCTGGGCGCGGCGTGGGCGCGCGGGGGAGAACGGCGCCGATCCCGGCGCTGTCGGTTGGGTCAGCTTCCGCCATTACATCGCCCGTCCGACCCTGCCGGTCCAGGACGGCCGCGAGGGCGCGACCTACCTCCTCGAAGCGCCGATCGCCGGCGATCCCCACGATCACATCCACAATGCGCTGTTCAATTTGGTCGTCACCGGCGAAGGCCATATCGGATCGCTCGACACACAGCGCCTCCACGCCCGCGTCCACGAGTTCGGCGCCTTCGCCCAGGCCGTCCTCGCCGATGAGCTGCGCGCGCTCGGCATTCGCGTCGCCTATGACGAGAAGGAGCAAGCCGCCGTCATTCTCGCCATTCCGCAATTCGCCAATGAGGCCTTCAGCAAGAGCACGCATCAGGTCCTGCGCAACGCGAAGGCCTTCGCGGCCGGCCAAGGGCTCGATTGGGACGACATCTCCGCGGAAAAGAAAGCCGAAATCCTCCGCGAAGCGGCGGCGGCCGCGCGCCTCGCCAAGCATGGCGAGAAGACCGATCACAAAATCTGGCGGGACCAGGCCAAGGCGATGGGCTGGGAACACTCGACCGTCATGGAGGACGCGAAGATCGCCGCGCTGTCGAACGAGGAGCGCTTCGAGAGGGCCTACGTCTTCGCGGCGAAACATCTCGCCGAGGAATTTCACACGGCGGCCGTCATCGACCATGACCGTCTTCGCATCCACGCCGCACGCGGCTTGATCGGCGTGGGCGTCGCCGGCGGCGTCAAGGATATCGACCGGGTCGTCGAGCTGATCGAGCGCAAGGGAATTGACCTTCACGGCGAGCACGTCGATCTGGTCGCCGCCTGGGCGAAGCGCGAGAATCCCGAGGACGAGCCGCGGCAGGTGCTCTGCGTCACCAATTCCGCGCAGATCTGCGTCGAGGAGAGCCTCCGCGACCATGCCGCGCGCGCCGCGCTCGACACATCCGGCGCGCTGGCGGCCGGCGACATCCGCCGCGCCATAGAGGCATCGGGGCTCGATTTCGACAGCGAGCCGGAGCATGGCGCCGCGCAAAAGGCCGCGATCTATGCGCTCGGCCAGGGCGGTGCGCTGGCGCTCCTCACTGGCGTCGCCGGCGCGGGCAAATCCACGCTGCTGCGGCCTCTCGTCGCCGCCTGGAAGGCCGACACGCGCTTCGACGCCTCGGGCCGCGAGCTCGTCGGCGTCTCGACCGCGTGGCGGCAGGCCGACGCGCTGCAGGACGCCGGCATCTTGCAGACCCGCGCGTTGGAGCCATTTCTCAAATCCGTCGAGGCCGGCGAGTTCATGCCCACTCGCAACACGCTCCTCGTCATCGACGAGATCAGCCAAATCGCGCCGCGGCCGATGCTGAGGCTGCTCGAGCTGCAGGCCGAGACCGGCATGACCATCAAGGCGCTGGGCGACCGCGAGCAGGCGCAGGCGATCGAAGCCGGGGACACGATCGAAATCCTGCGCCGCGCGCTGCCGAAATCGGCGCAACCCGAGCTCCTCACCGCCGTCCGTCAGGTCGATCGGCGCGACCGGCAGATCGCCGGCATGTTCCGCGAGTCCGAGGCCGAGTCCGCTCTCGCAATGAAGCGCGCCGAGGGAACGGCCATGCTGGTCGGCGGCGATTTCGACCAGGTGGCCGCAAAGATCGCCGATTTTTATGTCAGCCGGCGGGACATTCTCGACGCCGCCGGCTCGAAGCGCGGGATCACGATCTCCGCGCCGACCAATGAGGACGCCGCCGCGATCAGCATGGCGATCCGGACGCGGCTCACGGCGCGGGGCGAGATCGGCGCCGATGAGACCGTTCACAAGGCGATCGCGCCGCGCGGCGCGAAGGAGCCGCACGCCTTCGACCTGCCGATCGCCACTGGCGACCATTTGCGCCTCTACCGGTACACCTGGGCGAAGATCGACGGCAAGGAAGGCCCGATCGGCTATAACGGCCATGTCGTCAAAGTGGTCGGGAAGACCGCCGGCGGTCTCCTCCTGGAGAACGCCAAAGGTCAGATCGGAGAGGTCGAATGGCGCCGCCTGACAGATCCCGTCACCAAGCGGCTGATGCTCGGCTTCGGCCATGCGCTGACGATCGACGCGGCGCAAGGCGTCACTTCGGACGAGCACATCGACGCCCTGCCGCGCGGCAGTGCCGGCATCACCGCCTTCAAAGCTTATGTCGCGGAAAGCCGGGCCAGGGGAACGACCTGGACAATGATTTCCGAGGCGGCCGTCCATGAGGCCGAGAGGCGCAGCCGCGCGCTCGGTGACGCCAAGCCGATTGAGGCGGAAGATCTCTGGAAGCGGATCGCCGCCGATATGGCCGCCAAGCCCTATAAATCTCTCGCCCTCGATCTCGTCGAGGCCTGCCGGCGCACGCGAGAGCGGTCGATCGCTTCCTTCATCGAGCAGGGCCGCACGTTTCACCGGCGGCCCGCCGACGCCATGGATCCTGGCCGCAAGGCGCGAGAGCGCGTGCGCTCGAAGATCGCTGCGGAAGAGGTTGCGCCCCACATCGCCGATCTCGCCGCCGGCGTCGAGGGAAACGCCGCCCTATTGCGCGAGGCGAAAGAGAACATCGAGTCCCGCCTCGACAAGCACCGGCCCGAGCCTCCCTCGCCGGCCCCTTCTATCGTTCGGCCCTCTCCGTCGCCGTTTCGATGAAACTGTGCCTATCCGCTTGATCGGGCGCTGCAACATACAGAGCTCAATGCGCCGCACCGCGCCTTTTTGGCCGGTCGTGACCCATCACAGACCCGCTCGTCTCGAATGGCCGACATCCGACCACGCCGATAGCGGACGCCCCCGCATCCACACGCCGGTGCACGATCGTCAATGCTGGCGTCGATGATAGGGCCCATCGGCCGCCGAATTGGGCATATCGCCGTCACCGCAATCGGGATGCCATGATTTAGTGCAAACAACTGCAATGCCGTAACATTTTCTAAAAAATATCTGCCTCGCCGCAGGAGGTCGTGGACACAATTATATATTCTATCTATATGACGAATGCGGCGCTGGCGGCGGGGTATCGGCTCAAATGGACATGAATAGCAAGACGCATTGCTCTCATCTGAGCAAAATATATGGCGCGTCATTCCTAGCTCTTCTCGGAGCGGCCTTGCCCGCACGAGGCCAGGAAGCTCTGCCGTCGATCGACATCGGCGTCGACAGCGCGCCTCGGCCCAATCGAGGGAGAAGCGCAGACGATCGCTTTCGCTCCGCGCAGCCAGGCGACGCATTGAGCGATCCGGCGACGGACAATACCCCAACGCCGAAGACCTCAGTGACGCGCCAAGGCATTCAGATCCTCGGCGGTCCGGCGCAGGCGAGCTCCTACAAGGCGCTCGATATGATGCCGAGCGTCATCGAAGATTCGGCCGACCCTTATGGCCTCTCCTTCAATCGCAGCATCACGGTGCGCGGCGTGTCGGACTTCTTCCTGGCGCGAACGATCAACGGATTGCCGATCCAAGGCATCGTCGGCGGCGCCGATCTCTTCGATCTCGACGACATCGGCCGCGTCGATCTCTATCGCGGCAGCATTCCCTCCAACCAAGGCCTCGGCTTCTCTAACGCCGCCGGCGTGCTCGATCTCAATCTGCTTCCGCCGAACGAAAAATTCAGCGGGACGATCTCGCAAGGCGCGGGCTCCAACGGATTCCATCGCACTTTCGCGCGCATCGACTCCGGGCGCTTGCCTACCGGCACGTCCTTCTTCATCTCCGGCTCGATTTCCGACGCCGAGAAATGGAAAGGCGAGGGCGACGCGCGGCGCAAGAATGTCGCCTTCGGCCTCACGCAATCCTTGGGCGATCAGCTCGATATCGCCGTCTATGGCGTCCACAACGACCAGAAGGCGAACAGCTATATGCCGCTGACCTTCGCGCAGACGCAAAATCTCGGCGCGACGGCTTTTTTCGACTATAATACGAGCTTCACGGGGAAATCGGCGGTCGACGCGAGCTATTACACATTCAATCGCACGCGCTATGTCACCAACGCCATCTTCGCGGAGATCGCCTATCGCATCGATCCGACGCAATCGATTGTCTTGAAGCCCTATTACTGGCGCAATACGGGCTATTCGCTGGCGACGGCCGGAGCGAACGCCCGCCTGTGGCCGGTCAGCAACTACAATCTCGGCGGCACGATCGAATATCGCAAGCATCTGCCTTGGGACGCCGATTTCTCGCTCGGCTTCTGGGGCCAGTCGGCGGAGCCGGAGCCTCCGCCCCTCCATCAGAAGCTCTATTCGGTGACGCCGCTCGGCACGCTGAATTTCGGCAGCTGGTCGACGCTCGCGACGAGCGACACCCATAATTTCGTGAGCCCTTACACGCAATATACGCAGACGCTCGGCGCAACGACCGTCTCCGGCGGCCTGCGCCTGCACATAGAGAGCACGCCGCATCTGCAATATTTCAACCGCACTGGCCTGCCGGACGTCACCTACGACGATGTGTGGCAGTTCCATCCGACGCCCGACTCCAACGCCGGCGCGCCGGAGCTGACCTATTACGAATGGCTGCCCAATCTCGGCGTGCGCCACCGCCTCTCGGAAGAATGGAGCGCGAGCGCGAGCTATTCGCGCAAGGTCGGCCGTCCGGACTGGGGGCCGCAGGCGAGCTCCTTCCTCGGCGCGGAAGCGGCGTTTCTGGCCAAGGGAATCACGCTCGCCACGCTCATGGGACGGATTCGTCCAGAGACCGTCGACGCCGTCGATATCGGCTTGCGCTATCAGCTCGGCGATCTGACGATCGCGCCGACATTCTTCGGCTTCTGGACGCATAAGAAGGAAGTGCTGGTTTTCGATCCCGCCGTCGGACAGAGCTATTATCAGAGCAACGCCGCGACCGTCGGCCGCGGTTTCGAGCTGGAGACGAGCTGGAAGCCGACCGACTGGCTGACGCTGACCGGCAGCGCCACCATCGCCTCCGAGACCTATGTGGCGAACATCATCGCCGGGACGACATCCGTCATGCCGATCGGCGGCAAGCAGACACCCTATACGCCGCGCTATCAGGCCAAGCTCGCAGCGACCTATCATCGCGACGGCTTCGAGTTCACGCCGGTCTTCCGCTTCAACAGCACGCGCTATGGCCTCGCCGACAATACGCAGGCGGTCAGTCCCTACGCGCTCGTGGACGTTACCGCGTCCTATGAGTTCGGCACGAAGCTCGGCCTGACGCCGATGACGGTTTCCGCCGGCGTGACCAATCTCTTCGATCATCGCTACATCAGCGCGATCTCCGTCACTGAGACCAATCTGAACAGCACCTCCTATTTCGTCGGCGCGCCGCGGACGATCTTCGCCGGCGTGTCGGCGTCTTTCTGACGGCCACGCAAGGAGACACCCGCCATGTCGATGCATCTCACGCGCATCGTCTGCCTCGCTATGGCGCTGCTGGCGTCGGGCGCGCCGGGCGAATGCCGAACGATCCTCGACATGGACGGACGCAGCGTGACGCTGCCGGACAAGATCTCCCGCATCGTCACGATCGGGCCGGTTCCGGTCCTGAACGGATTTCTCTTCGCCTTCGGTCGGCAGCAGGCGATCGCCAACGGGCTGCCGCGCGAGCTGGCGCGCAAATATCAATTCGTCTTCGCGCCCGAACTTTCGACGCGGCCGGTGGTGCAGAGCTCGGCTGGGCTCGCAGTGGAGGATCTCGTCGCGCTGCGGCCCGATCTCGTGCTGTCGATGGATCGCAGCGCGACCGACAAGCTCTCCGCCCTCGGCCTGCCGGCCGTGCTGCTGAAATGGCGGGAGCCGGACGACGTCAAGACGCTGATGGGGCTTTTGGGAGACATCCTCGACGAGCGGAAGATCGCCGAGGATTACATCCGCTATTTCGACGCCACGCTCGCGCGCATCGGGGCGACGCTCGGCCCGGTGGACGACGCCAAGCGACCGCGCGTGCTCTATGTGAATTATCGTCGCCTCACGCAGCCGCATAAAATCGCCGAATGGTGGATCGCGCGTGCCGGCGGGCGCAGCGTCACCGACGATCAGAGGACCGAGGAGAGCGTCACTTTCTCGCTCGAGCAGATGATCGCCTGGAATCCCGACGTGCTGATCGTCCCTGATCGCGCGGAGGTCGAGCTGGTGAAGGCGGAGCCGCGGCTGCGCGACGTCTCGGCCGTGCGCAGCGGCCGTGTGCATGTCGCGCCGGGCGGCGCGCATCTTTGGGCCAATCGCACGATCGAGCAGCCGCTCACCGTGCTCTGGGCCGCCTCCATTCTCTATCCGGAGAAATTCGCGCACGCGGCGCTCGAAAGCGAGATGCGATCCTTCTACGACCGCTTCTTCCATGTTTCTCTCAGCAAAGAGCAGATCGATGAGATATTGGCGGGTTCCGCCGGGCGTTGACATAGACGCCCGCGCTCTGATGGTGGGGCTTGTCGTCGTGCTCGGCGCGATGATCGTCGTGTCGCTCGCGATCGGCCGCTACCCGCTCTCGCTGATGACGATCGCCGAGACGCTGCTCGGCCGCCACGACCCCTCGCAGGCCGGCGCGACCGCGGAGACGATCATCTTCATGGTTCGGCTTCCGCGCATCGCGACGGCGATCATGGTCGGCGCGGGGCTTTCGATCGCGGGCTCCGCCTATCAGACCGTGTTCCGCAATCCCATGGCCTCGCCTTCGCTGCTCGGCGTCTCCGCCGGCGCCGGCTTCGGCGCCTCGCTGGCGCTGCTGTTCCATCTCCCGACCCTCGGCGTCGAAGCCGCGGCTTTCGCGGGCGGGCTCGCCGCTGTCGGCGCCGCTTATCTCGCGGCGCGCAGCGTCCGCAGCAATTCGCTGATCACACTCATTCTCTGCGGCATGGTGATGTCAGCGCTGTTTCAGGCGCTGATCTCTCTCGTCAAATATGTCGCCGATCCGGTCGACACGCTCGCCACCATCACCTTCTGGCTGATGGGGAGCCTCGCCAAGGCCAATGCGATGGACGCCGCCACCGTCGCCGCGCCCGTGCTCCTCGGCGGCGCGCTCCTGTTCGCGCTGCGCTGGCGCATCGGCCTGCTCGCGCTCGGCGAGCAGGAGGCGGCGTCGCTCGGCGCCGATGTGACGCGGCTCCGCACGATCGTGATCCTCTGCGCGACGGCGATGACGGCGGCGACCGTCTGCGTCGCCGGCATCGTCGGATGGGTCGGGCTGCTCATCCCGCATATCGCGCGGATGGCCTTCGGCATGGAGCCCGGACGCGCCTTCGTCGCGACTGCGGCTTTGGGCGCGCTGTTCGTGCTCGGCGTCGACGATGTCGCGCGTTCCGCGTCGGCCATTGAAATTCCGCTCGGCGTCATGACGGCCGTCATCGGAGCGCCGTTCTTTCTCTTCCTAGTCATGCGGACCAAGGGCGAGCAATGGTCGTGACGACGGCGCTGGAAATCGTCGATCTCTGCTTCCGCCGCGGGGCGAAGCGTGATCTCACGCTCGATTCCGTCTCCCTCGCTCTGCGCGCCGGCGAGCTGCTCGTGCTACTCGGCCCCAATGGCGCCGGCAAGAGCACGCTCGTGCATTGCCTGCTCGGTCTTGCGACGCCCGAGCGTGGGCAAGTTCGCGCTCAGGGCGCGGAGCTGCGCAGCCTCTCGCACAGGGACATTGCACGACGCATCGCCTATGTGCCGCAATCGGGATACAGCGCCTTCGCATTCACGGTCGAGCAATTGGTGCTGATGGGCCGCACCGCGCATATCGACGGGATCGGTTCGCCGTCGCTGCGCGATCGAGAGATCGCGCGCCGGGCGATGAGCGACATCGGCGTCGATCATTTGCGCGCCGAGCCCTTCACGCAGCTCTCCGGCGGCGAGCGTCAGCTCGCGCTCATCGCGCGCGCCGTTGCGCAGGATGCGCCGATCATTATCATGGACGAGCCGACGTCGAGCCTCGATCTCGGCAATCAGGGCCGCGTTCTAGCCCTGATGAAGACCCTCGCCGCTGGCGGAAAAGCCGTGATCATGACGACGCATCTCCCCGATCAGGCGTTCAACCTCGATGCGCGCGTCGCGCTGCTGCGCGGGGGCCGGCTGATCGCCGAGGGCCGCGCGAGGGACGTCTGCGACCGCGAGTCGATGAGCCGTCTCTATGGCGCGCCGCTGCTGCGGCTCGAGGATGCGGAAGCGAGAGGCGTCGTCGCCTTCGTTCCCGAGCTCTTCTGAAGACCCGCCTCGACGAGCGGCCGCACGTCCCTCGCGAGCAGGGCCAGCGACTTCTCGAGCAGCGGCAGCGGGAGAAATCCGAAGAAGGCGCTCAGCGCATTGAGATAGGCGACGCCGAGCTCCGCGTTGAGCGCGAGAATTTTTTGCGCGCAAGTCTCGGGCGAGCCGACGATCACCATGTCGCGGTAGAAATTCTCCGGCTCCAAATCCGCCTCGGCGATCACCCCCTTGCGGTTGAACAGGCCGAAGCCGCGCAAACGCGTCGTCAGCTTCTCGATCGTCGGCCAGAGCTCCTCCCGCGCCCGCTTGTCCGTTTCGCTCACATAGACGAAGCGGCCGAAAGGCACGCAGCCGGGATCGCCGCCCGCTTCGACATAGGATTTCAGCAAGCGGCGTTGATTGGCCATGCTGGTGATGCCGTGCAGAATGAGCGAATGGCCCTCTCGCGCCGCCCAGGCGGCGGTCTCGTCCGTATAGGTGCCCATGAAGATCGGCGGATGCGGCTGCTGCACCGGCTTCGGCTCGACGGACAGCGTATTCTCGCCGAATGCGATCGTCTCGTTGCTCCAGGCGCGACGGATGAGCGCGAGATTGTCGCAAAACAGCGTATTCACATTCTCTGCCGGAACTCGATAGGCGTCGAGATAACGGCCGTTGCCGCCGCGCGAAATTCCGAAATCGACGCGACCGTCCGACAGGACATCGAGCGTTGCGATCTCCTCGGCGAGGCGAATGGGATGGTGCAGCGCGAGCAGCAGCACCGAGAAGCCGACGCGCAGCCGCCTGGTGCGGGCGAGGATCGCAGCGGCCAAAGCGATCGGGGAGTGACAACGCCGCCCTTCGACCTCGATGATGCTGCCCTGGAAATGCTCCTCATTGATCCAGACCGCATCGAAACCGAGCGCCTCCACTTTTCCGGCAAGGTCGAGCAATTGCGAGGTCGAGACGGCCTCCAATCCACCGCCGCAGCCGGAAAGACCAATGCGGAATCGGTCACTTGGTCGTGGATATTCGAGCGACGAACTCGCATGGCCGAGCGTGTCGTCTACACTCTCAACAGCCGCACTCCTCAATCGACCACCCTCCGTGATATATATATAAATTATATATCGAAAAGAATCTGCTCACAAGAAAGAAGTTGATGATCAAGGAAACCGCGGCGAAATTCGTCCGCGACCTGAGCGAAAGATCGCCGATATGAGATCGCGTAGTAGAAGGATTGGAGCCGAGAGCCGCGCTCGACCGGAGGCATACGGTCGAGCGCGACCCTCCTAATCATCGACG
>Ga0265328_10000556_pt1 | contig 17356 bp, 13 predicted proteins | sample 41624metaG_FD_202086 | JGI IMG/M metagenome (GOLD analysis project Ga0265328, IMG submission 202086) | Rhizosphere microbial communities from Carex aquatilis grown in University of Washington, Seatle, WA, United States - 4-16-24 metaG | ecosystem: Host-associated > Plants > Roots > Rhizosphere...
CCGCGCGTGAGGATCCGGTCGGCGGCCAGCAGCGCGTCGACGGAGAAGCTCTGGCCGGTGTAGACCAGCATGGTCGCGCCCCGCCGGTAGAGACTGTGGAACGACGGATCGAGCTCCAGCGCGGTCGTCAGGTAGCGCTCGAGCCACCGGTTCTCGCCGTGTGCGGCCACCTGAGCGCCGAAGTAGACGTAGGTGCGTGCCGCCACCAGGTCGGCCGCGGCCTCGGTGTGGCCGAGGCTGGCGACGCGCAGCGTGCCCGCGCTCGGCAGCGCGAGCGTGTCGTCCTCGGCCGGCCAGCCGGCGCGTAGCGCGAGCGCGCGGTGCAACGTCGCGCGCGTGCCGGCGAGGATCGCGACGGCGATCGCGACGACCGCGAAGATCGCGACGGCCGCGGGCAGCGGCGGGGCGCGGCGCGACGGCGCGATGGCGCTCACGACACCGGCTCTCCCTTCTTGTCGCTCGGGTCGTGCGCTTCGCGCGCCTCGGCGTCGGCGGGCTCGCCCGCGTCGCCGCCCGAGATGCCGAGCTTCGACAGGCGGTAGCGCAGCGAACGGAACGAGACGCCGAGCAGGCGCGCCGCCAGCGTCCGGTTACCATCGGTGCGCTCGAGCGCCTTGAGGATGAAGCCGCGCTCGAACGCTTCCAGCTCGCGCTCGAGATCGAACCCGGTCGCGGGCAGCTCCGCGCGCGCCGTCGCCGCGCGATCGGGGCGCGACAGGTCGGGCAATGCATCGGCGGTGATGCGCCCGTCACTGGCCAGCGTGACCGCGCGCTCGACCAGGTTCTCGAGCTCGCGCACGTTGCCGGGGAAGTTGTGCGCGGTCAGCGCCGCCATCGCGTCGGCGTCGACGCCGGTGATCGGGTGCGCGTGCTCGGCGGCAAATTTCTTCACGAAGTGATCGACCAGCAGCGGCACGTCCTCGCGCCGCTCGCGCAGCGGCGGCATGCGCACCTGGATCACGTTCAGACGGTAGTAGAGGTCCTGGCGGAACGTCCCCTTCTCGACCTCGGTCTCGAGATCGCGGTTGGTCGCCGCGACCACGCGCACGTCGACCTCGCGCTCGGTGACGCCGCCCACCGGCTTCACGCGCCTCTCCTGGAGACCGCGCAGCAGCTTGACCTGCATCGGCAGCGGCAGCTCCGCGACCTCGTCGAGCATCAGCGTCCCGCCGTGCGCCGCCTCGAACAGACCTACTTTTTCGCCGGTCGCGCCGGTGAAGGCGCCCTTGACGTGGCCGAAGAGCTCGGACTCGATCAGCGTCTCGGGGATCGCGCCGCAGTTCACCGCGACGAACGCGTGCTCGGCGCGCGGCGACAGCTCGTGCAGCGCCCGCGCCGCCAGCTCCTTGCCCGTACCCGACTCGCCGACCAGGAGCACGCTGGTGCGCGCGGGCGCGATCTTGCGGAGCATGTCGAACACCCGCTGCATCGCCGCCGACTTGCCCAGCAGGCGATCCAGTCGATAGCGGCCCTTGATCTCGTCGCGCAGCGCCAGGTTCTGCCGCACCAGCTGGCGCTTCTCGAACGCGCGCTCGATGATGAGGCCGACCTCGTCCATCTTGAACGGCTTGACCAGGTAGTCATAGGCGCCGGCCTTCATCGCGGCGATCGCCGTCTCCGCGGTGGCGTAGGCGGTCATGACGATGACCTGGGTGTCGGCGTGCGCGGCCTTGCACTCGGCCAGCACGTCGAGCCCGCTGGCGTCGGGCATTTGCAAGTCGGTGATCACCAGGTCGTACTCTTTCGCGGCCATCGCGCGCCGCGCCTCGGCGCCGCCCGCGCCCGCGTCCACCGTGTAGCCGGCGCGGGTCAGGAAGAGGGCGAGCAGCTCGCGCATCGAGCGCTCGTCGTCGACGACCAGGATGCTGCCGCGCGTGGCGGCGGCGGTCATGTCTCCGCGCTCGCCACGCTCATGCGCGCTTCCTCGCGACCAGGATCAAAAAACCGCCCAGGTGGCGGAGCAAGGGCAGATCGCAGGCGCGGTTCTCGGCCCAGCCGAAGAGCGACCCCACGGGTGGGAACGCGAACACCTTCGAGGTCGGCGTCAGGATGCGCACGCCGCGCACGCCGACGAGCTCGAGCTCGCGCGGCAGGTACGACTGCGCCTTGCGGGCGGTGTCGTAGCGCGTGAACACGTCGTGGTCGGTCGTGCCGTCGGCGATGCGCGCCGGCCCGCCCACGCGCTTGGCGAGGTAGCGCAGCGAGTACGGGTTGTAGAACTCGAGCAAGAGATGGCCGCCCGGCCGCACCAGGCGCGAAAGCTCGGCCAGCGCTTCTTCGATGGGCGGGATGTGGGCCAGCACCTTCATGCTGTAGACCAGGTCGACCGACTCCGACGGCAAGGGCACGTGGGTGAGCGAGCCCTGCACCACGCGCAGTCCGCGCCCCTGCGCCGTGCGCAGCATTCCGCGCGACAGATCCAGGCCGATCGCCGAGCGCGCCACGTGCCCCGCCTCGCGCAGCAAAAGGCCGGTGCCGCACCCGGCTTCGAACACGTCGCGCCCGCGGCCGTACTGCCGGATGAGCTGCAGCTCCAGCTCGTCGATCATCCGGTGATAGCCGTGATGGCGCTCGGCCTCGTAGGTCTCGGAGAAGCGGTCGTAGTAGGTCTGGGTGGTCGGTGGTGCGGTGGTCGACATGGAATCCGCCGATATTATGGCGCGGCCTCGGAATGGAAAGAAGGGCCGGCCTTCTGCCGGCGCGCGACGATCATGAACAGCACGCCCGCGAGGCCGAAGGCGACGACGGTGAGCTGCAGGGCCAGCGGGATGCTCGAATGGTCGGCGATCGCGCCGATCACGAATGGCGCGGGCGCGTTGCCCAGCACGTGGATGCCGAACATGAACACCGCCTGCAGCGTCGCCGAGAACTGTGGCGGCCCGAGCTCGTCGACGACCGCCGCGGACGGGCCGTTATAGACCGAAAGAAAGAAGACCGCGACCGCGGTCAGCGCCATGAACGCGATGTGGTCGGTGACTATCAGGCTGCCGACGCCGAACGGTATCTGAATCAGCGCGGACAGCCCGATTGCGCGCGCATGGCCACCGGACGCGCGGCGGTTGAGCTTGTCGCCCCAGTAGCCGCCGAAGACCACCCCGCCGACGCCGCATCCGAGGCCGACGAACGCCATGAAGCCGCTGCCGACGGCGATCGAGAAGTGCCGCACGTCGAGGATCATGGGGCGCGCGAAGAAGATCAGGCCGCTCGCGCCGAACGTCGCCAGGACGCCGCCGGCGAGCGCGAGGATGTAAGTGGATGAGAGCAGATACGCGCGCGCCGGCAGGCTCACCGGCCGCGGCAGCCGCGCCGGCGCCGCGATGAACGCCGACAGCAAGGCGAGCAGCAACGACGGGGCCCCTGCGATCCAGAACGCTCCGCGCCAGCCGATCTTCGGCGCCAGCAGCGCGCCCAGCGCCAGGCCGCCGGTGCCGCCGACCGCCATGCCGATGTTATAGATGCCAAGCGCGCGCCCGCGCTTCTCCGGCGGCGCGTCCGCGCACAGCAGCGTGTTGGCGCTGGGGCCGTAGCCACCCTCGCCGACGCCGACCAGCGCGCGGAAGAACAGCAGCATCGCGTACGACGTCGACAGCGCCGACCCGATGGTCGCGATCGCCCAGACCAGGATGCCGACGAAGATGACCTTGCGCGGCCCGAAGCGGTCCGCGATGGGCCCCGACGCCAGCGACGCGATCGCGAACACGAGCAAGTTCACGGTCGCCAGGAGGCCGAGCTGCGCGAACGACAGCTTGAACTCTGCGCCGATGAACGGCGTCATGCCGTACACCACCTGGCGGTCCAGGTAGTTGAAGAAGTTGATCAGCGTCAGCAGCGGCAGCGGCGGGATGCCGCGCGCCTTCTGCGCGGGCGCGGGTCCCGCGCCGAACGGCGAGGGGAACGCGCCGCCGGCGCCCGTGCCCGACGTCGCGCCGGGCAGCCCCGCCGTCATCGCAGGCTCTCGAGGCAGGCGATCGCTTCGGGCTTCGACCAGTCGCGCTTGTTGATGAAGTAGTGCCGCACGTGTCCGCTGGCGTCGATCATGAAGCTCTCGGGATACTTCTCGGTGCCAAAGCTCTTGGGCACGCTCTTGGACAGGTCGAGCAGCACGCCCATCTTCGTGCCCTTGACGAAGAACTGGCGCACGGCGTCCCAGCTGTCGTCGACGCTGACTGCCATCATGCGGATGTCGGTCTTCTCCAGCCGGCGCGCCAGATCTTCCATCGACGGTACTTCCTCGACGCAAGGCGGGCACCAGGTCGCCCAGAAGTTGACCAGCACCGGGTGGCCGCGCTGCGCGCTCAGCGACACCATCTTGCCGGTGGCGTCGGGCAGCTGGAAGTCGGGCGCTTCGTGGTTCTCCAGGAACGCGGGCACGGGATCCGGCGACATCGCGCGGCAGGCGTTGGTGCGTGCGTTGGTGATGCCTTGGTGGGTCGCCTCGAAGAAACGCACGCTCAGGAAACCCAGGCCGGCGACGGTCAGGATCAGCGGCCAGACCCAGGTGCGGCCTGCGACCGCGGTGGCCGAGGTCGGGGCCGAGGCGATCCTCGCCGGTTTTGCTTCGGTGCTCACTTCGTCAAAGCTCCAATCCAACGACCGGTGCGATCGCGCGCACCGACTCCATCAACGTCGCGAACTCCGCCGGCGTCAGCGACTGCGGCCCGTCGGACAGCGCCATCTCCGGGTGCGGGTGAACCTCGACCATCAGGCCGTCGGCGCCGAGCGCGATCGCGGCGCGCGCCAGCGCCGGCACCGAGAGGCGATCGCCGGTGCCGTGCGACGGGTCGATGATGATCGGCAGGTGAGTGAGCCGCTTGATGAGCGGGATCGACCCCAGGTCCAGCGTATTGCGCGTCATCGTCTCGAACGTGCGGATCCCGCGCTCGCACAGGATCACGTTGTAGTTACCCTGCTTGACGATGTACTCGGCCGCCATCAGGAACTCTTGAATCGTCGCGGACAGCCCGCGCTTGAGCATCACGGCGCGGCGCTGAGCGCCCACCGCCTCGAGCAGCGAGAAGTTCTGCATGTTGCGCGCGCCGATCTGCAACACGTCGGCGTAACGGGCGACCAGCTCGACGTCGCGTGTGTCCATCACCTCTGTGACGATCGGCAGGCCGGTCCGCTCGCGCGCCTCTGCGAGCAGCTGCAGGCCCTCTTCCTTGAGACCCTGAAACGCGTACGGCGAGGTCCGCGGCTTGAACGCGCCGCCGCGCAGGAAGTGCGCGCCCGCGCTCTTCACCGCGATCGCGGTCGCTTGTATCTGCTCGCGGCTCTCGACCGCGCACGGCCCGGCGATCACGCCGAAGCGCCCGCCGCCGAACTGGCCGTCGCCGATCTTGATCGCGGTGTCATCGGGCTTCACCTCGCGCGATACCAGCTTCCACGGCCGCGAGATCGGCACCGCCTCGGCGACGCCGCTCATGACGTTGAACAGGCCCGGGTCCAGCGGCCCCTGGTTGCCGGTGATCCCGATCGCCAGCCGCGTCGACCCTGGCACCTCGTTGGGCGTGAACCCGAGCTCGCGGATCCGCGCTTCGACCACCGCGACCTCGTCCCGGGTCGCGCCGGCCTTCATGACTATGAGCATGGGCTAGTTTACGCCTGCACCGCTCACCGGCGGAAGGGGGCGGTCCCCCTTCGCGCCGGCGCGGATCCGAACTAGGTCTTCTTCTTACCGCCCTTGTGGCCACCACCGGACTTCTTAGCCAGCTCCTCCTCGGTGATCTTCTTGAAGGTCTCGAAGGGGTAGGCGCCGTTGATCTTGCGGCCGTTGATGAACACCGCCGGCGTACCGTTGACGCCGACCGCCTGGCCTTCCTTGGTCTCGGCCTCGATCACGCTCTTGTACTTGCTGCTGTCGAGGTCAGCCTTGAACTTGGCCATGTCGAGGCCGATCTCCTGCGCGTACTTGTCCAGGTTCGGCCGATCGAGCGCGGTGTTGTTCTCGAAGAGCTTGTCGTGCATCTCCCAGAACTTGCCCTGGGCCGCCGCGGCCATCGCCGCCTCGGCCGCCGGCTCCGCGTTGTTGTGGAACGGAAGTGGGTAGTTCTTCCACACCGCGCGGACCTTCCCGCCGTATTCCTTCTCGATCTGCGCGATCGTCGGCTCGACGCGCTTGCAGAACGGGCACTGGAAGTCGGAGAAGATCACCATGGTCAGCGGCGCGTTCTTCGGGCCGCGCGCCTGCGAGTTGCCCGCCTCGACCTTGTAGATCGTCTGGTCCTGATCGGGCGTCTTCTCGGCCTCGGGCTGCTGTCCCGCGGGAGCGGCGGCGACCTCGGTCTTCGCGTCGCGCATGATGACATCGTAGACCTTGGCCTTGGGCGTCCCCTTGGCCACCAGCGCATCGGCGATCTTGAGCTCGTCGTCGATCTTGGCCTTGAAGGCCTCGAACGGCTGCGCGCCCGACAGGAACTTGCCGTTGATGAAGAACGCCGGCGTGCCGCGCGCGCCGATCTTGCCACCGGCGGTCGCGTCAGCCTCGATGTCCGACTTGCCCTTCTGTGCCTCCACCGCCGCCTTGAACTTGCCCATGTTCAGGCCCAGCTCCTGCGCGTACTTCTCGTAGGTGGCGCGGTCCATGCTCGCCTGGTTGGCGAAGATCTTGTCGTGCATCTCCCAGAACTTGCCCTGCTCGCCCGCGGCGCGCGCCGCGATCGCCGCCGGCATCGCGTTCGGGTGGAACGGCAGCGGCAGGTCGCGCCACACGACGCGGACCTTGCCCTTGTACTCGTCCATGACCTTGGAGATGGTCGGCTCGACGCGCGAGCAGAACGGGCACTGGAAGTCGGAGAACTGCACGATCGTGACCAGCGCGTCCTTGGCGCCCTTGACCGGCGCGCCCTTGACCTCGGCGCGGTAGACCGCGTTGGCGTCGGGCTCACCCTGGCGCGGCGGCGGCGGGGGCGGTGGCGCGGCCTTGGCGAGACCCTCCTTGGTCATCTCGGCGTAGATCTGCCCGCGCGGCGTGCCGTCCTTGAGCTTCTGGTCGGCCTTCTTGATCTCGTCGTCGATGGCGCTCTTGAACGCCTCCAGCGGCTGCGCACCGCGGAAGTTGTGCCCGTTGATGAAGAAGTTGGGCGTGCCGCGCGCGCCGAAGTTGGCGGCGTCGTCCATGTCCTTCTTGATGCGGTCCTTGTACTTCTCGCCGTCGAGCGCCGACTTGAACTTGCCCATGTCGAGCCCGAGCTCCTGCGCATACTTGTCGAGGTTCGGCCGATCGAGCGCGCCCTGGTTCGCGAACAGCTTGTCGTGCATCTGCCAGAACTTCCCCTGGTCACGCGCCGCCTCGGCCGCCTCGGCCGCGATCATGGCGTTGTTGTGGAAGGGGAGCGGGTTGTGGCGGAACGCGAGCTCCACGTCGTTGCCGTAGTCCTTGAGCACGGTCTCCAGCGTCGGCGTGACGCGGCCGCAGTAGGGGCACTGGAAGTCGGAGAACTCGATGATCGTGACCTTGGGCTGGTGGCTGCCGCGGGTCGGGGCGTCGCCGATCGCGACCTTGTACACCTCGGGACCGGCGCCCGGGCCCTTGGCGGCCTGAGCGGGCGCCGCCGGCGACGGCGCGGTCTTGGCGGCCGCCATGAACGTCGCGTAGAGCTGACTCAACGGCACGCCGCGCGCCAGCAGCTTGTCCGCGCGCGCGTTCTCGTCGTCGATCACCTTCTTGAAGTCGTCGTACGGCACGGCGCCCTGGATCGGCCGGCCGTTGATGAAGAAGTTCGGCGTCCCCTGCACGCCGATCTGCCGGCCGAGCGCCATGTCGGCGTCGATGCGGCTCTTGTGCGCCGACGAGTCGAGCGCCGACTTGAACTTGCCCATGTCCAGGCCCAGCTCACCGGCGTACTTCTCCAGGTCGGGCCGCTTGATGTTCTGCTGGTTGGCGAAGAGCTTGTCGTGCATCTCCCAGAACTTGCCCTGGTCCTGTGCGGCCAGCGCAGCCTCGGCCGCGAGCGGCGCATCCGGGTGGAAGGGGAGCGGGTTGTGACGGAAGAACATCCGAACCTGGGTCGGATAGTCCTTCATGATCTTGTCGAGCGTCGGGACCACGCGGCTGCAGAACGGACACTGGAAGTCCGAGAAGGCCACGATGGTGACCTTCGCGTTCTCCGGGCCGCGCACCGGACCCTCGATGGGAACGCGGAAGCGTTCGACGTCGCCGACGGCCGGGTCGGCGGCGCCGCCCTTGGCGGCCGTGACCTCGGCTGATTTTTCTTTGCCGCTGCTGCTGTCCTTGTTCGCGATCTTGGCGAGGCCGTAAGACCCGCCTGCGACCACGAGCAACAATACGATGACCGTGCCTTTGTTCATGGGGGGACTCCTGATTGCGTGTGGATGAGAAAACGAAAATCGATACCCGTACCCGTGACGGGCCTGCTGTCGTCGAGGCCGACCTCGAGCCTCGGGCGTTAGGCCTCGGACTTCGGGGAGAAACGCGTTGGAGGTCGGAGGCCCGAGGCCCTTTCCTGGGCGTCAGGCCCGGGGGGGTCTCTCGAGCGGCCGAATTCCGCGCGTCCTGAGCGCGGCGGGCGAATCCAAGCTGAAGCGCGACGAAGCGAAGATGTGCAGGCCGGGCACCGCGTACAGCGCCAGCGGCTGGACCGGAGCCGGGCTGCGGAGGCCGTCGTGCCCCTCGAACGGCACACCCGCGCAGGCGGCGCGCATTCCGGCCGGGCCGTGGTCGCGGCGCGCCGGGCGCAAGCTGCCCGGCAAGCGCTCGCTGTCGGGGTCGCGCGAGGCGCGGTAAGAAGCGTCGCGCGGCGTGCCATCGCATTCGCCTGCCCCGCCGTCGGCGGCGGGCGGCGTCGGGCAGTCGATCACGGCTTCGGTCGCGTATTGTCGGTCTTCGGCGTCGGGCGTATCCGCGGCCAGGCGCGGCGTCTCGTCACATGACGCCGCGGGGCCAAGGTCAGAGTCACAGGTGAAGACCGGAGCCGATGAGCTCGGAAACGCCGCCGGGACGGCGACGACGAGAGACATGACGAGACCGAGCATGGGCTAAAACCGGCGGAAGCCTAGCCCAGGCTGAACGCCCCAGCAAGCGCCCCTATTCCCGCCGCTCTGCGGCCGCCGTCACGCAAATTGGGTTTCGGCAGCAAGGAGGGTGTTGAAGCTGCCCTGGGAACTGCGTAAGGTTTAGCCACGATTGGGTTTCGCCCCCCATGAGCAAAGGCGTCGCTGGTCAGGTAGGCTCGAGCGAGTCCAGTGGCGGGTCTGCCGCTGTGGCTGATCGTGTGTCCGGGTCGGTCGAGGTACACGAATCTCCCGACGGCTCTGGCTCGAGAAGGCAGCGCCGGCGCCGGCGCCGACATCACCACCATCACCACCAAAATCTGCAGAAGCGCTCGGGCAAGGGGGTCGAGTTTGCGTTCGTCACGCTGGTGGCGATCGCGATCCTGTTCTGGATCCTCTACACGCTGCTGCCGCGCGCGGAGAAACACAGGAGCAACAACGGCGAGGAATCGCATCTGGCGCCCCCGATCGGGATCTCCATGGTCTCGCTGACCGGATGAAGGATCCGCTGGTCCGGTTCGGCGTCGCGATCGAAGGCTCGTTGCTCGGTCAGCTGGACGCGCTCGCGGCGGAGCGCGGCTGCACGCGATCGGAGCTCCTGAGAGACCTGGCGCGCGGCGCCGTCGGGCGCGCCAAGGTGCCGAAGGGGGTCGAGGCCGTGGGCGCGCTGACGCTGGTCTACGATCATCATGTGCGCGATCTCAGCCGCCGGTTGACCGACCTGCAGCACGAGCTGGGCGACGGCGTGCGGTCGGCGCTGCATGTGCACCTCTCCCACGACCTGTGCCTGGAGGTGGTGGTGATGCGCGGCTTCTCCGATCAGCTGCAGGCGATCGCGGACCGGATCCTGGCGATGCGAGGCGTGAAGCAGGGCGGCATCGAGATCATCGCGGGCCTGCCCGCTTCGCAGCCGCGAGCCAGACACGCGCACCCGCACGAACACGATCACGACCACGACCACGAGCCCGCGCGTTCCCGCGCGCCGAGCCGCCGCTCCGGTACGCAACGCACCCGACGCCCCTGACGTCCGCGCGCTGCGCTCCGACGTTTCGTGTGGCACGGTTCGCCACGGCTGTGTTATGGGGGCACGATTTCAATAAATCATGCTACCGGGGCAATCGACATCCAGGCGCGCGGCGACCCGGGCACTTCTTGTTTTCGGTGTCCTGTTTTCGAGCGCTTTCATCTGCGCACCGGCGGGCGCGCAGGCACCCGCACCCACCTTCGAGCCGACTCCGCCGCCGCCACCTGAGTCAATCACACCGCCGTCGCTGCGCGAGCACCGTGAGGCGCCGTTCCCACCCGCGGCGCTCGACGAGGGGGTCGAGGGCGATGTCGGGCTCGAGCTGGATCTCGACGCCGGCGGCAACGTCGTCGGTGTCCGCGTGACGCGGCCCGCGGGGCACGGCTTCGATGAGGCGGCGGCGGAGGCGGCACGGCGTTTCACGTTCGATCCCGCCAGGCGGCTCGGCGTCGCGGTGCCGTCGACGGTGCAGTTCACCTACGAGTTCCACCTGCCGCCACCACCGCCACTGCCGCCGCCACCGCCCCCGCCGGCTGCGGCGCCGGCGCCCGCTCCGGCGCCGCCGCCCGCGCGCGAGGCCGTGCAGACCGGTCCCGATCAATCGACGCTGGTGCTCGGATCGAGGCCGATCAGCGCCGCGTCGTCCTTCTCGCTGCAGGACCGCGATTTTCAGCTGCGGCCGATTGGCAGCGTGCAGGACATCCTGCGCGTGACACCCGGGCTGGTGACGGTGCAGCACTCGGGCGGCGGCAAGGCCAACCAGTACTTCCTGCGCGGCTTCGACGCTGACCACGGCACCGACCTGGCGCTGTCGATTGACGGCGTGCCGATCAACCTCGTGTCGCACGCCCACGGCCAGGGCTTCGCCGACACCAACTTCATCATCCCCGAGGTCGTCGAGCGCGTCGAGATCACCAAGGGCCCTTACTTCGCGAGCCAGGGCGACTTCGCGACGGCGGGCGCGGTGAACATGGTGTCGCGCGACGACTTCGAGCACAGCTCGGCGGGGGCGGGTCTCGTCGGCTCGCCCGGGCACGGTCAGGCCGGCTACCGCGCCCTGGCGATCGCCAGCCCCAAATTCAATTCGACGTCCAATTCGATGCCCCTCAAGGCAACCTTCGCCGCCGAGATCGGCCGCACCAACGGCCCGTTCGACAACCCCGACGGCTGGGACCGCTACAAGCTGTTCAACAAGCTCGCGTGGAGCCCGACGCCGAGCGCCAGCGTCAGCCTCACCGAGATGAGCTACGCCGGCAACTGGCACGGCTCGGGGCAGCTCCCGGCGCGCGCGGTCGACCAGGGGCTGGTCTCGCGCTTCGGATCGCTCGACCCCGACGAGGGCGGCAACACCGCGCGCCACCAGATCGCGCTCGCGTACCGCCTGCGTCCGACGGAGAACAGCGAGCTGCGCGTCCTGGGCTACCTGGCGAGCTATCGCTTCAACTTGTTCTCGAACTTCACGCTTTACCTGAATGATCCGGTCAACGGCGACGAGATCGAGCAGATCGATCGGCGCACGTTCTACGGCAGCAAGGTCAGCTACCGCGCCCTACACCAGGTCGGGCGCGTGTCGTTCGACACGACGATCGGGGGCGACGCACGGAGCGACGACATCCACGAGGAGCTCTGGGACACCGTGCACCGGCAACAGGTCACCGCCGTGCGCAGCAACGACGTGCACGAGAGCTTCGTCGGCGCGTACGTCAACGAAGAGGTCGCGCCCGCGCGCTGGCTGCGCGCTGATTTCGGCGCGCGCGCGGATCTGCTGTCGTTCGCCGTCGATAACCGGCTGTCGTCGAGCGATGAGGCCGCGCCCCAGAGCGGCGTGGGCGCCGCGCACCAGCTGAGCCCGAAGGCGAGCCTGATCCTGTCGCCCCTCGAGCGGCCGGGTGCCGAGCTCGATCTCTACGCCAACTACGGCCACGGTTTTCACTCCAACGACGTGCGCGGCGTGTTCGCGCAGCCGGCGGTCACGCCGCTGGCGCGCGCGATCGGCGAGGAGATCGGTGCGCGCGCGCGTCTCTTCGGCCGCTGGGATCTGGCCGTCGCGGTCTGGCAGCTGGATCTCGACAGCGAGACGGTCTGGAACGGCGACGACGGCACGACCGCGGTCAGCGGTCCCACCAACCGCCGCGGCATCGAGCTCGAGAGCCGCTACGAGGTCACGCCCTGGCTCGCGGCCGACGCCGCGGTGACCTTCACGAAGTCACAGTTCACGACGGATCGCGAGAACGGCGGCGGGCTGGCGCTGGCGCCCAAGCGCACCTGGGCCGGCGGCCTGTCGGGCCGGCATGCGCTGGGCCCCGGCGTGGCGCGCGCCGGCCTGCGCTTCTACGGCATCGGGGATCGACCCGCGACGGACGACGGCGCGCTGACCGCGCCCGGCTTCACCCAGCTCGATCTCCACCTCGGCTACCGGCACCGCTGGTTCGACGTCGCGCTCGACGTCGAGAACCTGCTCGATGGTGTGTTCCGCTCGGCGCAGTTCGCGACCGTGAGCCGGCTGCCGGGCGAGCCGGCGGTGGGCGCCGCCGTACCATCCGGCTTCAGCTGTGGCACCAGCGGGCGCCTGGCACCGGCGCCCGACGGAAGCCCGGCCGGCGGACGCTTCTACGGCTGCCAGGACGTCAACTACACCCCCGCCTACCCGCTGACGCTGCGGGTGATGGCGACGGTGTTTCTCGACTGAGCCGCACCGGCCACTCGCGGTACCATGGCGGGATGTTCGAGTCCGCCGAGGTCGGTCACGCGATCGACAAGAAGGCCTTTCGCAAGGAGGAGGTGACCCTGCGCGCGCGGCTCCTCGACGCCCAGCGCCGACTGCGAGACCAGGGACGCTTCCCGGTCCTGTTGCTGATCTCCGGCGTCGACGGCGCCGGCAAGAGCGAGACGCTGGCGCAGCTCTACGAATGGATGGACGCGCGCTTCCTGAGCACGCTGGCCTTCACGTCGCCGACCGACGAGGAGCGCGAGCGGCCGTTCATGTGGCGCTACTGGCGCGCGCTGCCGCCGCGCGGGCGCACGGGCGCGTTCGCGGGGTCGTGGTACTCGACTCCGATCGCCCACCGCATGGCGGGCGAGAGCTCGCGCGTCGAGCTCGACCGGCGCCTCGACGAGATCAACCGCTTCGAGGCCATGCTGGTGAACGAGGGCGCGCTGCTGCTGAAGTTCTGGCTGCACCTGACGCGCTCCGGGCAACGGCAGCGCTTGCGCAAGCTGGAGGCCGATCCGCGCACCGCGTGGCGCGTGACCAAGACGTCGTGGGTGCGCACGCGCACGTACGATGCCCTGCAGAACGTGGCCGGGCACGTCTTGCGCCTGACCAACACGTCGTGGGCGCCGTGGAGCATCGTCGACGGCACCGACGACAACTACCGGCACCTGCGCGTTGGCCGCGAGCTGCTGGCGTCGCTGGAGAAGCGGCTCGGCGAAAAGAGCGTCAAGAAGCGCGTCTTCGCGCCGCCGGTCGCACCGGTGGCCGACGACCGCAATGTGCTGTCCGCGCTGAACCTCGATAGGACGCTCGCCGGCAAGAAATACGAGCTCGAGCTCGCGAGGTGGCAGGGCCGGCTGGCCGAGCTCGCGCGCCACCGCGCCTTCGCGCGCCGGTCGCTGGTGCTGGTCTTCGAGGGCATGGACGCCGCGGGCAAGGGCGGCGCGATCCGGCGGCTGACGGCGGCGCTGGATCCGCGCCAGTTCCAGGTGGTGCCGGTCGCCGCGCCCACCGACGAGGAGAGCGCGCATCCCTACCTGTGGCGCTTCTGGCGGCAGCTGCCGCGCTGGCGGCACGTCACGATCTTCGACCGGTCGTGGTACGGGCGCGTGCTGGTCGAGCGCATCGAAGGCTTCTGCGCCGAGGCCGACTGGCTGCGCGCGTACGCCGAGATCAACGATTTCGAGCACGAGCTGGTGACCGCCGGAACGATCGTGCTGAAGTTCTGGCTGCAGATCGATCGGCAGGAGCAGCTGCGGCGGTTCAAGCACCGGGAGAAGGTCGCGCACAAGCGCTTCAAGATCACGCCCGAGGACTGGCGCAACCGCGACAAGTGGAGGGACTACCAGAAGGCCGCGGTGGACATGATCGATCGGACCAGCACCGGCCGAGCGCCCTGGGTGATCGTCCCCGCCAACGACAAGAACTTCGCGCGCGTGATGATCGCGCAACGAGTGGTGAAGCACCTCGAGCGCGCGCTGCGGGTCTGAACGCGGTGGTTGATGTCGGCGACGTCGCGACTACGGCGGCGCCGCCAGATGGGCTCCCTTTCTTGCGCACCAGGCGAGCACGTCGGCGAAAGGCCGGTCCTCGGCCGCGCCGAACAACGGATGACGTGTGAGGCGTGCGCGGGTCTGCGCGGGGCTGCCGATGCCGCACAGGAACCGCGCCCGCTGGCGCGCGTCAGCGAGCGCTCCCGGCTGCTCGGCGCACAGCTGGAGAAACGCGCGCTCATCGATCGAGCCCGGAAACGCGGCGCGCGCGGGCGGCGCCGGCAGCGTGGCCGCGCCGCTGCTCAAGCAGTATGTGCAATGACCGCAAGGTGCCGCCCGGGTCTCGCCGAAATAGCCGACCAGGGCGTTGACCTGGCAGCCTGCGTGCGTGACCAGCGCCAAGACGCGTTGGCCCCGTGCAATCTCCTGAGCCTCGCGCGCTTCGAAACGACGGAGCAGCTCGGCCACCAGCGCATCTCCGTCCTCGGCCGGTCGTAGCCGGCGGTAGCGCTGGCGCACGTCCGAGGCGCGCACCTCGGCCCAGCCTTGCCCCTCGAGATACTCGATCGCGCGCACGACGCGTCCCCGGTCCTGTCCCAGCGCGGCGCCGACCTTTGCCGCGTCGAGCGTGTACCAGATCCGCCCCTTCTTCGCGGCGGCGAAGATCGACGTGATGAATTGCGCGCGCTCGCCCTCGAACCTGGCGGCGATCTCCGATGGGTCGAGCGCCGGCCGCACTTCGTACGCGCCGTAGAACGGCGTCCCCTGGCGCAGTACGCCCACGAGCTCGAGGTAAGTCAGCGCCGTGCGCAGCACCAGCAGGCGGATGTCGTGACGGGCCGACAGGTCCGAGAGGCTCACATGGAATTCGAGCCCCGCGCCCAGGACTTCGGTGATCAACCCTCGCAGCGCGGCCTCGGTCGGCGTGTCGCCGTATGCGAAGTTCTCCAGCACCGGTATGTCGGCGGGGCAGGCGAACATCTCGACGGTCGAAGGCTCACCGTCGCGGCCGGCGCGTCCGATCTCCTGGCTGTAGCTCTCGAGGCTCTTGGGCAGGTTGTAGTGGTACACGTAGCGGACCGACGCGCGGTCGATCCCCATGCCGAACGCGATGGTCGCAACGACGACGCCCGCCGCCGAGGCCATCCACCAGTCCTGGATGGCCGCTCGCTCCTGCGGCTCGAGCCCGGCGTGATAGGTGCGCGCGGGCAGACCCGCGCTCGCGAGGTCGTCGCCCACGCGCTCGGCTGTCTTTTGCAGCGTGACGTAGACGATTGTCGGTCCGGGCTCACGCTGCCGCAGCCGCGCGAGCAACAGGCCGTCGCGCTGGTCCGCCGGCACCGGCGTCGTGAGCAGCGTGAGGTTCGACCGATAGAAGCCCGTGACGATCGCCGCCGCGGGCGGAATCTCGAAGGCGGCGCAGATGTCGCGCACGACCTGCGGCGTCGCCGTCGCAGTCAGGCCCAGGACCCGCTCGGCCCGGATCTGCCGGCGGATCTCCGCCAGCTTCAGGTAGTCGGGGCGAAAATTATGCCCCCACTCGGAGATGCAGTGCGCCTCGTCGACGGCGAAGAGCGCGATCTTCAGACGCTCGAGGATCGCGAGGAAGCGTTCGTTGTTGAATCGCTCGGGCGCGACGTAGAGCAGCTTCAACGTCCCCGCGACGAGGCGCCGGTTGATGTCCTCGACCTCGCCCGGCGACAGCGACGAATCCAGGCGTGCGGCCTCGATGTCGCGCCTGCGCAGGGAATCGATCTGGTCCTTCATCAGCGCCACCAGGGGCGAGACGACCAGCGTGACGCCCTCCATTCGCAACGCCGGCAGCTGATAGCAGAGCGACTTGCCTGCGCCCGTGGGAAACACGCCGAGGGCGGCCCCGCACGCCGAGAGCGCCCGCAACACTTCGCGTTGCCCGGGCCGAAACTGGAAAAAGCCGAAGCGCTCGCGCAGGAGCTCTTCGTCCGTCATCTGCCGGGGTCCGTCCACCACCCGGCCATCCTGACTGAAAAGGGGACCGAAATCAGGACGCGCATTCGACATGCGGCGAATGGCTGCAGACTGCGTGCCGCGCGGCAGCGCGGCGGGCGGACTCCAAACGCACGAGCGGCGTGCCCGCGCCTTCCGCACGCCGGCCGCTGCATTACATTGTCACAGCCGATCACCCGGACGCCGTGGAATGAAAGAGTGGCGGGCGACTACCGCGATGAATGGCAGCTCACCGTCGCGTTCGAGCTGTCGTTGATGGGCGCGGTCGACAACGGATACGGCATGGAGGCGTTCGCCGCCAAGCAACTGCAGGCGTCCGGACGAAGCGTCAGTGCGACGCCGCGGCTCGGCCTCGAGAGCGAGGTCGTCCCCGCCCGGCTCCGGCTGCGTGCGGGGAGCTATCTCGAGGCGTCACGATTCTTTGAAACATCGGCGCGATGGCACGGGACGGCGGGCGCCCAGGTCCGTCTCTTCTCGTTCAGGCTCGCCGGGCATGAACGGCGCGTGGCCCTCTCGTTCGCCGGCGATGTCGCGGCACGCTACGAGAACCTCGGCATCTCGCTGGGGTTCTGGAACTGATGTCCGCAGCGCGGTTGCGACTGAACGGCAGCAATCGCAACGGCGGGCCTTACCGACACGCCGCCGCGCCCTAGATTGACGTCGCCGCGATCCCGCGTCTCAAGGAGCTCGATGCCCACCAACAAGAAATCTCCCTCTCGTTCACGCGCCTCGTCGACCGGGTCCTCCTCGTCCGCTCGGTCGACGCAGAGCGGGCCCGCGCGCGGCGGGCGTGCCGGTGCGGCCAGCGACGCCCTCGTCGCCAAGATGGGAGCCGCCGAGAGGCTCGCGGAGGCCATGCCTTCGAACGCGAACAAGCCGGCAGAGTTCGGCGCGCCTTCGACCAAGCCTCTGCGTGGAGCGACCGTCGAGGTGCCCGATCCGCGGGCCACCGGCAGCACCCTCACCGAGCGGACAACCTCGTCCAAGGTCGGCGACGGCGACGTTCGTCTGGGCTCGAACCCCGGGTCTTTGCCGCTCGATCGCGTGCGGGTGGATTCATCCGGCCGCACGCTCACGACCAACCTCGGCGTGCCCGTGGCCGACAATCAGAGCTCCCTCAAGGCGGGGTTG
>Ga0265328_10000557_pt1 | contig 17346 bp, 15 predicted proteins | sample 41624metaG_FD_202086 | JGI IMG/M metagenome (GOLD analysis project Ga0265328, IMG submission 202086) | Rhizosphere microbial communities from Carex aquatilis grown in University of Washington, Seatle, WA, United States - 4-16-24 metaG | ecosystem: Host-associated > Plants > Roots > Rhizosphere...
GCGCTGGCCCCCTTCCCAAGGCGCAATTCTTGCTTGATTTATGTGCGGGCGTCGTGGTTGCATTGCGGGCCGGGACTTATAGACTGGCTCCCGCGTATGAGGCCGGGGACGGGGAGTGCGGCGGGCGGAGCCCGCTTGCACGTTTTGTTAGGCCCTCGCTGATATCGAGTGAGGTTGGTTCGATTCGCCACAGCGGGCCGATCGGTCAGGAGACGAGACATGAGCAAGGTCGGCAGCAGCGATTCGAAGAACACGCTCTACTGCTCGTTTTGTGGCAAGAGCCAGCATGAGGTGCGCAAGCTCATCGCCGGTCCGACGGTCTTCATCTGCGACGAATGCGTCGAGCTCTGCATGGACATCATCCGCGAGGAGAACAAGTCCATCGTCAAGCAGCGCGACGGCATTCCGACGCCGCGCGAGATCTGCAAGGTTCTCGACGATTATGTGATCGGGCAGTCGCAGGCCAAGCGCGTGCTCTCGGTCGCCGTGCATAATCACTACAAGCGCCTCAATCACGCCGCCAAGCATGGCGACGTCGAGCTCGCCAAGTCCAACATATTGCTGATCGGCCCGACGGGCGTCGGCAAGACGATGCTGGCGCAGACGCTGGCGCGCATTCTCGACGTGCCCTTCACCATGGCCGATGCGACGACGCTGACCGAGGCGGGCTATGTCGGCGAGGATGTCGAGAACATCATCCTCAAGCTGCTGCAGGCCTCGGATTATAATGTCGAGCGCGCGCAGCGCGGCATCGTCTATGTCGACGAGATCGACAAGATCTCGCGCAAATCCGACAATCCGTCGATCACCCGCGACGTGTCGGGCGAGGGCGTGCAGCAGGCGCTGCTGAAGATCATGGAAGGCACCATCGCCTCCGTGCCGCCGCAGGGCGGCCGCAAGCATCCGCAGCAGGAATTCCTGCAGGTCGACACGACCAACATCCTCTTCATCTGCGGCGGCGCCTTCGCCGGCCTCGAGAAGATCATCTCCGCTCGCGGCCGTGGCACGTCGATCGGCTTCGGCGCCAATGTGCAGGCGCCCGACGAGCGTCGCACCGGCGATATCTTCCGCCATGTGCAGCCGGAGGATCTGCTGAAGTTCGGGCTCATCCCCGAATTCGTCGGCCGTCTGCCGGTGATCGCGACGCTCGAGGATCTGGACGAGGAGGCGTTGAAGCGCATCCTCACCGAGCCGAAGAATGCGTTGGTCAAGCAGTATCAGCGGCTGTTCGAGATGGAGAGCACCGAGCTCACCTTCCAGGACGAGGCGCTCTCTTCCGTCGCCCGCAAGGCGATCGAACGCCACACTGGCGCGCGCGGCCTGCGCTCGATCATGGAAGGCATATTGCTCGACACCATGTTCGAGCTTCCGGGCCTTGAGGGAGTCGAGCAGGTCGTCATCGGACCCGAGGTCGTCGAGGGCAAGGCGCGTCCGCTCTATATCTACGCCGAGCGTAGCGAAAAGAGCGGCGCCAGCGCCTGACGCTTTTTTGGGCGCGGGAGCGCGACGCAGTCGCCGCTCCCGCCTCCTGTGTCGCATGCGTCTGTTTTTCCAGTATCTTGAATCGTTCTGCCGCTAGGCCCATTTGTTGCGTAATCGCCTTTGACGCCGTTCGTGCGTGAGCGGGTCGGGAAGGCGGATCTCGAGAGCCGCCCGAGTGCCGGGCCCGGAACTTGCAAGCGTCCATTTGCGTCAGAGCGTCGCCTCGCCCCGTTTCGGCGGGGAGCGAAACGGAACAGGAAAAAAGAAATGACGAACGAAAAGCGCAATTCCATCGTTCCCGGCGCGATCGAGAGTTATCCGGTTCTGCCGTTGCGCGACATAGTGGTCTTTCCGCATATGATCGTTCCGCTCTTCGTCGCGCGCGACAAGTCGATCCGCGCTCTGGAAGAGGTGACGAAGTCGGAGCGACTCATTCTGCTCGCGACGCAAAAGAACGCCGGCGACGATGATCCGGCCGCCGACGCGATCTATTCGATCGGCACGCTCGCTTCTGTTCTTCAGCTGCTGAAGCTTCCCGACGGCACGGTCAAAGTGCTGGTCGAGGGCGTCGCGCGCGCCCAGGTGCGCAACTATACGCGCATCGACGAATATCACGAGGCGGACGCCGAGACGCTCGGCGACGAGATCGACCAGCCCGTCGAAGTCGAGGCGCTCGGCCGTTCGGTCATCGCCGAGTTCGATTCATACGTGAAGCTCAACAAGAAGGTCTCGCCCGAGATCGCCGCTGCGGTCACGCAGATCGATGATTTCTCCAAGCTCGCCGACACTGTCGCCTCGCATCTCTCGGTGAAGATCGCCGAGAAGCAGGATGTGCTGGAGACGATCTCCGTCGCCAAGCGTCTCGAGAAGTGCCTCTCGCTGATGGAGAGCGAGATCTCCGTGCTGCAGGTCGAGAAGCGCATTCGCACGCGCGTCAAGCGCCAGATGGAGAAGACGCAGCGCGAGTACTATCTCAACGAGCAGATGAAGGCGATCCAGAAGGAGCTCGGCGACGAGGACGGCAAGGACGATCTCGCCGAGCTCGAGGAGCGCATCAAGAACACCAAGCTCTCGAAGGAGGCGCGCGACAAGGCGGTCGCCGAATTCAAGAAGCTGCGTCAGATGTCGCCCATGTCGGCGGAAGCGACCGTCGTCCGCAATTATCTCGACTGGGTGCTGGCGCTGCCCTGGGGCAAGAAGTCCAAGATCAAGCGCGATCTCGAACAGGCGCAGGGCGTGCTCGACTCCGATCACTTCGGCCTCGAGAAGGTCAAGGAGCGCATTCTCGAATATCTCGCCGTGCAGAGCCGCGCCAATAAGCTGACCGGCCCGATCCTGTGCCTCGTCGGCCCGCCCGGCGTCGGCAAGACCTCGCTCGGCAAGTCGATCGCCAAGGCCACGGGCCGCGAATTCGTGCGCATGTCGCTCGGCGGCGTGCGCGACGAGGCGGAGATCCGCGGCCATCGGCGCACCTATATCGGCTCCATGCCCGGCAAGATCATTCAGTCGATGCGCAAGGCCAAGACGTCCAACCCGCTCTTCCTGCTCGACGAGATCGACAAGATGGGCATGGACTTCCGCGGCGACCCGTCTTCCGCTCTGCTCGAAGTGCTCGATCCGGAGCAGAACGCCTCCTTCGCCGATCACTATCTCGAGGTCGATTACGATCTGTCGAATGTCATGTTCGTGACGACGTCGAACACGCTGAACATTCCTGCGCCCCTGATGGACCGCATGGAGATCATCCGCATCGCCGGCTACACGGAGGATGAGAAGGCCGAGATCGCGCGCGCGCATCTCATCCCGAATGCGGTCAAGAAGCACGGCCTCTCCGCCGACGAGTGGTCGATCGACGACGAGGCGCTGCTCACCCTGGTCCGCCGCTACACGCGCGAAGCCGGCGTTCGTAATCTGGAGCGCGAGCTCTCCAACCTCGCCCGCAAGGCGGTCAAGGAGATCCTGCTCTCCAAGGAGAAGGGCAAGAAGGTCCGCGTCACCAACGACAACATCACCGACTATCTCGGCGTCCATAAATATCGCTACGGCGAGGCGGAGCTCGAGGATCAGGTGGGCGTGGTCACCGGCCTCGCCGTTACCGGCGTCGGCGGCGAGCTGCTCACGATCGAAGGCGTGATGATGCCCGGCAAGGGCAAGATGACCGTGACCGGCAATCTGCAGGAGGTGATGAAGGAGTCGATCTCCGCGGCTGCGTCCTACGTTCGCTCGCGCGCGGTCGATTTCGGCATAGAGCCGCCGCTGTTCGACCGCCGCGACATCCATGTGCATGTGCCGGAAGGCGCGACGCCCAAGGATGGCCCCTCGGCCGGCACGGCCATGGCGACGACGATCGTCTCGATCCTGACCGGCATTCCGGTCCGTCGCGACATCGCCATGACCGGCGAGATCACGCTGCGCGGCCGCGTGCTGCCCATCGGCGGCCTGAAGGAAAAGCTGCTCGCCGCTTTGCGCGGCGGCCTCAAGAAAGTGCTGATCCCGGAAGAGAACGCCAAGGATCTGGCGGAGATTCCGGACTCGGTGAAAAATGGTCTCGAGATCGTGCCGTGCTCGCGCATGGACGAGGTGCTCGCCCATGCGCTCGTGCGTCAGCCGACGCCGATCGTCTGGGAGGAGCCCGCGGCTCCGATCGCCGCCAAGGTCGTCGAGGACGACGCGGCCGGCGTGCGCGCACACTGAAGGCTTTGGCCCCTCCCCCGCGGCTGAGCTGCGGGGGAGGGGCCGCCGCCCTCCGGGCCAGGCCGCTCGAAGCCACGGTTTCCGCCAGTTTCCCCCATCGTCTCGCCCTCAGGCGCCCGGAATTCCAGGGATTCCGGCTGCTCGTTTTCTTCTCACCCTTGCTTTTACTGAGATTCCGGCACATCACTCACCTGTGCCGGGTCCGAACGATTCGACGCCGCTCGATTTTCGGCGCTCAGCCCGTGTCGACGACCGGCTCCCGGCGGAAGCAGAAGGGATGAGACCATGGTCAATAAATTGGAGCTGGTCGAGCATGTCGCCGAGGCGACCGAGACATCGAAGGCTGCCGCCGCCGCGGCCATCGACGCGGTGATCGACGGCATCACCAAGGCCCTCAAAAAGGGCGAAGAAGTGCGTCTGGTCGGTTTCGGCACATTCTCCGTCAAGAAGCGCGCGGCCGGCAAGGGCCGTAATCCCGCGACCGGCGAAGAGATCAAGATTCCCGCTTCCAAGAGCGCCCGCTTCAAGCCCGGCGCCACCCTCAAAGCGGCGCTCAACAAGGCCAAATAACAAGGCCGAGTAGGGCAGGCCCCGCCGCCCGGCTCCCCCCTTTTCGACCGGAATTCCAGTTCGCCGCCGGGGCGCGACCGTCGCCGGCGGCCTTGTTGTTTCTTCTGCCCCTGCGCGACTCGTCTTGCGCGGAGGGGGCGCCCTCCCGTAAACAATGCGGCGTCGATCCCGGTCGGCGCGCGGGCGGTTAGCTCAGTCGGTAGAGCGTCTCGTTTACACCGAGAGGGTCGGCGGTTCGAGTCCGTCACCGCCCACCAGGCCGCGATCGGGAGAGACCCGCAGCAGCGGCCTGTCATTCGGCTGCTTTCGGGCGGCGCAGATGGGGCGGGAATTGGCCGCATATGGGGATCGAGACGCAGCGCCGAGAGCATGAGCCGAAACTTCGTCCTTCTCCTCGCACTGGCCGCGCTTTTCGCGGCGCCTTCGGCCTATGCCGAGGAGATGTCCTTTCGTCTCGCGACAATGGGGAGCGCCCATTGCGCCGACCATTGCGCGCGCGTCATCGTCGCGGAGGGCGAGATCGTCGAAGATTCGGCCGACGCTTTTGTGAGCTTTCTGCGCAATCAGGGCCGCGAGACCGAGCTCCGCGGCATCGTCCTCCTCGACTCGCCGGGCGGCCGCGTGGTCGCCTCCATGCAGCTCGGCCAAGCGCTGCGCCGGCTCGGTATGGCGGTGATCGTGGCCCGGGTCGAGCAAGAGGGCGGAGCGCTCGTCTCGGGGCGCTGCTATTCCGCTTGCGTCTATGCGCTGATGGGGGGCCGCAGGCGGGTCATCCCGCACCAGAGCCGCGTCGGCGTCCATCGCATGTTCAATTATGTCGACGGGGTCGATCCGACGAGCGGCGAGACGCTGCGCGAGCGCCGCTACGACGATGGCGGGATGCGCCGCGCGCTTCTCCGCTACAGCGCCTCCATGGGCGTGAGCCGGGATCTGATCGCGCTCGCCGAGCGCACCTCGCCCGATCGCGTCCATCTTCTCTCCGCCGCCGAGATCGCCCGCTGGCGGCTCGGCTCGCCCAAGCTGTAAACGAGCCGGCGAGCGGGGAACTCGTCGGCGCATCCACTCAACTGGCAGGATTGGTCGTTCCATGAAACATATCATCGAGGGTCTCGAGCAGCGGCGCGATTCGGCGCGTCTCGGCGGCGGCGTCAAGCGCATCGACGCGCAGCATGCGCGCGGCAAGCTCACTGCGCGCGAACGTATCGAGCTCCTGCTCGACCACGGCTCCTTCGAGGAGTTCGACATGTTCGTCGCGCATCGCTGCGCGGATTTCGGCATGGACCAGGGCGAGAAAATCTCCGGCGACGGCGTCGTCACCGGCTGGGGCACGGTCAATGGCCGCGCCGTCTTCGTCTTCGCCAAGGACTTCACCGTCTTCGGCGGCTCTCTATCCGAGACCCATGCGCAGAAGATCACCAAGCTGCAGGATATGGCGCTCAAGAATCGGGCGCCGATCATCGGCCTGTTCGACGCCGGCGGCGCGCGCATCCAGGAGGGCGTCGCGGCGCTCGGCGGCTATGGCGAGGTGTTCCAGCGCAATGTGCTGGCCTCGGGCGTCATTCCGCAGATTTCGGTCATCATGGGCCCCTGCGCCGGCGGCGACGTCTATTCGCCGGCCATGACCGACTTCATCTTCATGGTGCGCGACACGAGCTATATGTTCGTCACCGGCCCCGATGTGGTGAAGACCGTCACCAATGAGACAGTGACGGCCGAGGAGCTCGGCGGCGCCTCGGTGCATACCACCAAGAGTTCGATCGCCGACAAGGCCTTCGACAATGACGTCGAGGCGCTGCTGCAGATGCGCCGCCTCATCGACTTCCTGCCGTCCTCCAATAAGGAGGAGCCGCCGGAATGGCCGAGCTTCGACGAGGCCGAGCGGCTCGACGCCTCGCTGGACACGCTGGTTCCCGACAATCCGAACAAGCCCTATGATATCAAAGAGCTGATCACGAAGATCGCCGATGAGGGCGATTTCTTCGAGATTCAGGAGACGCACGCCAAGAATATCGTCGTCGGCTTTGGCCGCATAGAGGGCCGCACGGTCGGCTTCGTCGCCAATCAGCCCATGGTGCTCGCCGGCGTGCTCGATATCGACGCTTCGAAGAAGGCGGCGCGATTCGTGCGCTTCTGCGATTGCTTCAATATTCCGATCGTCACTTTCGTCGACGTCCCGGGCTTCCTGCCGGGCACGGCGCAGGAATATGGCGGCCTCATCAAGCATGGCGCGAAGCTGCTCTTCGCCTATGCCGAGGCCACTGTCCCGAAAGTGACGCTCATCACGCGCAAAGCCTTCGGCGGCGCCTATGACGTCATGGCCTCCAAGCATTTGCGCGGCGATGTGAACTACGCCTGGCCCTCGGCGCAGATCGCCGTGATGGGCGCCAAGGGCGCCGTCGAGATCATTTTCCGCGCCGATATCGGCGACGCCGAGAAGATCGCCCAGCGCACCAAGGAATATGAGGATCGCTTCCTGTCGCCCTTCGTCGCCGCCGAGCGCGGCTATATCGACGAGGTGATCATGCCGAGCGCGACTCGCAAGCGCATCGCTCGCGCGCTCGCGCTGCTCCGCCATAAGGAATTGGAAAACCCCTGGAAAAAGCACGACAACATTCCGCTCTGACCTGCCCTTACGGGCAGGGCGGCGCGTCGGCTCCCGCGGGGGGCTGACGCGCCGCCCGCTCGAGCGGAGAACAGCCTGCCCCGAAGGCAGGCGCCGTCAGCACAATTTCATTCCACTAGCGGGCTTTTTCGGATGACAAAACGCCCCGCCTGTCATAATGTCCCGATCGCCGAGCTGGCTAAAAACATTTGAGCGCAGAATGCGTTCGACCAATCGCTGGCTGAGGTCCAAGTCGGGGAGGACGCCGGAACTCTGCACGTCTGCGAGACACTCCACACCAATTCTCGCGGATGGCGCCTATCGACGAGTCCGGTTAAAGGACGGGTACCAAAGAGTGGGGAGAGGCAAGGGCCGTCCCCGCTCTTTGTGTATGTAGAGCTACGATAGAGCTTTTCACTCGGTAGATAGCCGGACCCTATCAAGCGCGGCTCGCGACGCCGCCGTGGTCCTCCCGAACCCACATTCGCAACTCTTGGAGAATCGGAAATGCCCATCAAGCGGATCGGCGCCGGCGCGCGCATGAGCAAGGCCGTCGTGCATGGCGGCGCGATCTATACGGCGGGCCAGGTCGCCGAGGCGACCAAGGGCGGTTCGGTCGCCGATCAGACGCGCGAGATCCTCGGCCTCATCGACACGCTTCTCCAGGAGGCCGGCAGCGAGAAAGCGAAGATTCTCTCGGCGACGATCTATCTCGCCGACATTGCGACATTCGCCGAGCTGAATTCGGTTTGGGACGTCTGGGTCGACAAGAGCAACCCGCCGGCCCGCGCCACTGTCGAGGCGAAGCTCGTCGCGCCGGACTATAAGGTCGAGATCGCCGTCATCGCGGCGGTGTGAGGCCCGTCAGCGGATTGTCCGGATCATAGGCGTAGCGCAGCGTCTCGAAGCGCATGGAGCGGGCGTCCATCAGCAGCAGACGCCCGACCAGCCCCTCGCCGAAGCCGACGATCTCGCGGATCACTTCCAGCGCCATCATCGCGCCGACGATTCCCGTCAGCGCGCCCAGCACGCCCGCCTCCTCGCAGCTCGGCACTGCGCCGGGCGGCGGCGGGGCGGGGAAGAGGCAGCGATAGGTCGGATTGGGGCGACCCTCGGCGTCGGTCTCGAAGGGGCGCAGCGTCGTCAGCGAAGCGTCGAAACCGCCGACCGCGGCGGTGACGAGCGGCTTCTTCTCGTGAAAGCAGGCGTCGGAGACGAGATAGCGCGTCGCGAAATTATCGGAGCCGTCGGCGACGATGTCGTAGCCGGCGAGGAGCGCGCGCGCATTATGCTCGCCGAGGCGCAGCGCATGGGGCTGCACATGCACATGTGGATTGAGCCGATGGATCGCCTCCTGTGCGCTATCGACCTTCAGCCGGCCGACGGCGGTCGTCGCGTGAATCACCTGCCGCTGCAGATTGGAGAGCGAGACCTCGTCGTCATCGACGATCCCCAGCACGCCGACGCCGGCGGCGGCGAGATATTGCAGCAGCGGCGCGCCGAGGCCGCCCGCGCCGACGACGAGAACGCGCGCCTTCTTCAGCCGCTGCTGGCCGGGGCCGCCGACCTCCCGCAGTACGATATGGCGGGCGTAGCGCTCGATTTCTTCGGTCGAGAGGCTCATGTCACTTTTCCTGCGCCGAAGCTTCCGCGCAGCCGCGTTCCACGGCTCCGCTGGTCGCGAGACTTACCATGAAGCCGCCAACGGCCTAAGAGCCTCGCGCCGATACGGACGGCGATGGAGGACGGATCGAATGAGTAGCGCGCCGCCTCTTCTCCCGCCGGACCCGACGCCGCAGACGGATGAGCGGGAGCGTCTCGCCGCCGCGATCCTGCGCAACCCGAACAATGCGGCGATCCTCGAGCGTCTGCCGAGCCTCGGCCTCGCCGACGCCTGGCTCGTCGCCGGCTGCCTGTTTCAGACCCTCTGGAACCTCGAGAGCGGCCGCCCGGCGACGCAGGACATATTCGACTACGACATCTTCTATTTCGACGAGGATCTCTCCTATGAGGCGGAGGATCGCGACATTCGCCGCGCCGCCGCGCTGTTCGCCGATCTGCCCTCGCGCGTCGATCTGAAGAATCAGGCGCGCGTGCATCTGTGGTATGGCGAGCGCTTCGGGCCGGGCTATCCGCGACTGCGCTCGAGCGCCGATGGCGTCGACCGCTTTCTCATCGAATGTACGCGCGTCGCTGCGCGTCGTGACGATGGCGGCGCGCTCGAGCTCTATGCGCCGGCGCGCCTCGCCGATCTCTTCGCCGGCGTGCTGCGGCCTAATCCCGCCAATCTGCGGCCGGAGCTGTTCGCGGCCAAAGCGGCGAGCCTTCGCGCGCGCTGGCCGTGGCTAGTCGTCGCCGATCCGCTCGAGTGACGAGCGCGAAAGCGTTTTCGCGCTTGCATAAAACGGCGTCGCAGCTTTTGCTTGAACTCGCGCGATTCGGCGCGTTTGTCCCCGCAAGGACGGCCTATGACCCTTCCGGCTCCGCCCACCGGCCTCTACCCCGAAGATTATGAGAGAATCGAAGACGCGGTGATGGAGACCGTGCGCGGCCGATGGTTCTTGCTCGAATTCGCGCGCCGTCAGCGCGCTGAAGAGACCGAGCGGCTCGTGCTCGCCGTCGATCGCCTGGAGCGCGTCGCCGTGCGCGCGGAGGAGCAGGAGGCCGCCTCCGATTGGCGCCTGCCGCGCCGTCTCGTCGAACGCGCGCAGGAATTCGCGCAGACGCTCCGCGCCAGCGGCGTGGATGCGACGCTCTGCGCGCAGGCGGACGCGCTGGTGGAACAATTCTCCAGATTGCTCGATACGCCACCGGCGGCGATGGAAGAGACGCCGCGCGCGATCGCCGAAGCCGAGCGTTTCGAGATCGTCGCGGATTATGTCGAGCTCACCGAGCCGCCTGTCGTGATCGAGCCGGCCGAGGTCGAGCAGAGAGAGGTCGAGCAGATCGAGGTCGAGCAGATCGCGATTTGCGCGGAGCCGCTCACAATCGATGCGGAGCCGCTCAGAATCGTGCCGATCTCCGATGAGCCCGAGCCGGCCGCGCAGCTCGAAGCGGAGCCGCCGGCCATCGAGACGGCGGACGCGCCCGTCGTCGCCGCAGCGCCGGCGTCCAATGGAATCGTGTTCGAGGAATTCGTCGCCCGCGCGATCCTGCCGGAGGAGATCGCGCCGCCTAGAGCCGCGCCGCCGCGGCCGATCGATCCGCGTCTCGCGGCGCTGTCACGGCTCGATCATCTCTCCTTGAACGAAAAGCTTCGGCTGTTTGGCTGAGCCCGCTTTGCCGGCGGCGGCCTGAGCCGCAGCCGCCTCGACGCCGTTCTGATGAGCGAGCGCCACATTGCCGAGAAATTGCCGCGCGCTCGCCTCCCAGGTGAAGGTCAGCGCATGGGCGCGCGGAAGAGCGCGCGGAATCTGCGTCGCCGCGAGGCAGGCCGCCTGCAGATCTTCGCTCAGCACGCCGGCCCCGCTCGCGCCGACGACATCGAGCGGCCCCGCCACCGGAAAAGCCGCCACCGGCAGGCCGCAGGCCATGGCCTCGAGCAGCACCATCCCGAAAGTGTCGGTGCGGCTCGGAAAGACGAACACATCCGAGCTGGCGTAGAGCGTCGCGAGCTCCTCGCTCGTCTTCACGCCGAGGAAGCGCGCCTCGGGATAGGCCGCCTCGAGCGCCGCGCGCGCCGGCCCGTCGCCGGCGACGAGCTTCGAGCCCGGCAGGTCGAGCGAGAGGAAGGCTTCGACATTCTTCTCCACGGCGAGCCGTCCGGCGTAGAGATAGATCGGGCGCTTCAAGCCGAGTTCGGTCGCAGCGTCCGGATGGAACAGCTCGTGATCGACGCCGCGCGACCAGCGCATCAGCCGGCGGAATCCCCGCGCGGAAAGCTCCTGCGCCAGCGTCTGCGTCGAGACCATCGTCCCCGCGCCGCTATTGTGGAAGCGTCGCAGCAGCGCATAGGTCACGCCGACCGGAAACCGCGTGCGGGCGTGAATATATTCGGGAAAGCGCGTGTGATAGCTCGTGGTGAAGCGTCGGCCCAGACGCAGGCAGCAGGCGCGCGTCGCCAGTCCCACCGGCCCTTCGGTCGCGATATGGACATGGTCGTAGCCCTGCGCCAGCCGTTTCGCCACCGCCCCTGCCGTAGCGAAGGCGAGCTGGATCTCCGGATAGGTCGGCATGGGAATGGAGGAGAAATCCTGCGGGGTCAGGAAATCGATCGATGCGCCGAGCGCGCTCGCCGCGCGCGCCATCGCCTCCAGAGAACGCACGACGCCGTTGACTTGCGGACGCCAGGCGTCCGTCGCGATCAATATCCGCATCAGGCGGCGGCCCTCGCCTGCGTTGCAGCCTGCGGCTGCGCGGCGGCCTCGGCGGCCGCCTGCTCCTCGGCGGTCTTGTGCCAATAGATGATCTCGAGCCGGCCGTCGGCGTGCTCGGCGATCGCCGTGCAGCTCTCGACGAAATCGCCGGTGTTCACATAGAGCATGCCGTCGATCTGACGGATCGTCGCGTGATGAATATGGCCGCAGACGACGCCGTCGACGCCGCGCCGCGCCGCTTCGGCCGCCAGCGTCTGCTCGAAATCGCCGATGAAATTCACGGCGTTCTTCACCTTCAGCTTGGCCCAGGCGGAGAAGGACCAATAGCCGACGCCGAACACGCGGCGCACGCGATTGGCCCAGGTGTTGGCGAAGAGCGCGGCCTCATAGGCCCAGTCGCCGAGGAAGGCGAGCCAGCGCGCATGGCGCACGACGATGTCGAACTGATCGCCGTGGATGACGAGCATTTTCTTGCCGTCGGCGGTCTCGTGAATATCGGTCTCGGCGACTTCGACGCCGCCGAACTCCATGCCCGTATAGTCGCGGGCGAATTCGTCGTGATTGCCGGGAACATAGACGACGCGCGCGCCTTTGCGCGCCTTGCGCAGCAGCTTCTGCACGACGTCATTGTGCGCCTGCGGCCAATACCAGCCGCTCTTCAGCCGCCAGCCGTCGACGATGTCGCCGACGAGATAGAAGGTGTCGGCGTCATGATGCTTCAGAAAGTCGAGCAGGAGCTCGGCTTGAAGTCCTCTGGTGCCGAGATGGAGATCCGACAGGAACAGCGTCCTGAAGCGCCTCGCGCTCTGCGAATCGGCCAATGAATCGATTGCGGTCATTTCGACGCGCCCGCCTCTTTTTGTGCCGCAGCGTCTCCTTCCCACCAGATTCGTGTTGCGTAACGATGACACCCGCCGGGATGGTCGGCGTCGTGGTGAAAAACTCGTTCGATATTTCGAACGAATTCGACTATCTATCCGATCGAGGCGGAACGGAGCATAAGTCATGGGCGTGGAAGGCCGGGAAAAGCAGAAGATTCTGGAAGCGGGAGCGCTGGCTTTGTCCGGTCAGCTCGGCGCGACTGTCCAGCGTCTGCGCAAGGCCTATAATTTGTCGCTGTCGGAACTCTCCCTGCAGTCCGGCGTCGCCAAATCGATCATCAGCCAGATCGAGCGCAACGAGACCAATCCGACGCTCGCGACGATCTGGCGCCTCGCCCAGGCCCTCGATGTCTCCATCGAGCGGGTGCTGCAGACCACGGAGGACGAGCCTTTCCTCGAGAAGACCAGCCGATCGGACACGCCGATTCTCGTCACTGACGACGGCAAGTGCAGGCTCGCCATCATCGGCTGGATCAAGACCGTCGAATGGCTGCAATGTTATGAATTCTCCGCCGATCCGGGGGGAGTTCTGGAATCCGAGGCGCATCAGCGCGGCTCCGTCGAGAGCCTGTCCTTGAGAGAGGGCGAGCTCGAGGTCGAGGTCGCCGGCGTGAAGGAAACCGTGCGCGCGGGCGAGACGCTGCGCTACCGCTGCGACCGTCCGCATGTGATCCGCAATCTCGGGCCGAGCGCCGCCCATGCGACCATGGTCTGCATCCTCAAAGCCGCCGCGATGGAGTGAGCGTTTGACGAAATTTCAGAGCGGCGAAACGACGACCGGCCGCCATGCCGAGCTCAGGCTTTCGCTGTTGCAGGCTTCCATTTACGCCATCGTCGGCGTCCAGCTGCCGTTCTTCTCCATCTGGCTGTCGTCGCGGGGGCTCGACGCTTTCGAGATCGCCGCCGTTCTCGCGGTTCAGCCTGTCATCCGCATCGGCTCCATGCTGCTCGCCTCGCGACGAGCCGATCGGCTCGGCGATCATGGCGCGCTGCTCGTCGGCTGCATGGCGGGCATGGCGGCGGCCTATGCGGTGATGGGTTGGTCGACCGGCTTCTTCGCGCTGCTGGTCGCCGGCGCCATGGTCGCGCTGGCGCAGGGACCGCTCGCGCCGCTCGCCGACGGCGTCACCTTCGGCGAGGCGCGCCGCCGCCGCGAGGCCGGCCTGCCGCAGCTGCATTACTCCTGGGTGCGCGGCTGGGGCTCAATGTCGATTCTCGTCTTCCTCGCATTGAGCGGGCCCGTCGCCGGAGCGCTCACCGTGGAGGATATCGTCTGGCTGCTCACGGCGGTGGCCGTGCTCGCCTGCCTCGCTTGCGTCGGCTCGCTGATCGGCTTCGGCTCCTCGCCGGCCAGGGCGGGGCGGCAGTCCGTCGGTCGGCTCGCGCGGCCGGAGCTGGTGGCGCTCGTCATCGTCGCCGCCGCTCTGGTGCAGAGCTCGCATTCCATGGTCAACACCTTCGGCGCGCTGCATTGGAAGGAGCAGGGCCATAGCGACACTTTCGTCGCTTTCGCCTGGGTCGCGGCGCTCGCCACCGAGGTCGTCGCCTTTCTCATGGCGGCGCGCTGGTTCGGCGGAGAATCCAAGGCCGGCGCCTTTCTCCTCGTCGGCGCGATCGGCGCGGTCTTGCGCTGGCTGCTGATGTCGGCCGATCCCGGCCCGCTCGGGATTTTCGGCGCCCAGGCGCTGCACGGCGCCTCCTGCGCGGCGGTGCAGATCGGCCCGGCCTATCTGCTCGCCGAACTCGGCGGCAAGGAGCGCCTCGCGCAATCGCAAGCCTGGCTCGCCGCGGCGATCGCCGGCGGCAACAGCCTGCTCACATTCCTGTCGGGACCGCTCTATGCGCAAGCGGGAGAGCGCGCCTATCTGGCGATGGCGGCCGTCGCTTTCGTCGGCCTGCTGCTCTCTTGCGCCGTGGCGCAGCTCTGCGCGGCTCGCCACGCAAGGGCGGACGCGGCGCGGGACGCCCACGCCGAGCCCGAGCATTCGAGCGCCTGACAGCCTCTCTCTACCGGCTTTCCGCTCCAACGGGATCGGAAAGCCGGTCGAATTTTTCCGGAGCGAATGTGATCGCTCGAACGATGAAGTTCGAGCGGAAAGCGCTCTACGAGAGGTCGCCGATGTGCTTTTGCGAGTAGAGCTGAACGCCGAGCTGCTTGATCAGCTCGAGCTGGGTCTCGAGGAAATCGATATGGCGCTCCTCGCTCTGCACCACTTCCTCGAACAGCAGCTTGCTGACGCGGTCGTGGATCGACAGCGCATAATCGGCCGCCTCGAGATAGAGCGCGCGCGCGTCGATTTCCGTGGCGAGGTCGAGGCGGATGATCTCTTCGATCGACTGACCGATACGCAGAGGATCGAGGCTCTGCATGTTTGGAAAGCCTTCGAGGAAGAGGACGCGATGCACGAATTTATCGGCGTGCTCCATCTCCTCGATCGACTCGGCGCGCCATTTCTTGCCGAGCTCCTTGAAGCCCCAATTGTCGAGGATGCGGTAATGCAGCCAATATTGATTGATCGCCGTCAGTTCGGCGCGGACGCCGCGATTGAGATAATCGATGAGTTTCGCGTCACCGCGCATGGATCCCCCTTCCGCCCGGCCGAAGCGAACCGGGTCATGCAGCCAATTCGTCAGCGCGACAATTATCGCACTCGCCGGCTCCGCTGCAATGATCGGAGGGGACCGCCGAATGCTGATCGACGATCGCGCTGATGTTTCGCGCGCATCGGCCGCAGCGTGGCTCGCACCCCATATGACGAAAGATCGCTCCGACGCTCGGTCGATCCGATCTTCCTCCGAGAACTTCACGGACTTGTCCGTCCGAGAGCACATTGCAAGAGCAGACGATCATCTCCGCACCTAGTTTGGAAGGGTTGTAAACTAGCTGTTATTTCAGTAGCTTATCGTACCGTTCCGGTTCTGGCCAGTGGTCTTTGTCGGCTTTCCGACATCGATCCCGGGGATGCGGAGACGACGCAAATCGCGCGCCACGGCCCGGCGGGCCGCACCAGATTATTTGTTGTGGATAAGGAGCGCGGCAAGACCTGGAGCATGCTCGCGCCTGACCCTTTTGAAAATCTTTCGCGCCGAGAAAGGCTTCGGACGAAAAAGAAACGGCTTCAGACCAAACCTCGCGCCGGCTTCCCCTCGAACCTGAAGGGCATGATCCGATGTCCGACCTCGCAGATCTCTTTCCCGGCTTCGCCTCGCATTGGATCGACGCGCCCGCCGGCTCCGTCTTCGCCCGCTCGTCCGGCTCTGGCCCGCCGCTGCTGCTGCTGCACGGCTTCGGCGAGACCCATGTCGCCTGGGCGCGGATCGCGCCGCTTCTCGCCGAGCGCTTCTTCGTCGTGGCCATGGATCTGCGCGGCTATGGCTGGTCCTCGGCGCCGCCGAGCGAGAAGGGCGAGGCTTATGCCAAGCGCGCGCAGGGCGACGACGTCATCGTCGTGATGGAGCAGCTCGGTCATGTGCGTTTCTCGCTCGTCGGCCATGATCGCGGCGCGCGCGTCGGCTTCCGTTTTGCGCTCGACCATCCAGGGCGGCTGGAAAAGCTCGCTCTGCTCGACATAGCGCCGCTCGAGGAATCGATCGGCGACGCCGACTTGCGCCGCCTCGGCCGTGCGCGACTGCTGTCGCAGCCCGCGCCCAAGCCCGAGCAGCTCATCGGCCTCGATCCGAAAGGCTTCCTCGAGGATGCGCTGGCGAGCGGAACCAAATCCGCGACGCTCGACGCCTTCGATCCGCGCGCGCTCGCCCATTATCGCGCGGCTTTCGACGAGCCTTCGCGCATCCACGCCTTCTGCGAGGATTTTCGCGCCGGCGCGGGGCCGGACCGCGAGCTCGATCTCGCCGATCGCGCGGCGGGCAAAAAAATCATCGTGCCGACGCTGGCGCTCTGGGGCGCGGCGAGTTTCTCCGGCCATGGCGCGCCGCTGCTCGCGCAATGGCGCGAATGGGCGAATGATCTTCGCGGCGTCGAGATCGACAGCGGCCATTATCTCGCCGAGGAGGCGCCGGAGGCGACGCTCGCCGCGCTGGACGCGTTTCTGTGAGTGAATTTCGCTTCAGCGTCGCTGTGGCGCTCGGCGGCGGCGGCGCGCGCGGCCTCGCCCATATCGCCGTGCTGGAGGCGCTGGACGAATTGGGCGTGCGTCCCTGCGCCATCGCCGGCACATCGATCGGCGCGATCGTCGGCGCGGCCTATGCGGCAGGCTTTTCCGGCGCGGAGCTGCGCGCCCATGCGGAGAACATGTTCCGCAACCGCGTGCGTCTGGCGCGTCGGCTGCTGCGCTCGCGGGCGCGTCGTCGCGCGCGCACCTTCTCCGATTTCGCACATCCCGCGCTCCTCGACGCGGAGCGTTTCCTCGACGCATTCTGGCCGCAGGGCATGCCGGAGACTTTCGAGGAGCTGCGGATTCCCTTCACCGCCGTCGCGACGGATTTCCGCTTGCGCCGCGAGGCTGCGATTTCCTCGGGACTGTTACGGCCGGCCGTCGGCGGCTCCATGGCCATTCCGGGTCTGGTGCGGCCGGTCGTCTATGGCGACAGCTTTTTGATCGACGGCGGCCTCGTCAATCCGCTCCCCTATAATCATCTCGCCGGGCGCGCCGACATCGTGCTCGCCGTCGATGTCTCGGGAACGTCGAGCGGGCGCGCGCGCAATCGTCCGCCCTCGCCGATCGAGACGATCATCGTCGCGAGCCAGATCATGATGAACGCCATCAGCGAGCGCATGATCGAGGAGAACCCGCCCGATGTGCTGATCTCGCCCGCGGTCAATCAATATCTCGCGCTGGAC
>Ga0265328_10000559_pt1 | contig 17310 bp, 10 predicted proteins | sample 41624metaG_FD_202086 | JGI IMG/M metagenome (GOLD analysis project Ga0265328, IMG submission 202086) | Rhizosphere microbial communities from Carex aquatilis grown in University of Washington, Seatle, WA, United States - 4-16-24 metaG | ecosystem: Host-associated > Plants > Roots > Rhizosphere...
TCTAACATTTGTCGCCCCCCGCCCCCCCCCCCCCCCCCCCACAAACAAAAAACCCCCCCCCCCCCCCCTTCTTCCCCCAAAACACCGGGGGGGGGGGGGGGGGGTGAACGGTTACTATTTGGGCGACAATGGTATGGTGGCGTCAGTACTATACACGTAACATTCACTTCGTTATACATAATCCCGTATAGCTCACAATTTGCTCTATTAGTCGCAGCCGCTGATCGGTGACCTCTTCGTCGCACAGAGCAATGGCGCTTAATCCCAGGTATTGCAAATGATGAGTGTCTAGCTGCACTATGTTACTTTTAGTTATAGATAGAGTTACCTCGAATACGCCTGACGCATCGCTACAAATGGTGAAGAATGACCAGCGTGGAACGCCGTCCAGCAAAACAAAATCGCTCGTCGTTTGGGCGCTACGCGTAGAGATCCTTGCGTAGTTTTCCGTTTTCGGAAGTTGCAGACGCAGTGCGCAGCGCAAGGTCCGGACTCCGCTCACCTCCCCTCTGAGGCCGAAGCGCAGAATGCAAGTCGAATTGTGAGACCAAATTAGGCTAGGCTCCTTAAAATCCCATCCGGAAACGCAAATCAGAGGGTAGGTGGTTGCGCTCGGCTTGAAACGAGACAACGAACTAATCTCGTTGGCGCCAAGAGGCACGATTTCCGCGAGTGGCAAGGAGCAGAAATAGTCGGACGCGCATTGCATTGTCTTTTGCGGCAACGATTTGATCGCTTCTCCGTATCTAGCCGTGACCATCTCCCAGGTGAGCGGTTGAAATTCATTCCGGATGTGTACATTGAGCTCTTCAATTTCTTTCGGATTATCGAACGCCCAAGCAATTTTCGACATGCCGTCGGAAATATTCGTCGGGTCGATGTAGATGGCGAAGTCGCCCCCGACTTCTGGAAGGGAAGACGTCATGGAGGAGATGCACAGTTTCCCATGCGCGAGACTTTCACCGACAGGCAGCCCCCATCCTTCGACCAAGCTTGGGAAAACCGTAAATAGGCACTTATCGTAAAGATATGATAGTTCATAGTCAGATATGCCGGACAAGATTACGATCTTGTTTGCAAGATAGTCGCTATCTTCCAGGATATTGCGCAACGACTCGACACGCCATCCCCATTTCCCCAAGAAAACGAGAGTAGGGACAGAATCTCCTCTCTCGGTAATGAGCTCTCTCCAAATGTCGAACAAATAACGATGGTTTTTGCGCGCCTCGATCGTGCCGACGCACAAGACGAAGCCTTTGCTCGCGATTTCCTCCAATTCCGCACGGACCCGATGCGTGCCTTTGCTCTTGAGCAACTCTTGTCCGAGCCCCATCGCGATAACGGGCATTTCGCGACCTAGTTCCTCCTTCACGACAGAGCGAATTTGTGTGGCAACATATTCGGAACTGGTCCAGGCGACATCGCTGAGAGATGCAATCTGCAAGAAACGGGTGGTGAAATCCTCCGCAGTATGTTGATCGACTTCCTGTCTGTACACGATGGGTATGAGATCCTGTATGCACACGACCGTGGTGACGCCGCGCGCACGCATATCCATTAGCGCGGGTAAATAGAACGGAGAAATCCAAAAGGCACCCATAATAACATACACGTCGCCCCGCGCCGTTGCGATCGGATCTCGATTTCTGCAGCGGGCGAGGGCCCCGTCGAGAATTTCCCGCGTTGTCTCAGGCGATTTTACTAACTCCACGAGGCGCGCAAGCACACCATTCGGCACATCATAGATCAAGCCTGTCTCGACATCGAGCATGCAACAGCGATAATCGCAGGGAAATAGCTCCGGATTATGTCGTAAGGATTCGAAAATGCTTGCGATGACGCGCTGAATGCCCGAAAAACGCATGTTTTCGCGCAGGAAGCAGATGGCGTCGGTGACGTCCAGATAGACGGTCGCCTCTTTGGGGGCCAAAACCGCCGGATCTTCGCCGCCCTCAAATTGGCCCAACCTCAGCAACTCGCGGCGGGCGGCGCTCTCGGCGTTTAACGATACGGAAAGCTGATAGGCCTCACTCGCCGCGCGCCCTCTGCCTTGCAATTTATAGAGATGGCCCCTCTGGAGATGGAGATCGAAATCCGCATCATTCAGTTTCAATGCGGCGTCGTAAACACCCTCCGCGGCGCCGAAGTCGCCCGCCTCTTTTAAACAGTTGCCCAATTGAACCAGGATGGCGAAATCTCCGGGCTTCGCCTGGAGATACTCGCGATAGGCCGCGGCGGCTTCAAGCCAATTTCCGGCGTCACGTTCCCTGTCGCCTAGATGCTTCAATGGGTTCTCGCCGCGTTTCGTCGCCCAGAATTTGTATGTCGGAAGCACTGGTTGACCTTTCGCTAAATCACGTTTCCTGAGGATCGTTCGACTAAAGGCTCGGGCGGGCCTTCAGTAACTCTTCCATCATTTCGATGCGCTGGCGCAAGTCGCCGGCTTCCACGACAATGACTGCGCTGAGCCCTACGTAAATTCGTCGCTTCGGCTCCACTTGCGGGATCTTTCCCTTGACGTCCAAAACGACGGTAACGCTACCGTCGGCGCTCGGCTTGGCGTTTAAGAAATACCAATGGCGTTGCCCATCCTGTAAATCGATGTCCGAGACGACATCAAGGCTTCGAGCATGAATGACCGTGCTGAACTCGGGGTTTGGTAAGGAGAGCAGAAGGCCGAGGCGGAGGGTGGTTACTTGGCTGATTCCTTCGACCCGAAATTTGAGCGTCGAGGTTAGTGCGCTGGACCAACAGCCCCATTCCTCTGTCGGATGCCAACCGGAAACGCACATGAGCGGAAAGGTGGTGGCGCGCAATTCCCTCTGCGCGCGACGCTTGATGGCTTCCGCGCCTATGCGCACAGCGACACCCGTCGGCAGCGTACAATACGCTTCGATCCGAGCGTTCGCGGCCGCATCGGCGGCGAGGCGCTCTATCGATTCCTGAAGGTTGCCGACAACCTCCACCCACGTCCGCGGCTTGAACTCACGTTCGATACGCGCGGTCGCCATCGACAGAGCGGAGCGATCATCTAGGTATTGTCGTACCTTAGCGACACCGTCGGAGACATTGAGTGGATCAACATATTCCGCAAAATTTCCCCCGACTTCGGGAATCGACGTAGTGTTTGAGGCAATACACACCTTGCCATGAGCGAGACTTTCGCCGACCGGCAGTCCCCAACCCTCGACGAGGCTAGGAAAAATTGTGAGCAAACATTTGTTATATAAGTAAGAAAGTTCTGAATCAGCTACGTGAGAAAGCACTACAATCTTGCCGTCAAGATAATGCGTTTCACTAAGCATTTGTCTAAACTCTTCGACTCGCCAGCTCCACCTTCCTACGATAACAAGAGTCGGTGTCGCCGCCTCGCCGTAAGTCGCAATCATCCTCTGCCACATCCTAAATAGATAAATGTGATTTTTCCGCCCTTCGATCGTCCCTACACTTAGAATGAAGGGCCGATCCGAGACCGCGCGTACCGCCGACCCGACGGCTTGATGATCGGACGTTTCGACAATTTCTTGAGCCAGCGGAACCGCATGGATCGGTAGATCTCGTCCAATCTCTCGCCGAACGAAAGTACGCAGGCTTTTTGCGACGAAATCTGAAATAGCCATAGCGAAATCCGAGAGAGCCAGGATCTGTAGAATTCTTTCCTTAAATATGCCTCCGGAGACAGGTTCAACAAATATATTATGGGTAATTGGTATTAAGTCATAAATAAATACGCCTATAAAAACCCTTTTATCCCGTAACTTCATGAGCAACTCTGAATATGAGGGCGTGCTCCAGAAAGCACCAAGTATTATGAACCGATCTCCCTCCATAAATTTGATAGGGCGGTGGCCACGACAGGCCATAAGCGCGTAGTCCAATATTTCCCGCGAAACGTCAGGAGTTTGGATGAGCTTGAATACTCTTTGGAGTGCCTGCGATGGGATTGGCCTAATCGCGGATTCAGTCTGGTCAAACAGGCAGAACTTATAGCCGTCTCCCATCGGTCTATTAGTAGAGTGCGAGGCCGCGAAAATATTCGCAATTACACGTTGGATTCCTGAAAGGTTGACCTCGCCGCTGAGAAAGCTCACTACGTCAGTTACGTCAAAATATGTGTGCTTTCGTGTTGCGTCGTCGGATACAGCCTCGACATCAGGGAGATCGGGCGCTTCTCCGAGCGTTACCAGTTCACCAAACGCCGGCCCCAATGGATCGCCTTCATATGAAACACGATAATATCTAATGGCCTCCGACGGGTTCCCCAGAATTTTATGCAAATGACCAAGCTGTAGATTCACGTCTGCATCGCGTGGCTTTAAAGCCAGCGCGGTTCGATAAGCGGACAGTGCGAGATCGAAGTCTCCATCCTCTTTCAAACAGTTTGCGTATTGTACCCAAATAGCAAAACTTTTGGGATCCTGATCCAGATATGCCTTGTACGACAGCGCGGCGCGCCGCCAGCTTTTTAAATCTCTGTGAAAGTCCCCCTGCTCACGGAACGCGTTGCACCGCAAGGCGTTCACCCTCTGGTTAGCCGTCCTCAACGATTCAGACATCCGCAAACCTCTTGCTACTCCTTCGAGACAACCAAGCGAATTCGGCGCTCGTGGGGTGAAGCCACGACGGAGATACGGATGCCTTTACCGTACTTTTCAACTGCACGCCAACCGGATTCAGCGCCTTCAATTAGTGGGTGTGGCAGGGAGTTTCCGATGCACGAGTCAATGCATAGCTTGACAGCCTTGGGGCGCAAAAATCTGGCCCCCGAGAGGGGTTTCAGCCAAACATCCGATCCATGGCCTCTTGACGGAATGCCCCCAGTAGCAGTATGGCCCGAGGGGCTTACAGCGCGTTGAACGCACGATGAACGGAACCAATGCCGATTATCTCAGCGACAGAACTCGACGAGTTTGTTGCAAAAACCGACTCTCTCGGGGGACCAGGCTCGAAGGATGCTCGCGCATTTTGGGGCGATTTCCAATACAAGCCGGTAGTCTTTGTGGATGATGCTCTAGACCCGTACTCGGAGGAATATTTCAACCAGCAATGCGCCTTGTATAAGGAGTTGTCGCATCGGGAAATTCGACCCCAGGCGAACGAGCTTACACCCTTTGAGATAGAAAACCATATATATGCGCCCAATCCCTATGGCGTCCGGGATCCATCAAAATTCGTGCTGCATTTCCTGCGCCTAGGTTTCGTGATTGAACGCGCACAACTCCCTCCGACGCCAAATGTTTTGGACATGGGCGCGGGATGGGGCTTATCGAGCGAATTTTTGGCGACGCTGGGCGCGCGCGTGACGGCGGTGGACATCAACCCGTCCTTCGTCGAATTGATCCGGCGCAGGCAGGCTCTTCACAAAAACGACATCAAAGCCATCGTTGGAACCTTCGACGATTTCGAGCCGGACGAGCGTTTCGACGCCATATTGTTTTATGAGTGTCTGCATCATGCGATGAAGCCGTGGGAGTTGATCGCTCGCGCGCAGCGATGGCTCAATTCCGGGGGAAAGATCGTTTTCGCTGGAGAGCCGGTCAATAATAATTGGTGGCGCCACTGGGGTTTACGGCTAGATGCCGAGTCTGTTTATTGCATCCGAAAATTCGGCTGGTTCGAGAGCGGGTGGTCGAAGGATTTCATCGTTCAGTGTTTTCGACGCTCCGGCATGAGCGTCGATTTCATCGAGTCGTCTCATCCCGAAGTTGGGGCGGCCTGCGTCGCGACGAAAATCACGATGGAAGACCTGTTGGCGCCGCGGCAATTGAGGGGCTTCATTGATTTCGATGGATGGTCGATCGCCGACGACCATATCACCTCGATGGGCGACGGAGAAATGACGATCACGCAGGTCGAAGCCGTACGGGACGTCACTTTCGACGTGATGAACTACCGGCCCAAGGCAATCAATATTTCGATTTCGAATGAAGGGCGGGTCGTGCGCTCGTTGAGTGCGCCGCCGGGCAAGTCGACCATACGCTACAAGTTGGAGAGGCCCATCACGAGACTCCGTTTTGTTTCCGACACGTGGATTCCCTCCCAGGAAATCGGCAATGCCGACACGCGTTCGATCTCGTTTTGCATCACAGGCGCGACGTTTTCGTAACTTGGCGCGCGCACTCGCGATCAATTTCATCTCGATCGTCCTGCCAATAGTCGCGACCAGGGCGACGGCACGATGCATTTGATTCAGCGTGCGGAACCGCGAAAGCGGAGACACGCTCACTCGACTCGAACCTCAAGACGCAGTATACAATCGACCTCGTCAGAAGCGATTTCGGGTGAAGCTGGTTTACACCCCTGCGCGCGAGGCGGCTGAGATAGGGGCAAGCTTCTGACTTACCACGAATCTCGTCGCCAGGGCGCAGTAACCGGGTTTCTGTCGAAATGCAGCTGAATTATGTGTTTGATCAAGCAACCTCCAGCCTCCCGGCGGGCTTCGTCGCCGCCCTCGACAGCGTCGCCGCCTATTTCGACAAGCTCGTCACCGCTCAGATAACCGTCACGATCGAGGTTGGGTACGGAGAGATCACTCAAAATGGGCAGAGTTCCCAGATATCCAGTGACGCTTTGGCCGAAGGCGGCGACGACAACGGCGATTTTTTCACGTATGGCCAAATCAAAACCGCACTGGCCGACAGCGGCTCCTCCGCCGCCGTGACGAGCGCTATCGCGTCGCTGCCAAGCAGCGATCCGACGAACGGCACGGGTATCTATCTGACCACGGCGCAAGAGAAAGCCATGGGACTTTCTCCGGCGAACGGCGCGCAAATCGACGGCTCGATCGGCTTCGCCACGCAAAGTTCCGGGGCCGAATGGGACTTCAATCTTTCAAATCAAACGGCGCCAAACGAGTATGACTTCTTTGGAACGGCCGAGCATGAAATCACTCATGCGCTGGGTCGCGAAACCGCCGAGGGAGAGCAAGGCGGGGCGAACGACTATTCCCAGCCCCTTCTCTTCGATCTCTTTCGTTTCACAGGCGCAGGCCAGCTGGGCCTCGCCAAAAGCGCGGCGGCGGGCACAACGGAATATTTTTCGATTGACGGCGGCAAGACCAACCTCGACACATTCGACACCACCTCCGACGCAGGCGACTGGGCGGGAATGCAGGGAACCGACTCTTTCGACGCCTATGGCCTGCCTGGCGTCGCCTCCCCCTTGACGGCGACAGATCTCGATGTCCTCGACGTTCTCGGCTTCAACACGAGACCCTCGAATCTCGTCGCGCCGAGTGATTTTGGAGGGGGCGGAACCAGCGACATCCTGCTGCAAAACAGCGCCGGCGTGCTGGTCGATTGGATTGTCAGCGATGGCGCGATCGCCGGGGGCGACAATCTGGGAACGAATCCGGGTTGGAATCCAGTGGGAACCGGCGATTTCAACGGGAATGGCGTCAGCGACATTTTGATGCAGAACAGCGCTGGGACCGTCGTCGATTGGACGATGCAGAATGGAACCGTTTCCAAGGCCGCCGTTATCGGCAATAGTGTCGGCTTCAATGTCGTCGGAACCGGCGACTTCACCGGAAATGGAACCGACGATATTCTGCTTCAGAACAGCGCCGGGACCATCGTCGACTGGATCGTCAATAATGGCGCGATCACCGCCGGCGACAATCTCGGGACCAATCCCGGCTGGAACGTCGTCGGCACGGGCGACTTCAACGGCGACGGAACCACCGACGTGCTGCTCGAAAACAGCAGCACGAAAACCGTCGTCGACTGGACGATGGGCAATGGAACGGTCGCCAGCGCCGCGGTCATCGGCAATGCGGGCGCCTACAACATCGTCGGCACGGGCGACTTCATCGGCAATGGGACTTCAGACACTTTATTGCAGAACGCCGCCGGCGACATCGTCGACTGGATCATGAGCAATGGCGCGATCGCGACCGCGCACGACCTCGGCGTGAACCCCGGCTGGTCCGTGGCGGCGACCGGCGACTACACCGGCAATGGGGTGAACGACATCCTCTTGACCAACAGCGCGGGCGCCGTCGTCGACTGGACGATGGGCAATGGCGTCGTCACCAATGGCGTGCTGATCGGCAATTCAGTGGGATTCACCGTCAAGCATTGAGCCGCATGACGGCGGGGCGCTCTCCACCAAAGGCGGAGAATGCGCGCTGGCTCAATGTGCTGAAGAGCAGCGAAAAACTTTGCGACTCGAGCGCCCCTATGTCCGGCTATGATCCAAAGCCGCTTTTCGGGGACGCGCCGCTTCATGGGAGCGCGATGCTCGAAAAATTCCATTCGATTGGATGACGCGCCGGCGCCGCCTCGGCGCGACGATGGAAGGCCGAGCGACGTCTCAAGAAACGACCCGCGTCGCCGTCTCGTAGTGTCGAAGGACGCCCTCAAAAGGAATATTTCATGGGGCCGATGAGTATTCACCGCCGAAGCTCCCTCTCAAAATCCGGCTGCGGGAGCCCGGCGCTCGTGAGTTGCAACATGGATTGCAACAGCGCTTTGATTGACAGTCTTTACACGTTATGCAGAATCACGATCACACTTGCGACGGCGCTTGTGCCAACTGGATCGGCGCAGGCGAACCCGGGCGGCAAAACGCCACCGCCCTCGTTTTGACCTTTCCCAAGGTTTCATTCTTGGATTGAGACCTCGACCATGCGAACCCCAAGATGTCCGTCGTTTTGTCGAAGCCCGAGGCTGAAACCGATGCGCCGGCGCGCGACGCCGCGAAGAGCGCTTCGGCTTCAGAGCGCGCGAATACGGTCGACGCCGGCGGCGGTCTCGCCTCCGCCGCCAGCGCGGGAAGCGCCGAGGACTCCGCGGCGCCGGCTTCCGCCGCCGGCCACTCCGGCAAGCCTGTCTTTCCCAAAGCCGCCGAAACCCCGACCCAGCAGGGCCCTTTCGGCCTGCGCTACGATTTCAACGACGGCTGCCGCGTGGCCCTGCCCGAGGGGGAACGGCCCTGGCGCGTGCGCCTGAGCGACGTCGACACCGGCAACATCCTCTATGAGACGACGATGAAAGCCGGACGCGTCAACAGCGCCAAGCGCTATTTCGTGCGCGGCCGCATCGAAATCTGGCGGGGCGACGAAAGCGTCTTCGCCCACGACTATTCCGCCGCCGGCCGTGAAGTGCTGATCAATTTTCCGGTCGGCACGCTCGGCGACACCATCGCCTGGTTTTCCTATGTGCCGCGCTTCATGGCGCTGCACGGCTGCCGGCTGACCTGCGCCATGGCCGAGCGTCTCATTGCGCTGTTCGAGGACGCCTATCCAGACATAGACTTCGTCAAGAACGACGATTTGCGCACGGAGCGCTATTACGCCACCTACAACATGGGCCTGTTCTTCGACGACAAGGCCTGCGTGCATCAGCCCTGCGACTTCCGCTTCGTCGGGCTACACAAGACCGCCGCCTACATATTGGGCGTCGATCCGACGGAGGAAGCGCCGCGCATCGCCCTTGCCGACGACAGCCGGCCGATCGCCGAGCCTTACGTGTGCATCGCGACGCAGGCGACGACGCAGGCGAAATATTGGAACAATCCGATGGGCTGGCGCGAGATCGTGCCCTTCCTCAAGCGGGCCGGATATCGGGTGATCTGCATCGACCAGAAGCCCATGCACGGCCAGGGCCTAGTGTGGAACCACATCCCCTTTGGCTGCGAGGACGAGACCGGCGACCGCCCGTTGCAGGAGCGCGTCCGCTGGCTTCGGCACGCCGAATTCTTCGTCGGCCTGCCGAGTGGGCTTTCCTGGCTCGCCTGGGCGGCCGGCGCGAGGGTCGTGATGATCGGCGGCTTCTCGCATCCCACGACGGAATTCGCGACGCCCTGGCGCGTCATCAACTACCACACCTGCAACAGCTGCTGGAACGACCCGACGCTGCGCTTCGACCACAAGGATTTTCTGTGGTGCCCGCGCCACAAGGACACGCCGCGGCAGTTCGAATGCACGCGGTTGATCACGGTGGAGCAGGTGAAGCGGGTGGTGAAGCAAGTGCCGGGGTTTGGGGGGCAGGGGGACGCTGGCGATCCTGCATGAGAAGCGCGTGATCCGGCGGGAACGCCGGTATTCGTCGCCTTGCCGGCCTTCTCGCATTGCGAGATACTGCAGTGGGCGCATCGGGAGGCGGATCAATGAGCGTCGCATTCGATACGTTGAAATTTGTCGAAAGGCTGGAGGCGGGCGGCTTCACGCATGTGCAGGCCAAGGCGGCGGCCGAAGCCTTCGCCGACGCCACCGGGCAGGAATTGGCGACGAAGCGCGACTTGAAGGAGGTCGAGGCCAGCCTTCAGTCCGATATGGCCGCCGTGAAGGCGGACATAGCCGCCGTGAGGGCGGAACTGAAGGAAACGGAACGCGCGCTGGAGGCGAAGATCGAAAACGTCGAGACGCGCCTTCAAGCCAAGATCGAAACATCCGCTGCGGGTCTAAAGGTCGATATTCTACGCTGGTTGATCGTCACGCAAATCGGGCTGGCCGGGTTCATCTTCGCGGCGATGAAGTTCGTAAAATGACGGGAAGGGCGCAATGCAATGGAAGAACAAGCTCTGCGGCCTCCCGCGCAAGAACGTCGGCGCGGAGGCTGGCCCGGTTGCAACGGCTGCTGAAAAGACCCCTCACTGCGCTTCGACCACGAGGATTTTCCGTGGCGCCCGCGCCACAAGGACACGCCGAGGCAGTTCGAGTGCACGCGGTTGATTACGGTGTAGCAGTGAAGCGGGTGGTTGAGAGGGTGCCGGGGTTTGGGGTGAGCGAGCAAGGACTTAGGGCCACGCGGCCGTAAACGTTAAAAGGCGGGGAAATCAACATGTCTGTGATTTTGACTATCTCGGGTTTCAGCGGCGCCAGCGGCTTTGATCCTGAATCCGGCTTTGTCACCGACGCAAGCGGCGACCTGATCGGGGTGACCGGATCCGGCGGCGCGAACAACGCGGGTGAGGTTTTCGAGATCCCGAGCAGCGCTTCTGGATATGGCCCTGTCACCGTCCTCGCCAATTTCAATGGCGCCAACGGCGCCCGTCCCGTAGATGGCTTGATCGCCGACGCCAATGGCGACCTTTTCGGGGTGACGGTAGCAGGCGGCGCGAACAACCTCGGCGCAGTGTTCGAGATTCCGAAGACTGATTCCGGCTACGGCCCCATCACCGTTCTTTACAGTTTCGCTGACCCCACCACCGGCCCTGATTCCGGCCTATTCCTCGACGCCAACGGCGACCTGATTGGGGAGACGCCTCAGAGGGTGTACGAGATCGTCAACTCCCCTCTAGGATACGCATTTATTGGAATAGAATACCTTGCCTATTTCTACAACTCAATAAACTACTCTATAGGCTCCGACCCTATCGGCGGCTTGACGGCAGACGCCAACGGCTACCTGTTTGGCACGACATACGGGAGCGGTGACACGAACGGCTACGGCACTGTGTTCGAGATAGGCTCCGACCCTATCGGCGGCTTGACGGCAGACGCCAACGGCTACCTGTTTGGCACGACATACGGGAGCGGTGACACGAACGGCTACGGCACTGTGTTCGAGATCCCGACGAATGGAGGTCCCCCCGACTATGCCGGTCCCATTTTCATCGCCACGTTCAACGGAAGCGACGGTGCCGGTCCTGAAGCCGGCGTGATCGTCGGCGCCAACGGCGACCTGTTCGGTACGACAACCGCAGGCGGCGCAAATGGCTACGGAACGGTGTTTGAACTCTCGCCTTCCGGCGTCGACGTCAACTACGTCGGCTACGGCCCCGTCAACGTCCTCGCCAATTTCAACGGCGTCGACAGCGCGGGGTCGAACAGCCTCACCACCGACGCCAATGGCGACCTGTTCTGGGTGGCGGCGGAGGGAGGCAGTTTCGGCTCCAGCTCGATATACGAGATAAAAAATACGGGTTCCGGCTATGGCCCCATCACCCTCGTCGCCAGTTCTTATGGCGCCAACTTTGTTTACGTCGCTGGCAACATAACGATCAACTCCGGCGAGTCTGTCACTTTTTACGGCGGCTCTGTCTCCGAGATAACGATCAACTCGGGTGGTTCGGCCTCTTTTGAGGGCGACGCGTCCGGCAACATGACGATTAATTCTGGAGGGCATGCAAAATTCTACAGCGGCTCGACCGTAAGCACGACAATTAACCCCGGCGGCGAATTGGATGTTTACTCAAACGGTGTGGCCAGCGGCGCAGTAATCAATGGAGACTCCGCTCCCAGCACGACGCCTATCGTCGGTGGTGGACTTGTAGTTTACTCAGGGGGAGCCGTCAGTGGCACTATAGTTAACGGCGGTGGCGACCTGACCATCGACGCGGGTGGCTGGGCGAGTGAGACCACGCTAAGTGGCGATCCGCAAGAAATTCAATCTGGAGGCCAAACGTACTTTGAGGGCGGCTACGCCTCAGAAGATGTTTCAGGGACCGCAATCAGTACCATAATAAACAGCGCCGCCGCACAGCACCTCGGCTATGGTGGAGTCGCGAGCGCAACGACGATCAACAACGGCGGCGCCCAATTCGTTTACGGCGGAACCGCTTTCGCCACGACGGTCAACAGCGGCGGTTGGCAAGCAGTAACGTCTGGAGTGGCGGTCGGAACCGTAATCGAGAACGGCGGCGAGCAAACTGTCGAGGGCGGCACACAAGTCGCGTACGACGGTCATTACGTCACGGCCACTTTTTCGGGCAGCACGATCAGCACGACGGTTGAAAGCGGCGGTATTCAGTCGATCGTCGGCGGTTCGGCCAGCGATGCGGTGATCGCGGATGGCGGATATGTCTTCCTAGATGGAGGAACTCTGGAGCTTCTGGACGGTTCGGCCGCCGCAGGAACGATCGACTTTGCAAACGGCGGCGGGCCAGGCTTCGCAAGCGGGTCAATCGGACCCGCGACCGCCGCATTGAAGGTTGACGGGGTGGCGATGCCGAGCGCGGTCATCAGCGGCTTCGCTCCGGGCGACACGATTGATCTCGCCGGCGTGGATTACGATCCAACCAGCGGAAGCGCCACCTTGGGAGCCGGCAATGTGCTCGAGGTCACCGAGAACGGCTCGACTTACGATCTTCAGTTCGATCCGACACAAATTTTTACTGCCGGCTTCAAGCTTTCCTCCGATGGGTCTGGGGGAACAGATATTCAAACGCTTGAGACAGCAGAGCCCGTGGAGACGCTGGGCGGTCCCTATGACGCCTATGAAAACGTCACGATCGCGCTGACCGGAATGTCCGTGTCGGCGAGCCCCAACGCGAATGATCCTCTAATTACGGTTCTCAGCGTCACCTCTGGCACAATCAGCATCGGCGGCGGCCCTGGCCTCACCTCTGCCACCCTGAGCGGCACCGCCGCGCAAATCAATTCAGACCTGGCGGAAGTGACCTACACGCCCGCGCCGGCTGCGAGCTCCTTCACCGACTTTCTGACAATGGCGACGACCGACGCGGCTGACGGAGTAAGCGTCCGCGGAGTGGCGGCGATCCTCGTCGAACTCGCCGACACGACGGCGCCCTCGCAGACGCTGGGCGGTCCCTATAGCGGGAACGAGAACAATACGATCGCGCTAACCGGGCTGTCCGTGTCGGCGAGCTCCAACTCGAGCGATCCGCTGGCCACCTTGCTCAGCGTGTCCGATGGAACGATCAGCGCCGGCGGCCAGACCGGCGCCACGGTAATATTATCGGGGACGGCGGCGCAGATCGACGCAGAACTCGAGGCAGCGACTTATGCGCCTGACACGAGCTTCTACGGCGTTGACACGCTGAGCATGACGACGACTGATACGATAGACGCCCAACAGGTGATTAGTTCGACGACGATCAACGTTGAGCAGCCGGCGTCACCCGAATGGCTCCGGCCCGTCGGAACGCCCAGCCAGGTCAATGTCTCCCCAACCGGCGTCTTCCTTCTCGGCTTGTCGCAGGACGCAATCTTCTACGACACGACTTCCGATGTGACGACGACCATTGGTCCGACGCAAATTTACGCACGCGCTCTGAACCCCTCGACCGGCGCGCCGAGCGGCCCCGAAGTGACGCTGAACCTGCCGACCCCGCCCGCCGGACAGGTCAATGCGCCTTTGCAGTATGGCGACGCCCAAGTGGAGGCGCTTACGGACGGCTCTTTCCTCGCGCTCGTCGAGACGACGCCGACCCCGACCTCGTCGAGCAGTTCGGCAACGCCCCAGAACTGGGCGCTCGATCGTTTCTCGTCGACCGGCGCTTTCATCGCGACGCTGAATTCGGGAACTTTCTCGAACGGGCTCTATACGCCCGTTTCATTCGCCGTGCGCCCCGATGGGAACTACGACCTCGTGACGGAGTCGCAGGTCACGACGAATGGGACCGAGACGCTGACGGCGACGAATACGACCTACACGCCGACCGGGGCGACGGTCGCGAGTTCGACGGTCGCATCGGTTTCCTTCTCCGCAACGAGTCAATCCGCCGAACTCTCGGCGTCGGAATATTTTTCCGCGGCGGGATCTTCGAGCTTCGACGAGATCACCTCGGCATTATTGAACAGTTCTTCTTTTTTGCCGGCGTCGAACACGGTAACGGTTACGCTTCCCTGGTCCGCTTCTCCAACCGTCTATCAGGCCGCTGCCTCGACGACCGCGGTAACGCAAGAAGTGATCGGCGTTGGCGGCGGCTTCGAGGCGGACGGCTCCATCCTCTACGGCATCCTCAATCTGTCGTTCGGCGGCAGCGGATCTAGCGGGATTTTGAACGTTTATCGCGCCGCCTATGATTCGCAGACGCAGAGCACGACCACGACGCAACTTTTTTCGATGGCCTCCACGTCGGCGGCAAGTCTCGGAAGCGTATCGGTTTTGAGCAACGGCGACATCGATGTCGATACCGAAAATATCACCTCGACGACCGCGTATCCACAATACAACTCCACGATTTACTCGTCCAACGGACAATTGCTCGGCAGCGTCCCCGGTCTCGTCACGACAACATCGAGCGGCGGCCTCCTCGACACTTACGCGCAGAACGGCAACAGCTACACGCAGCCGTTACAATATTACAAATCTGGCGTGAACGACGACTTTTCTGGTTCCGGCGTGTCCGACATCCTGCTGCAAAACGGCGGTGGGACGATGGTCGATTGGATCGTGAGCAATGGGGCGATCGCCGCCGGCAACAATCTCGGAACCAATCCCGGCTGGAATCCCGTCGGGACAGGAGATTTCACCGGCAACGGAACCAGCGATATTTTGATGCAGGACAGCGCTGGGACCATCGTCGATTGGACGATGCAGAACGGAACCGTCTCCAACGCGGCGGTGCTCGGCAACAGCGTTGGCTTCAACGTCGTCGGCACAGGCGATTTCACCGGCACTGGAACCGACGACATTCTTCTGCAAAACAGTGCGGGAACCGTCGTCGATTGGATCGTCAACAATGGCGCGATCGCCGCCGGCAACAATCTCGGGACCAACCCGGGCTGGAACGTCGTCGGCACGGGCGACTTCAACGGCGATGGCGCCAGCGACGCGCTGCTCGAAAACAGCGCCGGAACCGTCGTCGACTGGACGATGAGTAATGGAACGGTCGCCAGCGCCGCCGTCATCGGCAATGCCGGCGACTACAACATCGTCGGCACGGGCGATTTCACCGGCAGTGGAACTGCAGACATTTTATTGCAGAACGCCGCCGGCGACATCGTTGACTGGATCATGAGCAACGGCGCGATTGCGACCGCGCATGATCTCGGCGTCAACCCCGGCTGGACGGTGGCGGCGATCGGCGACTATACGGGCAACGGGGTCAGCGACATTCTCTTGACCAACAGCGCGGGAAACGTCGTCGACTGGACGATGCAAAACGGCGTCGTCTCCAACGGCGCGCTGATCGGCAATAGCGTGGGGTTCACCGTCAAGCATTGAGCCGCTCGCGCCACGGGCCTTCTCTCCCATGGGCACGAAGCTGTCCGGGGAAAACCCCGTCGGACAGCTGCAATATCTCGGACGCGACGCTTTGCAGCGCACCCTCCCCCTCGAGGGCAGGGCTATCGCAGTTGAGTAAAGAGTTCGAAGAAGAATTCTTTGCTCCAAGCAGAGAGTTTCATTTTTCTTCCGACGGAACGTTCGTCCGGGTGGGCGTGCAAGATGTCGAGGGCCATTCGTCGGATGATGGACAGGTTTTGTGGCGCGTTGTCTTTGCGGGTCCGCGCGTCGTCTTCCCGGAAGATCACGTCGAGCCGCCAGTGAAGATGGTTTTCCACGCCCCAATGCGACCTGTTGACGTCCATCAGCTTGCGCGGCGACATCTGCTTCGACAGCGCGACGTAATAAACGAAGACCGAGGTTTCGCCATTGTGCTTGCGCCGCTCGCTTTCGACCCGGCCAAACATCGCGAGGCCGGGGAGGTTTGCGTCTTTTGGCGCGGCGACGACGCTGACGCTCCGGCGCTCGAAGCGGTCGTGCCCCTTTTCGCTCTTCTCGTAAAAGGCGATGGGGCCGCGCTTCTCGGCGTCCGCGAAAGCTTTGACGGCGCAATCGCGCAACGGCGCGTTGTTGCCCTTGAGTTTCAACGCGTAATGGCCGCCTTGCGCCAGCACGCCTTCCGCCATCTTCGGATGGCAATGCAGCGCGTCGGCGGTGACGATGCAGCCCTTCAGATCGAGGCTTTTCAAGGCTTCCAGCGTCGCCGCGACCTCGTTGCCGTCGTCGCTGGCCCGCGCGGCGACGGAAACCTGCGTCTCGGCGTCCCACACGCTGATCATCAAGGGCGGCATGCAGGCGCGGCCGCGCTCGTAGCCACGCCGCAGGCGTTTGCCGTCAATGGCGACGACGCCCTTTACCGGACCGAGCCCGAGCCCCGCGCGAAAGGCCTTGGCGAAAGCCATGAAAATCTTGGCCGTCTCGTCGGGGTCGAGCAGCCGCAACAGCCGCGAGAAACTGTCGTGGCTCGGCGCGCCGTGCGGCAGATCGACGATTTCGGCCAGTTCGACCGCGTGGGCGGCGGCGAAATCGGCGATGCCGACGCAAGATTTCGCCCCGCGCAAAGTCGCCATCAAGGCGATGAACAGCATCGAGGCGCAATCATGCCGCGCGTTGAAGTCGCGCGGATCGCGAACCTCGCGAAGAATCGTAATCAGCGTCTGCATCGAGGCCTCCCCGAATCAAGAGGCCTCCTCAAGAATCCTTTTCTACGTTCAGAGCAACAGCCCTATACTTATATCAGCAATTCTAAAAGTAGCGAATTTTTAGGATTGAACGAAGCCGCTATCGCGGCGGCTGTGGCGAGGTCTGGCGATTTGCCTCCTGTCTGAGAGGATTTGGGTGTCGCAACCCACTCCAAGACAGGAGGCTTTCAGATGGCCGAGATCAGCCCTCT
>Ga0265328_10000567_pt1 | contig 17164 bp, 15 predicted proteins | sample 41624metaG_FD_202086 | JGI IMG/M metagenome (GOLD analysis project Ga0265328, IMG submission 202086) | Rhizosphere microbial communities from Carex aquatilis grown in University of Washington, Seatle, WA, United States - 4-16-24 metaG | ecosystem: Host-associated > Plants > Roots > Rhizosphere...
ACAATGGCCGCCTTGGTGTTAGCTAGGCGAGGAACAGACGATAGGCCGGGTTGTGCGTTTCGTCCGCGTGCGGATAGCCGAGCTTGGCCAGAAACGCCTTGAACGCCACTTGGTCGCGCGGCGGCACCTGGATGCCGACCAGCACGCGGCCGTAATCGGCGCCGTGATTGCGGTAATGAAAGAGGCTGATGTTCCAGCCGTGCCGCATGCTGTCCAGGAACTTCACCAACGCGCCGGGACGCTCCGGAAATTCAAAGCGGTAAAGGATTTCGTGCTCGACCCCGGGGGCGTGGCCGCCGACCATATGGCGCACGTGCGACTTGGCAAGATCGTTGTTGCTGAAGTCGAGCGCCTCCAGGCCGTTGCGCCGGAGCTGCCGCACCAGCCGCGCGGTTTCGTCGCTGTTATGCACCTGGACGCCGACGAACACGTGGGCGACGCGCGCATCGCCGAAGCGGTAATTGAATTCGGTGACGCTGCGCGGCCCCAGCAGGCTGCAGAACTTGCGGAAACTGCCAGGCTTTTCGGGGATCGTCACCGCCAGCACGGCTTCGCGCTTTTCGCCGAGTTCGGCCTCTTCGGCGACGAAACGCAGCCGGTCGAAATTCATGTTGGCGCCGCAGGCGACCGCGACCAGCGTCTTGCCGCGCACGCCTTTCTTCTCGACCCACGCCTTGGCGCCGGCGATCGCAAGCGCGCCCGCGGGTTCGAGCACCGCGCGCGTGTCTTCGAATACGTCCTTGATTGCGGCGCACGTCGCGGCGGTGTCGACGCGTATCACCTCATCGACGAGTTGGCGGCAGATCCGGAACGGTTCCACGCCGACCTGCCGGACCGCCACGCCGTCGGCGAACAATCCGACGTGATCGAGTTTCACGCGCCGGCCTGCCTTCAGCGACTGGTACATCGCGTCGGCATCGAACGGCTCCACCCCTATGATCTTGATATGCGGACGCAGGCGCTTCAGATAAGCGGCAATGCCGGAGATGAGGCCGCCGCCGCCGATCGCGACAAACACGGCGTCGATCTCGCGCCGCGTTTGGCGCAAAATTTCCATCGCTATCGTGCCTTGTCCGGCAATCACGTCGGGGTCGTCGTACGGATGCACGAAAGTGAGCCCTTGGCTCTTCGCGAGCTTGCGCGAGTGGGCATAGGCTTCGTCGTAGGTGTCGCCGTGCAACACCACTTTGGCGCCGCGCGCCGCCACCGCCCCGACTTTGATCTGCGGCGTCGTCACGGGCATGACGATCGTGGCTTTGCACTTCAATCGTTGCGCCGACAGCGCGACACCCTGCGCGTGGTTGCCGGCGGAGGCGGCGATCACGCCGCGCGCGAGCGCCGCCGGCGGCAGCCGCGACATCTTGTTGTAGGCGCCGCGCAGCTTGAACGAGAACACGGACTGCATGTCTTCGCGCTTGAGCAACAAAGTGTTGTTGAGCCGCGCGGACAGGTTGGGCGCGCGCTCGAGCGGCGTCTCGATCGCCACGTCGTAAACGCGTGCAGTCAGAATGCGCTCGAGGTAATCAATTTTCATGGGATGGCCGGCAGAGGGAAATAGGGCGTAAAGGTTAGCAGGATATCGGCCGCTTGGCCATTTTTGCCACCCCCGGGTATGGGGGGGTTGTCAAAATCTGAACTTCCGGCGGCCCCCGGTCCCGATTTACTATTCGGCCCGCACCCTTTACCATAGCCGCATGACACAGGACGAACTTAAACAAGCCGTGGCGCGCGCGGCGATTGAGCATGTGCCTGCCGGCACCATCGTCGGCGTCGGCACCGGTTCGACCGCGAATTACTTCATCGACGAGTTGGGCAAGATCAAACACAAAATCGACGGCGCGGTGGCGAGTTCGGACGCGTCGGCCCAGCGCCTGAAAAAGCTCGGGATCGAAGTCCTCCAGTTGAACGACGTGGCGGACCTGCCCGTCTACGTCGACGGCGCGGACGAAATCACCCATCATCTCGCGATGATCAAGGGCGGCGGCGGCGCGTTGACGCGCGAGAAAATCGTGGCCGCCGTCGCGCGCAAATTCGTCTGCATCGCCGACCAATCCAAACTGGTCGACGTGCTCGGCAGGTTTCCGTTGCCGATCGAAGTCATTCCGATGGCGCGTTCGTACGTGGCCCGCGAACTCGTGAAGCTCGGCGGCCAGCCGGCGCTGCGCCAGGGCTTCACGACCGACAACGGCAACGTGATCCTCGACGTGCACAACCTCACGATCATGAAGCCGCTCGAACTCGAAAGCACGTTGAACCAGATCGCCGGCGTGGTCGCGAACGGATTATTCGCGCGGCGCGGCGCCGATGTGCTCCTGCTGAGCGGCGATAAAGGGGTACAAACGCTCACGCGCTAGAATCTCGCGCGTAGAAGCAGGTGTTCAAACGCTGACGTGATTGGGCTTTGGACCTAGAGTAAATCCGGCGAAATCGCCGCGCGTAACTGTGTGCGCGCGTGTTCGTCATCATTGCGGCGCGCAACCCACACCACGGCGCCCTTCTTCACGCTCCACGGCTCCTTCGCCCCCGTCAGCAACAGCGCCGCCGCTTCGCCGAGCGTTGGTTGGTGCCCCACGATCACAACCGTGCCGTCGCGCTCGGGCCAGCCGGCGGCGCGCAGCACGCCCTCCGCTGACGCCGCCAGGCCGATATCAGTCACGGTCTTGAAATCGGCAGTCAATGCGTGCGCGGTCTGCTGCGCACGCCTGGCGGGGCTTACGAGCACTACTGCGGAGCCCGGAATCCGCGCACGCAACCACTTCGCCATGCGCGCCGCCTGCTTCTCGCCTTTGGCCGTCAACTTGCGCTCGCTGTCGTGAATGCCGTCTTCGGCTTCGGCATGACGCCATAAGATCAGATCCAAAGACTATTTCCCCGCCGGTGGCACATAACCCTGGGCAGCGTCGGCGCCGCCACCGAAGAAATGCTTGTCCATTTGCTGGACCAGATATTCGCGCGCCTTCTTGTCGGCTAGATTCAGGCGGTTCTCGTTGACCAGCATTTTCTGGTGCTCGAGCCATTGCTTCCACGCCTCTTTCGACACGTTCTCGAAAATTTTCTTGCCGAGTTCGCCGGGATACGGCGGAAAATCGAGTCCTTCGGCTTCGCGGCCGAGCTTTACGCACTTCACCATTCTTGTCATGACGGATACTCCAGACTGCTGCGGGCCGGATGGCCGTCGCGCGGGCTGTGATTTTATCAGGAATGGCCGGCCATTCCGCGCACCTTCGCGGCGGCGGCACTGCCCGGATACGCGGGATCGGGATGCGGCCGCTCGAGATGAAATCCCTGCACCGCGTCGACGCCGAAAGTCTTGAGCATCGTGAGCGTCGGTTCGTCTTCTACGCACTCGGCTATCGTATGCTTGCCCATGCCGCGCGCCACCGCCACGATCGCCTTGACGAAAATCTGGTTGTCGAAATCGCTCGGCAGATCGCGGATAAAAAGGCCGTCGATCTTCACCGCGTCGGCCTGCAGGTGCTTCAAGTACGCGAACGAAGAAAAGCCGGTGCCGAAATCGTCGAGGCAGGTGCGGCAGCCGGTCTGGCGCAAGGCCTCGATAAACCGCCGCGCGTCGTGCAGGTCCGACACCGCGGACGTCTCGGTGAGTTCGACCAGCAGGCGGCGCGGCGCGACCCCGCAACGCTTCAATTGCTCGGCGATATATTGCGGCAGCGTCGGCTCGTCGAACGAGCGGCCTGAGATGTTGATCGCCAGCGACGGCATATTGGCATCGGCAAGCAGCTCGATGCTGTGCTTGATCACCCAGCGGTCGATGTCGAGGATCTTGCCGCTTTTCTCGGCATACGGTATGAACTGACCCGGCATCAGGATCTGGGTCGGGTCGTCCGGGTCGAGCATGCGGATCAGCACCTCGTAATGCACGAGCGCGTTGCTCGCCGTATCGAATATGCCCTGAAAGTAAAGCCGCAGCAGATCGTGCTCGAGCGCGTGGGCGATGCGGTCGTTCCACGACAGGCGCGTAACCATTGCGCGCGAGTCGTCGAGATCCCTGCGGTAAGTCCGCCACGCGTTCTTGCCGGCGTCCTTGGCTTGGTACATCGCCGCATCCGCGTGCGCGATCAGTTCTTCGACGGTTCCCGCATGATCGGGAAAAATCGCGATGCCGAGGCTGGTGGTGAGCCGCAGCGCCTGGGTCTCGAATTGAAATTTGATCAGCGCAATCGAGCGCACGATGCGCTCCGCGAGCACGCGCAGGATGTTGTCCGACGCATCGGGCACCAGGATCGCGAATTCGTCGCCGCCCAGGCGGCTGAAAATCTCGTTGCGCCGCACCTGGCTCGCGACATCGCCCGCGACGCGTATCAGCATCGCATCACCCGCGCGGTGGCCAAACGTGTCGTTGATGTACTTGAATTCGTCGAGATCGAAATACAGGAGCGCCAGCCGCGTGCCGCTGCGCTGCGCATCCGCGATCATGCGTCCGATTTCCTCGTTGAAGCGGTGCCGGTTGTACAGTCCGGTCAGCGCGTCGCGCTCGGCGAGATAGACGAGTTGCTCGGCTGTCTGCCGCTCGCGCGTGACATCCTCGAAAATCCAGATATGGCCGACCGCTCCGCCGTTGGCGCCCTCGACCGGATAGCATTGCTGCGTGATAATGCGGCCGTCGGCGAGCTGGATTTCAAAAGCGCCGGGCGCCTCGCCGCCGCCGCGCAGGCGGAAGAGATGCGGCATCTGCTCCTCGGGCCGCGCCAGCACGGACGCCGATTTTTCGAGCACCACCAGCGGATCCTGTCCCAGCAATTGCGCCGCTTCCCCGATCCGCCACAGGCGGTTGAACGCGGGATTCGTGTAGACGACGCGATTTTCGGTATTCACGAACAGAATGCCGAACTCCATCGCCGAGAGCAGCGCCGACAGCCGCGCGTGCTCGTCCTGCGCGCGTTTCAGGTAATCCTGCTGCACCGCCTGCGCTTCGCGCAGTTCCACGACCGTTGCGGCGAGACGCTGCTCGGCCTCGCGGCGCTGGCTCACGTCGCGGATGCTGATGCGGATGCCAAGGTATTCGCGGCCACTGCCGTAGATCGGGCGCCAGTCGGCCGCACCCCACAATAGCGTGCCGTCCTTGCGGCGGGCGCGGAATTCGAAGTCCTGCCCGGCATTGCCGCGCAACGCCTGCCGGATCTGGCGGATTGTGCGCACGACATCTTCGGGTTCGACCAGCGCCGCCGGGAAATTGTCCATCGCCAGACATTCCTCCGGGGTATAGCCGAACGTTTCGTGCACGCGCGGGTTGATCCAGATTAAACGGCCCTCGGTGCCGATCCACAGCTCGACGTCGTACGAATAATCGGCGATTGCATGAAACTTGGCTTCGTTCTGCGCCAGCGCATCCATGCGGTTGCGCAGGGCGCCGGCCATCGCGTTGAAACTGGCGGTGAGCTTGCCGATCTCGTCTTCACTGCCGACCGGCAGGCGCACGGTGAAATCGCCCGCTGCGAGGCGCTCGCTGGCATCGGTCAGCTGCCGCAGGTTGCGCGTGAGCCAGTAGCTGACCATTGCCATCAGCAGCGCCGACACGATCAGCGCGATGCCGCCGGTCACCACCGCTTCGTGGATCAACTCGCTGCGCGCGTTTTGCATGAACGCGGTTGAGACGCCGAAGCGCAGCTTGCCGAGAACCTGGCCATGGGTCTCGATTTCGACCTCGGTGTCGAAGCGGCCGCTGCGGGCGCCGGCGTCGTCGTGCAGGTTGACGGCCGGCGGCGGCAAAGCGGTTTGCTCGTCCCAGCCGCTTTTCGCGATCAGCCTGCCGCCGTTGTCGAACAACATCAGGTACGCAATGCCCTCGTTGCTGCGCACCCGCGACAATACGGTTTCGATCGCCGCGATGTCGCGGCGTTTCAGGGGATCGGCGAGCGACGTTACGAGGAGGCTTTTTTCTTCATCGAGCCTTAGCTGCGAGCGCTCCTCCAGCTTCGCGTTGATGAATTCGAGGCTTTGCGTCGTGAGTGCTACGAGCATCAGGACCTGCACGACAATCGCCGCCAAAAAGAGCTTGGCGCGCAACGACGCGATATACGGCAGCCTCATGCGCGATCCGGCTCACGCATGCGTCGCCACCCGAATGTCGTCGAACCCGATTGCGTCATTACCCCCCCAATGCATGGCGCGGCGAGACCGGACTACAGCCGCTTGATCAACACCTGCGAGCGACGCTGATAGTTGTACAGACCCTGTTTGCGGTGCGGCAGCGCCGCGACCGGCGCAGCTTGAAATCCGCGCTCGATGAACCAGTGCGCGGTGCGCGTCGTGAGCACGAAGAGCCGTTTGACCTTGCGCAGCTTGGCGCGCGCTTCAATCGCGTGCAAGAGCCGCTCGCCGGCGCCCGCGCGCCGGTGGTCCGGATGGACGGCAAGGCCGGCGAGTTCCGCCATGCCGTCCTCATACTGGTAGAGCGCGGCGCACCCGACGATCACGCGGTCGTGTTCGAGCACGAAGAAGCGCTCGATTTCCATTTCGAGGAGATCGCGGCCGCGCTTGACCAGCGTGCCGTCCGCCTCGAGCGGTTCGAGCAGGCGCAATACGCCGCCGATATCGTCGATGCGCGCCGGCCGCAATTTCTCGAGCGGATCCTGCGTCAGCATCGTGCCTACGCCGCGGCGCGTGAAGAGTTCCAGCAGGAGCGCGCCGTCGGCGTGACGGGACAGGAGGTGCGCGCGCTTGACGCCGGCGCGGCATGCGCTGACCGCGCGCGGCAAATACAACGTGACGTCGCCCGCCAGCGCGCCCGGGCGCGCCAGCAGCTTTTCAGCCTGGCTGCAGGTCAGCTCGTGCCTAAGCTCCGCGCGCTTGCCGGTGACCACTCCCGGCGTATCCATCAGGAAGATCAGTTTCTCGGCGTTGAGCGCGACGGCCGCGGACATCGCGACGTCTTCGAGCGCGAGGTTGAAAATCTCGCCGGTCGGCGAATAACCGAGCGGCGAAAGCAGCACGAGTTCGTTGTGATCGAGCCGGTCGCAAATGCCGGCGACGTCGATTTTGCGCACTTCGCCGGTATGCACGAGATCGACGCCTTCGACGATACCGATCGGCTTGGCGGTCACGAAATTGCCGCTCGCAACCCGGATGTCGGAACCCGCCATCGGCGAATTCGCCAATCCCATCGACAACAATGCTTCGATTTCGACGCGCATTCTGCCGCTCGCTTCCTTGGCGCACGACAGCGCGACGTCGTCGGTGATGCGCAGACCGCGCACGTAGCGCGCGCGATGCTTGAGTTGCTTCAAGCGCGCCTCGATTTGGGGGCGCGCGCCGTGCACGAGCACCAGGCGCACGCCCAGGCTCGCCAGCAGATTCAGGTCGTGGATCAGCGCGAGAAACCGCGGGTCCGCCACGACTTCACCGCCGAACGCGATGACGAAAGTGCGGCCGCCGAACGCGTGGATGTACGGCGCGGCGGATCGGAACCACTTGACGAAATCGGCGGAGACGGAAAGCGCCATGGAAATATAACGGTATCCCTGTAATGCGACGCATATTATGCGAGAAAGCCCGGCAAGGAAAGCGCTTGCAGCCGGTTCAAACGCGACGGTGACGCCGCCGGCACCGCGTCAGAAATCGCCCCACAACGTATTCAGCGCAGACAGCGCCGCGAGCGCGGCCGTTTCGGTGCGCAAAACACGCGGACCTAATTTGACCTCGGCAAAACCGCACCGCCGCGCGAGCGCCGACTCGACTTCGGTAAAGCCGCCTTCAGGCCCCGCCATCAGCGTCACACCCGCCGGGTGCGCCAGTTGCGCAAGACGCTGCTCGACATGCGGCGACAACATGATGCGCAACTCATCGTCGCGCGGCGCCGGCAGCGCGCCCAACCACTCGATCACCGGCCGGGGCGGGGCAACGGCGGGAACGGCATTGCGGCCGCATTGCTCGCACGCCGAGATCATCACCTGGCGCCAATGCTCCACGCGTTTGACGGCGCGTTCGGCGTCGAGACGCACGATGGAACGCTCGCTGTAAAGGGGCTGCACGCGGCGCACGCCGAGTTCGGCCGCCTTCTGCAGAGTCATGTCCATGCGCTCGCCGCTCGATATCGCCTGCGCCAAATCGCACGGCAATGGATTTTCACGGTCGACCGGCGCCCCGCGCTCGAGCTTGACAGTCACGCCATGCTTGTCGATGCGCGTGATGACCGCAGGGAATTCCACGCCGTCATTGAACACCACGACGTGGTCGCCGACAGCTGCGCGCAACACACGCGACAAATGATGGGCGGCCGTCTCGGGGAGAGACAGGAGCGCGCCCGGCGCAAGCGCGTCGGGTGCATAAATGCGCGTGTACTGGGGAACCGCGCGCCGCATGCGGGCGATTATGCCATAGCAGTGCGCACGGTCGCGCGTTTTACCCGCCCGGCAAACAAGACTAGAATCGCGCATCTTCAAGCCAGGCAGGCGGAGCGGTTAGAATGCCTAACATAATGAAACGCGCGATGCGCTGTCACGATTTTGGCTCAGAACGCGAAGCAAGACACGACGCTTAGTCATTCTAAGCTAGTGGCTTGCGACAATGCTATGGGCCAAAACTCGTGCCAGCCCGAAGGGTTGCAGCCAGAATCGGCGCTGGCCGCGTTGCTCGTCTTGGCAATAGAACGACTATTGCCTTCACCGGGCGCCTTGCCATCACCAATTCTGGCTGCAACGCACACGTGTTTCATTAGGTTAGGCACTCTTAATTGAAAATCATTATTCTCGGCGCGGGCCAGGTCGGAAGTTCCGTCGCGGAAGCACTGTGCTCGGAGGCGAACGACATCACCGTGGTCGATACCGATCCGGCGCGCCTGAAACTCTTGCAGGACCGGCTCGACCTGCGCACCGTCGCCGGCAACGCCGCGCATCCGGTGACACTGACCGAAGCCGGCGCGGCCGACGCCGATCTCATTTTCGCCGTGACTCGCAGCGACGAAACCAATCTGGTGGCGTGCAAGCTGGCGGCCAAGCTGTTCAACACGCCGACGCGCGTCGCGCGCATCCGCGCCACCGATTATTTGTCGCACCCGGAAATCTTCGGGGCCGACGGCTTCGCGGTCGACCATGCGATCTGCCCCGAACAGATCATCACCGACTATATCGTCAAGCTCGTGGAGTTCCCGGAATCGCTGCAAGTGCTCGAATTCGCCGACGGCAAGGTCAGCCTCGTGGCGGTGCGCGCATTTCACGGCGGCCCGCTGGTGGGGCATCAATTGCAGGAAATCCGGCGCCACATGCCGAATGTCGACACGCGCGTCGCGGCGATTTTCCGCCAGGACGCCCCGATCATTCCCGAGGGCCAGACGGTGATCGAGCCCGGCGACGAGGTCTTCTTTATTGCGGCGACCGAGAACATCCGCAGCGTCATGCGCGAACTGCGGCGGATGGATAAACCCGTCAAACGCGTCATGATCGGCGGCGGCGGCAATATCGGCCGCCGCCTGGCCCATGCGCTCGAAGCGAATTACCAAGTCAAAGTCATCGAGCATAATAAGGCCAACGCGGAGCGGCTGGCCGCCGACCTCGACCGCGCGCTGGTGCTGGCGGGGGACGTCACCAACGAGGAACTCCTCGAAGAGGAAAACATCCACGAAGTCGACATGTTCTGCGCGGTCACCAACGACGATGAAAACAACATCATGTCGTCGCTGCTCGCGAAACGCATGGGCGCGCGCAAGGTCGTGGCGCTGATCAATCGCGGCTCTTACGTCAATCTGCTGCAGGCGGGGCAGATCGACATCGCGATCTCCCCGGCCCAGGCTACCATCGGCACGCTGCTCGCGCGCGTGCGCCGCGGCGATTGCGTCGCGGTGCATTCGCTGCGCCGCGGCGCGGCCGAAGCGCTTGAGCTGATCGCGCACGGCGATTACGCTTCGTCGCATGTCGTCGGCCGCCGCATCGAGGAAATCAACCTGCCCAAGGGCACGAATATCGGCGCACTCGTGCGCCGCGCCGCACCCGCCGAAGGCGGCGCCGCCACTGCGACAAACGACGTGCGGGTGATCATCGCGCACCATGATGTGGTCATCGAGTCCGACGATCACGTCATCGTATTCGTCGTCAACAAGCACATGGTGCCAAAAGTCGAAAAGCTGTTTCAGGTCAACATCGGGTTCGTCTAAGCAATGAGCAGGTTCATCTAATGCGCCAGTTGCTCGCGGTCGCGCAGGTGCTCGGGTTGATGGCGATGATGATGAGCGGCACCTATCTGCTGCCGATTGCCGCCTCGCTGATTTACGGCGATGGCACGGCCACCGCCTTTGCCGTCTCGCTCGTGGTCAATTTTGCGCTCGGGTGCGTCACTTGGCTGGCGACTCGCGGCTTCGCGGCCGAATTGCGCCCGCGCGACGGGTTCCTGCTCGTCTCGCTCGCGTGGGCCGGCGGCGCGGCGTTCGGCACCCTGCCCCTCTTGATCAGCCTGCCCGGACTCTCGTTCACCGACGCCTATTTCGAAACGATGTCGGGACTCACCACCAGCGGCGCGACCGTGCTCACCGGACTCGACGCGATGCCGCATGCGATCAATTTGTGGCGCCACCTTTTGAGCTGGATCGGCGGCATGGGCATCATCGTGCTGGCGGTCGCGATCCTGCCGCTGCTGGGTGTCGGCGGCATGCAGGTCTACAAAGCGGAAACGCCGGGGCCGATGAAAGACGCCAAGCTGACGCCGCGCATCACGGAAACCGCGAAGAACCTGTGGCTGGTGTACTTCGGCATCACGCTTGCCTGCATGCTGGCCCTGAAATTGGCCGGCATGAACTGGTTCGACGCGATTTGTCATGCCTTCTCGGCCATGGCGCTGGGCGGATTTTCCACTCACGACGCGAGCATCGGCTATTTCGACTCGGTCGCGATCGAGGCCGTGCTGATTGTATTCATGCTGCTCGCCGCCATGAATTTCGCCACCCACTTCCTGGCGTGGCGCGATCGGACCCTGGCGCCCTACCGGCGCGACAGCGAAGCGCGCGGCATGCTGATTCTGGTACTCGGCAGTTGCGCGGGCGTGGCATTATTTATCTGGCACGCGGGCACGTACGGCAGTTTCTGGACCGCGCTCAGGCATGTCGGTTTCAACCTCGTCTCGATCGCGACGGATTGCGGGCTGGTGAGCACGGATTACGGCCGGTGGCCGATATTCGCGCCAATGTGGATGATGTTTCTGAGCTGCCTCGCGGTGAGTTCCGGCTCGACCGGCGGCGGCATCAAGATGATCCGCACCCTGATCATCGCGCGCCAGGCCGGACGCGAAATCCTGTTTCTGATCCACCCGAACATCGTAAACCCGATGAAGATCGGCGGCGCCGTCATTCCTAACAAGGTCGTGCTCGCGGTGCTCGGTTTCATTTTCGTCTACTTCATCAGCGTCGTGACCATGACGTTCGCGCTGATGGCGAGCGGGCTCGACTTCATTTCGTCATTGAGCGCCGTCATCGCCTGCATCAACAATGCGGGCCCCGGACTCAATGTCGTGGGACCGGGGCAAACTTTTTCCGCGCTGACCGATTTTCAGACTTGGGTGTGCACGCTCGCGATGTTCCTCGGCCGCGTCGAAATTTTCAGCCTGTTGATTCTCTTCACGCCCGCATTCTGGCGCAAGTAACGCGCGCCGCTCACGGCGACCGGGCCCGTTGATAGAGTTCGAGCGTAACCGCGCGCGCGGCCGCATGGTCAACCACCGGCGCCGGGTAATCGCGGCCGATAATGACGCCCGACTTGGCTTGCTGGGCCGCACTCATCAGCCACGGCACGTGAATGAATTTGTCGTCGCAGCCGCTTAGTTCCGGCAGGTATTTGCGGATAAATTTTCCCCGGGCATCGAATTTCTGCGATTGCGTCACCGGATTGAAAATCCGGAAATAGGGCTGCGCGTCGCAGCCGGTCGACGCGGCCCATTGCCATCCACCGTTGTTGGCCGCCAGGTCGAAATCATTCAACCGTTCCGCAAAATATTGCGCACCCTGGCGCCAGTCGACGTGCAGATCCTTGACCAGGAACGAGGCGGCCACCATGCGCAATCGGTTATGCATGTATCCCGTGATGTTCAACTGGCGCATCGCCGCGTCGACGAGCGGGTAACCGGTGCGCCCCTCGCACCATGCGCGAAAGAGATCGGGATCGTTCGCGAACCTGATTGCGTCGCACTCGGCGCGGAACGCATGCGCGACCACGCGCGGGTGATGATGCAGGATCATGAAATAGAAATCACGCCAGATGAGTTCGGACAACCACACCGCCGAGCCGCGATTGGCGGCCTGCCACGCCGCGCGCACAAGCGCGCGGATCGAAATCGTGCCAAACCGCAAATGCACCGACAAATACGACGGCCCGCGCGCCGAGGGGAAGTCCCGCCGCTCGTGGTATTGGGCCATGCGCTTCTTGAAACCCGTAAATAGTTTGGCGGCGCCCGCCATGCCGGGCGCGATCTTCAATGCGAGCAGGTTCGTCGGCGCGAACCCGATATCCGCGAGCGTCGGCATGGTCGCGTCCGGCGTTGGCGCCAGCCGGTCGAAATATTTTTCAACCGGATAGGCCTGCGTGAAGTAACCGTCCAGTCGTTTGAGCCATGCGTTCTTGTAGGACGTGAACACGCTGAACGGCCGGCCATCCTGGGTCAGGATTTCGTCCTTTTCGAATATCACCTGGTCCTTGCAGGTGACAAACGCAGTGCGCATACGTGCCAGCGCCTCACTCACCGCCTGATCGCGATCGACCGCCGCCGGTTCGTAATCGTGATTGGCGAACACGGCGCCGGCCTTGAGCCGTGCCGCGAGCGCCGGGATTTCCTCGCGCGCGCGACCGTGCAGAACCGTGAGCCCGCCGCCGCGCCGCGTCAGCTCCTGCTGCAATTCGCGCACGCTGCGCCAGATGAATTCGACGCGCCGGTCGTCGCGGCGGGGCAGGCCATCGAGAATTTCGCGATCGAACACGAACGCGCAGTAAACGCGCCGACTGCTCGTCAGCGCGGCGTGGAGCGCGGCATGATCGAAACAGCGCAAATCGCGCCTGAACCACACCACCGAGATATCGTAGATCACTGCTTTGCTGGTTCCGCGAGGCGCCCGGCGCTTGGCCAGCCGGAGGAAACGATTGTGAACGGACGCCCGCGCGTTTACAATAGCGCCGGTCTGATTGTCCGGCACGAGGCAGGCGGCACTAGACACCCCAAAATGCAATCGGTGAATCTCACGCACCACTTCCTGATCGCCATGCCCGCCATGGCAGATCCGCATTTTTCCAGGACCCTCACCTATATTTGCGAGCATAACGAGCAGGGCGCGTTGGGTCTGGTGATCAACCGTCCGATCGACATGACGCTCGCCAAACTGCTCGACCAGGTCAGCATTCCCGCCACCTCGGCGCGCTGCGAGCTCATTTCCGTGCATTACGGCGGCCCCGTGCAGACCGACCGCGGCTTCGTGCTGCACGGCCCGCTCGGCAACTGGCAGTCGACGCTTTCGATCAGTTCCGAAATCGGGCTCACGACGTCGAAAGACATCCTGCAGGCCGTCGCGCGCGGCGAGGGCCCGCGCCAGATGCTGGTCACGCTCGGCTACGCGGGTTGGGCGCCGGGACAACTCGAGCACGAGCTTGCGCAAAACGCATGGCTTACCGTTGAAGCACGCGATGATGTGATCTTCGAATTGCCGCCGGCGCAGCGCTTGCCGCGCGCGATGGAAATGCTGGGTGTCGATTACGCAACCCTGTCGGAGCAATCGGGCCATGCGTGAACCGCCACCGCCGGCGCAACAGGCGGAGGCGCTCCGCGCGCAACAGCAGGCCATGCACGGCACCACGGTACTCGCGTTCGATTTCGGCGAGCAGCGCATCGGCGGCGCCGTCGGCGATACATCGATCGGGATCGCGCATCCGCTGACTACGATCACCGCCGAGGATAAAAAAACACGCTACGCCGCGATCGGCGAACTCTTACGCGAGTGGCGGCCCGCGCTGCTGGTGGTGGGATTGCCCGCCCATCTCGACGGCACCGAGCACGAAATATCGCGGCTGGCGCGCAAATTCGCGCGCGAACTTAACGGCCGCTTCGGCCTGCCTGTCGAACTGGTCGATGAACGGTTGAGTTCCGCCGCCGCCGATTCGAGTCTCGCCGAAGCCGGTGTCGCCGGTCACAAGCGCAAGCCCGTGATCGATCAGGTCGCGGCACTGCACATACTGCAGGCTTATCTCGACGAACGTGCGCGCCGCGTGCACATGGCGCAGGCGCAGCAATGAGCGCCAAACCGCTGCCCGACGCCGAGCAACTGCTGAGCGCGCTGATTGCGCAAATGCGCCCGCACGTCGCGCCCGACACCGGCCTGATCGGCATCGTCACCGGCGGCGCATGGCTCGCCGAACGGCTGCACTCAGCGCTTAAACTCGAAGTGCCGTTCGGCACGCTCGACGTCTCGTTCTATCGCGATGACTTTCAGCACAAGGGGCTCAAGCGCAAAGTGGCGCCGTCGGACATTCCGTTCGAAGTCGAAGGCCGCGATCTCATCTTGGTCGACGACGTGCTGTACACGGGTCGCACCATCCGCGCGGCAATGAATGAACTCTTCGATTACGGCCGGCCGGCGCGCATTCGGCTGGCGTCGCTCCTCGACCGTGGCGGGCGCGAACTGCCGATCGCCGCGCAATTCGTCGGCGCGACGGTCGAGGTCGGCCAGAGCGTCGAATTGAAGCGCGATGCGCAGGGCCGCTTGAGCCTCGCATTGAGCACCGACTGACCATAAGGCAACGGCACCGGATGTTTCTCACCAATAACCCCCAGCTCAACAAGAACGGCGAACTGCATCACCTGCTGTCGATCGAGGGGCTGCCCGGCGAAATTCTGCGGCAGATACTCGACACCGCAGAGTCGTTTGTCGGCGTGACCCGGCGCGAAGTGAAGAAAGTGCCGCTCCTGCGCGGCAAGGCGATTTTCAACCTCTTTTTCGAGCCGTCGACGCGCACGCGCACGACTTTCGAAATCGCGGCCAAGCGGCTGTCGGCGGACGTGATCAATCTGGCGATCAACGTGTCGTCCCAGACCAAGGGCGAGTCGGTGCTCGACACCGTGGCGAACCTCGCCGCCATGCAGGCCGACATGTTCATCGTGCGCCACAGCCAGAGCGGCGCACCGCACCTGATCGCGCGTCACGTGAGCGAAGACATCCATGTCGTCAATGCCGGCGACGGCCGCCACGCGCATCCGACGCAGGGGCTCCTGGACATGTTCACGATCCGCCACTACAAGCGGGACTTCAGCAAGTTGAAGGTCGCGATCGTCGGCGACATCCTGCACTCGCGCGTGGCGCGCTCGCAAATCCACGCGCTGACCACCCTCGGCGTGCCGGAACTGCGCGTGATCGGACCCAAAACGCTCTTGCCGACGAACGTCGACAGTCTCGGCGTGCACGTTTATCACGACATGGCAAAAGGACTGAAAGACGTCGACGTCGTGATGATGCTGCGTCTGCAGAACGAGCGCATGCAGGGTTCGTTCCTGCCCTCGCCGCAGGAGTTCTTCAAATTCTACGGCCTCACGGCGGAAAAGCTCGCGCTGGCAAAACCGGATGCGATCGTGCTCCATCCGGGACCGATGAACCGCGGTGTGGAAATCGATTCCAACGTCGCCGACGGCAGCCAGTCCGTGATCCTGCCGCAGGTGACGTTCGGCATTGCGATCCGCATGGCGGTGATGAGCATACTGGCGGGAAATTGAAATCGTGATGAGTGATGAGCGATGAGTAAACCCCAAGCGAACGGTAACGGGTTTTTAGGCTCCTCCCATTACCCATTACCCATTACCCATTGCCAGGCATTATGAAAATACACATCAAGAACGGCCGCCTGATCGACCCCGCGAGCGGCACCGACGCGAAACAAGACGTATACATCGCGGCGGGCAAGATCGTGGCGTTGGGCAGCGCGCCTACCGGTTACACCGCCAACCGCACGATCGATGCGAGCGGACTTATCGTGTGTCCGGGACTCGTCGATCTCGCCGTGCGCCTGCGCGAGCCCGGCTTCGAATACATGGCCACACTCGAATCGGAAATGCAGGCCGCCGCCGCAGGCGGAGTGACGAGCCTGGCTTGCCCGCCCGACACCGATCCGCCGCTCGACGAGCCGGGGTTGGTCGAGATGCTCAAGTTCCGCGCGCGCAATCTGAATCAGGCGCACGTCTACCCGATAGGCGCGCTGACCGTCGGTTTGAAAGGCACGCATCTGACGGAGATGGCCGAGCTGACCGACGCGGGCTGCGTGGCGTTCTCGCACGCGGACGCGCCGCTGACCGACACGCAATTACTGTTGCGCGCGCTGCAGTACGCGGCGACCTTCGACTTTCCGGTGTGGCTGCGGCCGCAGGACGCGGGGCTGGCGCGCGGCGGCGTCGCGCACGACGGGCAGGTCGCCACCCGCTTGGGGCTCGCCGCAATTCCGGTGTGCGCGGAAACCATAGCGCTGTCGACGATCCTGCTGCTCGCGCGCGAAACCGGCGCGCGCATCCACCTGTGCCGGATGTCGAGCGCCGAAGGCGCGGACATGGTGCGCCAGGCCAAAGCGCGCGGGCTCAAGGTAAGCTGCGATATCGCCATTCACCACGCCCACCTGTCGGAAATGGACATCGGTTACTTCGATCCGAATTGCAACCTGACGCCTCCGCTGCGCAGCCAGCGCGACCGCGATGCGTTGCGCGCGGCGCTTGGCGACGGCACGGTCGATGCGTTGTGCTCCGATCACACCCCGGTCGACGAAGACGCCAAGCAATTGCCGTTCGGCGAAGCCGAGACCGGCGCGACCGGTGTCGAGCTCTTGCTGCCGCTGACTTTGAAATGGATAGAGGAAACGCGGCTGCCGCTTGCGCAGGGACTCGCGCGCATTACGAGCGAGCCGGCGCGCGTGCTCGGGGTGAATGCAGGCGTATTAAAACCGGGCGTGGGCGCCGACCTGTGCGTATTCGACCCCGCGCGTTACTGGAAAGTCGAACCCGCGGCGCTCAAAAGCCAGGGCAAGAACACGCCGTATACCGGCGTCGAAATCAAGGGCAAGGTAAGCTACACGCTGGTCGAGGGCCAGGTAGTCTACGAATCGACCTGATGCTCCGCGGCTGAACCTTGGCCATGATCCGGCGTCCAATCGGGCACGGACTTCCTGAATTCCGAAATTTTGAAAGTTGAATCCCGCCCTATGAATAC
>Ga0265328_10000573_pt1 | contig 17032 bp, 20 predicted proteins | sample 41624metaG_FD_202086 | JGI IMG/M metagenome (GOLD analysis project Ga0265328, IMG submission 202086) | Rhizosphere microbial communities from Carex aquatilis grown in University of Washington, Seatle, WA, United States - 4-16-24 metaG | ecosystem: Host-associated > Plants > Roots > Rhizosphere...
GGTCCGGGAAGGCAGCGCACACGGCTGTCAAACCAGAAAGAAGAGACGGCAAAAGCTCCATTCCAAGGCTGAATCATTTTTCCGCCGATTCGGGAATCCTAAAAATTTGCTACATTTAGAATTGCTCCCCCAGACCGGAGCTATGCGGGCGCCAGTAAACCGAAACAGTTCCGTGAGTCTGGCGCCTTCATGGGAGAAAAAGAGATCATCGCTCCTGAGTTTCCATGGCTCGCCCTTCACGTGGAAAGCGAGCACCCAGTCGCGCGTAACGCGATCGACCTGCGTTTTGACAAGCGCGTCGCTGTTTACGCGAATAACCGAGCGTCCGAGTATAATCTTCTTGAAATCGCCAGTCGGCGGACGGTCCTTCACGTACTGCACGGTCGCAATTGACGATTGTTCGCCGACGGCCTTCGGGTAATTCCCGGTGAAGAGATACTCAGAATATTCAAAACCAAGATCGGCAAGGCGCTTCTCCTTTGCGTCTGTTGTTGCGTCGCGATGAAGGGCGAAAAGCGCGCCGGCGCGACTGATGTAGGCGGGATCATTGCGAAGCAGCCCAATGATTTGATTGGCCAGAGCGAGACCGTAGGAGTTCCCTGGAGTCGAGTCGTTCATCGCGTTGAAATACGCATGGTAGAAGTCCTCAAGACCTCCATATTCTCCTCGGATGAAAGACGACGCCGCTGCGAAGTCATAACCAGGGGGCGGAAAAACTGCGGTCGCATCGCGACGCGGCGGGCGGGCGGCGCGCGCAATTTTTGGGGGCAATGAGGCGGCGACGAGCAACGCCCCCGCCCGCGAGAAAGCCTTCCGCCGCGACCATCGCGTTGGCGCTTGATCACAAAGCTCACACATGAAATCGCACCATGGCGGTTAATAAAGAGGAGAGTTGCTTTTGGCTCCCTTAACGCACCGGTTGGCGCGCCGGCTCAGCCGACAAAGTTCCTCACCGAACTAGTGTCGCTCCCCAACGCTGTCTCATCGGCCGGGCGTTCGGGCGCCGGTTGGACCACTCGTTCCGGCTTAACAAAGAACGCAAGAAACTGCACGCCGACGATGACGAGCAAGAGAACGACGAATGGGCTGATCGCAAGCGCCGGGACCAAGGCGGAAATGGCCAAATGCGTGGCCAGGTCGGGGGATGTCGCCAGAAGACTTTGGAGCAGCGCGCCCGTGAACCAAAGGGAGGCGAGTATCCCACCCGCAAGGCAGCCTAGCCGCGCAATGTCGCCCCAGCGCTTGGCTGACGACCGTCGCGAACTGGTAAGCCAAACTTCGCGAATTATAATATAAATCAAGAGGAGGACGTAAAAAATGCCGCCGAGTCCGGTTCCCGGTAACCCCGCCATGATCAATGCCCCTTTTCGTAAACGAGTAGACTCTTGCCGAGCACAAGCTCCGCCCAAACCGCGCGCAGCATGAATACTGAGTTGAGAAATCTTAACGCAAAAAAACATGGCAGACTTATCAGCGCCTTGCCGATCTCTCCGCGGCTCCAGCCCTTTGCTAGCACGGGCACGGCGATCGCAGGGAGATCAATTATGTAGCCGAGAAGAAAGAACGGATGAATCGTGAGCGCCAGAATCGGGAAGAGTATCAGATAAGCCAAGGAGGCCATCGTCGCGTCCCATAGTCCAACAGCAATCATGAAACGTAGATGAGGCAGTTGGATTACATGCCGCCAGTGCAGCCTTACATTCTGAATGAATCCGTGCGACCAACGTCGAAGTTGTTTAGACAGGAAATGGAAGTTGTGCGGCTCGATCGGGTAACACACCGCCTCAGGAGCAAACCGCACCCCATAGCCCGAACGGTATAGCGTCCAGGTTAGATCCATGTCCTCGGCCATGGTGCGGTTTGACCATCCGCCAACTTTGCGAAGGACTTCGGTGCGATAGGCTGAGAAACAACCCGAGGATATGAGCGGCTTCTCGACAAGATTTTGAATAGGTTTGAGAAACGCGAACGCGAAGAGGTACTCGACGTATCTGCCACGCTCCCAGACCGTCCGAACAAACCTCGGAAGCACAAATCCGCTGCAGGCGGCGACGGTCGGGTCGTCGAAGGGTTCAATGATTTTTTCAACGGCGTTTGGCGCCAGTTCGGTATCGGCGTCAATCGCCATGCAAAAAGCCGTCTTAACGAAAGGGAGCGCGTAAGTTTGAGCTCCCGCCTTCGAGCCGGTGTTGCGCGGAGGCCTAAGCACGGTGACTCCGAGCGACTCGGCGACCCTTCCGGTATCGTCGGTTGAGCAATCGTCCACGACGATTATTTCAGCGACGGGGAAAGTTTGATTTTGCAAACTACGGATTGTGTCGGCGAGGCACTCAGCTTCATTAAATGCTGGAATAATTGCGGTTAGCTCAAGCGCTAATGGCTTCGGCATGCGAACGCCCTTTGATTACGCAGGGTTGGGCGTTGTGCTTTCCCCCGATTACATCGGCCTAGGGTACGTGTGCGCCCGAAGCGCTAGCCAAAGCAGGTTCCTCATAGGCGGCGCCCTTCGCTACCGCAAGTGTGGCTTTGATCGCCCCTCGGCGGATGAGCCCAGCCGGTCTTATGCGGCTGCGGTCACAAACGGCCGGCAATGGCCGTTCTTGGCGCAAGCCTGCAGGGAGAAAGCGCGTTTATTGCGGCTGCAATTTGAGGGTGAGCGGCCTCCCCCGAATCGAGCCGAACGCCAACCGGGCCGGTTTTTTTGGAGCGCTCTGGAACGGAAACGGTCCTCGAACACTTATCTGGGAGAGCGGCTTAGACTCAGCTTTTTTCAAATCGGCGAAGGCAGGGACGATCTCCTCGGGAGTCGCGGGAAGGTCGGCTCATAGCCATCCATCAGAGGGGGTTTTCAATGCAACGGCAATTCGACATTTTCGTCGGCGAGGCGCCGGACGTTCTGGCGGTTCATTGGGGTTGGCTTATCGCACTCGGGGTGGGTCTCGCTGCGCTGGGGTTCGTCGCAATCTGGCGAGCCAGGGCGGCAACCCTGATATCTGTCGGCTTTCTCGGCGCATTGCTCCTGTTGGGAGCCGTCTCTGTCCTTGTTTTCGCGTTTTCCCTCGCCGGCTATTGGACCGAATTTTTCATCCACGTGCTGTGGGCTATCCTGGTCGGGATCATGGGATTGATCCTGCTCACGCGGCCGGCGATCAGCGCTGAAGCCATAACGCTCGTGCTCGCATTTTATTTCATCGCGACAGGTCTTTTGGGGATTGGCTTTGCTCTATCCTCCCACATCGAGAGCGAATGGCTTTACATACTTAACGGACTCGTGAGCGCTGTCCTCGGGTGCCTTCTTCTTGTGGGCTGGCCCCTCTCGGGCCTGTGGGCGATTGGGCTTTTCATCGGAATCGATTTGATCCTCAAAGGCGGCGCGATCGTCGCCCTGGGATTGAGCCTCCGGGCGATTTCGGAATGAAAAGCGGCGGCGGCCGGCGCATTCGGGCCGACGGCGCAGCATGGTTATGGCGCTCTCAGGGGGCTGTCCGCTATCGGCGCGCCGCTTCGGCGGCGCCAGGCGGCTTGCCCCAATCGCCGGCTCGCAATCCCGAGGAGTCGGCTAAGCGATCCGCTCGACAAGCGTCGGGTCGTCATCGCCGACGCCGGCCTTGTTGACGCGCGTCGAGACGATCCATTCCTGCAAGGCGTCATCGGGCGCCGGGCGCAGCAAGGCGCCGAGGCTTTCTCCCGTTAGCCACACGCCGGCGTCGCGCCAATCGAGAATGACCGGCATCCGGTCGTGAAAGCGCCGCATCCAATCATTCGCGCCGCCGACAATGATCGTCGCGTTCGGGAGGTCGTCGCCGCCGTCGAGTCCGCTCCAATGGTCCCATAGTCCGGCGAACGCCAGCGGGCGGCCGTCGCGCGAGGTGAAATAATGCGGCGTCTTCGCCCCTTTCGCGCCAGTCCATTCGTAAAAACCGGTGGCGGGGATTACACAGCGGCGGTATTTGAACGCGCCACGAAACATTGGCCGCTCGGCGAGCGTCTCGGCCCGGGCGTTGAAGGTCGAGGGAAGCTCCTTGAGCGGCTTTTTCCACCAGGAGGGCACAAGGCCCCAATACATCGGAACAAGCTCATTGCCGGCGGCCGCGGCGCGAATAACCTCTATCGGCGTCGTGGGCGCAATATTGAATCGCGGCGCCAGATTGCGCGGCTGGCCGATGAGGTTGGCCAAGCGATGGATTTCCGCCCATGAGAGATTTTGCGTGAAACGTCCGCACATGGCTCAGATCGTAACGCGCGCGCCCCTTCAAACGCAAAACGGGCCGCCTCACCATCCGCATGGGGAAACGCCGGGCGGGAAGCCCGCCATTTACAAGCGGCGCCGATCGAACGGATGCAATCGGTCGCGAGGCGCTCGATAATGCTGAAGACGCGTCGTTCGCAGGCCGGCGAGGCCGTGTTCAGCGATCGCCCTCTCCCAGGCGGCGAATTCGTCGGCCGTAAGCATGTAACGGCTGCAGGCCTCTTCAAGCGAAAGCACACCCTTGTGAACGGCGGCGACGACTTGGGCTTTGCGACGGATCACCCATCTCTTCGTCGTAACGGGCGGTAGATTAGCGGCCTTCAAACGAAGTCCATCAGGGTCGATTGTGGTTTTGCCACGTGGATGATGCGCCATAACGCCGCCGCTCCAAGATTTATTTTAGCTCAGTCACGCACCGGCGGAGCTAAGAATTATTTTGTCGAACAAATACAAAAAATTACCTCTGGGCAGCCCATATAGCGCCGCCTAGTCTCAAGAGCCTTTTTTGCTCCGGCTAGTCTTATGCTAAACTATGCGAATGTGAAAGTCTAAAGAAAATTTTCAGAGGCTCTTCTAAAGTGACTAACGGCAAAGGCGCCGCTCGCCTAAGCGTATCTTTCAAATGCAAAAACGCCCCACCGGGGCCGGGCCGCTTCGCGCCGTCCGCTGTCTGTGCGCCCGTCCACCTGCTCAAAGATTGGGCGGGGAGATTCGCTGCCGCAAAAACGGACGATTATCTCCGCGCGCCAATCCGATGCGTCCAGGAAGCCCAAGGCCGGCGCCTGTCGCCAGACCGCCATGGTTGCGCCATGCGGACGAAGCGGTCGCGCCTCCGGGCTTAAGCGAAGATCGAGCGCGAACGGAACCGAGCCATGACAGCCGATCTCGAATCGGCCGGCGTCGCGTTCGTCGCCGAAAACGTCGGCGTGGCGGGCGAGATTGAGGGGCGGGATCGGCGCGAAGTTGGTCTCATGCATAGAAGCACAGTTCCGCCAGATTCTTGCGCTAACAGTTTCAGCGTCAAAATTCGACGAGGGTTCGAGACAGTATTCAGCGTCACGGCCTTTTGCCCGAAGGAGTAGTCCATATGTTGAAAGCTGATCCTTTTCTCCTTTCCGCAGCGGAATTAGCGACCACGGAAGCGATGCGCGCAGACGGGACGATCCCGCAAGACTGGCGTTGCATTGACATTCCCTGGCAACACGCGGCGATTTTCGATAAGATCGTTGAAATTGGCGGCGCCGATCTGCGGGTTCTCGACTGCGGCGAGTGCGGCGAAAAAAAGCGCGGGCGCGTCGTTTTAGGCCCGGAAGCGTCGAAGCGCATCAACGAGCGCGCTTTCGAAATTCATGTTCTCTTCAAGACGGTCGCCTTTAGCGTCAAAACGGATGCAGTGGCCATTGAAGAGGCCGCCTGATCGCTTCGCCAGGTTCATCTTCGCCGGCGCGTCCAGCTCGACGCCTCGCCGAGGCTCGCGCCTCGCTGCGGCGTCGGCGGCGGCGCTGGAAAATGCGCGAACAAATTGGCCCTTGGGTTTCGCCTCGCGTTAGCCCCCACCGCCCCGGCCTTCCTGTCGCGCAGCGCAACCGGGCCGGGTTCCGCGGTTTCGCGATGCGGGACCGTGGCCATCGCGCGCCAGATGGCTGAAGCTCTCGTCCCGGCGCATTCCAAATCCGGATATTGCGATGCGCGCGCTGGCGTACGCGGGCGTACGCTTTTTGGAAAAGTCGTACGTGCAGGTTCGTCCCTCCCCGTTGTTTCTGCATGAGTTCAAAAGGCGGCGCCGCTGGCGTGAAGATTGCGAGATCCTTCGCAGGCTTCTTCGGAGGACGAGCTTTGAGCACGCTGCTTCCGCCAAGCGACGCACAGCCATGCGCGCCAACGGCGTCATGTAAAATCTGCACGATCAGACTGGAGACTCTCTGCTACCAGCGGGCGTGGTGGTTTCGCATCTTCCGCGAGATATTGGCGAGCGGAATACGCGTTTTCGCCATCGCCTATCTGATTCGTCCCAAGGACTATCTGGCGCGCTCGCCGATGTGCTTCAAATGCATCCGGTTCCGCAAGAACGCGTTGAAAGAGCGCTCAAGCCTCTTCAACTGGCTCGATTCCTATCTCAACCCGATGTTCAATCGCGTGCGCGACTCGCTCCTGACAGTGAAAGAGCTCGATGACGCCAGAGCGCTGGCGCGCCGCGCCGAAGATCGCAGCTTTATCGATTACCGCCAATGAACCGGGATAGCCGGACATCGCACGCGACGCGGGACGCGCCGCCCCGCCCGCCCGGCGCATGTCTTGCGATATATTCCTCGAGCATGGGAAGCGCAGCATGAAACAATCCGAGATCATGGCTCTTCAAGACGAGCCGGCCTGCGGTCACAACAACAAGGCGAAGTCCGGTTGCGCCAAGCCGCAGCCCGGAGCGACCCAGGGAGGGTGTTCGTTCGACGGCGCGCAGATCGCTCTGCTGCCGATTTGCGATGCGGCGCACATCGTGCATGGGCCCATCGGCTGCGCCGGCAGTTCATGGGACGCGCGCGGTTCTCTCTCCAGCGGCGCCGATCTCTATCGCTTTGGCATGACCACCGATCTGTCCGAAACCGACGTCATCATGGGCGAGGGCGAAAAGCGGCTGTTTCGCGCGATCAAACAAGCGGTCGCCGATCACCGGCCGCCGGCGGTGTTCGTCTACAACACCTGCGTCACCGCTTTGACGGGCGACGATCTGGCGGCGGTTTGCAAGGCGGCGGCGAAACGCTTCGAGCTGCCGGTCATTCCCGTCGATTGCGCGGGGTTTTACGGCGGCAAGAGCCTTGGCAATCGCATCGCCGGCGAAACGGCCTTCAAACACATCATTGGCGCGCGCGAGCCCGATCCCGCGCCTTTGAGCGCCGAGCGGTCCGGCGTCGCCACGCATGACGTCAATCTGATCGGCGAATATAATATCGCCGGCGAATTCTGGCATGTCGCTCCGCTGCTCGATGAATTGGGCCTGCGGGTTCTCTGCACGCTTTCGGGAGACGCGCGTTTCAGCGAGGTGCAAACGATGCACCGCGCAAAGGTCAATATGGTGGTCTGCGCCAAGGCCATGCTGAATGTCGCGCGTAAGCTCCAGGAGAATTACGGCGCGCCATTTTTCGAAGGCAGCTTCTATGGAGTCGTCGACACCTCGGCGGCGCTGCGCGACTTCGCGCGGTTGATCGGCGACCCTAGCCTCACCGAGCGAACCGAGCGCCTCATCGCGCGGGAGGAGGCCAAGGCGGAAGCGGCGCTGGCCCCCTGGCGCGAGAAGCTGCAAGGCAAGCGGGTTCTGCTGTTCACGGGCGGCGTCAAGTCCTGGTCGGTCGTTTCCGCATTGCAGGATCTCGGCATGACCGTGGTGGCGACCGGAACCGAGAAATCGACGCAGGAAGACAAGGAGCGCATCATGGAGTTGATGGGCCCCGACGCGAAGATGATTTCGGACAATGATCAAAAGGCGCTGATCGACGCCTTCCACGATTTTGGCGCCGACATTCTCATCGCTGGCGGGCGCTATCTCTACCCCGCATTGAAATCCCGCATTCCCTTCCTCGACATCAATCACGAGCGCGATTTTGGATATGCGGGTTATCACGGCATCGTCGAACTGGCGCGTCAGCTCAGTTTCTCGGTCAACTCGCCGGTCTGGCGTCAGGTGCGCGCCGACCGGCCGTGGGCGAGCGCCGCACCCGTCGCGAGCGCCGCTGAATAGGGGGAGACGATGGCTACCATCATTCACGACCAGAAGGCGCTTGCCGTCAATCCGCTGAAAGTCAGCCAGCCGATGGGCGCGACTCTGGCCTTTCTCGGCCTGGCGCGCGCCATGCCGCTCATGCATGGCGCGCAGGGCTGCACCGCTTTCGGCAAAGTGTTTTTCGCCAATCACTTTCGCGAGCCGATCCCGCTGCAAACCACCGCCATGGATCAGGTGGCCAGCATTCTGGGAGCCGACGAGAGCGTCGTCGAGGCGTTGCGCGTGCTTTGCGCAAATGAACGCCCTCAGGCGATAGGGCTGCTGACCACCGGCCTGTCCGAGACGCAAGGCGCGGACATCCGCCGCAACATCGTCGAATTTCGCAAGTCCTACCCGGAGTTCGTCGATATCGCGATCATACCCGCCAATACGACGGATACGCTCGGCTGTCTCGAGACCGGCTTCGCCATCGCGGTCGAGGCGATGATCGACACATTGACCCCGCAGGCGCGGCGAAAAGCCCGCGCGCATCGCGTGAACGTGCTGGCGTCGTCGATGCTGACTCCCGGCGACGTCGATGCGCTCAAGGACTGGCTCGACGCTTTCGGACTGGAAGCCAACGTCATTCCCGATTTGTCGGATTCCCTCTCGGGCTATCTGACGGACGACGGTTATGCTTCGCTGACCTTTGGCGGCGCGCCGGCGTCCGCCATCGCCTCGGCCGGGGAAGCCGTCGCGACGCTGGTCGTTGGCCGCTCGCTCGATCGCGCCGCCGACCTGCTGCACGCCCGCACCGGCGTGCCGGACTATCGTTTCAAGGGCCTGCTCGGGCTTGAAGACTGCGACGCCCTCACCAAGCTGCTGAGCGAGATTTCCGGGCGTCCCGCGCCTGCGCGCATAGAGCGGCGGCGCGCGCAATTGCTCGATGCGATGGTCGATTGCCATTTCAAACTGAGCGCGGCGCGCATCGCGATCGCGGCGGACCCGGATCTCCTGTTCACGATGAGCGCCTTCCTCACCGATCTTGGCGCCGACATCGCAGTCGCCGTGGCGCCGGCCAAGTCGGACGCGCTCGACTCTGTCCCGGTGGACAGCGTGCGCATCGGCGATCTGGAAGACATGGAGGGCGGCGCGAAAGTGGTGAATGCGCGCCTCATCCTCGCGAACTCCCATGCCGCAGCCGCCGCGACGCGCCTCGGCGCGGCGCATCTGCGGATTGGCTATCCGCTTTATGATCAAATCGGCGGCTACGCCCGCGAGTGGATCGGCTATCGCGGGAGTCGTCAGGCGTTGTTCGACGTCGCCAATCTGCTGTGGAGCCAGCGGGAGACGATCAAGCCCTATCGCTCGATCTACTGGCAAGGCGCTTCCCGCGGCGTCGAAGCCGTCTAAGGCCGCAATGTTTCGATCGAGGGGCTGACGATGCTGAGAATTGCTTTCGCCTCTAGCGACAGAGCGCATGTCGATCTTCATTTCGGCGGCGGCGAGCGGCTCGTCGTATTCGACGTTTCTCCAGGCCGTGCCGACCTTGTGGGGACCGGCGAATTTATCAAGGCGGAACTCAAGGGCGAGAACAAGGACAGAGGCCTGTCGAGAGCGGAATTGAACCCCGATGCGCCCATCGCCGTGACGATTGGGCCGGACGAGGACAAGGTCGCCGCGAAGCTCAAATTCCTTGAAGGCTGCACGGCCGTCTACGCCGCGCAGATCGGCGCCTCTTCGATCAAACGCCTGCTTGGAATCGGCGTGCAGCCGATCATCGTCGACAACGGCCACGAAATTCACGACCTGCTGAACGAGGTCAGTCTCGCGATGTTTCATGGCGGCCTGTCCTGGGTGGAGCGCGCCATGATCAAGGCACGCGAGGCGGGAGCGCCCGTCGGCGCCGCGCAAGCGCCAGACGACAAGAGTCAGCGCCTGATCTCCCCAATCGACGAGCTGGGCGGGGTCGAGTGACAGCCAATCCCCTGAATTCTGACTCATCGAAGCTGTGACTCCCGTCATTGCGCTATTACACAAGCAATCCAGGAATCACGGGCGGCCCCTGGATTGCTTCGTCGGCTTCGCCTCCTCGCAATGACGGCCCCCGTCTTTTTGTGTTCTTCCCGAGCTTTCCAAGTCGTCTCAATCAGTCTTGTTCGCCGTTGAACGCAGATCATAACCTCGTACTTTTTTGAACGATCAAAGAACATAAAGAACGCAGCGATCAGCTTTTCCGCAAACGTCACGACGCCGCGCATTATCGAAATAGGCGCATATAAAACAATGATATGTGGGTTGCCTCGCTATGCCACGCGCCGTCACTCTTGGGAATTCGTAAACGCATTGCGCCATGGCACGGCTTTCGCAATTCATCATCCGTGAGCACAAGCGCAACGTAATATACGCTTTCGCGCTTCATCATGACCATTCGTTCAAGGAGAACGTCCCATGCCCATGGTATTGTTGAAATGCGATAAGGATATCCCGGAGCGCGAAAAACACATTTATCTGAAGGCGCCCGACGAGGACACCAATGCGCATCTTCCCTTGTCGAACGCCGCCACCATTCCCGGAACTCTGTCCGAGCGCGGCTGCGCCTTTTGCGGCGCGAAGCTGGTGATCGGCGGCGTCGTCAAGGACGCCATCCAGATGATCCACGGTCCGATCGGTTGCGCCTACGACACATGGCACACCAAGCGCTATCCGAGCGACAACGGCCACTTCCAGATGAAATACGTCTGGTCGACCGATATGAAGGAAAGCCATATCGTCTTCGGCGGCGAAAAGCGGCTTGCAAAAAGCATCCATGAAGCTTTTGACGAAATGCCGGAAGTCAAGCGCATGTTCGTCTACACGACCTGTCCGACCGCGCTGATTGGCGACGATATCAAGGCCGTCGCTAAAAAGGTGATGGAAGAGCGGCCCGACGTCGATATTTTCACCGTCGAATGCCCCGGCTTCTCCGGAGTCTCGCAGTCGAAGGGGCACCACGTTCTCAATATCGGCTGGATCGACGAAAAGGTCGGCACGCTCGAACCCAAGATCACCAGCCCCTATACGATGAACTTCATCGGCGACTTCAACATCCAGGGCGACACCCAACTGCTCCAGACCTATTGGGACCGGCTTGGCATTCAGGTGATCGCGCATTTCACCGGCAATGCGAATTACGACGATCTGCGCGGCATGCACCGCGCGCAGCTCAGCGTCGTCAATTGCGCGCGTTCGTCCGGCTACATCGCCAACGAGTTGAAGAAGCGTTACGCCATCCCGCGTCTCGACATTGATTCCTGGGGCTTCAATTATATGGCCGAAGGCATCCGCAAGATCGGCACGTTCTTTGGGATCGAGGACAAGGCGGAGGAGTTGATCGCCGACGAATATGCGAAATGGAAGCCCAAGCTCGATTGGTACAAGGAGCGCCTCGCGGGCACGAAAATGGCGATTTGGACCGGCGGCCCGCGTCTGTGGCACTGGACGAAATCGGTCGAGGACGATCTTGCCGTTCAGGTTGTCGCCATGTCCTCGAAGTTCGGTCACGAGGAGGATTTCGAGAAGGTGATCGCGCGCGGTCGCGAGGGCACTTATTACATCGATGACGGCAATGAGCTCGAATTCTTCGAGATCATCGATCTCGTCAAGCCGGATGTGATCTTCACCGGCGGCCGCGTCGGCGAAATCGTTAAGAAGCTGCATATCCCCTACGTCAACGGTCACGCCTATCACAACGGGCCGTACATGGGCTTTGAAGGCTTCGTAAACCTCGCCCGCGACATGTATAACGCCGTCAACAATCCGCTGCTCAAGCTCGCCGCGACCGATCCGCGCGGCGAGAGGAAGGTTGCTTTTCTGGAGGCCGCGGAATGACCAGCAAGCTCGACAATCTTTTCGACTATGTGCAGGAGCGCTGCCTCTGGCAGTTCGCCTCCCGCACCTGGGATCGCACCGAGAATATCGAAGGCGTTCTCGGGCAAGTCGGCGCTCTTCTCAAGAAGCAAAAGCCTGTGGCCGAAACGCCGGCGGCAAGGCTCCACCTCGCCGACGCAAGGGTTCTCGTGAACGATTGCCGTCAGCGCTATGACTGGGTCGATGCGATCCCGGCGCAGGAAGTCGATCTTGTCCTCGCGGGACTGAAAGAGCGACTACTGGATGTGACGATCACGCGCTCCAAGAATCGTGAGTTGAACCACTCGCTGTATTGAGCCCTAGAGCAATCCGTGGCCGCGCCGTAAGGCGCGGTCCCCCTTCGAGCGCTTCCTGGCGATCTTGCCCGCTATTGCGAGCGCCTCGCGCTCTTTTGCGGAAATCATGTGAGGACACACCATGTCTTGCGACGTTGAAACCCTTCAAAAACCCAAACCGTCCGGCGTAAATGTCACTTCCAAGAGTCGCGCCGGCGTCATCAACCCGATGTTCGATTGCCAGCCGGCGGGCGCGCAATATGCCGGTATCGGCGTCAAGGATTGCATCCCGCTCGTCCATGGCGGTCAGGGTTGCAGCATGTTCGTGCGGCTTCTGTTCGCCCAGCATTACAAGGAAAACTTCGACATCGCCTCGACCTCGCTGCATGAGGAATCGGCGGTGTTCGGCGGCACCGGCCGCATCGAGCAGGGCGTCGAAGTGCTGGCGCGCCGCTACCCCGAATTGCGCGTGATCCCGATCATCACGACCTGTTCGACGGAAGTCATCGGCGACGACATCGAAGGCACCATCAACGTCTGCAACAAGAAGCTCAAGGAAATCTTCCCCGAGCGGACGATCCATCTCGTTCCCGTGCATACGCCGAGCTTCAAGGGCAGCCATGTTTCGGGCTATGACGTGGCGATCCATTCGATCGTCAAGACGATCGCTAAAGAAAAGGTCGAGCCGAACGGCAAGCTCAATCTCTTTACCGGCTGGATCAACCCGGGCGATCTCGCCGAGCTGAAGCATTACGTCACGGAGATGAACGTCGACGCCACCTTCCTCATGGACACGGAAAATTTCGACACGCCCATGATGCCCGACAAGGAGGTCGTCGATCACGGCAAGACGACGGTCGAGGATATCGAGAGCGCGACGGGAGCAATCGGCTCGCTCGCCCTTGCGCGCTACGAGGGCGCGAGCGCCGCGAAATATCTCGAGGACACGTTCGATGTTCCGCATATCCTTTCGGCGACGCCCTATGGCGTCAAGAACACCGACGAGATGCTCCAGGCGATCACTAAGCTGACCGGCAAGGAAATCCCGGAAAAACTGGTGCGCGAGCGCGGCATCGCCATCGACGCCCTGCAAGATCTGGCTCACATGTTCTTCGCCAACAAGAAGGTCGCGATCTTTGGCCATCCCGATCTTGTCATCGGCCTGGCGCAGTTCTGCATCGAGGTCGAACTCGAACCGGTGCTGCTGCTGCTCGGCGACGACAATTCGAAATACAAACGCGATCCGCGCATTCTCGAACTCAAGAAAAGCGTGCCCTTTGACATGGAGGTGATCTGCAACGCCGATCTTTGGGATCTGGAGCGCAAGATCGTCAGCGGCGAGGTCAAGGTCGATCTCATCATGGGGCACTCGAAGGGCCGCTACATCGCCATCGACAACAATATTCCGATGGTGCGCGTCGGCTTCCCGACCTTCGATCGCGCCGGCCTCTATCGCCATCCGACGATGGGCTACAGGGGCGCCATGGAGCTCGGCGAGGCTATCGCCAATGCGCTCTTCACGCAGATGGAATACACCAAGAACAAGGAATGGCTCCTGAACACCTGGTGATCGGCGCGACGCCGCAGTGACGGACCGGGGCAAGCTTGACCGGCGAGCCCCGGTTCTGGATGGGCGTTTCGAGGAGACGGAACTCATGAAGTTTCATCAGGACACGATCGCCGAGTATCGCGAGCGCTTCGGCTGCCAATGGGCGGCGCCCGAATATAGACAGATCGAACTCTACACGAAGAAGAAACAGCTCAGCTTTCTCGGCGAGGAAGCGGGCGCCGACGCCGCCGCGCGTCCGCCCAATCCGCTGAGCGCGCTTGTCGCCTTCTCGTTGCTTGAGAATGCGCTGGAAGCGCGGGATTTGTCGCTCGAAGGTCTGCCGCTCTGGAAAAAATATTTAACTCTTCCAAAGAAGACCGTAACAGAAAAGCTGGTCGCGGAGGTCTTCAGGATTTTGAGGATCTATCGCACCGTCGTGCTGCATCGCGACGGGCAGATGGAGGTTCACAACGGCAGCGTCAAACTCAACTGCACGCACAACCGTTGCGCCCTGTCGCTGTGGATCAGTCCTGTAGGACTACGGCTGATTGAGTCCTTCGTATTCTATTATCTCGACTCGTTCCGGCAGCCTTATGGCGACGCTTATGTCGAGGCCATGCTGACGCAGTATTTCCTCGATATTGTCGCCGAGACAAAAAAATTCGCCGACGAGGACCGGGTTCTCTACCAGTTCCGGCGCAAATATGATTTCAACCGCCATTTCCGCTTCGATTGCGACAACCCGAAATTCGCATTGGACGGCGATCAGGTAGTTTTCGACATTGGCGAGCGTTATCAGGACAAATCCCGCTTCCCCATAGACTTCTTCGTCCTCGTTCGCGACGTGCTGCATATCATTCCGGTTGAGGCGCTGACGCGCGGCGCCTTGCCCCAGGCGGACCTCGAATTGTGGATTGCGCGCACGCCCGACGATCATTCCTTGCCGGCGGATTTCCGCGCGCGTTTCGGGCGGGAGACGATGATCGTCGGACTCCCGATGACGTAACCGCCTTCGATGCGTTTCTTCCCGCGTCTCAACACACCAGCGAGGATTTCATCATGCGCAGCGCCGGCCATGTAAAGATCGCTATCACAACGAACAGCTTGACGGAAGTCGACGCGGGTTTCGCTAACGCCGGCCAGGTCGTCGTCTACGACGTGTCGGCGCAGGCGTCGGAATTTCTGGACTGCATTCAATTCCGGGGCGCGAAGAAAGGACTCGCTCCGGGAGAAAGCAAGAAGGGACCGGGCGGCGGCAGGGGCTGCGCCATGGACGATCTGACCAACGGCGTTACGACCGACCGGATGGCGGAACGCGTGGAGGCGCTTGACGGATGCTCGGTTCTCTTCACTTTGGGGCTGAGCGATCTTCACGCCGTCCACGTTAAGCGTCGGGGGATTTTTCCGGTGAAGATGGAAAAGTCGCGCTCGGTCGATGACGTCGTCGAGAGCTTGCAGACGATGCTGAAAAGCAATCCGCCCTTATGGCTCCGACGGGCGCTGCGCGCATCCTCCGGCCAGCCCGTAGAGCTGGGCGCTCAGACGGAATAGGCGTCGGTTTGTTCGAGGCTTTCGCGGCGTGTTCTTTCAGGCCCGTTTTTTGGAGCCCGGGCGATCTGCTCGGGCTTATTCTATACGACAGCATTGCGCGAGCGCTCATTCCCGAACGCAAGCAAGGAGCAGTGTTCCGGTCGGTACGGCCCTGCAGCGCCTATTCGAAGAATAAGGCTCGTCAATAAATACAAACTATTGAACGTGAGCATGTTTCTTATCTTGTAGAAACTGGCGCGCGAATTGCTCTTCAGTCTAAGGCGATGGGCGTAGCCCATTCACCTTTGCAATATACTTCGAGAAGAGGGTAATCCCATGGCCAAACTCCGGCAAATCGCATTCTATGGCAAGGGCGGCATCGGTAAGTCAACGACGTCGCAAAATACGCTCGCCGCCCTGGCGGAACTGGGGCAGCGCATTCTGATCGTCGGCTGCGATCCCAAAGCCGACTCCACCCGTTTGATCCTCAACGCCAAGATGCAGGACACGGTTCTTGCGCTTGCCGCCGAGGCCGGCTCCGTCGAGGATCTGGAGCTCGAAGACGTGATGAAGATCGGCTACCTGGACATCAAATGCACGGAAGCCGGCGGTCCGGAGCCCGGCGTTGGCTGCGCCGGCCGCGGCGTCATCACCGCCATCAACTTCCTCGAGGAAAACGGCGCCTATGAGGATGTCGACTATGTTTCCTACGATGTTCTCGGCGACGTGGTTTGCGGCGGTTTCGCCATGCCGATCCGCGAAAACAAGGCCCAGGAAATCTACATCGTCATGTCCGGCGAGATGATGGCCCTTTACGCGGCCAACAATATCGCCAAGGGCATTTTGAAATACGCCAACTCCGGCGGCGTGCGGCTTGGCGGGCTGATCTGCAACGAACGCCAGACAGACAAGGAGCTGGAGCTCGCCGAGGCGCTCGCCTCAAGGCTCGGCTGCAAGCTCATTCACTTCGTTCCCCGCGACAACATCGTTCAGCACGCCGAACTGCGCCGCATGACGGTGATTGCTTTCGCGCCGGAATCCAAGCAGGCCAACGAATACCGTCAACTCGCGACCAAGATCCACGGAAACTCTGGCAAGGGCATTATCCCGTCGCCGATCACCATGGACGAGTTGGAAGAAATGCTGCTCGATTTCGGCATCATGAAAACCGCGGAACAAGCGCTGGCGGAGCTGGCGGCCAAGGAAGCCTTGGCGGTGTAATCTCGAAATGAAGAACGAGAGCCTCCCCGACCGATATTGGACCGGGGAGGCTCTTTCCTTGTGGAATATGCGCGGCGCGGGCGCGGGGAGAGGTCTCGAATGAGGAACCCATCAACCAACAGCGATGCGGCCTGGGACAGGCTGCGGGTCGCCGTGGCGGGCAAGGAGGGCGGCCGTGTGGACAAGCATTTTGGCGCCGTCGAGACTTTCCTGATCTATGATCTATCGGCCGCCGACCATGAGCTGGTGGAGAAGCGGACGATCGACGCGCTGGCTCTGCCGGACGAGGAGCGCAGGACGACTATCGTGCGCATCCTCCGGGATTGCCGCGTCCTGTTGATCGAGAAAGTCGGCGAGGCCCCCAAGAAACTTCTTGCGGACGCCGGCATTGACGCCACCGACAAGTTCAAGGGCCGCGACATCGAAGCGGCTTTGGCGGAACTCGCCGCGGAACGCCTTTGATCCGCGGCGAGAAGGTTAGGGGCTGTTGACGTTCACCGTCACCTCGTTCGTATCACGGTCGCGGCAAGGTTTATCATGGCTTTGAAGCTCGTGTCGGTTTTGCAGGCTCTCATGGCGATCCGTTTGAACTCCTTGAGCTTTTG